>Ga0302324_100026698_pt1 | contig 11026 bp, 11 predicted proteins | sample Palsa_T0_1_FD_201949 | JGI IMG/M metagenome (GOLD analysis project Ga0302324, IMG submission 201949) | Peat permafrost microbial communities from Stordalen Mire near Abisko, Sweden - Palsa_T0_1 | ecosystem: Environmental > Terrestrial > Soil > Palsa > Peat permafrost | place: Sweden: Abisko...
GCGGCTGCACACGGCGCGTTCACGCAACGATCAGGTCGCCACCGACACCCGGTTGTGGCTACGCGGCGCCATCGATGCACTGGTCGTCCGGTTGCGCGCGCTTCGCGTCGCGCTCATCGACCTTGCTGAGACGCATGCAGCCACGATCATGCCCGGTCTCACCCACCTGCAGGTTGCGCAACCGGTGACGTTTGGCCACTACCTGCTTGCCTACGAAGCGATGCTTGCCCGCGACGCGGAGCGACTTGGCGACTGCCGGCGCCGCGTCAATCACTTGCCCCTGGGCAGCGCAGCGCTCGCCGGCACCAGCTATCCGATCGATCGGCAGCGCGTTGCCGAGGAGCTCGGCTTCGAAGCGTTGTGCGCCAATTCGCTCGACGCCGTTTCCGATCGCGATTTCGCTATCGAGTTCGCGGCTGCCGCAGCCCTTATCATGGTGCACCTGTCGCGATTTGCCGAAGAACTCGTCTTGTGGTCGAACCCGCGATTTGGCTGGGTGCAGATCGCGGATCGATTTTGTAGTGGCAGCTCGATCATGCCGCAAAAGAAGAATCCGGATGTGGCGGAGCTGGTGCGCGGCAAGAGCGCGCGCGTGATCGGCGATCTTACGGCACTGCTGGTGCTGATGAAGGCGCAACCGCTGGCCTACAACAAGGACAACCAGGAAGATAAGCAGCCGCTATTCGATAGCGTGGACACAGTTGACGACTGCCTTGCCATCATGACCGTCCTCGTGGCGACGGGGCTTACGCCGGAACCGGGCCGCATGCGCGCTGCCGCGTCCGAGGGTTTCGCCACGGCCACCGACTTCGCCGACTATCTGGTGCGCAAAGGCCTGCCGTTTCGCGATGCGCACGAGGCCGTGGCCCGCGCCGTTCGCCACGCCGAGGTCCGGGGTTGCGAACTGTCCGCGCTTCCACTCGCCGACTTGCGCCGTTTCGCACCGCAGGTCGACGAGGACGTCTATTCGGTACTCACGCTCGATGGCTCGGTGGCCAGCCGCGACCATCCGGGGGGTACCGCGCCGATTCGGGTGCGAGCCGCCGCCCAGGTGGCACGCGCGGCACTCGATATGCCGCCCGGTGCGGCCAGCAAAGGCGTGTGACCTAACAAGGCCAGCCAACCAAGCAGGAGTGAGTTCAAAAAATGTCCGCGAACGCGAAGAAGACTGCCTTTATCGGTCTGGGTGTCATGGGCTTCCCGATGGCGGGTCACCTCGTCCGCGCCGGCCACGAGGTTACCGTCTATAACCGCACCCCTGCGAGAGCCGCGCAGTGGACCGAAACGCATGGCGGCAGGTCCGCCGCGACGCCGGCGGCCGCAGCCCGGGGCGCCGAATACGTCATGCTCTGCGTCGGCAACGACAATGACGTGCGCGCCGTGGCGCTGGGCGAAAACGGGGTGCTCTCGGCGATGGCGGCGGGCACGATCCTCGTTGATCACACAACTGCGTCAGCAATCGTCGCGCGCGAACTCTACGCCACGGCGAAAGCGCGCGGCGTAGGTTTTCTCGACGCACCGGTATCCGGCGGTCAAGCAGGGGCGGAAAACGGCAAGCTGACCGTCATGGTCGGAGGCGATGCGGATGTCTTTGCCCGTTCCGAGCCAGTTCTCGCCTGTTACGCGCGCGCAGTCACCCTGATGGGCGGCTCGGGTTCGGGCCAACTCACCAAAATGGTCAACCAGGTCTGCATCGCGGGACTGGTGCAGGCTCTCGCCGAAGGCATCCATTTCGGCCAGCGCGCGGGACTCGACGTCGAGCGCGTCCTCGACGTGATCGGCAAGGGGGCGGCACAGTCCTGGCAGATGGACAATCGCGGCAAGACGATGGCCGCCGACAAGTTCGAATTTGGTTTTGCGGTGGACTGGATGCGCAAGGACCTGGCGATGGCCATCGCCGAGGCAAGGACCAACGGCGCCGTACTGCCGGTCACGGCGCTGGTCGATCAGTTCTATGCCCGGATCCAGGCCCGCGGTGGCGGACGCTGGGATACGTCGAGCCTCATCCGCCTCCTGCGCGACGCCGGCTGAGCCTTCCCTTTTTCCGCCCTGCCCGCCCCCGCACGGCTACGCGGCGCCACGCTCGTCGAGCACGATCTCGAAGGTGATTTCGGCGGTCTTGGCCAGCATCAGGGTCGCCGAGCAGTACTTTTCCTTGGAAAGCTTGACGGCGCGCTCGACCTGCGCCCGATTCAGGCCTTGGCCAGTCACTTGGTATTTCAGATGGATGCGGGTGAAGACCTTGGGGTCCCTTTCGGCCCGATCGGCTTCCGCCTCGACCACACAGTCTGCTACCGGCTGGCGCGCCTTGCGCAGGATCCAGACGACGTCAAATGCGGTACAGGCCGCCGCGCCGGCAAGGAAGAGTTCCATCGGCCGTGGGCCGAGGTTAAGGCCGCCGGCCTCCGCTGCACCATCCACGACGAGGGCATGGCCGCTGCCCGTCTCGGCGACGAAACGCACCCCTTCAACCCACTTGATTCGCGCCTTCACGGCTAACCCTCCCGACCGGCCATCTCGGATTTGTGCTGTGCAGTCAAAACCCTCGCGCCTGATGCGTCCCTGCCGGCTGCCTTGCCCCGAGAAAGGCCGGCATACTTGCGTTGTGCGCTGCAATATGCGACGATCTTTTCACCTTGTGGCTCGGGCCTTTGCGGTCCGGTTACAGGTCATTCCTCCGTCCTCCTCCTATGGCGGAATGCTTACGCGGCCGCTTGGCCGCGTTTTTTTGCACTGCGGCGCGGCCGCCTCGCGGGGCGATGGTTTGACACCCCGAGCGGCCCCGTATTATCATCTAAGACTTTGCAAAATTGAACCCGGACGACTCCTTGGCACGGGGCCTCGTATTTTCCGGACTTTTCGGAGCTTTTAGGCATGAAGACCTATTCCGCCAAACCGCAGGACGTGCAGCGGGATTGGTACGTTGTGGACGCGAGCGACAAGGTGCTCGGACGTCTGGCCAGCGCCATCGCGCATCGCTTGCGCGGCAAGCATAAGCCGATCTATACGCCGCACATCGACACCGGCGATTTCATCGTCGTGACCAATGTCGAAAAGATCCGCGTCACCGGCAACAAGCTGGAGGACAAGCTCTACCACCGCCATAGTGGCTATCCGGGCGGAATTCGGACAACCAGTCTAGGCAAACTGCAAAAGCGCTTTCCCGGAAGGGTGCTCGAGCATGCGGTCAAGGGCATGCTGCCCAAGGGTCCGCTGGGTTACGCGATGCTCAAGAAACTCAAGTGCTACGCCGGTGCCGCCCATCCGCATGCACCGCAACAGCCAAAGACCCTTGAACTCTAAGGCCAATCGATGATCGGTAATTACTATTATGGTACCGGCCGGCGCAAGAGCGCCGTGGCGCGGGTTTTCATTCGGCAGGGTTCCGGCAGGTTCACCGTTAACGACAAGCCGGTCGACGAGTTTTTTACCCGCGAAACCGGACGCATGGTCGTGCGTCAGCCGCTCAAGCTGGTCAACCACGAGGCGACCTTCGACATCATGGTCAACGTCCGCGGCGGCGGTGAGTCAGGCCAGGCCGGCGCGGTGCGCCACGGGATCACGCGGGCCCTGATCGACTACGACGGGCAGCTCAAGCCGACGCTATCGAAGGCCGGCTTGGTGACCCGCGACGCGCGCGAAGTCGAGCGCAAGAAAGTGGGCTTGCACAAGGCCCGACGTCGCAAGCAGTTCTCGAAACGCTAAGCGGTAGGCCGCTTGCCTGTCCGAGGGCCGCCGCGACGCGGCCCTTGGCTTTTTTGCAAGGCTTGGCCGCGGCATCGCCTTATATTCCATTGTCATAAATCGCCGGTGCCGATGTTAGAATCCCCCACGCGCATGAGTGCACCATGATCAAGGTCGGCATTGTCGGCGGAACTGGGTACACCGGGGTCGAGCTGTTGCGCCTGCTCGCCCAGCATCCCCAGGCGGAGGTGCGCACTATCACCTCGCGCAAGGAATCCGGAATGCAGGTTGCCGAGATGTTCGCCAGCTTGCGCGGCATCGATTTCGGGACCGACCTGCGCTTCAGCGACCCGGCCCAAGCAGACCTGAAGGGCTGCGACCTGGTGTTTTTTGCCACCCCGCATGGCGTCGCGATGGCACAGGCGCGGGAGCTCACGGCGGCGGGGGTGAAGCTAATCGACCTGGCGGCCGATTTCCGGCTTCAGGATGCGGCCGAGTTTGAGCGCTGGTACAAGATGCCCCACGCGTGCCCGGAGCTGCTTGCCGAATCGGTCTATGGCCTGCCGGAAATGCATCGCGAGGCGATCAAAAGCGCGCGCATCGTCGGCAATCCCGGCTGTTACCCAACCGCGATCCAATTGGGCTTCCTGCCGCTGGTGGAAGCGGGCGTCATCGATCCCGCGCACCTGATCGCCGACGCCAAGTCGGGCGTTTCCGGCGCCGGGCGCAAGACCGAACTCGGGCTCATGTTCAGCGAGGCTGCCGACAACTTCAAGGCCTACAACGTCGGGGGCCACCGCCATCATCCCGAAATCGTGCAAGGCTTGAACGGTGTGAGCAAGCGTCCCGTGACGCTTGTCTTCACGCCGCACCTGACGCCGATCATTCGCGGTATCCATGCCACCCTGTACGGACGGCTGACGCAGCCCGATATCGACGTGCAGCGACTCTACGAGACGCGTTTCGCCGGCGAGCCGTTCGTCGATGTAATGCCTCCGGGAAGCCATCCGGAAACGCGGTCGGTGCGCGCATCGAACATCTGTCGCATTGCCGTGCATCGGCCGCAAGGCGGTGACACGGTAGTCGTCCTCGCGGTCGAGGACAATCTGGTCAAGGGCGCGGCGGGCCAAGCCGTGCAGAACATGAATCTCATGTTCGGATTGCCCGAGACCATGGGCCTGCGCGCGCCGCCGGTACTGCCCTAATGCCCCCGACCCTGCGCGGCCTCGGACGACGGGTGCGCCAGACCTTTGGCATCAGCGCACCGCGGATGGCGGTGCGCACGCACCTGTCCTGGCGCTGGCGCGTGCCCGCGCTGCTGGCGTTGATGGCACTCATCGCCGGCATGTGGTGGTGGGGGTTCGACTTCGGCCAGTTTCTGAGCGGCTTCAACCGCGGCGCGGTCGCCGAAAAGCAGGCCAGACTGGAAACCGAGGACGCCGCGCTCAAGGCCGAGAACATCCGCTTGCGCAGCAGATTGGCAGCGCTCGAAAGCGAGCTCAACGTGACTCGCGGCGCGCAGACGACGTTGTCGCAGCAGGTACTCAACCTGCAGAGCGAGAATACCCAGATGCAGGAGGATCTCGCATTCCTGCGCACGCTGTTCAGCGATGCGGGCAAGCCGGGAACGGTTTCGATTCAGCGCCTGAAGGCGGAGAAGGATCGCGACGACGTCTACCGTTTCAGCATGCTGGTCGTGCGCGGAGGCAATCCGAGTGATGAGTTCTCCGGGCAGCTGACGTTGCTCGCCAACGTCGCCGCGGGCGGCCACAGCTCGACTTTGACCCTGCCCGACGACCAGCCCGACACGGCGACCGCGCTGACGCTCAAATTCAAGTATTATCAGCGGGTTGAAGGCACCTTCCGCGTTCCCCCCGGAGGTCAACTGCGAAGCCTTCAGGCGCGCGTCGTTGAGCCCGGCCAGGCGTTGCCCAAGGCAACGCGGAACTTGAATCTCATGTAGGAGAGTCCCATGTTTGAACGTAAGAAGCCGCAGCCCAAGCGCATTGACAGCCTGATCGGCGCGGGCACGGTCGTCGATGGCGATGTGACCTTTGCCGGCGGCCTGCGTATCGACGGCGCGGTACACGGCAAGGTCGCCACGGTAGACAGTCAGCCGGCGACGCTGGTGTTGAGCGAGCAGGCGCGGATCGAAGGTGAAGTCCGTGTATCGCACGTGGTTATCAACGGGGTCGTCAACGGGCCGGTGACGGCCAACGATTATTTGGAACTGCAGGCGAAAGCGCGGGTCCACGGTGATGTGGTGTATCGCACGCTGGAAATGCACGTCGGCGCGATCGTGCAAGGCAAGCTGATGCATGCCGAGCAGGAATCGGCGGCGGTCGTCGAGCTCAAACGGGCGACCGGCGAGTAAGCGCTCGGCGGCGTTGACCGCACCATAGACCGTCTGTACAGTGGTACGCAGTAAACGAGGAGTAGGCAATGAATGCTATAACGGAAATGCCCCCCCCGCTGGTGTTCACCGACGCGGCGGCGACGAAAGTGAAATCGCTGATCGAGGAGGAAGGCAACCCCGAACTCAAGCTGCGGGTGTTTGTCACCGGCGGCGGCTGCTCCGGCTTTCAATACGGCTTCACTTTTGACGAGGCTGCGGCGGACGACGATACCCGGATGGAAAAGAACGGGGTCACGCTGCTCATTGATGCGATGAGCTATCAGTACCTGGTAGGGGCGGAGATCGATTACCAGGAAGGCCTGGAAGGTGCGCAGTTCGTGATCAAGAACCCGCAGGCGACCAGCACCTGCGGCTGCGGTTCGTCGTTCTCAGTCTAAGACGACCAGACGACAATCAAACGGGGGCGCAAGCCCCCGTTTTGCATGCTACCGCCGCTGCGCGCCGTCGCCGTCTACGCGCGGTAGATTCCCCCGAGGATGCGCGCCTCGCGCGCGCCGGTCACCGTCGGCAGCCCGGCCGCGCGACCGGCAAGGGCTTCGCGTGCGAGCCAGGCGAACGCGAGCGCTTCGACTTCCTGCACGGGAACGCCGAGCGCAGCAGTCGTAGCCAGGCGCCGCGGCAAGAGCGCGCTCTGGAGCGCGCGCATCAATGCCGTATTGTTCGCCCCGCCTCCGCAGGCGAAGACCTCAGTCGCCGCAGCACAATGCACCATGACGGCATCGGCGACGCTCTCCGCCGTCAACGCCATGAGCGTTCGCTGCACGTCTTGCGGACGCACCGTTGCTGGCAAGCGTGCCAAGTGCTCATCAACCCACGCAACGTGGAAGCGGTCGCGCCCGGTGCTTTTAGGCGGCGGTAAGGCAAAGTAGGGGTCCGCCCTCATTGCCGCGAGCAGCGCGGCATTGACCCCTCCGCCTGCCCCCCAGGCCCCGTCGCGATCGAACGGCGTACCCGTGTGACGTGCGCACCAGGCGTCGAGCAGGGTGTTGCCAGGTCCGGTGTCGAAGCCGCGCACGGGACCCGCAGGCGGAAGGTCGGTGAGATTGGCGATGCCGCCGAGATTGACGACCACGCGATGGCGGTCTGCGGCGCGCAACAACGCGGCGTGGAGCGCCGGCGCCAGCGGCGCGCCCTGGCCGCCCGCGGCGACATCGCGGCTGCGGAAGTCGGCGACGACCGTAATCCCCGTGATCTCGGCGAGTCGTGCCGGATTGGCGAGCTGCGTGCTGTAGCCGAGCTCGGGACGGTGGCGAACCGTCTGGCCGTGGAGGCCAATGGCGCCGATTGCGCGGGCGGCAAGGCCGGCCTTTGCGAGCACGTCGGCGACCACGACCGCACAGCAATCCATCAGCGCGTTGGCGGCGAGCGCCGCGCGATGGATCTCGTCCATACCGGATCGTTGCAGCGCGTGCAGTTCAAGCCGTAGCGCCTCGGGGAATGGGGTATGCGCCACCGCCAGAGAACGCAGCGGCACGGCGCTGAAGTCGGCAACAACCGCATCGACCCCGTCGACGCTCGTTCCCGACATCACGCCGATATAGTGCTCGGGCGCCAAGCGGCGGTCACTCGCCGCCGGCGAGTACAACGTCCCGCCCGAGCGCAAGCTCGGCCCTCATGGGCGAGATCTGCTCCCGATACGCGGCAGTCTCCGCCGCAGGGATGGGCGCGGCATTGGGCAGCGCAATGGTGAGCGGATTTTTCTGCACATTGTCGACGCGAAATTCGTAATGCAAATGGGGGCCGGTTGCCCAGCCGGTCATGCCAACGTAACCGATCACGTCGCCCTGGCTCACGTGCTGGCCGCGTTTGAGTCCTGCCGCGAAGCGTGACAGGTGCGCATAGACGGTCGAATAGGTGCCGGCGTGCTGCAGCATCACCACGTTGCCATAGCCGCCCTGCCATCCTGCGAAGGTTACCTTGCCGGCGCCGACCGCATGCACCTGCGTTCCACTCGGCGCGGCGAAGTCAACACCCTTGTGCGCGCGCCAGATTTGCAGGAAGGGGTGCAATCGCGCCAGCGAGAAACCCGAGGTGATGCGCGTGAACGCGACGGGTGAGTGCAGAAACGCCTTCTTCAGACTCTGGCCATCCTCGCCGTAATAGCCCTCGCTGCCGTCGTCAGAGCGCCATCGGAAAGCCCGATGGGCGACACCCTTGTTGACGAATTCGGCCGCAACGATTCGTCCAGCCCCGACAGGCTCGCCTTCACCGCGGCGCACTTCGTACACGACGCTGAACCGGTCGCCGCGGCGTAAATCGTGCAGGAAATCGATTTCGCCGGAAAAGATGTCGGCGAGCTCAATCGTGACCGCATCGGGCAGCCCGACCGCATCGGCCGCAGCAAAAAGGGAGCTGCGAACTTCGCTGACACGCAACTCGAGGCTTACCGACACCTCAGGTTGGATCGATTGCACGAGAAAGCCCGTGCCGACTCGATCGATGGCAAGCAGATCGCCGTTTTGCTCTGGATAGCGCAAGCTCAACATGCGACCGTCGGCATCGGTCCTCACGCGCAGGGCTTTGCCCGGGCGAAGCTGATAGAGCGGACGCGCCCGGATATCGGTACGAAGGAAGTTTTGCGCCGCCGCGTCGGAGACACTAAGCCGCGCCAGCACACTGCCCAGGGTGTCACCGCGCCGGACGCGCTCTTCGCGCCAATAGGTTTCGTCCACCGCCAGCGGCACCATCTCGGGGCGCGGCAGGTCGCGCACGACAAGCTGCGTCGGTACGACCTCCGTCGTCGTGCCCGGCGCAAGGCCGAACGCGGCCACCGCGCCCAGCGTGGTGATCACGAGGACCACCGCGATGCGCGGGTTCCCGACACGCGTGACAAGCGCTGCAGCGCTTTGCGCTAGAATTGCGACGAACTTGCTCAATACGCCTCCGGCCGATCTGCCCCGATGCGCTTCGCGCGCTGCGGATTGTAACAGAAGTATGACGCCATGAAACCCGACCTCGCTCACCAACTCGCCGTGTTCAAGCGCGGCGCCGACGAGCTCATCGTCGAGACGGAGTTGGTCGAGAAACTCGCACGTGGCAAGCCTCTGCGCATCAAGGAAGGATTCGATCCAACGCGGCCGGACCTGCATCTCGGGCACACGGTACAGTTCAACAAGTTGCGGCAGCTGCAGGATCTTGGCCACCACATCATCTTTGTGATCGGCGACTTCACCGGCATGATCGGCGACCCGACCGGGCGCAATCTGACCCGACCGCCGCTCACGGCCGATGAGCTTGCGGCGAACGCCAAGACCTATACGGAACAGGTATTCCTCATTCTGGATCGCGACAAGACGGAAGTCGCATTCAACTCAAAGTGGCTCGGCGCACTCGGCTCCGACGGAATGATCCGCCTGGCGGCGAAGTACACCGTTGCGCGCATGCTCGAACGCGACGATTTCGCCAAGCGCTACCGGGAGGGCCAGCCTATTGCCGTGCACGAATTTCTCTATCCCCTGGCGCAGGGCTACGACTCGGTGGCCCTTAAGGCGGACGTCGAGCTCGGTGGCACGGACCAGAAATTCAACCTGCTGGTCGGTCGTGAGTTGCAGCGGCATTACGGTCAGGAACCGCAAGTCATTCTGACGCTGCCGCTGCTCGAGGGGCTCGACGGTGTAAACAAGATGTCGAAGTCGCTCGACAACTACGTCGGTATCACTGAGCCCGCGACGGAGATGTTCGGCAAGCTAATGTCGATTTCTGACGAACTGATGTGGCGCTACTTCGACCTGCTGTCGTTTCGCCCGCAGGAAGAAATCGCGGCGCTGCGCCGGGCGTGCGCAGAAGGACGCAATCCGCGCGAAGCCAAGGTAATGCTGGCGCAGGAAATCGTGGCGCGCTTTCACGGCCAGCCGGCGGCGGAACACGCGCTCAAGGAATTCGACGCACGCTTCAAGCAGGGGGCGCTTCCGGAAACGATGCCCGAGATCACCCTTCAAACCAACGGCGCCGGGCTGGCGATCGCTCAGCTTGCCAAGCAGGCCGGCATAGTCGACTCCACGTCGGACGCACTGCGCCTGATTGCCCAGCGCGGCTTGAAGCTCGATGGCGAGGTGATCACCGACAGATCGCTCGTCGTACCCTCGGGCGCAACCGTTGTCGTCCAGGCTGGAAAGCGAAAGTTCGCGCGCGTCGCGGTCCGCTAGCCCGTTCACATGAGCCCGGGATTGCCGGCCGTGCCGACGAGCTTCGGGCGATTGGGCGTCCGGGGTGCGATGGTACCTTGCGCCTTCAGGTAGCGTGCCGCGAGCTCCCAAATCGGCTCGCCGCCGCCCGCGCGCGCATCGTCCGCCACGGGTGCCCAGCCGGCCACCTTGTAGCGCTTGCGCGCTTCGATGGGCCTGCCGTGCAACTGCATGTCGCTGATGCGCTCGCCCATGCTTGCGCCGGGGTAACAGGTGTATTTCAAACCGCCCACGCGGACCATGTCCCCGCCCTGTTGGTAATACGGGTCCGGGTTGAAAAGGTTGTCGGCAACGTCTTCGAGAATCGCCTTGATCGTCTCGCCTGTGAACTCATTGACGGTAACGGTCGGATAGGTGATCGCCGTTTGTTCCAGCAGGTGCTCGTAGGTAATTACCTGGCCGGGCAGCAGCGTGGTGCCCCAGCGAAATCCGGGCGAGAAGGCGATCTCAGCGTTCTTCTCGGCCATCAGCGCTTCGACGAGAAGCTGGTCGAAGGTGCCGTTGAAATTGCCGCGGCGGTAGAGCAACCCATCGGTGATCGCGAGCGGTTCTGCGAGCCGGGAGGCATACGGCGCGCGCAGGCGGGCGATCAGGGCCGCCATGTCGGCATCGGCTGCCAGTAGATTCGAAAACACGGGCAGCAACTTGTAGCGGATATCGACAAGCGTGCCGCCGCGACAGTCGATGTCAATCACTGCCAGGAACTTGCCGTTACAACCCGCGTTGGTTACCAGCGTCTTAC
>Ga0302324_100026699_pt1 | contig 11025 bp, 8 predicted proteins | sample Palsa_T0_1_FD_201949 | JGI IMG/M metagenome (GOLD analysis project Ga0302324, IMG submission 201949) | Peat permafrost microbial communities from Stordalen Mire near Abisko, Sweden - Palsa_T0_1 | ecosystem: Environmental > Terrestrial > Soil > Palsa > Peat permafrost | place: Sweden: Abisko...
TGCTGGCCTACGATCCGGCATTCGCGTATGAGATTGCGATCATTATTCAAGATGGCATCAAGCGCATGTACGTGGACCAGGAATCGATTTTCTACTACCTCACGGTGACCAACGAGCCGCTGCCCATGCCGGAGATGCCGAAAGGCGAGCACGTGCGCGAAGGCGTGTTGCGGGGACTGTACCGCTTCAAGGCATCGGAGGCGCCGGAGGCAAAGCTGCGCGTGCAATTGCTCGGCAGCGGAACCATCATGTACGAAGTGTTGAAAGCGCAGACGATGCTCAAAGAGAAATACGGCGTAGCCGCGGACGTGTGGAGCGTAACCAGCTATAAAGAACTCTATCGCGACGCCAACGACTGTGAACGCTGGAATATGCTGCATCCCGGCGAATCGCCGAGGATTCCCTTCATTACCCAGACGCTGAAGGATGCGCCGGGCCCGTTCGTGGCCGCTTCCGATTATATGAAGGTGCTGCCGGAATCGCTGGCGAAGTGGGTGTCGGGGCAACTGGTCGCGCTCGGTACCGACGGCTTCGGCCGCAGTGAGAACCGGGCGGCGTTGCGCGACTTTTTCGAAGTGGATGCGAAGCACATTGTGCTGGCCACGCTGGGAGCTCTGGCGCGGGAAAAGAAGCTGAGCCTCGACGTGGTGAAGCAGGCGATCCGAGATCTCGGGATTGATGCGGAGAAAGTGAACCCGGCCACCAGTTAGCCGCTGAACCGCGAGCATCTCGCGAATCAATAAGGAATGGAATCCGTGATCGAATTCAAATTGCCCGCACTCGGTGAAAACATTGAACAGGGCGACCTGGTGCGCCTCATGATTGCGCCCGGCGCAACGGTGAGCGAGGGCCAAGCGGTAATGGAACTCGAAACCGATAAAGCGGTGGTGGAAGTACCTTCGTCGGTGAGCGGAACGATCAATCAGATTTTGGTCAAAGAAGGCGACAAGATAAAAGTCGGTCAGGTGATTTTTACCGCGGACGGTAATGGAGCCCCTGCGGCGGAAGCGAAAGAAACTCCGCGTCGAAAAGAACCGGCGAAATTGGTCGAGAAGGCCCAGCCGGTACAATCTTCCGGGGCCTCTTCCGGTACAACCGCGGCGGCTGTGAGGCCGCAGCCGGCTCGTCCATCGCAATCAGAATCGCAGCCAGCGCTCGAAAGAACCCGCTCGACCGACGCGCCGGCGGCCGGCGAGTTTCGCCTGCAGGAACTCGGAGAAAACGTCTCAGAGGGTGATTTGGTGCGCTTGATGATCGCTCCCGGCGCCAAGGTTTCGGAAGGTCAGCCGATCATGGAACTCGAAACCGACAAGGCCGTGGTTGAAGTTCCCTCCACGGTGAGCGGCACGGTGAATGAAGTTAAAGTCAAAGAGGGCGAGAAGATCAAAGTCGGGCAAGTGATCTTTACGCTGCAGGGAGCGGCGCCATCGCAGGCGGAGGCGGTTCGTCCGCAGAGTCGGCCCGTGGAGCACGTCACCGGACAGCACGGAGCGCGCCTGGCTTTCCAGGCCGCGATTCGTGCCGAGGGCAAAACGGAAGAACAGGCGCTGCCTCCCGACCAGCCGCAGCCGCGGCCCGCGACGTTCTCCATGCCGGTGCAATTGGGCAAGGTCGCCGGAACTGAGCATCGTGACCCGGTTCCCGCAGCTCCGAGCACGCGCCGCCTGGCTCGCGAAATTGGCGTCGACATTTATGAAGTCAAGGGCACGGGTCCGGGCGGACGCATCAGTGAAGACGATGTCAAAGCTCACGCGAAGGCCTTGGTGACCGCTGTGGCTGTGGTGGCGCAGGCCCCGCCGCGCGCCGGACATTTTATTGAACCGAAGCTTCCCGACTTCGCCAAGTGGGGAAAAATCGAGCGCGTCTCCATGCGCGGGGTTCGCCGCAGAACGGCGGAACATCTAGCGGAATCCTGGAACACGATTCCGCACGTCACGCAGCACGACCGCGCCGACATCACTGAACTCGAGCAGTTGCGCGCGCGCTTCGCTCCCAAGGCCGAACAGGCCGGCGGCAAGATGACAGTCACTGCGATCGCGCTGAAGGTTTGCGCGGCTGCGCTGAAGGTGTTTCCGCAATTCAACGCCAGCATCGATATGGAGAAAGAAGAGATCGTTTACAAGCAGTACATCCACATCGGAGTGGCGGCGGATACGGATCGCGGCTTGTTGGTCCCGGTGATCCGCGACGTGGACAAGAAAAATATCGTGGAGCTGGCGGTGGAGTTGTCACAGCTGTCGCAGAAGGCGCGCGAGAAGAAAATCACGCTCGCCGACATGGAAGGCGGCAGCTTCACCATCACCAACCTTGGCGGCATCGGGGGCACGGCGTTTACGCCGATCGTGAATCATCCCGAGGTTGCCATTCTCGGACTTTCGCGTTCCCGCATCGAACCGGAATGGATTGGCGGAAAGTTCGAACCTCGGCTGATTCTGCCGCTCTCGCTCTCCTACGATCACCGCCTGATTGACGGCGCGGACGCCGCGCGTTTTCTGCGCTGGGTAGCGGAAGCGTTTGAACAGCCTTTCCTGCTTTCGGTTCAAGGGTAGCTGCGACCAACTAGATCCAAAACAGAAAATCCCAAAGAAAGTCAGTTCATGAACGAAACTCTCACCCAAACGCTGGACGGAGCTTCCCAAGGAAGTCCGAAGTCGCGCATCGCCGTGGTCGGCGCCGGACCGGGCGGTTACGCTGCCGCCTTTCTGGCCGCGGACCTCGGCATGCAAGTTACGCTGATCGACCCGGAGGCGAACCCCGGCGGCGTGTGTCTGTACCGCGGCTGCATTCCTTCGAAGGCGCTCCTGCACGTCGCCAAGCTGATTGAAGAATCCCAGCAAGCCAAGAATTGGGGCATTGACTTTCCGGCGCCGAAGATCGATCTGACGCGGTTGCGCAATTGGAAAGAGAATGTGGTGAAGAAGCTCACCGGAGGGCTGGGACAACTCTCCAGGCAGCGCCATGTGGAATACATCCAGGGCCGAGCTGCCTTTGAAAATCCCACCACGTTGCGGATCAGCAAAGCCGACGCCACGGAGGCGGTTCTCAGTTTCGACCGCATTATTCTCGCGCCGGGCTCGCGTCCTGCCATCATTCCGGCGCTCAAGCTGGTTTCGCCGCGCCTGATGGATTCGACTGGAGCGCTCGATCTGGAAGATGTTCCCCGCAGTTTGCTGGTGGTTGGTGGCGGATATATCGGTCTGGAGCTCGGTTCCGTGTATGCGGCGCTGGGAACGCGCGTCACGGTGGTGGAGATGTTGCCCGGGCTGCTTCCGGGCGCGGATCGCGACTTGGTGCTTCCGCTGCACAAACGCCTGGAGAAGATGTTCGAGGCGATTCTGCTCAATACCACCGTCGCCTCCCTTAAAGAAGACGGCGCGGGAATTCGTGCCACCTTCGAAGGCACGGCGGTCGAGGAAAAAGACCGCGAAAAGATTTTCGACCGCGTGCTGGTTTCCGTGGGACGCAAGCCGAACTCGGAGATCCCCGGCCTCGAAACCACGCAAGTGCAGGTCAGCGCGCGCGGGTTTATCGAAGTGAACAAGCAACTCCAGACCGCCGATCCTTCCATCTACGCCATCGGCGACGTGGTGGGTGAGCCCATGCTGGCGCACAAGGCATCGCACCAGGGACGCGTCGCTGTTGAAGCCATCGCCGGGCATAAGGCCGCCTTCGAACCCCACGCGATTCCGGCGGTGGTGTTCACCGATCCGGAAGTTGCCTGGTGCGGTCTCACCGAATCTCAGGCGGAAAAAGAAAACCGCGAAATCAAAGTTGCGAAGTTCCCCTGGGGTGCATCTGGCCGCGCCGTCACACTGGACCGTCCCGATGGCATGACCAAGCTTCTCATCGATCCGAAGACCGAGCGCGTGCTGGGGGTGGGGATTGTTGGCGTTGGCGCAGGTGAACTGATCGCCGAAGGAGTGTTGGCCATCGAAATGGCCGCCCTGGCGAGCGATGTGGCGATGAGCATCCATCCGCATCCCACGCTTTCTGAGACGGTGATGGAGTCTGCGGAAGTTTTCTTTGGCACGAGCACGCACGTGTTCCGCCCCAAGCGCGGGTAATATGGGGAACAGCTCCATGTCCAGTTTTTCAAAAGCGATTTCCTTTCTTGCTCTTAGCCTCGCCGCCGGTCTGCCGCTTTGGGCGCAGAGTCCGCTCACCCAGATTCTTCAGCCCTCGACGACGGCCAGCACTTCCGCGAAAACCTCTGCCGACCAACTGGGCCGGGATACGCCATATGGGACGATCTTTGGATTTCTGCAATATGCGGAAAAAGGCGACTACAGCCTCGCAGCCCAATATCTGCAGATGAGCGCCGCACGCCGCCAGACCGAAGGCGAGACCCTGGCGGAGAATCTGAAAGAAGTGATGGACCGCACCTATTCCGGCACTCTGGGGAGCAAGCAGCCGGAAGGCGACCTGCAGGAAGGCGTGCCTCCGGGCGAGCAGAGGCTGGGAAGCATGTCGTCCGGCGATGCCGAAGCCGAGCTCGAACTGGTGCGGGTGAGCGATCCCAGCGCGGGCAAGATTTGGCTGATTTCTTCCGACACGCTGGCGAAACTTCCCGAACTCTACGATCAGGTCGAGGCGCGGAAGCTGGAGACGCGATTGCCCCGGTGGCTGGTGCGGTATCAGCCGAGTGGGATGCCACTGTGGCAATGGCTGGCTCTGGTGTTGCTGATTCCCGTGGCAGCGGCGGCTGGGTGGCTGGTGTTGGTCGTATTCGAGGTTCCCCTGCGGGGATGGGCGCGGCGGCATGGGCAGCCGGAATTGGCGCAATGGTGGTCGGTCTCCGGGCCGGCGTGGTTGCTCGTCGGCACTGCGATTCATCGCCTTGTGGTCCGCTACCTCGGAATGCCGCTGCTGCAGCGGCACTACTATTTCGAGTTCGTCAAGGTCGCCGCCATCGTCGGCGCCAATTGGATTTTGTGGCGCATGATTCGTTGGTTCTTGCAGCGCGTGCGCCAGCGGGCTCTGGCGCACGGTCACTCCGGCACCGGGTCCTTGATGTTGCTGGGCGAGCGGATGGTGAAAGCGCTGGTCGTTGTCATGGCCCTATTTTCTATCCTGAGCGTGCTGGGCTTCAATATGAGCACGGCGCTGGCGGGCGTCGGCATTGGCACCCTGGCCGTCGGCTTTGGCGCGCAACAAACCATCGCGAATTTATTTGGCGGGGTTTCGGTCCTGGGGGATGAAGTCATTCACGTGGGGGATGTTTGCAAGTTCGGCGATCGCACGGGCACAGTCGAGGATATCGGGCTGCGTTCGACTCGGGTGCGCACGGAAGAGAGAACACTGTTGGCCATCCCCAACGGTACGGTCGCGACCATCAATGTCGAGAACCTGAGCCGGCGGGACAAGATGCTTTTCAAGAGCGTTCTCGGCTTGCATTTAGAAACGTCGCCAGAGCATGTCCGCAACGTGCTTTCGGAAATCCGCGGCGTATTGTCCGGCCATCCCAAGATTGAGACCACTACGGCTCGCGTGCGGCTTACGGAGTTGGCGTCGAGTTCGATTAACGTGGAGCTCGTCTGCTACGTGTTGACGCGAGATTTCGATGAATTCGCCGCCGTCCGCGAAGACTTACTGCTGCACATCATGAATTTCGTGGAGGACTCGGGGACCAGACTGGCGATGCCAACGCAGACCCTTTATTTGAGCGGCGATCCGCGACCGGAAACAGATAAGATCAAGGCTGCGCTCAACAGCGCCCCTTCCTCCCAGAGCTTGCCGGATCAGGCCGAGCCCGGACCGGCTGCGCGCAATCACAACTCGGATGAAGAAAAGAGCGCGCGGAAGTGATTAGCGCTTTGGGTGCCATCGTCCCGCGAGCCAGAGCAGAAGCCGGTGGGTCGGAAAGTAGACGACGCCGGGAACGATAAGCAGGTACGCGAGAAGATATAGGAGTCCGGGCATAGCTCGCTGTTCGCGAAAGAAAGGGCCGCGGGCCCAATTCACATCCTGTTCCGGACGCCAGAAGTAATTGATGGGAACCACGATCCACGCGGTCAGTGTCTGATACCTCCAGCCTCGCCGGTCATAGCCCAACCGCCAAATCGCCCAGAGCAGCACGGGCGGCGTCACCACGTGAAACAGGCTGAGCAACCGGATTCCTAGCGGAACATGCGCGTCGAACATGAATTCCGTTCCGCCAATCAGGTGCCGGCCGCTGACAAGAGCGCCCACCAGATCGATGGTGAATAGTGTCTGGAATAACAGCAGCCCGGTTGCTTGCCAGGAAAATAGCAGCGGGCTCTCGAGCCAGAGGGCGGCGGCAAGGAAGAGATTGCCGAGATCGCAAAAGAAAAGAAAATTCTCGAGTCCGTACTGTCGCCAGTACAGAGGGATCCAGGCCATCACGCACGCTGTCCAAGCGACTTTGAGCCAGAGCGGGATGCGCATGAGACGGTATTGTATTCGCGAGGACAAGTCTGAAATCGCGGAGGCCGCAAAACCCATTCTGGCAAGCCAAAACCGGGTTCACTGCAATTACTACCGTAACTTGATGAGGCTTACGGGTGTACCTACGATGACCTTTGTATGGGTTATCAAGCGCTCTTATTCTGCCCCGATGAGAGGACGGCTCGCACCGTAACGCAGGTTCTCCGCGAGCTGGACTTCTCCGTCATTACCTGCACCGAACCCTTCGACGCGGTCAAGAAATTGATGGCGGAACACTTCGACGCCGTGGTGGTTGACTGCGACTATGAGCAGAACGCCACGTTGCTGTTCCGGAGCGCGCGGAACGCGCCCAACAACCAGTCATCCCTGGCGGTGGCGGTGGTGGAAGGGCAGACAGGCGTGGCGAGGGCTTTCCGGATCGGCGCCAACCTGGTTCTCACCAAGCCGGTGAATGTGGAGCAGGCGAAGGGAACGCTGCGAGTCGCGCGCGGGCTGTTGCGTAAGAGCGAAGCGGCCAAACCTGCGGCAGGAGCCGCGAGCACATCCGCGAAGTCCCCGGCGCACGTGCCGGCACCTTCGAAACTGGCGCCGCAACCCCCAACTCCAACTGTGGCCATTGCGGGCCCGATGCCGATTTCGCCATTGGTGCCGACGGCAACCGCAAGCAGTCCAACGCAGAACCTGGCGCAGGCGAGTAGTGTGGACGCTCGTCCGACCGAAATCACTGAAAGTGACGCGGAGATTCTCGAGCGGAGTGAGGAAGCCGTTTCGCCGTCGATCGTTGCGCCCGAGGTAAAGATAGCGGCCAGCCAACCGGAGATTGTGTCACGGACAGTTGAACATTCGCCGAGTTCGCTAGGATCTCGAACGGGTGCTGCGAGCGCGCCCGCGCCAGCCCGCGAGCCGAAACCCAGGGTTCGAACGGACCGCAAGCCGTCAACCGTTAACTCGGAGCCAGAGAAACCGGTGGAGAAAGCCGCGGCTCGCCGGAGCAGTTCTTCAGTCGCAGAAGCTGCTGTGCTGGCGCCTACGCTCACATTCGGCGGCATGGTTGGCCGCGATACCAAGTCTTCCGGCGGCGGGAGCAAGAAAGCGCTGCTGGCAGTGGCCGTGGTTGTGCTGATTGCAGCCGGTGGCTACGAAGCATGGACACGATGGGAACAGGGAAACGCACCTGTTCCTGTTCCTGCTCACGTTGCCCCGCAACCTGCGACGACTCCTGCCGCCGTACCGCAAGCAGCGTCAAATCCGGATCCGGTTGCCACATCTTCCGGCACATCTTCGGCTCTCTCGTCAACTCCAACCGCCGAAGCCACCCCGGCTTTGGCTGCTCCGGCAAGCAAAGCTCCAGCGGCTGTAGCGGCTGCGCCGCCCATTGTGATTAAGAATGGCGCTTCTCAACCGGCGGCTCGATCGGCGGCGACGACCGACGCTCCGGCTCCAAGCATGACTGATGTCGTTCGGGCAGGCGGCGCTGCTGCGCTGCCCAGTCTTGAGGGCAGCCAGAGCAAAGCGCCGACTCCCGCGCTTCAGGTTACACACGTATCGCAGGGAATATCGCGGGGATTGTTGGTGAAACAAATCCCGCCGGCCTATCCGGCGACCGCGCTCAAGAGGGGCACTGAAGGTGTGGTTGAGCTGTTGGCAACGATCTCCAAGGACGGTGACATCTCAGCCGTGAAGACTCTCAGTGGAGATGCACAGCTGTCACACGCCGCGGTTGAGGCGGTGAAGCAGTGGAAGTACAAACCGTACCTGCTCAACGGTGAACCGGTCGAGATTCAGACACAGATTACGGTGAAGTTCAAGCTGCCTCGCTGAGTGTTGGAGCGATATTCGCGCTGAGAAATCGGACGATTTTTGATCGTTGATTTTCGATGGTGGATTGAGAACCTTGCGGATCGAAGTCGTTTCCGTTCAGCCTGCGGACCTGCCTGTAAGATCCCGCTCGTGAATTTCTGCCCGTACGTATGGTTTCCACGGAGAGCGTGTTTTCCGTGTTTTCGCTTGACATCTCCTCCTATAGAATCCGGCGTAGACTAGCCGGTCAGCAATGCGTTTCACGACGGGTATCTTGAAAACCGTCTTCGGCAATTCTGCGGCGACGGTCGTGTTTTTTGTCGCTATGAGTCTCCTGGTCCGTTCGGTGATCACAGTCAGGTTGAGCTTGGGCCAATGTTCCTGGGAAGCGTTTCCTGGGATCGTTGGCTCATCGGATCGTTGGCTCATCGGATCGTTGGCTCATCGGCTCATCGGATCGTTGGCTCATCGAATCATTGGCTCCTTGGTTTCTTAGGGTCTGAAAGGCGTGCGAAGGAAGAAAGAAAGAAGATCCGCATGGCGAAGCAAATCCCCCTCGGGGCGCGGGGCGAGGCCCGGGAAACCGTGGAGTTCAAACACACGCTGACCGCCCACCACCCCGAGTTGCCTCCGGTTTATTCCACACCCGACATGATCCGCCTGATGGAGACCGCTGCCTTTCTTGCGCTCCAGCCCTACTGCGAGGGTGACGAGATCTCCGTGGGGACTTCAGTCAACATCCAGCACCGCGCGGCAAGCGGCATTGGCGCACACCTACAAGCTGAAGCCGTGCTGGAGTCTCATGACGGACGCTTCTACGTGCTGCGCGTGACCGCGCGCGACGGTCGACAGGAAATCGGCCGCGGCACCGTGGGCCGGGCCATTGTGAGCATTGGCACGTTTGTCGAAAAGATGAAGGGGAAGTGAGGAAGTCAGAAAAGTCAGAAGTCAAAGGTTAGAATGCGGAAGTTAGAAGCCTAAGCCTTAAGATCCCAGGCCCGATGCCTTCCATCCTGATTGGCGTCATCTCCGACACGCACGGTTTGCTGCGACCCGAGGCTATTGAAGCTCTGCGCGGCTCCGAACACATCATTCATGCCGGGGATGTCGGCTCGCCCGAGATCCTCGAAAAGCTTTCGAGGATTGCTCCCGTCATCGCCGTGCGGGGCAACATCGACAAAGAGGCGTGGTCTCGCAGGATTCCGGAGACGCAAGTGCTCGAGGTGGGTGGCGTTTCCATCTACGTGCTGCACGATCTGGCGCAGTTAGACCTCAAGCCCAAAGCCGCCGGATTCTCGGTGGTAGTAAGCGGACACAGTCACGTCCCCAAACAAGATACGCGCGACGGAGTGCTCTATTTCAACCCAGGCAGCGCGGGTCCGCGACGATTCAAATTGCCGGTGAGCCTAGGCAGACTGGTTTTGGAAGCCGGCAGCGTAAGTGGAGAACTCGTGCAATTGTTGGTGAACCAGCCCTGACCGCCAAGCACGCGCGGTTGCTACAATCGCGAGGCGAAAGAAATGTCCATCGAGTTCCATGTCAAGGCCCGGGCAGGCAGTGCGCGCGGCGGGGGGTTGCTGACGCCCCATGGGGAGGTCGAAACCCCGGTGTTCATGCCGGTCGGCACGGTCGCGTCGGTTAAAGGTGTCTCGCAGGACGTTCTCGAAGAACTCGGCGTTCAGATTCTTCTGGGCAATACCTATCATCTCTACCTGCGCCCGGGAGTCGAAACCGTCCGCAACCTGGGCGGGTTGCATGGTTTCATAGCGTGGCCGCGGGCGATCCTGACCGATTCCGGCGGCTTCCAGGTTTTCAGTCTGAACGATCTTCGCAAAGTCAGGGACGAAGGCGTGACGTTTCGTTCCCATCTCGACGGCTCGTCGCACTTCTTCACGCCGGAAAGCGCCATAGAAGCGCAGATCGGCTTGGGCGCAGACATCATCATGGCTTTTGACGAGTGTACGGAGTATCCCGCCGATCGCGCCCGGACGAAAGCTTCCATGGAGCTGACCCTGCGCTGGGCGGAACGGTGTAAGAACTATTTCGAGGAACATAAGCACGAGGTGCCCTGGAAGGCGGTTTCCACCCAGTCCCTGTTCGGCATTGTCCAAGGCGGCATGGATCTCGAATTGAGAAAAGAATCGGCCGAGCGAACCGTCGAGATCGGCTTCCCCGGCTATGCCATCGGGGGGCTCAGCGTCGGCGAGCCTCGGGAATGCACCCGCGAAGTGGTCGAAGCCACGCTCGAGCATCTTCCCGTCGACAAGCCGCGCTACTTGATGGGAGTGGGCACACCGGAGGAAATCGTTGAGTATGCCAGCCTCGGCGTCGATATGATGGATTGCGTCCTGCCCACGCGGGCCGCCCGCCACGGCCTGCTGTTTACCAGCGAGGGAAAAATCTCGATCAAGCAGGCGCGCTATAGTCAAGATGCAGGGCCGCTCGATCCCAATTGCGGCTGCCGGGTTTGCCAGCGTTACTCGCGAGCCTACCTGCGGCATCTTTATGCTTCTCATGAGGTGCTGGCTCAGGTCTTAAACAGCCTGCATAACTTGAGTTTCTACCTTGACACTATGCGGCGGGTGCGTCATTCTATTCAACTTGGGGAAGAGTTCCGTTTTCCTTCTGGTATCTGGTCTTGACCGAAACCGTAGACCTTCGAGGGAAGCGCTCCCCAGATGGAAGCCTGAGCGGTAAATGATCCGGCTGCAATCGATCAGCACTCCCGTCGTGAAATGACAGGCCCGCGGCGCTAGTTGGCGTGGGCGGTTGTTTGCGGATTGAGGCCGAAAGTCCGGTGAACTCAGCTTTTTGAACCGA
>Ga0302324_100026702_pt1 | contig 11025 bp, 9 predicted proteins | sample Palsa_T0_1_FD_201949 | JGI IMG/M metagenome (GOLD analysis project Ga0302324, IMG submission 201949) | Peat permafrost microbial communities from Stordalen Mire near Abisko, Sweden - Palsa_T0_1 | ecosystem: Environmental > Terrestrial > Soil > Palsa > Peat permafrost | place: Sweden: Abisko...
GTCCCATATCCGAAATCGTTGTTGAGGTTGGTTTCGGTCGCCGCGATGTTCACCCAGCCGGCTTGCGTGGTCTGGACGGGTCCAGTCACCTGCAGGTTGGCCTGGAACCCGAGGCCGTTGTCCAGCTTGTAGTTGACCAGGAAGTTGATCAGGTGCGAGGGCACGCCCGGATCTTCGAAGTTCTGGTTGGTGTTATACACCAGCGCCGTGCCGGCCCCATCGATGTTGAACCCCGGCTGCGCCGGGAAGTTATAGAACGAGGCCGGCGTGTCCAGCCTCGTGTGCAGGTAGGAGTAGCTGGCGGTGGCAAAGAAATGCGTGCCGGGCTGGTAGTTGAGCTCGAATTCGGCGCCGGTGATGTGGGCCCAGGATTCATCGTAGTCGCTCGGGCCGGTCGCTACCTGGCGCTCCTGGTTGAATCCTGCGATGGAGATGAACAGCGCCTTGCCCAGCAGGTCGAACTTGACGCCCGCCTCCTCCAGCTTCGTGCCCTGGCGCAGCTGGCTGGTCACAGGGACGTTCAGCGCCCCGACCGCCCCGTCGTTGGCTTCGGCCCACACGTACTGGGTCTTGTTGAAGGTGACATAGGCCGACATCCAGTCGGTCGGACTGTAAACCAGGCTGATGTTCCCGTTGTACAGGCCGTACCAGCCGGTGTGCTGCGATTCGGGAGGCGTCACGTAGTAGCCGTTGACATTTCCGGCCGACGCGTAGGGGACTGCCGAGGCCGCGTATAAGGGATCCGAATCGTTCAGCTGGACCAGGTCACCACGCAGTCCGTAGAGCACGCTCCACTGCGGCGAGAACGTCAGGCGGTGCTCGAGGAAGATCGCGGCGTCCTGGAGGTTGGAATCGATGGTGGCATTCGGATACAGAATCGTGCCGAAGGCCGAGCCTTCACCGGGGAAACCGTACTGGACGTGGCCGAAGGCCCCGGTGTAGGGGAATGCGCCGCCGATGATCTGCGCCGAGTTCGGGAACACCCAGGTATTCGGGCTCTTCGACAAATCGAACACGCTCACAGGCTCGTTGTTGTAGTTCTGGATGTCGAGCACGTGCGCGTAACGGTAAGTGACGCCGGCGTCCATCTCGGTGCGAACAGGACCCAAGGGGAACTTGACCTTGAAGTCGGTCTTGTTCTCGAAGGTGTAGCTGCCCTTGGCCGTATCGGCGTAGTAGTCCATGGTCTGGTTGTAGCGGTTGACGTAGTCATAGAACGTATTGTTCACGATCGAGAAGTCATCGCTCAACGTGAGGGTCTGGATGATCTGCAGCATGCCGTGTAGTGCGTGTGCCCCCGTGCCGGCCGGCTCATCGATGAGGGTGCGGGGGTTGAGCACGGTGGAACCGGTCAGATCCACCTCTGTGCCGAAGCCGACGACACTGCTGAGCGGCGGAGCGCCGGTGAGGTAGTTGCTGTTGTCGATGAGACCCTGGTTCACACGGTTGATGCCGTCGTTCTCCCGATAGCGGGTATCGGTGATGTCGGCGCTGACCGAGATCTTGTAGTTGGAGGTCACGTCGGCGAGCAGGGCCGCATACAGCGATTGCTGGTGGAAATACATGTCGTAGTAGTAGCTGTTGCTGTCGTTGCTGGTGAAGCTCACGCGCCCGGCCACATTTTCGATCAGCGGACCTCCCACATCGAGGCTCGCGATACGCTTCTGATGGGTGTCCGCCTCGAGGGAGGCGGTGGCCGCGAACGTGGTCATGGACGGCATCTTCGTGGCGATATCGATGGAGCCGCCCACCCCCGGCCCCGCTCCGCCCTGCACGCTCGCAGGACCCTTGATGATGTCGATGGAGTCCACCATGTTGAAGCTGATCGGGGCGCCATAGCCGTTGAGCGTGAAGCTGTCGCGCATCCCGTTGTAGAACATGTCTGCGTACTGGCCGCGGATACGCGGTACGTTAGGCTGGCCGAAGGAGGCGTCCGAATAGGCGCTCGAGGTCAGCGAGGAGAATCCGCCGGGATTCTGCACGTCGAGGGCGTCGAGCTGCGCTTTGGACAAGATCGTATTGTTGCGTGGGGTATCCATCACGCCGAGATCGAGCCCGTAAGCCGAGTCGGAGGTGACGGTGGTGGGCATGATCAGGTCACCGCGCTTGATGCCGTGCACGACGATTTCATCGAGATTGTCGGATGAGCCTACCGGGGCTGCGACGGGATTCGTGGGTTCGCCGGCCGGCTGTGCGTCGGCAGGGTGGTGGGCGGTGACGATCGCGCACGACACCAGACCCAAACCACGGATCCATGATTTCATTGCTGCATCCCTCATTGTTTTGTATCCCCTGCTTTTATTGTGGCAGCCGCAGGCCGGTCCTGCGCGCGCCATGTAACCCCTCTGCAAGAATCGTGCGCAGTGGCCCCGAGCAATCAACAGGTCGGCTGCGCCCGTGTTACGGACACGGACGGGGTCGCGTCGTGCGGCGCGGCTATCGCCTAACTGTTTAATATGATGGGGAAAAGTTTGGCTTCGAGGCTGACTAAGGACGGTGGGCTTGCGCTGGCGGTTGCTGGTTGCCAACGCGCGACGGCATGCACCAATTGTGTACACAAGACGCTCCATCTTTGTACACAGAATTCGCCTGGAAGCGGGGCGATTGGGGCCAACACGACCTCTGCGGCGGGTCAGCTCTTCGCCGCAATAATCCGAATCATGCCCGCGAGCCCAGGTTCCGTGCGCACGGAAAATCCCCCGTCGCGAAGCGATGCCGATATCCATCGTGGATCCAGCCTGAGCTTTCGGTAGGTGCTGACTCTCAGCTGCCACGCGTTGCGGTCTTTTTCATGCAGCATGTCATGGACATCGACGTGATCGGCGGCGTATTCCAGAAAACAAGTAAGAATCCGGTCGGCGTCGCTCTTGACGGGAATGAAGCGCCCATCGCCGACCAAGGCCTGCGTGTAGTCGCGGAACGCGGCGACGAACGTGCCGCCCGGGCGCAAGGAGGCGGCGGCCAGCGTGAACAGTTGCGAGACCGTGTTCCGATCCGGCAAATGGGTCAATGTGTCGCCCATGCACAGGATGAGGTCGGCTGGACGATCCAAATATCGCTGAAAAGCCAACAGATCATCCTCGACGGCCGTGATGGGCAGGGTCTCCGCGTGGGCTTTTAGCCGTTCCAGCAGATAACTGGAAGAATCGAGAGCGAGCACCGAGCAGCCGCGGTTGGCGAGCGGAATGCTGTGCATGCCGAAACCGCATCCCAGATCGACGGCGTGGCTGCCCTTTGACAGACTAGGAAGGATGGTGCCGATCTCCGTTTCACCGCGTGCTTTGGCGGCATCGAAGCCTCCTGACATCCACTCGTACACCGGTGCGAGATGCGAGCGGTAATGATCGGCGACGCTGGCCATTTGCCGATGATAGCGTTTACGCCGTATTGTTTGGAAATGCGCAGCTCTCTTCGGCTAATCAATCGTTTCACGGTCTTCGGGGCTCTCCTTGTGCTTGCGATCGGGGCAGCGCCGGCGCGCGCGGCGCCGCCTGCTCAGGAAGCCCCCATTCCCGTCAAAGTCGTCGTGGTGACGATGTTCGAGATCGGCAAAATGACCGGCGACAAACCGGGCGAGGCACAATTTTGGGTCGAGAGGGACAGGCTCGATCGCGTGCTGCCGTTTCCGCTGGGCGAGTACGAGCTGCGCATGAACGATGCGGGATTGCTGCTGATCTGTACGGGCGGCGGGGTCACCAACTCCAGCAGCTCCATCATGGCGCTGGGTCTCGATCCGCGCTTCGATCTGAGCAAGGCCTATTGGCTGGTCGCCGGTATCGCAGGAGGCGATCCGCTCGATGTTTCCTTGGGTACGGCGGCCTGGGCGAAACATGTGGTCGACGGCGATCTACTTTACGAGATCGACGCACGGGAGATTCCGGCCGACTGGCCGTACGGGCTGTTGCCGCTGGGCGCCAAGAAGCCCAACGACATCGCCGGCGGTTGGACTGTAGACACGATTCACTACGAGCTGAATGGACCGCTGGTGGACTGGGCCTATGCGCTCACCAAGGACCACCCCGTCGCGGACAGTCCCGGCATCGCGCGATTCCGTCAGCAATTCGCAGGCTATCCCGCCGCCCTGCGTCCGCCGTTCGTGACGATTGGTGATTCGCTGTCCTCCAGTCGCTACTGGCATGGGGAACGCATGAATCAGTGGGCCAACGATTGGGTAAAACTGCAAGCGGGCAAAGACGCGAATTTCATGATGTCCAACATGGAGGATAGCGGGACACTCACGGCGCTGCGCCGCCTCTCGCGAGTCGGCCGCGTGGACTTGAAGCGCGTGCTGGTGCTGCGAACGGCGAGTAATTATTCGATGCCGCCCCCGGGGAAAAGCGCCGCGTGGAGCACGACCGCGGAGTATCCCGAGCAGGGTCTCCCGGCTCTCGAGGCGGCTTACCAGGTGGGAAATCGGGTCGTACAGGCCTTGATCGCGGGCTGGCCGCGCTACCGCGATACGATTCCCGGCAGTTAATGCTTCGGCGCAGCGTCGCCGTGCGGCGTGGGCGCGGACATCAGCTCGACGAACATCTGGGTGAATCGCGGCAAGTCGAGATCCAATTGCGCATGCACGAGATGTAGGTCGAGGGCCGGTTTCATCGCCTGATTCCAGGTCAGTGTTTCGCCGTAGGCGGGACCGTGACTCACGTCGACGTCCATGAACACATCGTCCCGCCGAGTGATGATAGTGGGATCGAGCCACGCGCAGGCGGCGAGCTCGTCCCACAAGTAGTAGCGCTCCTGGGAATACTTCGCGATGTACTGAGCTGCAGGGTTGGGCGACTTCGCGATCGCGTCGACCATCGCTTGCGTGAACATGGCCTTGATCGAGACATCCACGGTGGTGACGTCGATGCGGGGCCAGTGCGCCCGCAGCGTCATCCGCGCCGCCTCCGGATCGAACCAGAAATTGAATTCGTGGCGCGGGCTGGTCGAGAATTCCGGATCATCGGTGTGCGGATCGAGGCTGCCGCCCATGACCACCAAGCCTTGGGACAATTCTGCGAAGTGGGGGTCGAGCGCGACGGCGAGCGCAATGTCGGTCAGCGGTCCGGCCGCATAGATGGTCACCTGGTGCGGGTGTGATCGGACTTGCCGGATCAGAAAGTGGGCCGCGTCCTCGGCGATGGGCTGGGTATGCGGCTCGCCTTCGGCGAGGGGCGGAGTCTCCCAGGGGCCCAGCGGCGCTGCCGGTGCGGGCGGCTCGATCAGTCCGGGCGTTGCGGGCAGCGTGCTCAATTGCTGGCCCCAGGCACCCAACCAGGCGACTTTCCCGACCAGCGGCGCCATGAGGCGCGTCTCCTCCTGCGTTCGAACCAGCGGAAAGACCGCCCCTAGTGCGACCGGCACGTCGGTCCGGCCGATCAGCTCCAACATCCGCAGCGCGTGGCGCGCCTCGTCATCCCGCCAGGCATTGCCGGTCACCACCGTGATCCCGAGAACATCAACTTGCGGCGATTGCAGCAGCGCCAGCATCGACATGATGTTCGAGCCTCCCGGTCCGGAAGTGTCCTGATCGATGATCACCATGCGCTTTTCGGCGAATGCGGGCGTGCAGGCGGCTATGGCAACCAGAGCCAGCAGGAAAAGCTCGGCGAGCGCGCGGCGCAAGCCCCCCGCGAGAGTGCGCTTCACGGCGTTTCGAAGAAGTTGGGCCCGACCGGCTTGTGCTCGAGGATCTCTTCGCGGGTCAGCCCGATGAGCTCGTGCGGGAATACCAGCCATTTATCCGTGTCGAGAACGTAGTAGTCGGGCACGAGCGTGCTGCGGTTGCGGGACGACTTGTAGTACACGGTGGCAATCCGCCACTTTTCCGGCCAGTTTCTCCGGCAGCGCTGCTTGAGCTCCTTGATCACCGCCTCCAAGCTCCGGCCGGAGTCGAATACATCGTCGACCAGCAGAAGCTCATCGTCCGCGGACAAGCGCGACACCAGGTAGTCAATGGCGTGCACGCGCACCGTCTTGTCCGTCTGATCGATGCCCGTATAAGACGAGGTGCGAATCGCGATGTGATCGGCAATGATCGAATGGTACTGGAGGACTTCCTGCACGGCGATCCCGATGGGCGCGCCGCCACGCCACATGGCGACGAGGAACGTCGGCCTGAATCCGCTGCTGACGACGAGCCTCGCGAGTTCCATCGAGTCCCGCAGCAGCGAGTTGGCGGAAATAAAGAGTTTGTCCACGGTCACTTACAGTAGAGGAGCCTGCTGCCCAGCACAAGATACACCCCGTTTGCTGCCCGTGGCGCCTGCATTCCGGCCGCGACGCACTTGTTCGCCCATTGCGCTAAACTCGAGTTGCGCCAGGAAGGACGCAGTCGCCTTCGCGCGGCGCCATGACACAGAAGGGATGGATCATGAGCAAGAAATTCCTCATTGCGTGGATCGTACTGTTCATTGCTTGGTTCCTCGGCAGCTTTGTCGTACATGGTGTACTGCTGCGTTCCGACTACATGCAGCTGACCAACTTGTTCCGGTCAGAGGCCGACGAACGGAAATATTTTCCGCTGATGATAGTCGCGCATCTGGTGCTGTCCGGCGCGTTCGTGTGGATCTATGCGCGCGGCACGGAGGCGAAGCCGTGGATGGCACAGGGCCTGCGCTTCGGTTCGGCTGTCGCACTGCTCACGGTCGTGCCGACCTACATGATTTACTTCGTAGTCCAGCCGATGCCCGGAGACGTAGTTATCAAGCAGATCGTCTGCGACGGTATTCTGACGATAATACTGGGAATGATCGTCGCGTGGCTGTATCGCGGCACTCAGGGCGCGCTGGCACCAGGTTAGGCGAACAAAGCGGGGCGTCACTGCTGCGATGGTCAAGTCATCCCGAGACGTCATTATTCGGACGGAGTCCTTGGCCGAGGCCGAGCGGTTCTATAGCGAGGTCCTAGGCTTCGCCACTTCGTCCCGGATGGGCAATATCGTCGGCTTCGAGACCGGTTCGTTTCGCCTTTATGTGGAGAAGGGTTCCCCGCACGGCCCGGTGTTCGACTTCCTCGTCGCCGACGTGGAGGCGATGAAGGCCCGCCTGCTGGCCGCGGGCTGCACCTTGATCGAGGAAGATCGTTCAATACCCCGGTGCTACGTCCGGGACCCACACGGGGTTATTTTCAATATCGGTAGATCCGACACGCCCTAAGCGGCTGTCGGGCGCGCTCTACGGCCTGCAGCCGGCATTATTGGCGCCTCTCACACAAGTCGTCCCATTGGGACCGGTTGCAACGCCTTTGCCGTTCTTGGTCGTGGCCTGTCCGCCTCGGGTGGTGCGCGTGGTCGCGACCCCATTCGCGTTGGTCTGCGACACGGCGCCGTTGCGCGTATTCGGGTTGTAAGCGGCTTTCGCGCCGTTGTTGTTTTGCAGGGTGGTGACTCCGCTCGGATATTTCTGGGCGACGGCCGCGCGACCGGTTTGCGGGTTGACGGCAACCGCGGTGCCGGTGCGCGGAACCGACGCGTACGGCTTAGGCACAGGCCTCGCACCCGGCGGGTAGCCCGGGTTCACCGTGACCTTGGTGATGTTGACAGTGCGCGGTGGGTACACGTAAGGCTTGGGATAGTAGACCGCGCCATAGGGGATCGGCACCGGTCGCACATAGGGATAGCGCGCCCGTGGAGGAATCACCCACACCGCGCCGCGCACAACCACGGTGCTGGTATGCCACCCCATACCCCAGACGCCCCAACCATACGGCGGGTAGCTGGGACCGCTCGCGATGGCGGCGCCAATCGCGATGCCGGCCCCAAATGCGAGCACAACGCTCGCCGTGGAGGGCGGAGCCGGGTAGTACACCACCTGCGGGCTATAGACGGGCACGTAGACCACTTGAGGATTCGCGGGCTGGATGACGATGATTTGCTGGCCACTCTGATTTTCTGTGGTGACTGACTGCTCGGGCGAGGACTTCAGATTGCCGGCGAGCTGAGCTTGAGCGCGCAGACTCTGCACCGCGCTCATCACGCTCTTCGGGTCACTTAGAAACGCCGTACCGACTTCTGTCGTCCAATCGATTTCGCTCGCCATTCGGGCGAGTACGTCTGGAAAGAGTGCCAGAGCGACGAAGCTTGCATCAAAGCCCTTCCGTTGCGCGGCTTCTTGCAATGCGTTGCCCTGCAGGCCCGGGTTTTGCTGCATCCACAGGGTCATCTCCGTGACTTGACCGGGGCTCGTGGCGCTGGTGAGAACCTGGGCGAGCAGCGGGTCGGGGTAGAGCGCAATCGGTGCCAACAACTGCTGGAGCGGCGATAGGGCTGGCAGGACGGCCGGCGCATCGGCGGCAAGCGCGCCGCTTCCATCGCGGGCGGTTAGGAGACCTAAGATCAAGGTGCAGGACAGCACCATTGCCAAGACAGAGGACTTCAACATGGATCATTCACTCCTTGGTAGCATCGACGCGCGATGCGGCTTAACCGTCAGCGGGGGACGGCGCTTTTTGGCGGTATCGAGGTAGCGCCCGAAGATTCTCGAGCGACGCGATCGATTCGATTTTGCCGTGCTTGTCGGCTGGCTATTTCACCCTTCTGGCGAGCGCGGTTGATGCTGCCAACCGGAATGCTGCCGGGTGTCGAATTTCCCGTGACGTCAAAGGACAGCTCCGTAGCGGCGTCGCCGGTCAACTGCGATTTCTCAAGCAGCGTGAGTCGGCCCACGGGATGAAAGGGGGCTTGTGATTCCTTCCAGTCGATACTGGCGTTTTCAGTCCAGAAATCGGCATCGTACTTCTTTCCCCAATAGGTCATTCGTGTGGGATCGAGGAACTGCACCGCGAATTCGAAGCCGCTCATCGTGTGGTCATCGTTCAAATGACGCAGAATCTCATCCTGCAAGGCATTTGGATTTGCTCGTTGCAAAGGCTGCGACGGATTGCCGGGCAGCGGTGTCGCTGAGAATTTCACGATGTCGCGCGGTCCATGGCGGAACGGTGTATTGCTGCCATACCGCAGCAGTTGATAAGGCCTTATGACTTGATGCGATTGGACGGCCACCAACGCAAGCGTCCGTATGACGCGCAGCTTGTCTTTGAGATTTAATGCCAGAAGACCCGCTCCCGGGTTCGATGCCGTCAACAGCTTCATCACGGCGAGAAACGCAGTTGCGTCGTTTAGCGGCAAGGTCGTGGTGTTCTGTAGTGAGAAATCCTGCCTCGGGACCGGCGGCGTGCTGGCTCCATTTTGGGTGAGGTCCACGGCGAAGGACAACGAGCGTACGTCCGCCTTAAAATCTGAGTTAATCTTGGGATCGGCGTTCGCGAATCGCACCAGAGCGGGATAGACCCCGGGCGCGGCAAACATCCCCTGGGCGAGCCGCGCGGCCAGGCCAGGGTCCGGCCCTGCTTTGACGTCGTACACTTCGAACAAGGCACGAGCGGCAGTGCCTTTGACATGCGTACCGCGCCCGAGCGAGCGGTGCTGCTCGGTGGCCGATTTGGCTTGCAATAAGAGCACCTTTTCGACGATTTGCTCCACGAGCTCATGTTCGTTGGCGAGATTGCGTTCCGCAGCGCTCCCGGTGATGCCAAACAGCCGTGTGAGAAACAGCATGAGATGCCTACTTGAGCTCGGAGATGAAGCGAATTGCGGTCACGCTCGGCAAGAAACAGTAAGCCGCCGCTCGCGTGGTTACAAAGCTCGAGAATCCGGTGATCTTGATCGCCGGGCCGTTGGCCTGAGGGATCACGAAGATGCTCTCGGTTGGGTCCTGCATACCAACCATCGGGTCCCTCGATTTCGGAGGGAGCCTCACGGCTCCCGCGAATTCGCTCTTATTCATCCATTCGCCGAGGACGAACTCATATTGATTCTCGATATTCGAGTTGATGAAATAGCCTAAGAGTCCGCGCTCGATGCCGTCGTAGGGCTGCTTCGGGTCGTAGGCCGGTCCATAGGGAAGCCCTCGCCGAATCAAACGATGCGTGTTGTTGCTGCCACCGGGATGTCCCTGGCCGGTCACCGGTTGGCCCCGGGGATTGATGCGGCGCATATGAGCGCCGACCGGACAACGCAGTCCTTTGGGATCCCCCGATCCATCCGCGTTGACGTATTCAAAATTATTGAGTTGCTCTGCCGGGATTCCCCCTGGTGGACTCTTCGTGTCGGGCGACAAGGCGAGTGGTACACCGTTGCGCCAGCGCCCGCACATCTTGGCGGCGAGCAGTTCGGGGTCGATTTTGTCCTTGTTGGATTGCAGAAAGTTCTCGAACCCGACAACGTCCGTCATCGCGATCTTAAATACAGCGAAACTGCCGTTTAGACCCAGTTCGCGAGGCTCCGGCACGAAGTAGTTCTCAGCCTCATCCTGCAGGACGAATAGCCAGGGCTCGCAGGGCTGCTGGTGATCCGGCGGGTAACGTTCCGGCCCGCCTCGAATCGTGGTCATGCTCAGGCCGTCGGTGTACCCGAAATGAACCTTTGCGGTAGGGACAGCCTTGCCGTCCTTCATTTCCATCAAAGCCATGCCATCGGCACGATAGATTTCTTGAAACGCGCCGCCTTCGGCAAACAGCGCCGCGAGCCGATCGCTGTAGCTCGTCATCGCCTCCACACTCAGGGCGTGCAGGGTTACGAGTACGTGATCCAGTCCTTTGCCGAAGTGGCCGATCCAATGTTCGGGTGCATTGGGTCCCGTGTCTCCCACCCGGTGCGCGCGTGCCGCGGCGCCTTCCGTGAAGGCGCGAAAGGACTTGAATGACAGAGTCGGGACGCGTGTTTCGAGCTCAAGCGCCAAAATTCCCGGCCACGTAATACCGACGTTCAAGCAATAGTCGGGTTTGCGGCGGGGCGCCGCCTTAAGGTCATCGGCCGGCCCCGGCTCAAAGCCGATGTGCCAATCCTCGGCGGTGGTGATCTGCGGCGCGTCTGACTCATCACCGTGGATGAGTCTTCCTAGAAGTTTGCGGGCGCTCGATGCATTCGCCACCGTGAGTAAGAAATGCCGCACCATGGGCATTCGATAGCCTCGCACCACCAGGCCTTGAATGTCGGGGAGGTTTAGGGTGCCTGCGCGGGGTGCACCCGTTCGAATC
>Ga0302324_100026703_pt1 | contig 11025 bp, 13 predicted proteins | sample Palsa_T0_1_FD_201949 | JGI IMG/M metagenome (GOLD analysis project Ga0302324, IMG submission 201949) | Peat permafrost microbial communities from Stordalen Mire near Abisko, Sweden - Palsa_T0_1 | ecosystem: Environmental > Terrestrial > Soil > Palsa > Peat permafrost | place: Sweden: Abisko...
CGGAGCCCAGTAATACGATCTTGCCGTCAAGCTTCAAGAATCGTTCCAGCGGAGAATCCGCGCCCAGGGCATAATTCCACGGTTGGGTGGACGTGAGGTGCTCAGTCTGCTTACCCCAGAAGACGAAACGGGCAACATGGTGATTCACTCGAGAGTCTGGATACGTCCTGAGGAATTCGACGAGCGTTCCATTGTCGCGATCCGATCTTGCCGTGAGGGGATCGAAGACCGGCAGCTTTTCACGAAGGTCCCGCTCTTGCTCAATGGTCAGGTTCCCGCGTCCCACCTCGTCGTAATAACGCGGGCAATTGGCGTACATCATGAGAGTGCCTTCGGAAGTCAGTACTGATTTGAGGGCAAGGTGTATGGCGTCGGGACCACCCGCAACTTCTCCAACAGCTCGAACCGAAGCATGGAGCATGACTGTATCGCCAACCTGGATGCCCAGCTTGCGAAAGTCATTCGCCAGTTCGTCGATTGAGTACATAGCAAAGTCTCTCCGACTGGTTTGCACCCGCTTAAATCGAGCGCACGCTACCGATGCACCTAAGCAACGGCGGACGATGAGGCTGCGGCGGCCGGCGCTTGCGGCTTGGCGCCCCGGATCAGCAGCCACAGCATGAACGCAACTTCCCCAAGGGAGGCAGGCTGAGAGTAGGTAGACACATTGCCCTGATATTGCGGCAGCAGTGTGCTCGTGAGGCTCAGGATGACCCAGGCGAAGCCGGCGAGGGCGAGCCAGACACCCAGGAACCGAGGCAGGAAGCGCGACTTGTATACAAGCATGGCGAGGGGAAAGAGCCACAGACCCCAAAACATTTCGGCGACGACAATTCCGCGGCCGTGCAGATTCAGGAAAAGCATCGCAAGAGCATCGCGCTGAGACTTGTCGAGCACGGACAGGAAATCGGCCCCGCGCACGAAGACGAGGGCAGCGAATGAGTTCAGCTCGTTCACAAATGCTATGGGGATCGAGACCACGATCAACAAAACCATGAGCAAGGCTTGCCGCTGGTTGACCCCCTTGAGCAGATCGTACAAAGCGAGAGCCACGAAGATAAAACCGGCCTGGCCGGTGAGTTGGGAAGCGATGCCGACGCGAAAGAGCGTCTCGTGGGCCGCGATGTTGCTGGCCGTCGCCGCTGCGTCTCCATGGACGATGAGCTTGCTGGGAACATAGACCATAGCGAAGACGCCAGGGATTGAAATGAGCACATACAGCAAGCCTGCGAATCTGCCCGGGTTTCTGGTGGAATTCATCGGTGTGCTCGCAGCTTAGAGTCTAGCCTGAAGTACGGCGAAGCCGGTTAAAAGTTCCACGATGAGATGAGGCGATTGCGCGCCCGACTTTGAGACTGCTTAATCCGACCAGCGTTGCGGCTTGCGGTCCCAGCGATGTTTCTTTAATTCGGCGAGCAGGCCGGCGTCGAGCGGTCCTGCGTCACTGGCGGCGACGTTCTGGCGCACGTGTTCTGGGTCGCGCATGCCTACAATCGTCGTGCTCACTGCCGGATGAGAAAGAATGAATCGCAGCGACATTTCCGGAAGCGTCATGCCGGCGGGAAGGATTTTCTTGAGCTGATCGACGCGCTTAATCGTGTTCGCCAGATTCTCCGGGCCAAAATAACCATGCCGCCAATCGCTCTTGGGGAAGCGGGTTTCGAGAGTCATCCTTCCGCCGAGGCTGCCTTCGTCGAGAGGAACGCGCGCGATCACGCCCACGTTGAGTTCCTGGCAGAGCGGAAATAGTTTGTCCTCCGGCGCCTGGTCGAAGATGTTGTAGATTACCTGCACCGCGTCGACCAGGCCGGTGTGCAGAGCCTTGAGGCCGTTCTCCGGCTCCCAGCGGTTCAAGCTAAGGCCGAGGTAGCGAATCCAGCCACCGTCCTTCAGCTTCTCCACCGTTGAACGGAATTCCGGATCGTCAGTCCAGCTGTCGTCCCAGACGTGGAACTGCAGCAGGTCAATGGAATCGACGCGAAGTTTCTTGCGGATCAGGTCGGCATACTTGAGAACGTGCTCCCGCGAAAAGACGTCGCGGTATTTGTACGTCGGTAGCGCAGGCCATTTGTCGTTAGCGGGAGGAATTTTCGACGCGGCATAGAGACGCTTCTTGGAATTGCGCTCCATGATCTCCCCGAGCAGGCTGTCGCTTTTGCCCTCGCCGTAGGCCCAGGCGGTGTCGAAAAAGTTGCAGCCGGAATCGACGGAGAGTTGGAGGGAATCGAGCGACTGCTGATCGTCGGAGCCGCTCCATCCGCTCATGCCCCAGAGTCCGTATGCGACGTCGCTGACTTCAAAACCGGTTCGGCCCAGCTTGCGGTATTTCATGAAAGATCGTCCTTAACTTGGGGATTTTCGCCTCTCAAGAATATAACCGTACCGGATGGTTCTCACAGTCGCCCGGGAAGCCTATGGAACGTGGTAATTCGGCGGCGAAGTTTCGCGCCTGATTTTTCGATGTGACGGATCAAAAATTTGCGGCCGGTCCAGCACGCCGAGGTGTTCCAATGAACCTAGATCATAACCTGTGGAGGTTCCCCGATGAACCCGGAATACAATGCTCCCTCTATCCCGTCACACCGCGAAGAAGAGCTGCAAGCACCGTCGTCGCGTTTGCTGGATGAAAAAATCTCAGACGACTCCGGCGCGGAGGCGAAGACCAACAGCGCTCTTGCGCCTGCAGGGTTGAAGAATCCTTTCTGGAAGTAGCTGCGGGCTGAAGGCAGATCGAGCCTAGCGCAGGATGGGCAGCGCCAGACAAGGGCGAAGCGCGAAAGGCAGCGCAGACATTTCGTGCAATGCTGGTTGCAATTGCGCATCGCGGCAGGGTTCCAGCGTGATCACAAAAGGGAGAGCGCTTTTCTCGAAGCCCGGCTTCTGCAGCACGGCATCGATATTCAATTGATGCGTCGAGAGAATCGTGGCCAGACCTGCAATGATGCCCGGCTGATCTTTCACCACCAGGCGCAGATACCAGGGCGTCTCGAAGCCGCAGCTTACGGGTGGCGATTCAAGTTGCAACGGGCGGTGGGGACGCGGCCCGGCCAAGAGATTTTCCGCGACGAACATCAGATCTGAGACAACCGCAACAGCCGTGGGATCTCCACCCGCGCCCGCTCCCAGAAACGCCATGTCGCCGCCGTATTCTCCCGAAGTCAAAACCAGATTCAGATTCCTCTGCACCCGTCCGAAGGGCGACGACGTGGGAACCAGGCTGGGGCCAACGTCAGCAAGCAAGGTTTTCTCTTTCAAATCGGCGCGCGAAATCTGACGGATGGTGCAACCCAGTTCCGCGGCGTAATCGAAATCAACCGCGTCGATGGAGCGAATCGTGCGGGCGCGAATCTCCGCTGGAGAAACGCGAACATGCAAACCGGCCAGTGCGAGGATGGAAAGCTTGGCCCGGGCGTCGCCACCATCAAGATCTTCGCTGGCGTCGGCTTCGGCATAGCCGCGAGCCTGCGCCTCTTCGAGCGCCTCGCTGAAGGGAATGCGAGCGGTCTCAATGCGGCTGAGAATGTAATTGCAGGTGCCGTTCAGAATTCCGGCAATGCCGTGCAGTCGATCTCCGCAAAGCCCCGTGCGCAGCGCCGGGAGAACGGGCACGCCGCCGGCGACGGACGCTCCAAACTCAAGTTGGCAGCCATTCGCACTGGCAAGCTGCAGCAAGTCCGGCCCATGACGGGCGATGAGTTGCTTGTTGGCGGTCACCACCGATTTGCCCGCGTTCAGCGCACCGCGCACCAACTCTTCCGCTGGAGTTAATCCACCGATCAACTCGATCACGATGTCGGCGTCAGAGCGGAGAATCGCGTGGAAATCTTCGGTCCAAATTACGTCACCCGGCACCCAAGGCTGCTTTTTGCGTTCGAGATTGCGGTTGCAGATGTGGGTCAGGCGAAGCAGGCCATCAGCGCCGTCGCGCTCACAGAGAATCTTGGCCACGGCGCGGCCGACGGTTCCGAAGCCCACCAAAGCAACACGGCGTGCGGCGGCGCGATCCGGTTGTCCACCTGTGGGATTGGCGTCCAGTGCCGGTTGTGGCGGAGTCTTATGCAAAAAGGCTGCTCTCGAAAGGATAGAAGCTCTTTCTTATCATACTTGCCGCTTGCGAGTCCGCGAAGGGCAAAGCTAACGCTGGGCGGCTTGGCGGGCAGAAGCGGCATCAAAGTTGGTAATATAATGCGATCCCGCTGCAACCAAGGCAAATGCCTTTCTGCGAGGAATCACCAGCGGAACCTTTACTCACGGCGCCTCTCGCCTCTTCATGCCGAGCGCTACGGTCCGCACGCCCGGTTCGGGGAGGAGAATGGATGATTGGAAAGTTCGCGACTGCGAGTGCGCTGACGCTGTTGCTTCTGACAATGCTCGGGGCATATGCATTCGCCCAAACGACAGGTGACGGGCAGCCGGCTGCAGGATCACCTGCCGCATCGGACCCCACAGCGCAACAACCCACTGCGCCACCGACTCCAGCCACCGCAACGCCAGCGGCCCAGCAACCCGCCAGTAGCCAGGAGACTGGCGATGAAGTGTCCGCTGCGCGGCGGAAACGGCCCAAGGATTACAAGAACTGGGTTTTCAACGTGGGCGCCGGCGCCAGTACGGATAGCGGCAAGACCTACACGTGGGTGCGAGGCGGAGGCGGCGTGGCTACGGCTGGTGTGGCGCGCAACGCCAACAAATACCTGGGGCTGCACGCTGACTTTGTCATTGCGGACCTGCCGCTACGCCAGTCTACTCTGGAGTTGGCGCAGGCGACGGGAGCATCGAGTTACGTGTGGGCCATTAATCTCGATCCCATCATTAATGTTCCGGTAACCAGACTGTGGGGCGGATATGTTCTCTTCGGGGCCACCTACGACCATCGCTCCGGGAGCCTGGATAACGATGCCACGATCCCAGGTACGCCGTGCAACGGATTCTGGATCTGGTGGGGCGCGTGCTCCAGCTCCGCCGACATCAGCCTTCCCTTGAGCGGCAGCTTTGTTCATTCGAGCCTGAACCAATTCGGTTACAACGTTGGAGCGGGCATTACGCGGAAGGTGCCGAGCGGGGCCGAGATCTACGTGGAATATCGGGTTACGCACGGAACGAGCAACAGCATCCATACCGACTTTCGTCCTATTACGATCGGCGTGCGCTGGTAGGCTGCGGCGTTGATTTGTCGATTATTCGGGATTGGTGCGGTAACTCCAGAAATCTCCGGCGCGCTGCTGCAACTGCACGAACGATGCCGCCTGAATTGGTTGCGAAATCGCGGCGCTGGAATTTGCCTCGGCCAGCGCTGCCTCAACGATGTGATGGGCGGGCGCGAGCGAGCAGACGGGATCTGTCGCCGCGGCGTTGCCGGTGAGCAGCAGAGCCTGGCAGCGGCATCCGCCAAAATCTTCGGAGCGCCGGTCGCAGGTGCGGCAGGGTTCCGGCATCCATTCTTCTCCACGAAAGAGCTGGAATGAGGGCGAGTCGCGCCAGATGAACTCCAGCGTTCGCTCGCGAACATTCTCGAATGGAAGCCCCGGAATCACTTCCGCGGCATGGCAGGGAAGCACTTTGCCGGCAGGATTGATGAGCATCAATCTACGGCCCCAGCCGCCCATGCAGGCTTTGGGAAAACGCGCGTAGTAATCGGGGACGACGAAGTCGATGCGGATGCGTCCGACGAGACGTTTCTCCGCGGCGCTCACGGCTTCGACGGCTCTTTCGAGTTGCGCGCGCGTGGGCAAAAGTGCGGCGCGATTTTTCAGCGCCCAGCCGTAATACTGAGTGTGGGCGATCTCCATGCGGTCGGGTGAGAGCTGTTCGATGAAGGCGATCATCTCCTCGAGGTGATCGATATTTTGCCGGTGAATCACCAGATTGACTGTGAACGCGATCTTGTGGCGGCGGATGAGACGCGACAATTCAATCTTGTGGGCGTGGGCTTTCGCGCCGGCGATCCAGTTGCCTGAATCTTCCCGCGAATCCTGAAAACTGAGTTGGATGTGATCGAGCCCGGCCTCGACCAGCGCCTGCAATCGCGCTTCCGCCAGCCCGATGCCCGAGGTGATGAGGTTGGTGTAGAGGCCGGCGGAGCGCGCTCCGGCGATGAGTTCGGTAAGATCGGGGCGCGCCAGCGGTTCACCGCCGGTGAAGTGGGCGTGCAGCATTCCCAGCTTGCCCGACTGCTGGAAGACGTCGATCCAGTCTTTGGTGGAGAGCTCCGAACTCACTGCGGCCATCTCAAGGGGATTCGAGCAGTAAACGCAATGCAGCGGGCAACGGTGAGTGATCTCGGCGATGAGGGCGAGTGGGTTGGGAATCATGAATTGCGAATCGACTACGGTCCTTATAGGTTAACATCTAGACACCTAAGGAACTCCGGCAGGCTGGTTGTGATCGTTATGGAAAACTTGCAAAGGCTGATCGAAGATGCGGAAATGCTTGCCGACGTAAAGGCGTACGATGCGGCAAAGACACGTCTTGAGGCTGGCGAGGACGAACTTATACCACTGGAGATCACGGAGCGCAGGCTGAAGGGTGAGGCCACGCTGCGGATTTGGCGTGAGTATCGGAAGCTTACTCAGGAGACGCTTGCGAGAAAGGCGAAGGTATCGCGCGCGCTGATCGCCGCGATTGAGACCAAGCGCAAGACCGGGTCCGTCAGCACGTGGAAGAAGCTGGGCGCGGCGCTGGATGTGGGCTGGGAGCAACTGGCGTAGCACCTTGCAGGCATCCAGGCGCACGAGTTTGGCACGCGCGCCTCCCGGAGGCCGAGAGCGGCAGTCCCCAAATGGGGATCTAGATCGCCCTAGTAATCCACGATCCGCTTGTGGCGCAGCTGTTCGAGGAACTGGCTGATGTCGGCGCGGATCTTCGTGGGATCGGCGTCGGCGAACTGGGCTTGCAATTCCGCGATGATCTGAGCGAAAGTGCGCTCGCCATCGCAGCGTTCGAGTACCTGGCGGCCAGTGCCTTGCAGTTTGATTGCGCCTTCCGGGAAGAGGATTATGCGCTCTTCATTGCCAGCTTTGTTTTCTGCTCCCCAGCGGCAGCCGGCGGCCAGGCGCGGCTGGCTCGAATCTTCAGGAGAGGGCATGTTAGCTTCCCCCGACAATGTGCGTCATCGGAAAACGTAAGCGGCATTGGAGCTGCAAGCCAAAGCAGGTTCCTCCGCTTCGCTGCGCTCCGGTCGGAATGACAAAGCCCCTATTGGATTTACGAGCCATGCTAAGCGGCCTCGATGCGGAAGGCGCCGGGTGGGGGCCATCCGGGCTGGACGTAGGCGAAGTAGAGGGCGTCGAGTTGGGCCCATAGGATGTCGCACTTGTCGCGCAGAGCCTGGATTGCGAGATCCTGTTCGGCGCGCGTCTTCGCGTTGTCGTAAACGTAATTCACCGCGAACTGAGAATCCTCGGGCGCCTGATAGAGTCTGGCCTCGAAATAATCCAAGCCTCCGGCGAGCCAGGGATAGTGCTGGCGCAGTTTTTCCACGCGCAAAGTGATCAGCTTGGTCGAGAACAATTCAGTCAGCGAGGATGCGACGGCCTCCAAGAGCGAGCGACTGCGAACGATGTTCAAATATTCGTTGACCGCGTAGCGGGTTGCGGGAAGAATGCCTTGTCCGGCGCGGACCTTGGCCGGGTCGAGACCTGTAGCTTCCGCCAATTTGATCCAGCGATGGATGCCTCCGTCGTTATTGTTGGTGGCATCGCCGTCATGATCGACAACGCGTTTGCGCCAGGCGCGGCGGAAGACCGGGTCGGGACCGCGCGACAGAATGATCGAATCTTTGATAGGAATGATGCTCTGGTAGTAGTAACGGTTCAGCGCCCAGGCCTGGAGCTGTCCGCGAGTCAGCTTGCCTTCGTGCATCAACAAATGAAAAGGATGCTTGTGATGGTAGCGCTCCTCGCCGACGGCATGCAGCTGCGCGCGTAACTCTTCGAGCGAAAGCAAAGGAGCGGCTTGCGCGGTCGTTTCGCTTTCTACAGGCTGAACTGCCATCCATCCTCCGCGATCTCCCAGCCCGCGTCCCGCACCGCGCGATATTGGGGACTTGCTTCGTCCAGCATGGGATTCGTGTTGTTGATGTGTAGAAATATTTTACGCGGGCGGCGCACTCCCGCCAACTCGACCAGCGTCTCTACGACCGGCACGTGGCCCATCTGCCGCGCGGTTGGCCCGGTCCAGCCGTCGCCCTTTGCGTCCATGAGTTCGGTGTTGCTCCAGAATGTGCCATCGAAGAGCAGAACGTTGCAGGTGTCGAGCTGGGCGAGCAAAGCAGCGTCTATTTCAGGCACGGCGGGCATGAAGGCGAGGCGCGCGCCGGAAGTCGAAGTGATGAAAAAACCAAGAGAAGCTTCGCCGGGGGAAAGTTGCGATTGGCGTTCTGCCGTGACGTAGGCGGGATAGTGATCGCTCAACGACCACGACCGGCAGCGGATACCGGAATCCAGGCCCTGCGCGTCGCAAAGGGAAAACTCTTTGCCGGGTTCGAAATCAGTCCAGGCGGCTTGATCTGGAATGCGATGCAGCATGCCGAACATCGAGTTATCCTCGCGGAGAATGCGCCGAACGGAAGCGGTGGCGTAAATGCGCAGGGGCTGGAGCTCGCGCAGCAGGAGGAGTCCGAGAACGTGATCGACATCGGCATTGGCGAGCGCGATGCCGGCAATCGGCGAATGGCGTATACCCCGCGGATGCAATTCGAACGTGGCTTCGATCTGGGTTCGCAGATCCGGGGATGCGCCGAGCAGGAACCATAGAAGGCCGTCTTCGCTGATCGTGATTTGAGTCTGGGTGCGGGGTTTGCCGTTAAAGGTGCCGGCGCGCACGGCGCGGCAATTGGGGCAGGCGCAATTCCATTGGGGAAACGCGCCTCCGGCCGCCGAACCTAGAATCTTCACTTGCATCTTTCGTGAGTTTACAGCCTTTCGAGGAAGAGCTCAGATAACCACGAAGGACACCAAGGTTCACGAACAACTTCACACGTTGAGATGATGAGATTCTTCCGAGTCCAGGCTAGCCCTGGCCGACGGAGGCGGCGCAGCGCAGAGGATCAATGTCCCAGAAAATTCTCTCGGAGGAAAGGTTCTCGACTCCGACTTCCCCGGCCATTTCGGTTCCGGGCTTGCCGCACCAAACGATGCGGAACTGAGCTTTCGTGCCCTGGTATAGAACGTCGACTACATCGCCTGGCTTCAGTTGAGCGTCCACGCACTGCAGAGTGGCTCCGCGGCCGCTGATGGTGCGCAGGCTGGCGGGCTGGGTAAATGGGCGAGAGTGGGCGTCCATGCCGTAAATATGCACGGGAAGCTCAACAAAAACGCGGGATTGACGGCGCCGATCCATGCGATCCACCTTGGTTTCCAGGGCTGAGGGCATAGTAGGCGGGGTCGGCGGAGAAACAAAGGTAACCACGGTCACAGGCGAAGCCGTGCCGAAAGTTTGCATTGTGGCTAGGTGGGCAGGTATCAGTCGAGGTCGCCGAGCGAGCAGGCGCCGGGACCGCGTGGATCGCCGCAGGAGCCGCACGCGCCGGCCGAGGCGGGCGCGGCCGCCGAACCCTTCGCCGACATGGCAAACACACTGAGCTGCGGACTCAGCTTCTTGCCTTGACACTTGGGGCACTTTGCCTTGTCGCGGCCGAATACCAGGGCTTCAAACTCGTGCTGACATTCCTGACAGATGTATTCGAAAATCGGCATAACCATCACTCCAGTGGCGGACTGTTCCTATTAGAATCAATTTGCGGGAACTTGGCAAACTGAGCAGGTGACAACTGGGTCCTTCAAGCGCAAAAGCTGAATTCGAAGACGGCGCGACGGAGAAGCCGCCCGCGTTCGTGCCGTCGGTTTTCCGGCCTCGTCGCTGGTTGCGGGGCGGACATGTGCAGACTCTGGCTGCCTATTTTATTTCCCGCCGAATCAAGCTGCCGCCAGCCGAAAACCGCCTCATCGAGGTCGAACCCGGCATCCCGGTGTTGTGCCGCTGTAACTGGCAGAACGATCGGAGAACGCTGACCCTCATCGTGGTACACGGTCTGGAGGGATCGAGCGAGTCGCAGTACATGCTGGGAGTGGCGCGGTACGGGCTGGCCGCGGGCATGAACGTGGTCCGAATGAACCAGCGTAATTGCGGAGGCATGGATCATGCATCGACGACACTTTATAACTCCGACCGCTCGGCGGATGTGGCGGCAGTGGCACGCAACCTCGTGGAACAGGATGGAATTCCCGCTTTCGTGCTGATCGGTTTTTCGATGGGCGGCAATCTGGTTCTGAAGCTGGCGGGGGAGTGGGGAAGCCATGGTCCGGCAGAGTTTCGCGGCGTGGCAGTGGTTTGTCCGGCGGTGAATCTGGCGGCCTCGGCCGATGCGTTGCATACCTTTTCGAACCGGATTTACGAACATTATTTTCTAGTGCAGTTGATCCGGCGCTTTCGCCGTAAGGCGCGGCTATTTCCCGCCAGCTTCGATGCCTCGCGCCTGCATGGGGTTAGGACCTTGAGGGGGTTCGACGATCGCGTGACCGCGCATTACTGCGGCTTTGCGGGCGCCGACGACTATTACGCCCGAGCCGCTGCAGCCAACGTCATTGATCGCATTGCGGTTCCGGCACTGGTCATCCACGCGGCTAACGATCCTTTTATTCGCCTGTTGCCCGAAACGCGGCAGAAGATTCTCTCCAATCCCAACATTACTTACGTCGAGACTGCGGATGGAGGCCATTGCGCCTTTCTGGGTGAGCCCGAGGGTGAGGGCTACGATGGGCGCTGGGCGGAGCGCGAGGTAGTGGAGTTCGCCAGGCAATTCCAGTAGGACCGAGTTTTCAAACTTCACATCTCCCCGCGGAAGAGATTGGCTTTGGCGGCGCGCCGGAGCTAATCGGGGTGGGGCGCGTATCCATGCGCTCTCGCGGGACGCCGAAACCAAGCCAGAATCTCAGCACCCCGCCCTTTGAACCTCGTGCGCAAGCACGCGAGGACGAGCATAGCCAAGAAGATCGCAAGCAATCCGAGGGATGCGGTGCGGATACCGAC
>Ga0302324_100026704_pt1 | contig 11024 bp, 12 predicted proteins | sample Palsa_T0_1_FD_201949 | JGI IMG/M metagenome (GOLD analysis project Ga0302324, IMG submission 201949) | Peat permafrost microbial communities from Stordalen Mire near Abisko, Sweden - Palsa_T0_1 | ecosystem: Environmental > Terrestrial > Soil > Palsa > Peat permafrost | place: Sweden: Abisko...
TGCGGCGAACTTGCGCCTCGAGATGCGCCGCGCGTTCGAGCACGACTTCCCGCCACCCCACGCGATCCCAAACCTCGAGACGCTTCGCGCCGCCGTCGGCCGCGCGGTACGCAATCTCCGCCCCGCGTTGCAGAACGGCGTGCTCTTTCTCGGTAGCTCGCTCGGTGTCCGACTCGACGAGCAAGGCGTCTTCGACGACGCTGAGGCTCGCCTCATGCTGTCCGAGCGTCTACGCCGCGACGTATGGATGTTCGCGCAGATCGTCCGTGCCTTCGCGCACAAGGCACGAGCAAGCGCGCAAAGGACGATCGAGGTGAGCTGGAACGGGGTACCCCCGCTGCAGTTCGTTCACGAGTTTCTCGCGTACTTCCAGGCGATGGGTTACCCGCTCCTTCGCACCGCCGACTATCCGCGTGTCGATGCGTTCATGAGCGCAATGAGCGGCCTCGAAGAAACCGACTTGCTCGAGCCCGAAAGGATGGAGCGAGCGGTCACCGAGTGTGAGCAGTTCTACGCATTCTTGATGGCGCTGCTCGGGCAAATCGGAAAGCGCGCCGAGCTTGCAGACGTCGCTTTCGACAAGAGGGCGGCCGCAGAGTCGCTCAAGCTCTACCTTGGTGCGTCCTAGTGACAAAAAGCCGAAGGGCGCTTCCTTTAGAAGGAAACGCCCTTCGGTCTTGGTTCGAGCCGCTCAATCGCGGCGCGAGCTCACTCTTCCCCGTCATCCAACCCATGGCTGGACGTTGGTGCTCCACCTAACATCGAGGGGACACCTACTGGAGGAGCGGCTTTCGGTGCCACTTTCGAGCCCCCGGCCTTTTTGCCGGATGAGTGGCCCGCCCGTTTCTTGGCGGTTCGGGCATGCTTTTTGGCGGACTTTTTGCCTCCGCGCTTGCCCTTCTTCTTAGTGGCTTTCTTGGTGCTCTTTGCCTTTTTGTGGGCCTTTTTCTTAGCGGCCACGGCGCGAGCCCTTCTTCTTCGCGGTCTTGCCAGCGTGCTTCTTGGTGGTCTTCGTCTTCTTGTGGGCCTTTTTCTTAGCAGCCATTCGTAACCCTCCTGGTGAGGTTGTCTACTACGTGACGTATATGGTCACCTACGTTACCTGTCAAACAAAATAGTACATCAGGAACTTGATTTTTTCTGTATGCACCTTCGTGTGATGGGCGCACTTACTTGCCGGGTTTGACTGCGCGCTTCGGGGGCGGCTACCGTCCGCGCTCATGCACACGATGATGAAGACCCTAAAGCGCAGCTTCGTTGCGACGTCGTTCATGCTGATGGTAGGCGCTGTCGGCGCCGGCTGCGGTTACTCCGAAGAAGAGTATCAAGCACAGGTTCACGGACGCGAACGCGCCGAAGCCGATCTCAAAGCAGCCCAGAAGGAGATCACCGACGACAAGCGGAAGTACGACGAGTCCGTCGCAGCGCAGGAAAAGCTGAAGGGTGACCTCAAGAAGCTCGGCGTCGATCTCGATGCCGCGAAGATGGACGCCGAGAACCTCAAATCGGCGATGCAGCAGTACAAGGACCGCGCCGATCAGCTCACCGCGATCGAGCAGCGCTTCCGGGATCTGAAGGCACGCCTCGACAAGCTCAATCAGGTCGGCCTGAAGGTGGTCGTGCGCAACAACCGCATGGTGATTCAGCTCCCAGGTGACGTGCTCTTCGACTCCGGCAAGGACGAGCTCAAGCCCCAAGGCAAGGAGGTCCTGCTGCAGGTCGCTGAGGTCATTCGGAACGACGGCACACTCTCGACCCGCAACTTCCAGGTTGCTGGGCACACCGACAACGCCAAGTACCCTCCGACCGGTGCGTTCAAAGACAACTGGGGGCTGTCGCTCGCGCGTTCACGACAAGTCCTCCTGTTCTTGACGACCCCTGTCGGCGACAAGACCAGCAGAGACCCGCACAAGCAGGGTGGTGGTGGCCTCGACACGAAGCGTTGGTCAGCCTCGGGCTTTGGCGAGACGGATCCGCAGTCTGGCTCGGTCGAGCACCAGTCGAACGAAGAGCAGGGCCACAATCGACGCGTCGAGCTCGTCCTCCAGCCCAACGTCGAAGAGATGCTCAACCTGAGCAACATCGGCCACTAGACTGCGTTGGTTCGCGTCGCGGCGATCGACATCGGAACCAACACGACGCTCTTGCTCGTCGCCGAGAAAGTCGACGGATCCGCCGCAGGCGGGACGTCGCGAACACCCAGCGTCGACGCGGGCGAGCTTCGAGCGGTGTGCGAAGAGGCCACCATCACGCGTCTCGGTGAGGGGGTGGACGCATCACGCAAACTCTCTTCGGCTGCGATCGAGCGGACGAACACGTGTTTGACACGCTACGCGACAATCGTTCGAGAGCTTGGAGCTTCCCGTGTCGCCGTCGTCGGGACCAGCGCGATGCGCGATGCGGGTGGCAGCGAAGACGTCCGCAGGAGGGTGCGCGAGCTTTTCGGCGTCGAAGCACGCACCATTTCGGGTGATGAGGAGGCGCGCCTCACCTTCGCTGGCGCCTTGAGCGGTCTCGATGTCGTTGGGAGCTCTCGACCCAACCATGCCGTCGTGTTCGACATAGGCGGTGGCAGCACCGAACTCGTCGTCGGTGCTGCTCACGGTTCCGTTGCGGTCAGTCACAGCTTCGACGTTGGCAGCGTCAGGCTGACGGAGCGTCACATCAAGAGCGATCCACCGAGTCGCGCAGAAATGGACGCGGTCACGAGCGCAGTTCGCGCTGCGTTCGCGAGCGAGCCCCACGTCTGGGAGGGTGCGCGCGCACAGGCGTCTCCGCCCATCGGCATCGCGGGAACCGTCACGACGCTGGCAGCCATCTCGTTCGGCCTTGTCCGGTATGATAGTGCTCGCATCCACGGTTCCACGATGACCGCAGACGAAGTGCGCGCCGTCGTTGACCGATTGGCAGCGCTGCCACTCGAGGAACGCAAGAGGGTGCCCGGCCTCGAGCCCGAACGTGCCGATGTCATTGTTGCCGGCGGCCTGCTCGTGCTTGCAACCCTGGACGCCCTCGGGTCGAGCACGATGCGCGTCTCGGATCGCGGCGTACGGTGGGGTGTCGCTCAAGAGCTCGCCGCTCAATTTGTTTGACAAACAGGGGTCAAAGACATTAGAGTGCGCGTGCCTGATTCCCTACCCTCCTTTCCGGAGATGTGAGGGACGGTAGACGCAATCTCACGCTCCGACTGCAACGTCGCGAGCGGTGGGGTGTTTTTGTCGAAGGAGCCGCCATGCAAACAGGAACGGACATCAAGTTCAAAGTAGGCGACAAAGCGGTGTACCCCGCCCACGGCGTGGGTGAGATCGTACGCATCGTAGAGCTCGACATCGCTGGTGCGCGTCAGAAGTTCTACGAAGTGCGCATCCTCGACAAGAATCAAAAGACCGTGAAAATTCCGGTCGCGACCGCGTCGAACGTAGGCCTGCGGCAGCTGGTCGGTGAGCAAGAGATCGGGGAGATCTTCGACATCTTGCGCGAGCGCACGATCTCGTTCGACAAGCAAACGTGGAACCGTCGCTATCGAAGCTTCCGTGCGAAGATTCAGACTGGTTCGATCTACGACGTCGCAGAAGTCCTGCGCGATCTCTATCGATTGAAGACCGACAAGCAGCTTTCGTTTGGCGAGCGCACGATGCTCGACATGGCGCGGACGTTGATCGTGCGCGAGATCGCGATCTCGCGCGGTCAAACCGAAGAGAACGTGCGCAGCGAGATCGAAGCGATCTTCCAGGTCAACTGACCTTACGTTTCGAGAAGCCCAAACTCCCACTCTTCATCGGGCTCCCGCATTCCCGCAACTGCGGCTTCTACGCGCTGTAGAAGCTCTTGTGGGCTCGTCCGCGGGGCTGGCCTGACGGCAATCGCAATGGTCTTGCTGAGGCCGCCGTCGCCCGGCCATTGCCATACCCGTGCAGCGGCGACACCGTCGACTGCGTAGACGATCTCGAGCATCCGGCGCATACGGGGCGACAGCTCTTGGGTCATGGCTGCGTGCCATCATGTGTCAACGGTTTCGTTCCTGACAACCAGATCCTGCTCGAAACGCCGCGAGAAAGGGGTTTTGCCGCGATTGTGCCGATGGCACCTGGCGTGCATGCTCTGCCTTAAGGTCCTTTGCGTCTTCGCCCTCTCCCATCCATCCTGTTTTTTTGGGCTGGCGCTCTTGTGTGGGCGTGCTCGCTCAACCCCCAACCGCTTCCGCCTGGTGAAGCGGACGAGGATGCGTCCGCGGACGGAGCGTCGTTTTCAGCGGATGGATCGGGTGATGGAGATGCGTTCGCGAGCGAGCCTGACGCCGATGCAGGGCAAGAAGACGCAGCCTCTGACGCGAGCATGGACGCAGCCGATGCGTTGGAGGCTGAATGACGACACGTGTGCGTGTCGCGGTAATTGCAGCGCTTGGCGTCTGCGTCGTGCTGGCGTGCTCACTCAATCCGCAGCCTCTTCCGCCAGACAACCCCAGTGACGCCGCTCTGACCAACTACGGAGGCGACAGCGGTGGCACGGCGGATGGCGCCTCCGAGTCCGGATCTTTCGGTGAACCCGACGGTTCACTCGATGCAAGTGACGCCGCGGTAGATGCTGAAGATTCGGCGACGGACGGTGCGGCGGATGGCGACAGCGATGCTGCCTACGACGAGTGATTAGCGAACGTATTCGTCCAGCACGTTGGCCGCGATGTCAGCAAGGATCCCGTCGGTGACGCGAAGGCGCCGTGAGAGATCGCGGGCTACGTTGAGCACCACGATGGCGTACGACTTGACGTCGTGGCGATAGAGCGCGTCGAGATCCTCGGCTGCGATGCGCAGAAGCAACGTCGGTGCCAGAGCACGAATGGTGGCTGAGCGCGGCTGCACGTCTATGATCGACATCTCACCAAATGCATCGCTCGGCCCGAGCATCGCGACGCGTTGGGGGCGACCGCGTCGACTGTGCTTGATCACCTCGACCTCGCCGTCGAGCACGATGAACATGTCGTGACCCGCATCGCCCTCTTGAAAGATCGTCGATCCCGGCAGTACCCGCCGTTGCTGGAGTGAACCGGCGAGGTGGACGAGCACCTCGTCGGAGAGCGCACCGAACAGACCCACTTCCCGAAGACGGTCGATGGACGGTGGCGCGTCGTGGGGGACCGTGACGGGGACACGCGACTGGCTCATGGCAGCTCCTTCACGAATACGATCCTTTTGCGTGCTGGGCCTGCGTAATCATCGACTTCCTGCGCTTGCCAGCCTTGCGCGAGATGAAAGCGCAGCGACCCCTCGTTGCCGGTTGTCGTGATGGCCTTCAGCTTCGTGCAGCCCGCAGAGACCGCTGCCTCGGTGAACTTCGAGTAGAGCAGGCGGCCGACGCCTCTCCTGCGATGCTCGGGGTGAATGCCGACGAGATGCACGTAGCCCGTGCGCGTCGGCTCGTGCGCGACGAAGCCGAGCAAGAAACCGGTCATGCTCCCGTCGTTCTCGACGACGAGCGCCATGTCCCCAAGCTCGTAGAAGAAGATCGGGTGGGCGAAGGTGCCGAGCGGTCCGCCCCACCAGTGGTCGATGACCTCGACGATGCGATCGAAGTCGGCTTTCGTGATCTTGCGCGTGACCATCCCGCTGCGCCGAAGATCGAAGATTTGTGCGACCTCTGCAACGCCTTTCGGTTAGATCGTTCGCATGAGCCGTGTCCGCATCGCGCCGTCGATCCTTTCGGCCGACTTCGGGCGCCTCGCCGAAGAGGTGCGGCTCGTCGAAGCAGCTGGAGCCGACGTCATTCACATCGACGTGATGGACGGTCGGTTCGTCCCGAACATCACGATCGGTCCGCTCATCGTGAGCGCGGTCCGTAAGGTGACCAAGCTCCCCCTCGACGTCCATCTGATGATCGTGGAGCCGGAGAAGTACGTCGAGGCCTTCGCCCACGCGGGCGCGGACACGATCCTCGTCCATGCGGAGGCGTGCCCCCATCTGCATCGCACGCTCCAGTCGATTCGAAAGCTCGGGAAGCGCGCTGGCGCCGTCCTCAACCCGTCGACTCACGAGAGCGCGCTCGCGTACATCCTCGATGTGGTGGATCAGGTCCTCGTGATGAGCGTCAATCCGGGGTTTGGGGGGCAGTCGTTCATTCCAGAGGTGCTTCCGAAGGTTCGAGCCTTGCGGGCGATGATCGGGACGCGCACGATCGACATCGAGATGGATGGCGGCATCGCGCCGGGCACGATCGGGCTCGCGGCAAAAGCAGGTGTCAACGTGTTCGTCGCCGGCAGCGCGATCTTCACCGCACCGGACTATGCGAAAGCCATCGGTGCGCTCCGCGCAGAAGCGCAACACGCCGTCGCTCCGTGAACGGTCGCCACCGCACACTCGCGCTCGCCGCGCTCGTCGCATGTGTGCGCAGCGCGTCTCCAGCGCCAATCGAGGCACCGTCGCGTCCACGGTTCACCCAACAAACACACGCGCCTGTCGTGGCAACGCTCCAACGTATGGCGCTCGTTCGCGAGCTCGCCATCATGCACGACGTCGAGCAGATCGCTTTGTCGCGTGAGGCGTTGCTCGCCAAGGTCGAGTCTCACGTTGCGCGAACCGTGCCGCGTGCGGAGATCGCGAACGAGGAGCTGTTTCTGAAGACGATTGGCGTCATCCCCTCCGACGCGGACTACGAGCGGTCCGTTTACGCGGCGATCCGCGACACCAACGCCGGGATGTACGAGCCGTTCGACAAGAAGATGTACGTCCCGGACGATCTCGCGCCCCCCGTTCTCGAGATGTCGGTCGCACACGAAAGCGTGCACGCGCTCCAAGACCAACACTTCGACCTGGGAGCGTTCGAACGCTTCACCGCTGGAGCCAGCGATACGATGCTCGCGCATTCGTGTCTCGTCGAAGGCGACGCAACGAGCGCCACGGACGAACGCGACGACTCGGACGCCGTGGACGCGAATGCCACGAGCTATGTCGAACGCGAGATTGTCGCTCCGTACATCGTGGGTACGGCATTCGTTCGAGCGCTCCGGCGTCGTGGAGGATGGTCGCTCGTCGACCAGGCCTGGACACGTAGTGGTCTCACGACAGAGCAAGTGCTCCATCCCGAGAAGTGGCTCGCCTCCGAGCGGGCGCTCGACGTCCCCGTTCCCACGTTCACGACCCTCGGCCCGACAGCCGTGCGCGTCGCCACCGACGTTCGTGGCGAGCTTGGCCTGCGCCTCGTCCTCGAGTCTGCCGTGCCTCACGCTGCTGCGGTCGCTGGCGCGAATGGCTGGGGCGGAGACTCCCTCGCTCTCGTACGCACGGGCGGAAGCGGTGCACTGGCTTGGCGCATTCGCTTCGACGACGTGACGAGCGCGCAGACCGCCTTCGCGGCCATCTCTCAAGCGTTCGCTGCGCGCGCCTGCGCGGTCACGAAAGACGACCGGGACGTTCTCGTCCTCGTTGGACCTCCCACCGAGACGTGTACGCGGTGGTCCAAGGAGATCTTTGCCGTTCGATGAAGAGCACCCTGGTACGCTCGGCGCGGTGAACGCGACGGGCGAGACCGCAACGCGGTGGAAATTGCCTGAACGAATCGGGCGAGTCGATCACGCCATCGGCGCAGGGATCGGGCTCGTCTACATCGTGTGGCTGCTGTCGACCGCGCGCGAGCTCGGGTTTCCTCGCGACGAAGGGTTCTACTTCCACGCGGCGACCGACTACGCACGCTGGTTCGATTTGCTGTTCTCGCATCCGTCCGCCGCGCTCGAGCGCAGCACCATCGACGGCATCTGGGCGAACAACCACGAGCACCCGGCGCTCATGAAGAGCCTCTTCGCACTGTCGTGGCAATACCTCCACGAGAAGTGGCATCTCTTCGACGACGCCAGCACGGCATTTCGCTTCCCCGGGATGGTGATGGGCGGCATCGCCCTCTACGTGACGTACCTCTTCGGTGCCCGCGCCTTCTCGCGGTGGGCCGGCGCGCTCGCGGCTGTCCTCCTCGGCGCGATGCCGGCGGTCTTCTTCAACGCGCACCTCGCCTGTTTCGACGCGCCCATCATGACGATGTTGCTGCTCTCGGTGTACGTCTACTGGCGGTCGGTTCAAACTGGGGGCATCGGTTGGGCGATCGCGAGCGGCATCGTCTACGGGCTCGCGCTGGAGACGAAGCACAACGCGTGGATCATGCCGGCCGTGTTCTTGCCGCACGCTTTCTTCGCTTCTCGCAAGGCCATTCGGCGCGAGTATCGACTCGGGCGACTGCCGCTGCCGACGAGCATCATTTCGATGGCGATCCTCGCGCCGCTCACGTTCTGGGCGCTGTGGCCGTGGATGTGGAACGACACGCTGCCGCGCGTTCAGGAGTACCTGAACTTCCACTTGAACCACGTCTATTACAACATCGAGTACCTCCACAAAAACTACTTCAGCGCCCCGTCGCCGCGGTCGTACGCGCCGGTGCTCATCTTCGCCACCGTCCCGACCACGACGATCGTGCTCTTCGCCGTCGGCGCATTCGATCGATTGCGCGACCTCGTGCTACGTGCACGCGCGAAGCTACTGAAGCGGGGCGGAGCGCCTCACGGTGACCGCGCGGAAACCGACGTCCTGCTCTTTCTGTCACTGGCCGCGCCGCTCGCGGTGTTCGTGCTCCTGACGAAGACGCCGATCTTCGGCGGCACCAAGCATTGGCTTCCCGCGTATCCGTTCCTCGCGCTATTCGCAGGCCGTGGGTTCGAGGTAACCGCCAAACGTCTCATCGCTGCAGTCGGCCGCATCAAGACCGATTCGCAGCGGAGCGGCGCTTGGGCCGCGCTCTTCGCGCTCTTCGCGCTCCCTCCGATGATCATCACGAAGCATTCGCACCCCTACGGGTTGGCGGCCTACGTGCCGTTCGTCGGCGGCATGCAAGGCGGCGCAGACCTCGGCCTGAACAGGCAGTTTTGGGGATACACGACGGAGGGGCTCGCTCCGTACTTCGCGGGGCACGCGCCGCAGCGCGCCACGGTGTTCATCAACGATACCGCGTGGGATTCGTGGAATCGGATGACCGCTGAACGACGCATTCGTCCGGATCTGCAGGCCGTGGGAAGCCCAGGCGAGGCCCAATTCGGAATCGTCCACCACGAGCTTCACATGAGCGAAGTCGACTACCAGGAGTGGATCGCATTCAACACCGACTCACCCGACTACGTGCTCACGCACGATGGCGTTCCGATCATCAGCGTGTACCGCCGCAAGTGACCGCTCGTGGGAGAGCAGCCACGTCTTGCGCGCAATGCCCCCACCGTACCCGACAAGCGCTCCGCTCGAGCCGATCACCCGGTGGCATGGCACCACGATGGAGATCGGGTTGAGGCCGTTCGCCGCGCCCACCGCTCGAAACGCTTTGGGCTTGTCAATCGCGCGAGCGATCGCGGCGTAGCTCACGGTCCGCGCGAACGGAATCGCTCGAAGGGCAGACCAAACGCGGCGTTGAAATGGCGTGCCCTGCACGGAGAGCACGAGGTCGAACTGCTGGCGCACGCCATCGAAGTACTCGGCGAGCTGGCGCGTCTCTTCGGCGAACCGCGTTGCGGAGCGGCAGCGTCTCACGTGCCGCGGGAGCGATTGCGCCTCCATGTAAAGGCCCGACAGCGCTGCGTCCTCGTCCTCCTTCACGAGGGTGAGCACCCCGATCGGACTCTTCATCTCGGTGTATTCGGTCATGTCGACGCTCCTCTCCACAAGTGCATTGCCGCGTAAGCGCGCCACGGGCTCCACGCGCGCGAGCGCTCCCCGAGCGCCCGTGGTGTCACGGCAAGTGCGCGGAGCAGCCCCAAGTCGGTGGACGGGAATGCGTCGGGGGCGTGGAGCGCACGCATCGCGACGTATTGCGCAGTCCACGGGCCGATGCCGTCGACGGCCTCGAGCGACGCGATGGTCTCACCGTCGCTGTGGGCACCCTCGAGCTCGACCGTGCCGCGATCGACGGCGGCGGCGAGGTTGCGGAGCGTTCTCGCGCGTATTCCTGTCAGTCCAACCGTGCGAAGGGTATCGGCCCGCGCCCCAGCGAGGCGTGCAGCCGTTGGGAACAACCGATTGAGCCCTGCGCTGGGCGTCTGGATGGGCTCGCCGAATGCGTGGGCCAAGCGTCCTGCAATCGTCGTCGCCGCCCGCACGCTAATCTGTTGACCCATCACGGCGCGCGCCGCGAGCTCGAACGCATCGAACGCGCCTGGCACGCGGAGCCCAGGCGACGCGCGAACACACGCGCGCAGGGCCACATCTCGCGCCAAGTGGGGGTCGATCGTGTGGGGGTCTGCATCGAGATCGAATAGCCGCCGCACCGCAACGGCGATCTCCATCAGCGAACGCGACAGCGACGCACTCACGTCGACACGCAGCGTGCGCGTGCTCGAATCCGCGGACGCGAGGAGAGAGCCGCAACGGTCACCGAAGCGGACGGTCCTTCCGTAGGTGAGCTTGTCGAGGTCGACCTGCTCGACACCCGGTATCGCGCGCAGGGAGAGAAACTCGAGCATCGCGCGCCAGGCAAACGGGGCGCGATAGCCGAGCGTCATCGTCACGACGTTCGCGGTCCCGCGTCGGGAGCGAGATCCGACGCGCGAAGGGGCCCGCCCGAAGCGTGAATGAAACACCGCGTTGAACCTGCGGACACTCCCGAAGCCGCTCGCGTGCGCGACATCGACGATCGACATGTCGCCGGCATGGAGGAGCTGTTTGGCGAGCGCCAGGCGGCAGGACTGCGCGAGATCGACGGGGGACACACCGATCTCGCGCGTCACCGCTCGGCGTAAGTGACGCGCGCTCACGTGAAGCTCTCGCGCGAGATCGTCGATTGAGTGGTCGTTGAGGGCGCCGGCCTCGATGCGCGTGGTGGCCCTTCGCGCGAGCGTCGAGACCGCATCCACATGCGCCGCACCGGGAGCGAGCTCGGGACGGCAGCGGAAGCACGCGCGGTAGCCTGCGCGCTCCGCCTCCGCGCTGCGCTTGAAGAACACGCAGCGTGTGCGGCCGGGCAAGCGCGCGCGACACACTGGGCGACAGTAGATGCCCGTCGTCGTG
>Ga0302324_100026706_pt1 | contig 11023 bp, 6 predicted proteins | sample Palsa_T0_1_FD_201949 | JGI IMG/M metagenome (GOLD analysis project Ga0302324, IMG submission 201949) | Peat permafrost microbial communities from Stordalen Mire near Abisko, Sweden - Palsa_T0_1 | ecosystem: Environmental > Terrestrial > Soil > Palsa > Peat permafrost | place: Sweden: Abisko...
CGGCGGGCACGGCACGCCCGGGCTCGCGGAGGACTACTGCACCACACGACACTTTTGCGTTCGGCGGTGTAACCAGGCCCCGTTCCGATTAAATCTGGGCCTACGGCGGGGTCGGGGCTACGGCGGGGTCAGCAGCGAACGGACCCGATCCGTGCCCAGGGCCAGCAGCAGCGTGGGCAGCCGGGGACCGGTGACCTCGTCGATCAGCAACTGGTACAGCAGGATGAACCAGGCTCGCTGGAGTTCCTTGATCTCGGGCGTCGGCGGCGCGGTGATGGGCAAGCCGAGCTGCAGCTTGGGGATCCCGTACAGCAGGGTGGTCAGGCCGTGCAGGGACCAGTCGGTCGTCATGCCCTCGGTCAGCAGCTTGAGGGCGCCGCGTTCGGACTCGGTGAGGGCTGCGAGCCGGGCCAGGTCGGGCTCGGCGCGGATCTGGGTCCGGTCGGCGGGCGCGACGTACCCGGCCACCCAGGCCTGCGCGCAGTCCAGCCGCGGCTGGACCTCCGCCAGCGCGGCCACTGGCTCCGGCTCGGTCAGGTCCCGGACGATCCGCAGGATCTGCGTCTGGTCGCCGGCCGTGATGTCCGCCACCGAGGCCAGGGTGCGGAACGGCAGCGGCCGGGGCGTGACCGGCAGCGGTCCGTCCGAGGTACCTGACGCGCGGGCGAAGGTCGCCGCGGACGTGGCGTCGGCCTCGCCGCTGGCGACCCGGCGGGTCAGCGCGTCCCACTCGTCGTAGACCCGGCCCACCTCGGCGTCGAAGGCCAGGGTGATGGCCTGCTCGGGGCGCCGCCGCGCGTACAGCCAGCGGACCAGCGGGGCCTCGAAGATCTCGAGCGCGTCGGCCGGAGTCGGCGCGCCGCCGGCCGAGCCGCTCATCTTCGCCGACCCCTTGGTGCCGACGAAGGAGTACGCGAAGTGCAGCGGCAGCTCGCCGCCGAAGATCGGGACCAGTTCCGCGCCCACGGTGAAGCTGGAGCCGGGCGAGGAGTGGTCCACGCCCGCGGGCTCGAACGTCACGTGCTCGTACGCCCACCGCATCGGCCAGTCGACCTTCCAGGCCAGCTTCCCGGCGACCTGCGCGATCGGCGTGGGCCCGATCCGCGCGCCGCACCCGCAGGTGTAGGAGATCTCGGTGGTCTCGTCGTCGAAGGCGGTCACGGTGGTGTCGTCCCGGCCGCACTCCGCGCAGTACGGCCGGAACGGGTAGTAGCCCGCGGTCTGGGGGCCGTCGTCGGCGGGTCCGGTGTCATCGGTGTCTGCGCTGTCTGCGGCGTCTGCGTTGTCTGCGGGTTTGGTGGCACGCTTGGTGCGGTACTTGGCCAGGATCGCGCCGATCTCGGCCCTGCGCCGCATCGCCAGCACGATCTGCCCGGTGTACGCGCCTGAGGTGTACATCTGGGTCTGGCTGATCTCGGTGACCCGGACGCCGAGCCGGTCCAGCGAGTCGCGCAGCGGGGCCTTGAAGTGCTCGGCCCAGTTCAGGTGCAGGCCGCAGGGGTCGGGTACCCCGGACAGCGGGCGCCCGATGTGCTCGGCGAACTCGGCGGGGAAGCCGGCCGGTACCCGGCGCAGCCGGTCATAGTCGTCCCAGGACAGGATGTGGCGGCAGGGCGCACCGTCGCGGCGCACCTCGTCGGCGATCAGGTGCGGCACCATCAGCTCACGCAGGTTCCCCAGGTGCACGGGCCCGGACGGGCTGATCCCGGACGCGCAGGTGGGCGCCTCGCCGGGATGCCGGCGTTCTCCTTCTGCGCGCACAAGTCCGGCCGTGCGTGCCACCCAGTCTTCGGCCGCAGCCACGGGACAGGCCACCTCCCTCTTTTTCCGCAGCCATCAGGGTACAAGGAGCCGGCGCCAGGACCGTAACGCAGTCCGGGCCGCGCCCACGAGGGGCGCGGCCCGGACTCAGGGCTGCTCAGGGATAACCGGGGATTATCGCCTGAGCGGATTCCTGACGGGTCAGCCGAGGAAGCCGGCCAGCTTGGTCAGGTTCGGGATGCCGAGGCCGGATCCCTCGTTGTAGGGCTCACCCGGGTTGCCGGTGTAGTAGATGTTGTCACTGCTGGTGCCGGCCGTGGTCAGCGGGGTAAACGGCGCATAACCGTTGGCCGCGGCAGCGTAGATGGTCGGGTTCCAGAACCCGACCCGGTGTCCCACGGCCGAGTCGATGACGGCGGTAGAGCCGTTCAGCTGCGGGGCCACGAAACTGGTGCCGCCCCAGCCGCCTTGCAGGATCGGCTCGCCCACGCCCGCAGCCGACGGCTCGTACAGCAGGTAACCGGTGTACGGGTCCGCGTCGGTCGAGACGTCAGGAACGGCCCGCCCGTTACCGTAACCGCTGGTCACGCTGGGGGTGGGGTTGAAGCTCCACTCGGTCGGCTCGATCAGGCCGGGCGCGACCGTCTCGGGGTCGGTCGGCGTCAGGTACTGCACGGCGTGGAAGCTGTGCGTGCCCGGCACCAACTGCTGGTACCCGGGGGTGGGCTCGATCGTGCTGAAGCCGCCGCCGCTGCCGATGACGGCCGATTCCGCGGCCGCGGCGAGCGACACGCCGTTCGTCGCGGCGATCGCCGGCCACAGGTAGTCCCAGCCCCAGGTGCGCTGCTTCGTCACCGTCACCGACGCGGTGCCGTCCGGCCCGGTGAGCGTGCCGCTCCAGGGCAGCGTGGTGCCGCCCGCCGCGGTGATGTACGGGCTGTCCGCCGACGCGCCGACCGAGAGGTTGGTGGTGCCGAGGTCGATGGAGGCGGTGTAGGCCCCCCAGTCGCCGGCCGCGATGAAGCCGGACTGGCCCTGCGCGGCCATCTCAAGGAAAGCCTCGTCGAAGGCGGCCTCGTAGGTCGAGGCTTCCTGACCGTTCAGGATCCCCGCCTCCAGGTAGGTCTCGGACTCCAGCCAGCTGGCCGAGACGGTGCTGGCGGTGTTCTGGCTGGCCGCCGTGAAGAACGCGTCGGCGAAACCGTAGTCGGTGTTCGGCGCCTGGTAGACGATCACGTTGGCGCCGGGAGCCAGGCCACCGGACTGCTCGACATCGAGGTCGGTCTCGCCCGTGCCGGAGGCATCGCTCGGCGCGCCCGGCCCGCCGTCGACGTTATCCACGGTCAGCGTGCGGCCGGTGTTCGGAATGTGTGCGACGTTGCTCCAGTAGTACTGAGGCGCACCCGGATCGAGGGCGGCCAGGGTCACGATCGCCAGGGTCTGGCCGGAGCCGTCGGCGCCGCGGTTGTACAGACCGTCGAGCCCGTAGTTCGAGGCGAAGTTCGATGGGAGGTTGCACGCGTCGGGCAGGCCGGTGAGCGCGAGGCAGGAGTTGGAGCTGTTCGCCACCGGCTTGAGGAGCTTGGTGTCCACGTGGATGGCCTGGCTGCCGTACGGGGCGTAGTTCGTGAGCCCGAGAATCGCCAGCACGAAGTTAGAGAGCCGGTACGGCAGCAACGGCGACTTGGCGTTGCCGTGCACGTTCTGCGCCGGGACGGCGCTGAGGCCGTTCCGGGACGGCTGGGCCGGCACGTGGTACTGGCTCTGGGTCACGGACAGCGCGCTGTCGAAATCGCCGGCGGTGCCGGTCGCGACCACGTCGACGTTGTCGGCGTAGACGTTGGTCTTGATGCCGAACTTGGCCAGGTAGCCGGTCAGCGCCGAGATGTTAGCGTTGCTCTGGCCGTAGAAGCTGGCGAACTGGCTGACCGAGAGGTAGTGCTGGGAGCCGGACAGGGCCTCTGCCTTCAGGAGGGTGAGGTTCTGCTCCTTCAACACGAACGACACCGTTTCCGGTGTGTCGGCCGGGGTGGTGCCGAAGACGGACGCGCCGGGCAGCTGAGCCGCGCTGATGCCGGACGGCACCGCTTCCGGCGTGTTCGGGCCTGGGGCCGAGGCCGAGGCCGGGCCGGCCAGCGCTGCTATCGGGGTGATAATCGCGGCCACCCCCAGCACTATCCCGGCTGTTAGTCGTGCTTTTCTCAATCGGATCATGTCCCTGTGCACCGTCCTGTGCGTGAGTGTCACGGCTAGTTGCGGTTAGCCGTGGATCGCTGAAATTATGCCAGCTTGATTACGCCGAATTCGGAAGCTCTCGGGTATCGCTGGGTTGCTATCCGATAACGCGAATCGCCACGCTTTGTCGCAAATATGGCGCAGGAAAGCCGGGTGCGGCAGAAGCTTTGGTACGGCAGAGCCCGGGTACAGCAGAGCCCGGGCCGCGCGAGGGGCGCGGCCCGGGCTCCTGATCGTGGTTCAGGCTGGGCTGGTGGTCAGCCTGGGTCTCAGCCCAGGTCGCCGGCCAGCTTGGTCAGGTTCGGGGTGCCGAGGCCGACGGCCTCGTTGTAGGACTCACCCGGGTTCCCGGTGTAGTAGAGGTTGTCGTTGCTGGTGCTGGCGGTGGCCAGCGGGTTGAACGGCGAGCCGTGGCCGTGCGCGGACGCGTAAATCGCCGGGTTCCAGAACCCGACCCGGTGTCCCAGGGCCGAGTCGATGACCGCGGTGGACCCGTTGAGCTGCGGCGCCACGAAGCTGGTGCCGCCCCAGCCGCCCTGCAGGACCGGCTGCCCCACCCCGGCGAACGACGGCTCGTACAGCAGGTAACCGCTGTACGGGTCCGCGTCGGTCGACACGTCGGGCGTGGCCCGCCCGTTACCGTGACCGGTGGTCACGCTCGGCGCCGCGGTGAAGCTCCAGGCGGTCGGCTCGATCAGGCCGGGCGCGACCGTCTCGGGGTCGATCGGCGTCAGGTACTGCACCGCGTGGAAGTTGTGCGTCCCGGACACGAACTGCTGGTACGCCGGGGTGCTCTGGAGCACGCTGAAGCCGCCGCCACCACCACCGATGTTGGCTTGCGCGGCCGTGAACTCGGACTCGCCGTTGATCTGGGCGATGGCCGGCCACAGGTAATCCCAGCCCCAGGCGCGCTGCGCCGGCACGGTCACGGCGGCGGTGCCGTCCGGGCCGGTAAGACTGCCGGTCCAGGGCAGCGTGGTGCCGCCCGCCGCGGTGATGTACGGACTGTCCTGCGAGGTGTCTATCGACAGGTTGGTGGTGCCGATGTCGCCGCTGGCGTCGTAGGCGCCCGAGTCACCGGCGGCCAGGAAGCCGGACTGGCCCTGCGCGGCGAATTCCAGGAAGGCCTCGTTGAACGCGGCCAGGTAGGTCGAGGCCTCCTGGCCGGCCAGGATCGACGCCGCGACGATGGTCTCCGACTCGCCCCAGCTAGAGGAGACCGTGCTGGCGATGTTCTGGCTGGCCGCGGTGAAGAACGAGTCCGCGAAACCAGGGTCGGTGTTGGGGGCCTGGTAATCGATCACGTTCGCGCCGTAGGCCAGGGCCCCGGACTGCTCGATGTCCAGGTCGGTCTCGCCGGTTCCCGAGGCGTCGCTGGGCGCGCCCGGGCCGCCGTCGATGTTCTGCACGGTGAACGTGCGACCGGTGCTCGGGACGTCCGCGATGTTGCTCCAGAAGTACTGCGGCGCACCCGGGTCAACCGCCGCCAGAGTGACGATGGCCAGCGTCTGTCCCGCTCCGTCGGCGCCCTTGTTGTAAAGGCCCTTCAGGTTGTAGTTAGACGCGAAGTCCGACGGCAGGTTGCACGCGTTGGGCAGCCCGGTGAGCGCCAGGCAGGCGTTGGAACTGCTCGGCTGCGGCTTGACGTTGTGGGAGTTGACGTGCACCGCCTGGCTGGAGTACGGACCGTAGTTGGTGAGCCCGAGGATAGCCAGGACGAAGTTGGAGAGCCGGTACGGCAGCAACGGCGATTTGGCGATGCCGTGCACGTTCTGCGCCGGGATCGCGTTGAGCCCGTCGTGGGCCGCGAAGGCCGGCACGTGGTACTGCTTCTGCGTCACGGCCAGCGCCGCGTCGAAGTCTCCCGCGGTGCCGGTGGCACTGACGTCGACATTGTCGGCGTACACGTCGGTCTTGATGCCGAACTTGGCCAGGTAGCCGGTCAGCGCCGAGATGTTAGCGTTGCTCTGGCCGTAGAAGCTGGCGAACTGGCTGACCGAGAGGTAATTCCGGAAGCCTTGCTCGGCCTCGGCCTCCAGCAGGTTGACGTTCCGCTCGCGCAGGATGAAGGAAACGGTCTCCGGCGTGTCGGCCGGGGTGTTGCCGAAGACCGTGGCGCCGGGCAGCGCCGCCACGCTGATCCCCGCCGCCACCGATTCGGGGGCGTTGGGATTCGTGGAAGCCGAGGCCGGGCCGGCCATCGTCGCCAGGGGGGTAACGATCGCCGCCACCCCCAGCACTATGCCGGCCGATAGCCGTGCTTTTTTCATCCGGATCATGTCCTGTGCACCGTCCTGGGCTTGAGTGTCACGGTTAGTTGCGGCTACCCGTGGATCATTCGTGATTATGTCAGTGTGACCGGCGCTCTCTGGGACGCTTGACGAGATCGTTTCCCAGCAGAGATATGACTATAAGTAAATGATCGATTACATTTGGTCATTGCCTTTGCGTATACACCGAGCGTATTTTGGTCTCTATGAGCCTTCCTGTCACCCTCCTTGGCCTGCTAGAACGCGAGCCATGCCATGGTAACGACCTCAAGCGGGAGTACGACGCCTACTTCGGCCGGGGCACGCCGCTGTCGTCCGGGCAGGTGCACGCCACGCTGGCCCGGCTGGCCCGGGACGGCAAGGCCGTGGCCCGCCAGACCGTGGCGGGCGACGGGCCGGACCGCAAGCGCTATGCCGTCACCGCGGCGGGTGCGGCCGAGGTCGAGGCGTGGCTGACCGAGCCCGCCGAGCCCGACCCGTATCTGCAGACGGTGCTGTTCGCCAAGGTGATGCTCGCGCTCATGCTCGGCCGCCCGGCCGGCAGCTACCTCGATACCCAGCGCACCGCGCACTTGCGGCGGATGCGGGAACTGACCAAGCTCAAGCGCACCGGGCCCCCGGTGGACACGCTCCTGGCCGACTACGGCCTGTTCCACCTCAAGGCCGACCTGTCCTGGATCGATGCCACGTCAGCCAGGCTCAGCGAGCTCGCGGAAACGGTGCGGGCCACGTAAGCGAGCCTCACTTCGCGTTACCCCTGGTGCGCGTGAGGCGTTACCTTCAAGGCCTCTTGTGATTGCGGATCGGTACCGTCTTGTGACGACGGTACCGATCCGCAATCCTGACGGAGCGGCTCAGCGGAGGTGCCAGGTGGGGCCTTCTGGGGTGTCGGTGACGGTGACGCCGAGCTCGTCTAGTTCGGCGCGGATCTGGTCGGCGCGGGGCCAGTCGCGCGACCCGCGGGCCTGGGTGCGGTCGTCGATCAGCTGCTCGATGGCGCGGCGTTCCTCAGCCGACAGGTCGGCGGGCGCACGGCGGTGCTCCAGGTCTTGCGGCTCGAGGGTGGCCAGGCCCAGGCCGAGCAGGGCGTCGGCCGCGGCAACCACCGCGCGCTGGCCGTCCGGGGTGATCGCGGGATCGCGCAGGGCGTCCTGGAGAGCCGCGAGGATCCTGGGGGTGCCCAGGTCGGCCGCGATCGCGGTGTCGATCGTGTTCAGGAGACGTTCGGCAGCCGGGTCATCCTTGACGCGTTCTTCGGCTTCGGCGAACGTTTCGATGGCGGGCAGCGGGCGCAGCGGCTGGATTCGCGCCACCAGCCGGCGCAGGGTGGCCTGGGCCGCCTCTACCGCCGCGAGGGTGAAATCAAGCTGGCTGCGATAGTGGCCGCCGAGCAGGAACAGCCGGTAGGCCATCGGGTGGTAGCCGGCCTCGGTCAGGTCGGCCAGCCGCGGCGCCCCGCCCGCCGACTTGGCCATCTTCCGGGCGCCCAGCTGCAGGAACTCGGTGTGCAGCCAGTACCGCACCCACGGCTTGCCGTCGCCGAGGTAGGCCTCGCTCTGCGCGATCTCGTTGACGTGGTGCAGCTCGCGGTGATCTACCCCGCCGGTGTGGATGTCGAAGTGCGGGCCGAGCAAGGCGATGCTCATCACCGAGCACTCCAGGTGCCAGCCGGGCGCGCCCCAGCCCCACGGGGAGTCCCAGCGCATCAACCGGCGCTGGCCCGGCTCCTCCGCCCGCCACAACGCGAAGTCGGTCTTGCGGCGGCGCCCCTCGACGTGCTCGACCCGGGCCGCTTCCAGCTGCCCCTCGGCGTCCATCTGGGCCAGCTCCCCGTAACCGGGGTCCTTGGCGGTGTCGAAGTACAAGCCGGAAGGCAGCCGGTAGGTGAAGCCCTTTCTTTCCAGCTCGGCCGCAAACTCGATCATCTGCGGCACGTAGGCGCTGGCCCGGGGGTACTCGTCGGCGGGCAGGATGTTCAGCGCGGCAAGGTCGACGAAGAAGATATCGGTGTAGAACGCGGCGATGTCCAGCACCGAACGGTGCTCACGCGCGGCGGCCACCTCGAGCTTGTCCTCGCCGGTGTTGGTGTCCGCGACCGCGTGTCCCACGTCGGTGATGTTGATGACGTGCCGCACCGCGACGTTCTTCCACCGCAGCGCACGGCGCACCGTGTCCGAGAACACCCACGCGCGCATGTTGCCCAGGTGCGGGAACGCGTACACGGTCGGCCCGCAGCTGTACATGCCTGTCACGTCGCCCGACGCAGTGAAGTCCTCCACCCGCCGACCCAGCGAGTTATACAGCCGCAGCTGATGGCCGCCCGCCACGTTTCCTCCCGCTCGTCTGCCTTGTTGATGCCAGATCGCCATGATAGAGGCGGGCGAGGGGATGCGGGGTCTGGCGGCGGGCTAGCGGTTCGGGGCGGGCGGGCGGCGGCCGTGCGATCCGGCGGCGCGGCTTCTGGTGTGGAAGTCGTGGTCGTGCCTGATCAGGCGCTGGACGCCGGCCCGCTGTTTGGCGTCGAGCTGATCGGCCGAGTCGCCGACCAGGCTTAGCAGGTAACCGGTCGAGGTTCCGACCGGGACGGTCGGGTTGCGGGACGGGCCGAGCCTTGACCTGCGGTGAGCGAGGATGACCACGCGCTGGACCGTGACCGGCTGGCCGCGCTCGCGCAGGAATCGTTCCAGCGCGTCGGCCGGCTCGTTGACCTGCATGCTCGGCGAGCGCCCCCTCCGGTCCGCGATCGGCCGCTGCTCGACCAGGTTCCCGTAATTGTCGTACTTGTCGGCCTGCCAGCGGTCACCATCGATGTGTACGGTGGCGTTGAGGTTCTTCACCTCGATCGCGAAGAGGCCTTGCGGGCCGAGCAGCAGGTGGTCGATCTCACCACGCCGGTTCCGGTACCCGCGCAGCAGCGTCCAGTCGTCGTCCAGCGCGCGGCCCAGCTCGACCGCGACCAGTTCCTCGCCCGCGATCCCGGCCTTGAGTATCTGTTCGGTATCAGTGGACCTGGCCGCCAGGACCGGACGGCTGGGCACCCGGCGCTTCTCGGTCCAGGCGGCGACCACCAACCGCAGCCAGACCCCCCAGCGATGCTCGGCCCGGGCCCGGTCACGCTTCACCCGGACGGTCTGGACCCGAGCGCGATACTGGATCAGCTCGTCCTCATAGCGGGCCAGGGCGCGTTTCCCGGCCGCCTCGCGCCGCCGCGACGCGTCGTCGAGCATGTCGGCCGGATGGTTGGAAAGCTCAACGATCAGCATGGCACGACTCACTCAACTCGAGGCCGACGTCACCTTCACTACTTTCTCAGAATTTCGCGCGGTCGCGGCCTGGATTCCTCGATCGGGCAGGCGTTGGGCGCGGGATGCCGTCATTGGCAGGTCACAGTTTGACAAATTCGGTACATCACGGTTTGAAAACAGGCCGACACTAACAGCTATAAATGTAGATTACGTTTTGGAAACACCCTGACACTATAAGTGTCGTAAAATGCTGCACAGGGATGCGTAAGATTTCCGTAATATTGGAGATTTCGCAGTTCAGGGGACTGAAGCTGTTTAATTCAATTAATATCTTGGCTTATTCACCCGCTGTCGCCATATCCCTCAGAATCGCAGTGAGATAAGGGGTTCTGGTAGGGCCAGAAGGCTGCGGGCATGCCGCCGCAGGGCTATCCGGCCCGGTTTCACCGGCAGGCACCGAGGAGAGGAGCACGGATGGAGCGAAGGCCCCATGGTCGGCACAGCGAAGTTCTCGCGCCGCTGAGGACGCCGCTGAGGGCGTCGGCCAGAAGCCGCCGCCGCCTGGCCGTCAAGGTGCGCTTCACCGCGATGGCCGTGCTGGCCGCGGTCAGCGTGCTGGCCGGAGTGCTCTTCGTGACCAGCCGGGGGCACACCCCGCCGGCCAGGATTGCGGCGGCCAGTTCGTCGGTACCGCTCTTCGGAGCCTCGGTGGGGTATGAAGGCCTCGCACAGACTACGGCGCAGTTCGGCCGGATGCCGATCGTCCGGGTCTATTACCCGGGCCTGCCGGCCTCCAACGCGTGGGACGGCGGCCAGGCCGGGGCCAATGACTCGGCGGTTATCGTCAGCTTCAAGGCGCTGCCGAAGGACATCCTGTCCGGTGCCGACGACGCGACGCTGACGCATTTCTTTGACACCGCGCCGACCGGCCACCCGATCTACTACTCCTACTATCACGAGCCCGAGGACAACATCGCGGCCGGGGAGTTCACCCTGGCCGACTACAAGGCAGCCTGGGCCCGGGTGGCCGCGCTCGCGGGTGCCGCGCACAATCCGGATCTGCACTCCACCCTGATCCTGATGTCCTGGGATCTGGTCAAGGCTTCCGGCCGGGACTGGAAGTCCTACCTGCCTGGCGGCGGCATCATCAGCACGCTCGGCTGGGACGCCTATCCGGTGGGCAGTGCGACGAACGTCAACCCGCAGCCCACCTCGCCGGCCGATTTCATGGGCCCGTGCATCGCGGCGTCCGAAAGCGTCGGACTACCCTACGGGTTCGCTGAATTCGGTCTCTCCACGGCCACCGGCCGGCCGGCCTGGATGACGGAGGTCGGCAACTACCTGCTGAGCAGCGGCGCCCTGTTCGCCACGGTGTTCAACGGCGTCGCGGAGTATCCGACGCTGCAGCTGACCGACCAGGCCTCGCAGGATGTCTGGAAAGGCTTCGTGGCGCAGTCCGCCCAGGCCCAGTCTGACCCGACGCCGTCCTCGCCGGCGCCATCGTCCCCGGTC
>Ga0302324_100026710_pt1 | contig 11023 bp, 12 predicted proteins | sample Palsa_T0_1_FD_201949 | JGI IMG/M metagenome (GOLD analysis project Ga0302324, IMG submission 201949) | Peat permafrost microbial communities from Stordalen Mire near Abisko, Sweden - Palsa_T0_1 | ecosystem: Environmental > Terrestrial > Soil > Palsa > Peat permafrost | place: Sweden: Abisko...
CACTATTGGTCCACCCATTGCGGGGACCGTTTTTCCGCGAACGCGCGTGGCCCCTCCTTGAAGTCTGGGTGGGCCCAGTGCATGCGGAGCAGAGCCCAGCCGTATTCCTGGGCGTTGCGGTAGCCCGTCTCGAGGGAACCCCAGATGGCCTGCTTGGACAGCGACACGGCGTGCGGCGAGTTCTTCGCTATCTCCTGCGCTATCCCCTCCGCGGTCGGCATGAGTTCCGCGAGCGGCACCAGCTCGTCGACCAGGCCAAGCTCGTACGCGCGCTTGGCGCTGAGCCGGTAACTCTTCCCTTGCAGCGTCATCCGCAGCGCCTGGCCGAGGGGTAGCCGCTTGGCCAGCCCGATGTTCTCGATGGCGCCGACCAGGCCGACGTTCACGTGCGTGTCCATGAACACGGCGTGGTCCGCCGCCACGACAATGTCGGCATCGACCACCAGATGCAGTCCCGCGCCGGCGACGAGGCCGTTCACCGCCGCGATAACCGGCTTCCAGACATGATTCTGGTGCGACGACCAGCGGACTTCCTGGCTCATCGGGCCGTCCGAGGCCAGGGTGCGCCCGGTGGCCGCGATGCGGCTGACATCGGCGCCGGTCGAGAAATGCCGCTCGCCCGCGCCCGTGATGATGACGCACCGCACGCTCGGGTCGGTCTTGATGTCGTCCCAGGTGGCACGCATGATGGAACGCATATCGGGCGAAAGCGCGTTCCCGCGCTCAGGCCGGTTCAGCGTGATGTAGGCAATGTGCCCGCGCTTCTCGTAGCGAAGGTCGTCCGACGGCTTTGCGTTATCCATGGGTCCCCGTTACTCGGCGCGGGCCAGTTGGTCGAGCAGGTCGGCCTTGCGGACTTTCCCGTTATCCGTACGCGGGTACGCGCTGACGAAGTGGATGGCGACGGGCACCTTGTACGCCGCTAGCCGCTCCCGGACGAATTGCTGGAGGTCGGCGCCTGTCGCGTCGGCTGGGGCGTCGGCCGGCGGGCGGACCCACGCCACCGGCACCTGGCCTAGCCGCGGGTCGGGCGCGCCGGCGACCACGGCCTCGACCACCTGCGGGTGCTCGAGGAGGGCAGCCTCGATCTCGGCCGGGGTCATCTTCAGGCCGCCCCGGACGATCAGCTCCCGGCTGCGCCCGTGGATGTACAGGTACCGTTCCTCATCGAGGTACCCGAGATCGCCCGTGTCGATCCAGCCGTCGCCGTCGGCTTCCAGCTTTCCCCCGATGACCTGGGGCGGGGCGGCCTCGCCGTGGACCCAGATCGCCCCGGCGGTGCCGGTCGGCACCGAATCCCCGCGCTCGTCTCGGATCTGCACCTCGACCTGCGGCAGCACCTTGCCCGCGCTCCCGGGACGGCGGCGGCCGGCCAGCAGGTCGGTCATCGGCTCGATGGCCACAGTCCCCACTTCCGTCGAGCCGTACGCCACCTGCACCAGAATGCCGAACCGGGTCTCGAAGTCGGTCCGCCAGCTGTCCGGCAACGCGGCCGTGCTGCTCGACGCGACCTTCGCCGGCGGCGACAGCCGCCCCACCGCGTCTCCCGCGTCGAGCAGCATGCGGACCATCGTCGGCACGAGGTTGAGCGTCTCGATCTGCCACTCGCGGACCAGTTCGGCGTACCGGACCGGGTCAAATTTCTGCATGCTGACTAGGACCCGGCCCCGCCACATCGTCGAGAGCAGGCCGTAGATCGCGCCGGAGTGCACCATCGGGCGGGAGTCGACCCGCGTCGGCGGGCGGTCCTGCGGCGGGCGGGGATTGTCCGGGTCCACCGGGTTACGGGCCACGCTGTCGATGAGGGCCCAGACCGCCCGCTGCGTGCTCATGACCGCCTTGGGCACTCCGGTGGTGCCCGAGGTACAGATGACAATGCCGGGCGCCTTCGGGTCTACCCGCGGCACGGTGATGTCGGCGCCAGTGACATCAAGCTCAGCGACCGGCCCGAGGCGAGCGAGCCGGTCGATATCCAGGGTGACGTCAACCTCCAGGCCGAGTTCGCGGGACGCGATCGTGACGACGGGGTCGATGCTGGCCAGAATCTTGGCTCGCTCCGGCGGCGGCAGCTTGGGCGACACGGGCGCCGGCACGCCGCCGGCCAGCCAGATGCCCATGAGGATGGCGACGAACCCGCCGCCGTTGGGCGCGCTGAAGGCGACTCGCCGACCGTCCACGGCGGGCAGGCTGCGCCGGACTTCGGCCGCGGCCGCGGCGAGGGCGCGCCAGGTCCAGGTCCGGCCGCCGTCCTCGACGAGCGCGGCCTCGTCGTGCGTTCGCCGGGCCCAGATGAGAATTGCCGCGCTTGGCAACTTGCCGTCGCTGCTAGGAACGAGCACGGTCGGACTCCCTTCACGATCGACTTGAAGCCCGAGGGACCCGCCTCGTCAGCTAATTAAGTAACTTACCTTAATTCGTTTCGCTTGCCTAGCGCGTTGAACAGCGCGTCCGGCGGCACGACGATGTCGACGAGGCGGAACGTGCCCGAGTTCACCGGGGTCCGCTGGTCGATGAGGAACTTCAGCGCCATCGAGACGCCGGTCTTGATGTCCGGCCAGGCGCAGTTCAGCGCCGACCGGGTGGACATCAAGACCGGCGGCTCGTTGGTGTGCGTGACCAGGTCCAACGGAACCCGGACCCCGCCGGGCGTCGTCCACAAGAAGCCGCCGTTGTTGGCGATGACCGCCGTGTGGTCGTCAACCAGCGCCATCCCGTTTGGGCCGCCGCCGGTGGTGGCGGCCACCGTCGTCTCGCCGCCGCTGACCCGAACCACCCGGCCGCCGTCGACGTCAACGGCGTAGAGCGTGCCGTCGCTGGCGACCACCGGGCCCTCGGGGAGCCCGAGGTGCTCCGCCAGCACTTCAAACGTGAGCGGCGCGTGCACACGCATTGGCCACCCCTCGCCTATTTAATGCAAGTGTCTCATTTTAGGCGAGCGTACACCGGGGGCGGCACGGTTGCCACAGTTCAGTGTACTGAATCTCAAGTCACGAGTCAGCCCGGGCCCGCACCGATTCCTGGAACTGGCCCGAGGCGTTCCACTTGAAATGCCCGGTCGCGTTTGTCGCCCGCAGCAGCGCCGCGGACAGGACGCCGCGCCGGTAGCGGATGGTCTCGCGCAGGGCGGCCTGCGGGTACGCGGCGATCTCGCGGGCCAGCGCCGCGGCCGCGGTCAGGTGCTCCCCGCTGGGGACGACCCGGGTGAGCAGGCCGAACTCGCGGGCCTCGACCGCGGTGACGCGACGCCCGGTGAGCACCACGTCGGTCGCGAACCGGGTCCCGGCCGCGGCCGCGATCTGCTCCCAGAACTGCGCGCTTGGCACCCCCATGACAGCCTCGGGCACCGAGAACACGGTTTCCTCGCTCGCCACGACGAGATCACAGGTCATCGCGGTGCCAAAGGCGTGGCCGATCGCGTACCCGTGCACCGCCGCGATCAGCGGCTTCCAGTTGTCGCAGGCTAGGATCTCCGGTCCCTCGTTCGGCAGGCGGCGCCCGTCCGACGTCCCGGCAGCGACGGCGCCGAGCCGCTCCTTGAGGTCGGCGCCGGTGGAGAACGCCCGCCCGGCTCCGTGTAGCACGCCGACCAGCGCGTCGTCGTCGTGGTCGAAGCGGCGCAGGGCGGCGGCGAGTTCCGCGAAGCCCTCGTTGTTCAGCGCGTTGAGCTTCTCCGGCCGGTTGTACCGGATGAACGCGACCGAGTCCTGCACCGAGTAGTCGATCATGTAACCCCTTTGTTGAATTGAGTAGAATCAACTTCGCCCGCACCGCCCTCAGGAGGCACGATGAGTTCGCCCGCGCTCAGCCCGATCCTGCGATCATTGGTACTAGAGCAGACGGGTGACTCGCAATGGCGGGCCCCGAGTGTGCCAAACGAGAAGCGGCCGGTCGTCATGGGCGGGCAGTTGCTCGGGCAGCTGATCCTGGCCGCGACCGCCGCTCAGCCCGGCAAGCAGGTGCGGTCACTGCAAACGATCTTCGCCCGGGCCGGGTCGGTGACGGCGCCGGTCGAGCTGGACGTGGCGACGCTGCATAGCGGCCGGACCCTCGGCACGCTGTCGGTGACGGCCCGGCAGGGCGAGCGACTGCTCGCGCCCGGCCTGGCGCTGCTGGACGCGGGCGAGCCGGACGTGATCAGGCACCAGCCGCAGATGCCGGACGTGCCCGATGCCGACGCGGTGCCGCCGACCCAGATGATGGTTGAAGAGGGGACCGAGCTGCGCATCGTCGGCGACGTGGACATCCGCACCACCGCCGTCACCGGGCCGGCCGAGCTGCTGGTCTGGTCCCGCTTCGACGCCGATAGCGCCGACCAGGCCGTCCACCAGGCCCTGCTGTCCTGGTGGACCGACCCGTTGCTGATCGGCGCGACGATGCGGCCGCATGCGGGTTTCGGGCAGAAGCTGGCCCACGAGACGCTCTCGACCGGCGTGCTGACGCACACGATCACGTTTCACGAGGAAGTCGACGCCAGCCAGTGGCACCTGTTCACGAACGAGAGCGTCCACGCGGGTCACGGCCGGACGTACGGCACCGGCAACGTCTTCGCCCGGGACGGGCGGCAGGTGGCGAGCTTCGCCCAGGAAAGCATGATCCGGTGGTTCCCGGAGGGCGACACCCGGCGCGGCACTACCGCCGGCGCGCTGTGAGGTATTCAGAAGACTCTATGGTGACCAAGAACGGCAGAAAAGTCGAGGCATTGTCGAAGGAGATGTTAAAAAGATACTCTTTTTCTATGGATCAGAAGCCACTGGCTGACCGGGCCGCGCTGATCACCGGCGCGAGCCGGGGGATCGGCAAGGGAGTCGCGCTCAACTTCGCCGCGGCCGGCGCTGACGTGCTGCTGTCGGCCCGCTCGATGGCCGACCTCGAGGAGACCGCGGCCGAGGCCCGCAAGCACGGCGTCCGGGCCGAGACCGTCTACATGGATTCGTACGACCTCGACAGCGTGAACGCGGCCGTCGACGCGGTGACCGAGCGGTTCGGGAAGATCGACGTGCTGGTCAACAACGCCGGCGGCAGCCGCAACATCGACGGCGGCTGGCTCGGCTTCCGCGAGTCGACGCCGCGCATCGTCCGCGAGCTGTTCGAGTTGAACGTGTTCTCGCCCTACTTCGCCGCCCAGCGAGCAGCCGAGGCCATGATTGAACAGGGGCACGGCGGCTCGATCATCAACGTCACCTCGTCGCTGGCCGACTACCCGTCCGCCCGTATCCAGCCGTACAGCGTGGCCAAGCTCGCGATCCAGGAGGCCGCCCGGCTGTGGGCGGTGGAGCTGGGGCCGTTCAAGATAAGGGTGAACTCCATCGGCCCCGGCCCGGTGGAGTCGGCCCAGATCGAGAAGCTGCGCGTTAACCGGCCGAACTACGACGCGGAAACCGTCGCCGCCACCCCGCTCGGCCGCCTCGGCCAGCCGTCCGACATCGGGGCGGCGGCCGTCTTCCTGGCCTCCGACGCGGCCGAGTGGATCTCCGGGACGAGCATCCTGGTCGCGGGCGGGCGCCGCGGATGACCATACCGCTCGACCCGGGACAGCTCATCGCAAGCGCGCGCGAGCAAACCGGCCACAGCGACCTGGATGACGACAGCCTCCCGGACCGGCTCGCCATCCTGCTGAGCTGGCTGGACCAGCGCCTCAACCACGATGACCAGCGACAACGGGCCGCCGTGGTCGCTCACGGCCTCCTCGTCCAGCGGCTTGAGTTCCTCGCCGCCCGTGACCAGTACCCGTTGAAGGACGAGCGCATCGAGACCCCGCTGGTCACCTTCGGCGAGGCCCGGTCGGGCACCACAGTGCTGCAGATGCTCCTCGGCTGCGACACCGAGGCCCGCCTGCTCGAGTTCTGGGAGGTCATGTACCCGGGCCCGCCGCCCGGGGTATCCGACACCAAAGAACGCAAGCAACGGGCCGACGAGGACTGGCGCGAAATACTGCACAAGATCCCCAAATGGCTGATCTCTCACCCCTACAACGCGATGCTGGGCCGCAACCCGCCCGAGTGCGAGCGCCTCTGGGCGATGGACCTGCGCAGCGCGCCGCCCACCGCCTGGTGGCGGGTGCCTGCCATCCCCCTCGAGCCACCGCCGCTCAAGCTGCCCCAGGACCAGGTGCGCCAGTACCAGATCCACACCATGTTCCTGCAGTACCTCCAGTACGGAATGCCGAGCAAAAGATGGGTCCTCAAGGGCATCTCCCATCAGCACCGCCTCGCCGCGCTGCTGAACGCCTACCCCGACGCCACGTTGGTGTGGATCCACCGCGACCCCCTCGCGGCCATCGCGTCCCGGTTCGAACTGCACGCGCAGGTCTTCGAGGGCATCGCCGGGTCGGTGGACCGGCCCGCGTTCGCCCGGGCCACGATCGAGACCTGCAAAAACAACTTCCGCACGGCAGCTGAGAACCCGCTCGCCGCGGATCCGCGCATCCATCACCTGCTGTACAAGGACTTCATCGCCGACCCGGTGCGAGCAATCCGTGAGCTCTACAACCGCGTCGGCCTGGCGTACACCAAGGAATTCGAGACGGCCATGCGCACCTGGCTGGCCGAGAACCCGCCGGGCCGGTTCGGCCCGTTCAGCTACACGGAAAGCGCGCTCGGCGTCGACACCGATCAACTCGACCAGGAACTCGACCCGTACCGGGAGCGGTTCGGCGTGCCGCGCGAGCGGCGGAAACGGTAGCCATGGCCTTCGGTGACAACCCGGTCGACCCCGAACTCAAGGAGGGCTGGGACGCGTTCTGCGACCAGCTCAAGTCGGCCGCCGACTACGTCTTCAAGGACGAGAGCGGCTCCAGCGACGGCGAGCGAACCAACGCGTTCCGCTACCTCACCCAGAACCTGAGCCAGGCCTTTGACGTCTGGCTGGAGAACCGCGACACCCGCTACCCGACGGTGCACGCCTTCTGCAGCCCGACCCGCAAGATCGGCTGCGACAACGCCGACTGCATCTACTTCCAGTCCTGGATCAACGACCACGACACCTACAAGATCAGCGGGAACAAGGGGACGGCCAAGATGTTCAACATCGCCGTCCAGGGGCCGTGGCGCGCGACCCTGCACGAGCCGTTCGGCGACACCCCGGTGGCCAACGTCTTCGGCCACGAGATCGAGACCGACTGGGACGGCAACTTCACCGTCTGGATCAGCCCGCAGCCGCACGAGGGGAACTGGATCAGGTCCGTGCCCGGCACGCGCAAGATCTTTTACCGGCAGTACTTCGACACCTGGGACGAGGTCCCGGCGTCGTACCGGATCGAGCGCATCGGTCAGACCGGGGAACCGCCGCCCGCGATCGAGCCGGCCACCCTGCTCGACGCCTTCAAGGACGCCGGCGACTTCTGCGTGAACGTGGTGAAGGACTGGCCCGACACCCTGTGGGAGCGGGAGAACACCCGGGGCGTGCTGAACGAGCTGGTCCGTTACGGCGGTCCGGCCAAACTCGACAAGTTCGAGTCGCTCGACGCCCGGCGGGGCCGGGTGATCGCCACGATGAACTGGGCGATCGAGCCGGACGAGGCGCTGATCATGGAGTTCACCAGCGAGCCGCACTGGTTCTGGCAGCTCACCGCGTGCACCGTGTTCGGCGCCAGCCTGGAGTTCCGCTACCGCCAGGTGAACCTCACCTCCGGCATGGCCCCGGTCGACCCCGACGGTGTCACCCGCGTGATCCTCAGCCACACCGACCCGGGCGTGGCCAACTGGATCGACATCCAGGGCCACACCCGAGGCTGGCTCTACTTCCGCAACATGCTGGTCCGCGACGTACCCGACACCACCTGTCGCCTCGTCAAGCGGGCCGACCTCGACCAGGAGACTAACGGCCTGGCCACAAAGATCACCCCGGCCGAGCGAACGGCCGAGCTGCGCCGCCGACGCGACGCCTACCTGCGCCGTTTCCCGTACTAGGAAGGGAGCACCAGATGGCGATCCTGACCCCGGCCTATCACTTCGCGCTCGTCGTCGAGAACCTCGAAGCGGCCAAACAAGAGCTGACCGAAGCGCTCGGCCTCACCTGGGCCAGGGACCAGCGCCGCCAAGCCTGCCTCGAGGCCCCAGATCACCCCATCACCCTGGACATGGCCTACGCCTACAGCCTCGAGGGACCGCCCTACCTGGAGATCATCGAGCAGCGCCCGGACAGCCCGTTCGCGCAGCTCGGCCTGCATCACATCGGCGTCTGGAGCGACGATCCCAGGGCCGAGTCGGCCCGCCTGGAACAAGCGGGCTGGCCCCGCGAGACCGTCGGCCTGGCCCCCGACGGGTCGTGGGCCGGATCGCTGTACCACCGCGGCACCGCGGGCCTGCGGGTCGAAGTGGTCAACATCGCGGTGTCAGGACCGAAGCTGGTGCGTTACCTGACCGGCGGCGACTACAGCGCCCTCCCGGGTAGCCAGTAACCGTATCCTCATCCGAAGGGCCGTTAAGGCTCGTCACCAGCTGACATAAGACCAGACGGAGCTACTTGTGGCGGTCCCCGCGCAGCGGGCCAATCCGAAGCTCGCGGCCCAGACGGCGCGCCGCATCGAAGACGACATCATCGCGGCGCACTGGCCGGTCGGCCAGGTGCTCGGCTCCGAGGCCCAGCTCATGGAGCGGTACGACGTGAGCCGGGCCGTCCTGCGGGAGGCGATCCGGCCGTCAAAGAGCTGTGCGGCCGCTTGTGGGAAGAGCAAAGCATCACGTAGGATTTAAGTATTAAAGCTTAAATCAAAGGGGCTGCTGCATGAGTGATGCGGTAATCGTCGAGGCTGTCCGGACCCCGGTCGGCAAGCGCAACGGGGTGCTGTCCGGGGTCCACCCGGCCGACCTGTCGGCGCACGTGCTGAACGAGCTGGCCCGCCGGGCCGGGGTCGCCCCGGCCCTGGTCGACGACGTGATCTGGGGCTGCGTCACCCAGGCCGGGGAGCAGACCGCCGACATCGCCCGGACCGCGGTGATCACCGCGGGCTGGCCCGAGTCGGTCACCGGGGTGACGGTCGACCGGCAGTGCGGTTCCTCCCAGCAGGCCGTCCACTTCGCGGCGGCGGGCCTTATCGCCGGCCAGTACGACGTCGTGGTGGCCGGCGGGGTCGAGTCGATGAGCCGGGTACCCATGGGCTCGGCCAGCGGCGCGGCCAAGCCGCTGCCCAAGGCGTTCGTCGACCGCTACCACGGCGTCTACCCGAACCAGGGGATCGCCGCCGAGATGATCGCCCAGCGCTGGGGCCTGTCCCGGACCCAGCTCGACGAGTTCTCGGTCGGCTCGCACGAAAAGGCCGCCGCCGCCCAGGACGAGGGCAGGTTCGAGGCGCAGATCGCCCCGGTCACCCTGGACGACGGCCGGGTGATCACCCAAGACGAGGGCATCCGCCGCGGTTCGACCGTGGCGGGCCTGGCCAACCTCAAGACCCCGTTCAAGGAAGACGGCGTCATCACCGCGGGCAGCTCATCCCAGATCTCCGACGGCTCCGCCGCCCTGCTGATGACCACCAGCGAGAGGGCCGCCGAGCTGGGCCTGACCCCGGTCGCCCGGGTCCACACGGCCGTCCTGGCCGGCGCCGACCCCATCATCATGCTGACCGCGCCCATCCCGGCCACCAAGAAGGTGCTGCAGAAGTCCGGCCTGTCCATCGGCGACATCGGCGCCTTCGAGGTCAACGAGGCGTTCGCGTCCATCCCGCTGGCCTGGCTGGCCGACATGGGCGCCGACGTGAAGGCACTCAACCCCAACGGCGGCGCGATCGCCCTCGGCCACCCGCTCGGCGGCTCCGGCGCCCGCCTCATGACCACCCTCGTCCACCACATGCGCGACAACGGCATCCGCTACGGCCTGCAGACGATGTGCGAGGGCGGCGGCCAGGCGAACGCCACCATCCTCGAGCTCCTGTAGCAAAACAAATCACCCGAACGGGTGCGGCTGACTGCCTCCCCCCAACAAATTGAAACATCTTCCCTAATGCGCCGAGTGCGGCGACACTGAACGCATGGCGCGAGCGCACCGGCACCTCGTGCTACGGCTCGCCTTCATCACGGCGGTCGCCGTCACCTTCGTCGGCCTGATCCGCCCGGTACAACATCGGCAAGCCCTGCTACGGCCACCGCGCCCGGCGGGTACCCCACCCGGTCCCGGCCAAGCGGGCCAAGGGCGGCCATCCTACCGTTCCAGCGCCGTGTTCGCGCAGGTCACGAGCAAGACACCGCTGGCCGGGCAGACCGACAAGAGCCGCCCAGGCAAATAGAATCAGAGAACGGGGATCCATGCGAACCATCGTCGGTGCGGGTTGGGGTGGGGCGCCTGGTGATTGCTGGCAGTTTCGTGGTTGGTGCCGCTTGCGGGCCATCGGTCCTATGAGGCGGCCCGCTGCTTGTTGGCGGAAGGGTGCTGGCGCGTGCTGGTCTTCCCGTGCTGCCTTGTCGCCTGGGCTGGTCGCGTTTCCTACTTCGGCTTGGATATGTACTCGCCCCAGCGGTCCACTGCTTCCTCAAGGCTCAGGGCGGCGACGTCCTGTGGTGCCATGCCCGCGGTGTGGATTAGCCGCGCTGCGAGCCAGTCCGGTACCGGCTCGCGAGCCGGCGCGGCGGGCACGGTGACGCCGCCGCTCAGCTTGCCGAGGCGCTCGATCACGTCGGCGAGCTTGCGGATCTCTGGCCGCTGTCCCGATGCGGCCCGGACGCGCGCGGTTGCCTCCGCGTAGACCTCGGCGTCGGCCCGGGCGCCGACCGCCCACACTTCGCAGATCTCGATCTGCTTCTCGTCGACTACCCGGTACACGATCCGCCACGTGTTGCGCCCGACGACGAGCTTGCGGAATCCGGTGAGCTCGCCGCCGAGCGGGTAGCCGGCATCCGGCGAGTCGAGCAGGATGAGTACCTTCTTGAGCACCTTCGGCACCGCGTCCGGCCCGATCCGGCGCAGGTCGTCGATGGCCGCGTCGGTGAACGTGACCTCGGGCATCGCTCAGCCGTCTTCTGGCAGTGCGGCGAGCGAGTCCCGCGTGTGCCCGAATGCCGCCAGTACGTCGTCGAGCGAGGTGCGCTTGCCC
>Ga0302324_100026711_pt1 | contig 11023 bp, 10 predicted proteins | sample Palsa_T0_1_FD_201949 | JGI IMG/M metagenome (GOLD analysis project Ga0302324, IMG submission 201949) | Peat permafrost microbial communities from Stordalen Mire near Abisko, Sweden - Palsa_T0_1 | ecosystem: Environmental > Terrestrial > Soil > Palsa > Peat permafrost | place: Sweden: Abisko...
AGGTGAGGTGACACTCCAGGTTGCCGGTTTCGACTTCCCCGTAAAGACGATCGGAATTGCCGACAACCAAGGTTCCCACCGCGAATTCTCCGTCACGACGGCCATCGAACGCATGCAAAATAGTCTCGACGCCGCTAGCCGATATTTCGAAAACCGTGCCGCACCCACGTCCCTGGTTGCAGCGAACAGCTCCCCCGACAATCGTCACGCCGAACAGATTTCCGTGCCGGTCACCGACCAGTGGTGAAGACGGTTCGTCTCCGTCCGTTCCGCCTTCGAAAGTATGGATAACGGTTTCTGTTGTCCCGGCTCGGACCGGCAAAGTAGCCATCGCGAGAATCAGCGCCGCACGCAAGAACAAGGAGCATTTTTTCGGCAGACTTGAATGCATGGCCCCGTCCGTTCCCATACGCAGAGTTGGATCATGCACCGGAGGTGGCGATCAGGTCCAGAGTACGTCAGGGCTGGATAAATGATCAGAGGTATGGGGTCAGGATAGCAACAATTGTCCCGTGCCATGATTCGCGCTCGGTTCAGCTGCCTCTCGCCAAGGCATTCCTCGCGAAGAGCGGCTGGTACCCGGGGATGAAGCAGAGATAGCGCCTGGTAATTGGCCGCGTGCGGGCGCGCAGCGCGCCGGGGCGTAGAACCGAGCGCTGTCGCAACGCGCGCATGTCGTTGTGATTCTTGCTGCAGAACGCAGCATTCCCCTCTCCCCTTGCGGGAGAGGTGTGCGGGTACGGCGGTTTCCGCTTTACGGCAATGGGTGAGGGGTTCGCGCGCATGCGCGCGATGACTATCCTCTCGCCACACGGAAAATTGCTTCGATGACACTTTCCGCAGACACGTCCAGATCGCGGTTCCAAAATCGCAGAACCCGATATCCCCGGCTTTCAAGCCAGGACGTCCGGGCAGAATCTGTAGCGATAGTCTCGGGCTGATCGTGATGCTCGCCGTCGAGCTCTACCACCAGCTTCTGCTCGAAGCAGACGAAGTCCGCGATATAAAACCCGATGGGTTGCTGTCGCCGGAACTTGTACCTGCCGAGCCGCCGGTTGCGCAGGGCTATCCAAAGCCTGCGTTCGGCGTTTGTATTGTTTCGGCGCAGCTTTCGCGCCAGATCGTGTGTCATCCGTTCACCAACGCGCGCATGCGCGCGAACCCCTCACCCACTTGCGTGGTACGGAGATTACCGTACCCGCCCACCTCTCCCGCAAGGGGAGAGGCGAAAATGGTGGGTTGCATGTGCGCTGCACCCATCAGTTTTTGCGCACAAAGCGAAACGACCATTTCATTTCGCCGCGATAGCTCCAATATTTGCTTTTCCCCTGGAGAGCGGCGAGATTCGGCGACAACCGGATGTTTGTCAGTTCCGGGATTCAGTAAAATGTCGACTTGTCTTCCACAGTGAGTGTGGCGCGCATCGCGTATCGCGCCGCCGGCTATTTCTCGATCTCGAATATCGCTCCCGCCCACAGATCGGCCGCTGTATTCTCCGGCATGGCGGGGCCCGCCATCGTGCCGAACAGTTTGCCCGCCTTGTCGATAGAGAGCGGGCCGTTGGGCGCACCGCCGGACTGCGCCTGGAATGTGTGCAGCACGGTTTCGGTGCCGTCGGGCGCGAGCATGAGCGCCGTGCCGCAATTCGTCGGGCCGTCGCACTGGTAGCCCGACTAGACGTTCGTCGTCCCGTAAAGATTGCCGGCCCTGTCCACGACCAGGGCCGAAGCTTGAAGGCCGTCAATATCGGGATTGAATTCATGCAACACGGTTTCGGTGCCGTCCGGTGCCAGCTTGAACACGACGCCGCAGCCATAGCCGTTGCAGCCGGCACCACCTCCCTCGAGCGTTGCGCCGTAGAGATTGCCGGATATGTCGAACACCAGCTGCGTGTCGGGGCCCGCGCCGTCTTGGCCGTCCCGGAACGCGTAGAGCACGGTCTTGGTCCCGTCGGGCGCAAGCCTGAAGACAGTGCCGCAACCGAAATTCTCGCAGGGTTTCCTGTCGCCGTCTGTCGGCGCGCCGCCGCCGCCCGTCACGCCGTAGAGATTTCCCGCCTTGTCCGCGATCAGCGGTCCGGGGCCCCGACCGTCGCTGTTGCCCTTGAACGTGTAGAGAGTGGTTACGCTGCCGTCGGGCGAAAGCCGGAAGACGGTGCCGCAGCCGGTGTCACCGCAGCCAGAGCCGCCTTCGCCCGTGGTGCCGTAGAGGTTTCCGGCCTTGTCCGCCAGCAACTGCGAGCCGGTCTACTGCGGGGCCCACAGGTACGACGCAGTGCCATCGGGCGCGAGCTTGAAGATCTGCGAGGTGCCCAAAAGCGTGCCGTACAGATTTCCCGCGCCGTCCATCACCACGCCGGATGTTGGCCTCGTGCCACCTTCCCCGCCGCCGAAAGAATACAGAACCGACTCGTCTCCGCCGGGCGCGAGCTCGAAAATCGTGCCATCCGCCAAATATTGGCCGCTGACATTCGTGGTGCCGTAGATATTGCCGGCTTTGTCCGCAGTCAGCGCACCTATGGGCTGCGCGCCATGGTAATCCGGACGGCGGTCCCAATATTTGAATGCTTAGACGATCCTGAATTGCGCTGCCTGTGCGCGGTCACACGCAGCCGTCAATGCCAGCGCCGCCGCAATACCGGCGACATACGCGGCCAGCACTCTGATCCCCCGCACCATCGCCGTTTCCCCCAAGGCGTCCCGCGAGGACGTTAGGGGGCGTTGTCTTAACGGCCTTCGTCTCGATCGCTTCGGATTTGCCCGATCGATGCTGTCGAAGGAGCAGCAATTTCGGAGGCAGAGAAAGATTGTGGACGGGACTCTCTTCACACGCGCGATCGCGCCAAAATCCGGTGCCGTGTTCCGTCGGCGTCGGCAGGGACGCCCGCGAGGCGCGACGCCGTGGGGAGCGGCCGGTGGCGTGCCAGGCGCGCTTGAAACACACGCCGCCGGCATCTGCGGTGTGGCGCCTATGAGCCGCGGCCCTGGTCGGTCCCCTGCTGTGAATCGAGCTGCCCTTTTATCTGCGGCGGACAGGGCACCACCTTGCAGATGAACAGACGGATATTTTGAAAAAGCGTCGCAAGATTCAACGTCATGAGACCCTCCTGGCCGTTGGGTATTTGTACTCCAGTTTTTGTCCGATGAGTCCTCATTCTGAGTCCCTCCCGTCTGCTCTCCCGCGATCGGGAATATCGGCATGCCCTGACGGGACACGCCCGTACGGATTCGGTGTTCGATCAAGGAAAGCGGCCCGGGATTTGCCCGGGCCGTTCCCGTTCATTTTGCGGTCGGCACCAGACCTTTCGTCAGCATTTTGCCGGTGGCCGCCGTGCCGGTCGGCGCCTTCGGCGGGAGCGTTGGCAGCGGCGGGAGCTTCTTGATGCGCAACGCGTAATCGTCGCCATCGTCGCCATCGTCGCCACCGTCGCCCCCGTCTCCATCGCCGCCGGCGCTGATCACCTGCACGACGTCGCTGAGGGCCTCACCCAAATCCTGCGCGGCGTCGGAAAACCACTGCCCCAACACCTGCCACACGCTCTCGTCATACGTATTCCACCAGTACACGGAGCCGGAGCATTTCTGGGCAATCGCATACCAGTTGTCCGCAATCACGGGGCAGACCTGCGTTGTGTGCCAGGTCACCAGAGAGCCGGCCTGGGGCGCCGACGGAATCTCTCCCGTGTAGGAGAAGGCGTAGCTTTTCCCGGCGGTATCATGGACGAAGATGGCGACCATGAACCCTTGAGGCGGCGCAGTGCCCCACCAGACGTCGCCGCGATTCTGGTAATAGCCGGAGAATGTGCAGGATCCGTCCTGCTCGATGGACAGGCTGACCTGATACGCGCATTCGTTGCCGTCGCTTCCGACGGTGCCCGAATTGGGCGCCGGGCCGGTGCCGATGGGGCCCCAGGACAGTCCCGTGTAGCGGGGACCCGGAAACTCCCCGTCGACCACCTTCCAGAGTTGATTGTCGGTTCCGGAGGTTTTCTGGGGCCACGCGTCGAGAGATGCGCCGGGCGCCGTCGAGGCTTCCCGGATGTCGACGACATGGCCTGTCTGCAGGCTTCTGATGAAGTGATATCCGGACCCTGCGGGATCGGCGACGAATTGCCAGAGCTGGTTCTCCGTGCCGCTCGATTTCTGCGGCCAGGCGTCCAGCCCCGCTCCGTCCGTTGTCGATGCTTCGCGAACGTCGATGACGTTCCCCGACAGTTTGCTCTTGATGAAAAAGCATCCCGAGCCGGCCGGGTCACCGACGAATTCCCAGAGCTGGTTGTCGGTGTCGGTCGTCTTCCGCGTATAGGCGTCGAGCGATGCGCCCGCTGCCTTGCTGGCTCCTTCCACGTCGATGACGTGGCCCGTAAGCTTGTTCTGAATGAAGTAGTAGGTCATCTGGTTTCCCTTCACGAAGGGGCCGACCCTGACAGCAGGACCGCAACCCGTTCTGATGGGAGGGGCTGTGCCCGAAGGCGGCTTTGAACTCTTCAAAACCGCTCTCAAAAAACCTCAATTTCTCTCAAATAAATGGCCGATTACCTGCTGCTTCACACAGGGCGCCGTCAGCTTTCCCGAAATCCGCCGAACTGGCATGCTCCATCGCCGCGCGGCCATAGGCCCGAAGCCACAGGGGTTGCCAGGGGATGGTTGACCACCCGCCGCCAGACGAACAGCTCTATGAATTCGGCCCGTTCGTGGTGGATGCGAGACAGCGCGTGCTGATGCGGGAGGGAACCGCAGTCCCGCTGACGCACCGGGTGTTCGAGACGCTTCTGTTTCTGGTGAGAAACCCGGGTCGATTATTGACCAAGGACGAGCTCATCGCCGCGGTCTGGGCCGGAAGGATCGTGGAGGAAGGCAGCCTCTCCCAGGCCATATTCACATTGCGCAAAGCGCTGGGCGACGGCGGGGCCGGCAGCGACACCCGCTATATCGTCACCGCCCCAGGCCGCGGCTACTACTTCAAGACGAGCGTGAAGATCTGCGCCGCGTCCGGACAGCGCGCCATTCCCGCGCCTTCCGGCGCGCTCGCCGTTCCCGACCCGGCAACGCTCAATTCTGCGGCAATTCCCGTATACGAGACTTTGAATACCCCGAATGTTTCGGTTGCGGCCAAACCGGCACGATGGACAAGCCGGGCGCGACACAGTGTGACGGCACTCGCGCTGCTTCCGGCCGTTCTGATTCTTGGCGCTGCTTACTGGTGGTGGCGAAGCGACCGTGTCGAGGGCTACTCCGTTCCGGATGCATCGGTTGCGGTTCTTCCGTTTGCCAACATGAGCGGCGATCCCGCCAGGGAATATTTCAGCGATGGCTTTTCGGAAGAGCTCCTCAAGGATCTTTCCAGCGACCCGCGCCTGCATGTCGTCGCGCGGACGTCTGCCTTCGCGTTCAAGGGCCGCAAGGAGGATGTGAGGACCATTGCAAGCGCGCTCCATGTGGGTGCTGTCGTCGAGGGAAGCGTCCGGGAGACGGGTAACCGCGTGCGCGTGGACGCGCAGCTCATCGACGCAAACAGCGGATACCAGATGTGGTCCGCCTCCTTCGACCGCGACTGTTCGAACATTTTGGCCGTGCAGGACGAGATTGCCCGCGCGATTACGCCTTCCCTCACCCAGGAGCTGCTTCCGGCAACGTTTCGAGAGCAGCACCGGCGTTCCGCGGTCGTCAATGTGGAGGCGTATCGCGCCTATCTTCTGGCGCAGTCCGATCTGGCTTCGCACGCGCCGGAAGGCGCAGGCATGGCAATCCCTCTGCTGAAAACGGCGACCGCGCTCCAGCCGGATTTTCCCGATGCATTTGCAGCTCTGGGGCTCAGCTACATCATTCTCGCTGTCAACGAGCCGAGAAATGCCGCGCTGCTGCCGGCGGCGACGGACGCGATCAACAAAGCCCTTGCGCTCGATCCGGACAATGTCGACGCCCTGGCGGTTCATTCGGATCTGGCGCTGCATTCGGCCGATTGGGCAGGGGCGATAACCGACACCGACCGGATGCTCACGCTCAATCCCAACAATGCGACGGTGGCATACGCATTGTTCAAATTCTATGACTTCATGGGATTTCCGCGCGCTGCCCTCAGTGCCGCGCGCACTTCGGCTGCGCTGGATCCGATGTCATTCCCCGACCAGGTCAGCATCGTGGACGAGCTGAATGCCCTGGGCCGCTACAGCGAAGCCGCTGCGGCAGGAGAAAAAGCGATGCTGATTCATCGCGCGTTTCATACCGTCCTGGAGTCAGAACTTTGTACCGCTTATGCCCATACGGGACGATCCGACGAAGCGCGCCGGATAGCCATGCAATTCGCGGCGAGGAAAGACGGAAACGCCGACGGCTGTCTTGTCGACATTGCGTTGGGAGAGAACCGTCGCGACGTCGCGCTGGCGATCATGGACCGCGTGGCGGCGGGCTACGGAAAAAACGACTGGGCCGCCAGCGGCATTGCGGGCAACTACGCCAACATCGGCGATGACTCGAAGACCCTTTTGTGGATGAACCGGGCCTATGCGAACGGCGAAACGGGCATTCTGGGCTTTTTCTTCTCCACCGGGAGAGTGAGCCGCTCCTTGCTGAAGACGCCGGGCTGGTCCGATTTTTGGGACCGGCCGCTTGCGCGGCAGTGGCTGGCGGCCCGCAACGCGATCAACCTGCGTGTGACGAAAGCAGGTTTGGGGTCGGCAGCCGGGGGCGGAATACAATAATCTGGATGCCGCTTCGGCCTGCCAGTTCGGCCATCGGCGTTTTTGGCCGGGCCGGCTTCCGGGCAAAAGAAAGCCCTCATCCGAAGCGGCGGACGAGGGCCAGTGAAGGGGTACCGGAATTGTCCGCGATACTGCCCCAAAACCGTTAAAGGTGCGTTCAAGGCCGCCCCATAAAGAACCGGCGGCCTTTCGACCGCCGGAACGCACTCGAAACCTAGGGGAATCCCCGAATGCGCCACAGTCAGCGTACCGATTCGTTGTCCGGCCGAACATTAGGCTTTATCTGACACGCGCGGTCAGGCGTTGCGCATTTTTCAGGCCTTTATGGCACGGCGTGCAATCGAAAATTTCGCGGATCCTTTTGGCCCGCGGGCAAGGGACGCAGGGTTCAGGTGCGGAAACACGCAGGTGATCGGCCGCCGGCCCGACGGATCGGGCGATCCGGATTTGCCGTCCCACCGCAAGCCGGAGCGTGTTGAAGCCGGTGAAGGAGTGAATGTCGCGGAAGCGCGGACCCAGCGCAGCGCGCGGCTCAACGCTCAAGGAACGGGCTTCGCATCAGCGGTTCGCAGAGCGTATTCATTCGCGCCCGATGCGGGGCGAAGGCGTCATTCGCCACGTGATGGACGAAGACGGCGCCGGCCCGATTTTTCCCGGTGCAGGAATTTCTGCTAGGCTGCGGACGTTGGAGGAACTGGCGGAGCAACCGTCATGATGAGATCGATAAAGACAATGCCGGCGCCGGAATGCGGCCGGTGTGTCTCTGCCGCTCTCGCTGCCGGCGTCGTACTTCTCGCGGCCGCGGCCGCATCGGCCCAATCCGCTCTGCCTCCACCGGCGACGCCGAAAAATCCCGAAACCGTGGTCGTCACCGGCCACAGGTCCCGGCAGGAGATCGAGACCGTCGTCTCGCAATTCGTCGATCAGCACGCCGCGACCAATCGCAAGACCGGGCAATATATGAGAGACGATATCGGGCCCGTCTGCCCGGTCACGCTCGGTTTGCCGGACGCGTTCGATGCGTTCGTCACCGCGCGGATCGTCCAGGTGGCGGCGCATGTCGGCGCGAAGACGGACAAGACCGGAACCTGCAAGCCCGATATCGAAATACTGTTCACCGACGAGCCAGAGGCCGTCGTGAAATCGCTCGCGCAGCGGACGAACGGCGCCATTCTGGGCATGCATTTCGTGCATGAAACGCCGAGGCTTCTCGAAGTCACCCGTCCCATTCAGGGTTGGTACGTCACCGGCACGCGCATGATCGGCGACACGATCCAGCCGGTTTCCACCATCGGGCTGGACGGAACGACGCAATCCGGGAACGACAAGATGCCCAGGTTCGACAACGCCTACGTCCGGGCGCCCGACCGCCTGAGCCTCGGCAGCAGGATTCCCGGCGAGCGCATCAGTTCGATCATCAATGTTCTGATCGTGGCCGACATCCGCAAAGTCGGCGGCGGCGAGATCGGTCCTGTCGCGGACTATATCACGATGCTCGCGCTTTCCGAGCCGCGCTCGCTCGACGAATGCAACACACTGCCGAGCATCCTCGACCTGATGGCTTCGGATTGCGAATCGCGCGCCAGGCCGGAGAAACTGACCGACAGCGACATGGCCTATCTGAAAGGCCTCTACGCCGCCGATCTCGGCGCAACGACGAACTCCATGCAGAAGGAAAGCATTGCCAACGGCATGGAAGGCCGGCTGGGAGGAGGCTCCGGTCCCGACGCAAAGGCGGCCGCAAGCCCGAACTAGCGCGGCGAGCAGGTCACCGCCGACGGCTGTTTGAGCGGCCGCGGATCGTCGCTTGTCGTTTGACCCGCCAGATCAATCGTCGTCCGGAGGAAGCGGCGCCGATGTGTCGTTGAGAAAATAATTGGCGTCGTACTTTGCAGGGATCGGCTGAAACGCGCGCGGCGACCGGGCGAAATCGAAGAAAGTCAACAGATCGGTGCTGGCGCGGGCGTCGGCGAAATTGAGACTGCCCTCGGCAATCTTGAAGTTCTGCTCGATGAACCGGATGATGCTGCCGAAATCATGTCTGGTGTTATCGATATAACCGGCCGGCGTGTAGGCGGAGACCACGATCATCGGGACGCGAAAGCCCATCTGATAGCCGCCCTGCGGCGCCTGCAGGAAGGTCGGCGGCTCGTGATCGTAAAACCCGCCCCAATCGTCCCACAGGATCACGATCGCGGTATCGTCCCAATACGAACGATTGCCGTCTTTGCATGCGCTGGTGCCGATGGCGTTGACGACCGAGGCAACCCAGGAGGGGCCGCCGCCCTTGTTTAGTCGCGGGTGATCGGAGTTCTGGCCCGTCGGAATCACCCAGCTCGCGTTGCGCAGACTGCAACGGGAAATATCCTTCAGCACATCGGCGGGGCTGAGGTCGACATTCGCCGTCCACATCGTCCCTTCGCACTTTTCGTTGTGTGCTTTGCAGATGTGCTTGATGGCATTCGGCGCCGACCAGATGCTGTTCTGCCCGGGCGTATAGTACCGCCACGTTATGCTGCCCGGCGCGAGCAGATCGGGAACCGTGTCGTGCTCGAAACACGGGAATATCTCGTTATCCGGATTTTCCACGCCGGCGGAGTCGATCAACTGCACGGTTCGCCCAGGGGCCGAGGCGCAGCCGCCGAGTCGAAAGCCCTGGCCCTGGCCGCCATTTTCCGACGCGAAGGTGCCGATGGCATCATCCGCCGCGCTCGGCGCGGAGGTGGCGCCGAAAATATACTGATGCGCCGGAAAGCTTGGACCTTGATTGGTCTGGAACATGTAATTGGCCCAGCCATAGTGCGTGGCCAGCGCAAGGTAGGGATCCAGGGTGCCCGTTGAATTGTCCACATACACGAATTGCGGGTTCGGCGGACATGTTCCCTGGCAAGGGAGTGAGGCGGCGTTGTCCATCTGGCAGGCGCCCGTGACGTGGTCGAGATCGCACATGACGACAAAGGCCCAATGCGTGTGGCTGATGTCGTAACGGGCAGCCAGCTCGACGGCTGTGGGCTGGATCACGCCGCCGGGCGCGGTCTTGTCGAGCCAGTTGCCGGTTTGAATGTCGTATTGTTTTGCCGTGGGCGTGATGCTGCACGCATTCGCCTGGGTGCACAGGCCCTGAAACAGATTGTCGGGCGTCCTGTTCTCCTGGACGATGACCACGACGTGCTCGAAATGTGTCGGCAGCGCCGCAGCGGCCGGCGCCGACCAGCCCGCAAGCGTCGCGAGCACCACAGCAGGCGAGGCTCCACGTCTCATCAGACCTCTCCCGATGGCAAAGACAAAAATCCGACGCGGCGCATCATGTTCGACAACCGGCGGCACCGCATTATCACGGCAGGCGGTATTGTCTCAGTGTTTCCTATTGCAAAAACCTCATGAGGTCCAGAATCCGGCCGCGGGGCCGTCACCGGTCGGCGCTCGTCGTTTTGCCCGCCACATCAATCGTCGTCGGGAGGGAGCGGCGCCGATGTGTCGTTGAGAAAATAATTGGCGTCGTACTTTGCAGGGATCGGTTGAAACACGCGCGGCGACTGGGCGAAATCGAAGAAACTCAGCAGATCGGTGCTGGCGCGGGCGTCGGCAAAATTGAGGCTGCCCTCGGCAATCTTGAAGTTCTGCTCGATGAACCGGATGATGCTGCCGAAATCATGCCTGGTGTTATCGATATAACCGGCCGGCGTGTAGGCGGAGACCACGATCATCGGGACGCGAAAACCCATCTGATAGCCGCCCTGGGGCGCTTTCAGGAACGTCGGCGGCTCGTGATCGTACCATCCGCCCCAATCGTCCCACAGGATCACGATCGCGGTATCGTCCCAATAGGAACGATCGCCGTCTTTGCACTTGCTGGTGCCGATGGCGTTGACGACCGAGGCAACCCAGGAGGGGCCGCCGCCCCTGTTTATCTTCGCATGATCGGAGTTCTGGCCCGTCGGGATAACCCAGCTCGCATTACGCAGATTGCAACGCGAGATGTCCGAGAGCACGTCGCGCGGATGACGGGCGACGTTCTGCCTCCACATCGTTCCCGTGCACTTTTCGAACTTTGCCTCGCAGATGTGGCTGATGGCGTTTGGCGCCGACCAGATGCTGTTCTGCCCCGGCGTGTAGTAGCGCCACGTAAATCCGCCGGGCGTCAGCAGGTCAGGAACCGTATCGTGCACGAAGCACGGAAATATCTTGTTATCCGGATTTTCTTGGCCTGCGGCGTCGATCAACTGCACCGTTTGTCCGGGGCGGGCGGCACAGCCACCTATTTTAAATTTCACGCCGCCGTTCTCCGCCGCGAAGGTGCCTATGGCGTCATCCTCCGCGCTC
>Ga0302324_100026715_pt1 | contig 11022 bp, 10 predicted proteins | sample Palsa_T0_1_FD_201949 | JGI IMG/M metagenome (GOLD analysis project Ga0302324, IMG submission 201949) | Peat permafrost microbial communities from Stordalen Mire near Abisko, Sweden - Palsa_T0_1 | ecosystem: Environmental > Terrestrial > Soil > Palsa > Peat permafrost | place: Sweden: Abisko...
CCTCGGGAATACGGGAGCGGCCATCCTCCAGATCAAGCGCCTCACGGAGTGGACGCGGCTCTTCTCGGCGCATTATCTCGATCTGCTGCTGGTGGCGCTGATTAGCCCGCTCGTCCTGATCTGCTGTCCGTTCCGCCGCCATCTTCTCTGGGTGGTGGCGGGTCTATGGCTGGCTTACTCCTATAACTTCGGCAGTTGCCTTACCATCGCCATCGTGCACTCGCTCGAGCTGACCCGGTACACCCGCATTCAATTGATCTACACGGTCTTTGCCCAATGCGCCGCGATCTACTTCCTGCTGGAAACGATCACCTATGGCGTGCGCTTGCTGGTGACCCGGCGGCTCGCACAACGCGTGAGCCCTGATGGATTATGAAAAAAACCAGCAGCATTTGCGCAGGCGACGGGACTTATATGTCCTATAGGTCCTATAAGTCCTATGGGATCGGCCGCCGCGTGAACTCTTAACCCCTCCAGCCTCATCAATTGTGGACGTAACCGCCGATCCTTCCTCCCGGACGACCCGCTTTCCCCGGGAAAGCTGGGCCACCGTCAACCAAATCGCCGGCCTCATCCTGCTGGCAGCCTTGGTGGCCATGAAAGCCGTCGTCGCATGCCGCTATCGCTTCAACACCGACGAGACGCAGCATCTGCATGTGATATGGGGCTGGACGCGCGGGCTCATCGAATACCGGGACCTGTTCGATAATCATCCGCCGCTCTTCCACATGCTCATGGCGCCGATCTTCCGGATGTTCCCGGAGCGGGCCGACATCGTGGTTCCGATGCGGCTCCTGATGATTCCCTTCTATGTTGCGAGCCTCGCGGCCGTCTATCGCATTGGCCGCGCCCTCTATTCGCCGCGCACGGCCATCTGGCTGGCATTGATCGCGGGCGTGCTGCCCGCGTTTTTCTTTCCAGGGACCGAGTTCCGTCCGGATGACCCATACGCGGCCCTTTGGCTTTGGGCGCTGGTGGTCGCGGTCGAAAACCGGTTTACGACCACTCGCGCGGCCGTGATGGGGCTTCTGCTGGGGATCTGCGTTGGCATTACGATCAAGACGGCTCTGCTGCTCTCATCGCTCGCCATGGCCGCCGGTATTTCGTTTGGTTTTCGCTGCTGGTTCGCCCGCTGGCGGCCTTCCCCGCGCCAGTTACTCATCCGCGTCATCGTTCTCGGCATCGCCGGCGTGACCGTCCCCGCATTGTTATGCCTTTACTTTGCCGCACACCATGCGCTGCCGCAGCTCCTCTATTGCGTGCTCAAACATAACGTGGTCCCGCACGGGGAACGCTGGAACGGCTCCTCTCTCCAATACTTTTACCTGCCAATCGGGCTGCCCTTCGTCCTGGCCGGCGCATTCGCCATATACAAAAGCTCTCCTGACCCGGACCTGGCGACGCGGCGCGTCTTCATTGCGGTTCTGCCGGCGGTTTATTACCTGCTCATGTACAGTTACTGGCCGGAGATCACCGATCACGATAACATGCCCGCGATGCCGCTGCTTCCGCTCGCGGTGATGCCGCTGATTGTGTGGCTGTCGGCAAAGCTCCCTGCTCCAGCTATCGGATATCTCAGCTTGCCCGCAGCATTTGCCGTGTGCGTCAGCCTCATCTGGCACACGCACATTCTCCAGCGCGGGTCCGTGGAAAAGTATGTGAGCCGCATTGCCATCGTCCTGCGGCTCACGACGCCGGACGAGTATGTGATGGATTTGAAAGGTGATGCCATTTACCGCCAGCGTCCCATCTATTACGCCATCGAGACCTTCGCGAGAGTTCGCATGAGACTCGGCTGGATCAAGGACAACATCGCCGAACGCCTGATCGCCACCCGCACCGCCATTTGCTTTCACCCGCCCTACCCAGGCGCCGCATCCATGAAATTCATCAACGCCAATTACCTGCCCCTGGCGTCGCACCCCAATATCATGGTCCTCGGCCAATCCCTTCCGAAACCATCCGGCGCGGGCATTTCTTTCACGGTATCCATCCCGGCCCAGTACGTTTTGCTCGAGCAGAACCGGCCCGCCAGCGGCGTTCTCGACGGGCATCCCTACACGGCCGCCCAGGCGTTGAACGCGGGGAAGCATCAATTCACACCGGCGAATCCGGCGGCACCGGTCACCCTCTTTTGGGCTCGCGCATGGGACGAGGGCTACCCGCCTGATTCTAGTGGGTCGGGGTTACAGTTCACTTTACCAACACGGCCTAATACTTCACCGTGAGCTGACCGCCTACGAGATGTTCCTGTTTCGCCCCCGGCAGATTCTGGTCGGTAAAGCTGTATTGCAGCTTCGTCTGCACCCGCTCCGTCCACCGGTACGTGATGGCGGCGTCGATTCGCCAGATATCATTGCCCCACACGTCACTCTGACCGTCTCCGATTGGGATTGAAGAAAAAAGCTGCTCGTTCCACCGGAGCGCCCCGAAGAGTTGCGGTGCGAATTTGTATTTGGCCTCGATGTAATACGCCAGAGTGTCGGCATTGCCAACCCGCGGAACGTCGAATCGCGACTCGAAACATTCCGCCCAAAGCTGCCAGTGGTGCCACTCAAAGGTAACATCCTGAGCCACCGTGGATTGGTCGTAATCGTAAATGGTTCGGCCAGTGGGAATCACTGGCATGGAACTGGAAACACCATCGAAATCCGGGTTCGGCAGAATATACGGTCCGATGCTGCCGGAAAGCCCAAACCTCCACGTCGGGCTGGGCCGCCAGTCGGCGTGGCCGCTCCAGGTCGGATGGTCCAATCCCTCCGAATTCAAGTTCCACGATCCCGGGCGGGAAGAGATGGAGGCGTTCTTAACCTCAGCCGCCAGGTCCACCTGATCGCCAAGCTGGCCGAACAAAGCGATCCCGCTTGCATAACTGGGTCCCCACATGATCGGGATGCGTTCGTATGCGTCGTCGGTTTCATAGCGCCAGGTCACGAACTGGGCGGCTGAGATCGGGACGCTGCGGTCATAGACCCCCGTCAGGTTCTCGTACGGCAGCGGCGCGTTGATAAAGGGATTGGTCCACGAGTCATATCTCTCGGAGTAAGTGCCCACCACGCTGGCAAACTTGCCCGCCTCGATTTGGAAGGGGATTTCGCTCGAGGGCTTGTAAGAAATGGCGTATTGATCCAGGCGCGTCTCGAGATTCCGGTCCGAGGGATCGAAGCCGCGATCCACCCGGGCCTCGACAAAGGCATAGATCGCCGGGGTGATCTGGGCGTCCAGGTTCATGGTAAGCCTGGGATTCAAGAGATAGTTGCCACCTTCCTTGTAAAAGGCCAGCGCCGGCTGCTGGATGTAATAACCCTCGAAGTCCATCAAGCCCGATAGCTCTGCGGTCACCGCCCCTTTGAAGAAACTGACGCGCAGCGCCTCGTCCAGGTTGTCCATCCAATCGTCCGCCCGCGCCACTCCGGCCACGCCCAGCAGCGCCATGCACACGATAATCCTGACGCAGGAAGCTCTCATGCGGCCTTCAGCGCCTTTCTGATCGCTTCCCGCAGCCCGGAACGGGTAATCGGTTTCGCCGCGATGACATCGACTCCAGGCAATTCCTCGCCGGAGAGGAAAGCGCCGAACCCGGTGAGCAGTACGAACGGCGTGGAAGGGGCGATTTGCTGGATCGAGACCGCCATCTGGTCTCCGCTCATGCCCGGCATCGCCTTGTCCGCGATGACCATGTCAAAGTGGCGCTCGCGGAAGCGGTGGAGGCCTTCCAGCGCATGCGCGGCCGTCTCGCAGACATGCCCCTCCGCGTTGAGAAAGGCGGTAACCACCTGCCTGACCTGCGGCTCGTCATCGACCACCAGTATCTGCAAGCGGTGGGTGGAAATGATGGTGGCCGCGCTCTCCGCGCCCATGCCGCTCTCCTGGTAGAGCGGCAGGCGAACGATAAACTTGGTGCCCTCTCCGAGCTTCGATTCGATATCGATGGAACCCTGGTGGCGCTGCACGATGCCAAACACCATCGCGAGTCCCAGTCCCGTGCCGCGCTCTCCCTTGGTGGAATAGAACGGATCGAGGCAATGCTGCCGCACCTCCTCGGTCATCCCGGTACCCGAATCGATCACCTCGATCACGCCGCAATCGGCCTCGCAGCGGGTCCGCATCAGGAGCGATCCGCCGGCGGGCATGGCGTCCACGGCGTTGAAGATCAGGTTGGTGAGCAGTTCGCGCAGCGCGCATTCGTCGGCGTTCACCGGCACGCGATCCTCGAGCTCGACGCGCACGGTCACCGCGATCCCGTTGGCTTGCGCCTGGTCCTTCCATTTTGGGCGCGTCAAGTTCGCCGCTTGTTTCACCACGCGGTTCAGCATCACCGCTCCGAAGACGTCGGTATCTTCGTTCCGCCGGTAGAACTCCCGCAACCGGCTGACCACGCTTCCGGCGTCCCTCGCGGACGTATGGATCATCTCCAGGTATTGCAGCGTCGTCGCTTTGTCGGTGTCCGGATTGGAAAGCAGGATTTCGCTGAAGCCCGAAATGGGCATCAGCGCGTTATTGAAATCGTGCGCGATGCCGCTGGCCATTTGCCCCAGCGCCCGCAGGCGTTCCTGCTCGATGACCTGCTGCTGTGTCGCCTGCAGGGTTTCCATGGCTTTTTCGAGCTCCCGGTTCACCGTCTTCAATTCATCCGCCGCCTGTTTGCGTTCAGTCACGTCCAGCAGCGTCCCTTCCAGGTGAAGGAGATTTCCCTCCGCGGACCGCACCGCGCGGGCGCTCTGCGAGACCCAGATGCGGCGCCCATCCCGCCGTCCCATCTCCATTTCCCAATACGCCGCCGTTCCCTCTCGGGCGATGGTATCGAGAAAATCCGCCTGCCGGGCTCCATCCACGTGAGCGCTCGATCCCGCGCGGTTCCAATCCTCCATCAAGGCGTCCGCCGACTCGTATCCGCAAATGCGCGCCATCGCCGGATTGACGCTCAGATACCGCCGGTCCGCGGAGAGCACGAAGATGCCCTCGACCGCGTTTTCAAAAATACCGCGATACTTCTGCTCGGTCAGTTCCAGCGCGGCCTCAGCCTCCTGCCTCCCGGCATGATTTGCCGCGGAATCCGCCGCGATCTCCTCCACCGGACGCGCCAGGCGTAGGGAAAGCAAATGGCTGGCGCCCAGCCCCAGCAGCAGGATCAGAAACCCGGCGCCGAGAATCTGGCGGCGCAGCGACGCCTGATTCGCAAGCGACTCGGCAAGCGGATAAAGGCAGACTTGGTAAGCCTTTCCAAGCGGCGAGCCGGGATTCAGCAGCCGGTAAAAAACCAGGTACTGCGCCCCTCGGATCCCCGCCTGGAAACTGCCGGTATCCCCGGCCCTCTCCCCGAGCTTCGGGCAGACGGCGGCCGCCATTTCCTGGCGGATCGCCACGCCCGTTCCCGGGGTGATGTAGAGTTGATTCCCCGTCACGATGCCGCCTTCGATCTCGTCCACGGCGCGCTGGTCGAATTCCGCGGGAGTGAACCCGAGCACCATGGCGCCCAGTTTCTCGCCCGAATCCGCGTCGATGACCGGGGTGCTGATGACCTCGTTCAGGCCCCGTCCTGCGCCCTGTCCCGGCAGCACAACGTAACCCTTCTGCTGCACGTCAGCGCCAGACCCCAGGGCCGCGAGCGATTTTTCCCACGGCTCGATATCACCCCCGGCCTCGGTCTCCCTCGGAGAGAGCACGACGCCGGCGCTATTGAGAAACCGCACGAAATTCGCCCTCAGGGAACTCGACCGGCCATGGAGGGAGGAGGGATCCCCGACATCCGGCATCTCGACAGTCGCATTGTCGTAAAGGTCCTGGACATCATCCTCCTGGAGCGCGGCGCGGATGCGCACGGAACGCGCGAGCAGGCGGCAGCGCTCCTCGACCGCCGCCTGGCGTCCCTCCTCCAGCCCCAATTCAAAGGCAATCTTGCTTTGAAACTTTTGCTGCAGCGCCTCCTGATAACTCGCTTGGGAATTGCGCTCGGCGATGAAAAGCACGATGCCGGTAACCGCCAGGATGCAAACCATCATCGCCGCGACCAGGCGCGCCCGGAAGCTGCGCGCTGTATTACCAGATGCTGCTGATGGCGTGGTGTCCACGGCTCACGGAAAGTTCGCGTGGATCACGCTGCCGGGTTTCAGATCGACCGGCTGCTCATAGGTCGTCTTGCTGTTCACCCAGGCCTTCAGGATATAATGCCCCGCCGGCAGACCCTCGATGCGGTAATTGCCATCCAGGTCCGACGTCACGAAGTAAGGCGTCTCCAGCACCAGGATGACCGCGTGCATGTGCTCGTGAATGTCGCAGTGCAGCGACACCGGCCCGGGCTTGTCGAATAATACCGTGGGCACCGGCGTCTCGTCCTTGCGATACCTTCCAAGGTCGAACCGTTTCGGCTTCGAAAAGGAGAAGATATTATGGTAAACATCATCCTCATTGGGAAATGAGACCAGCGTCCCCACGCGGATCGGCAGCAGCGGGATTTCGAACGCCAGATCCTTCTGGCCCATCCGCGCCTGCGGCTGCGATGCCGGAGGGGGAAAATTTCCCTCGAGATAGACGACGGCCCGGGGCGGATCCGACGAGATCACCGATGCGTCCAGGTTCTTCAGGTAACGCTGGTTGACCACCGCGGGAATTCCCGCCGTCGGCAATTGCACCTTCCCCTCGGCCACGGCTTGCGCCTCCAGCCGGAAGCCGGGAATAAGCAGCAGGACAAAAAGTGATGGTAAAATGCGCACGGGAGGCCCCGCGATAGAGCGCAAGTAACGTGCCAACCTTTCTTCACAATCCGGCGATGCGCAGTTCGTCGAAACCGGCGCCGCGCCTCCATAAGTCCCATAGGGCCTATAAGACCTATAGGCCCTATCGCTTATCCGATTCTTCGGTAACGCCTAACCTCAAAATCCGCCCTGCTCAAAACCACTCCCGCCAACTCGAACCGGTCTTCAAACTCCGGAAAGAACGCGTCACCCTCAACCACGCGCGGGATTACCGAAAGATACAACTCCTCGCATCGGTCGAGCATCTGCCGGTAGATTTCGCCGCCCCCGATGACCCATACGTCGCAGGGATAGTCCTCCGGGCGGAACGCCTCCAGGTCACGCACGATTTCCACCCCAGGCAAATCCCCGCCGCGCGTGACCACCAGGTTGCGCCGGTTCGGCAGCGAACGCCCGAGCGATTCGTAGGTCTTGCGGCCCATCAGCACCGCCTGACCCGTGGTCGTCTTTTTGAACCACTTGAAATCCTCGGGGATGTGCCAGGGAAGCTTGCCGTCCTTTCCAATGACCCGGTTCAGGGACATCGCTGCTATCGCGCGCAAGGCCATGGCTAGACAGCAATCGGCGCCCGAATCGCCGGATACGGATCGTACCCCATCAACTGAAAGTCTTCGTACCGGAAGCCGTGAATATCCTTTATCTCCAGATTGAGTTTCACGCGGGGCAGCGGACGCGGTTCGCGGCTCAGTTGCTCGCGGGCCTGCTCGATATGGTTCGCGTATAAGTGCAAATCGCCGAAGGTATGCACGAATTCACCGGGGCGCAGGCCGCATACCTGCGCCACCATCAACGTGAGCAAGGCATAGCTGGCGATGTTGAAAGGCACGCCGAGGAACAGGTCGGCGCTTCGCTGGTATAACTGGCAGCTTAGCTCGCCCTGACTTACGTAAAACTGGAACAGCGCATGGCACGGAGGCAGGGCCATCTTCTCGATCTCCCCCACATTCCATGCGCTGACGATGAGCCGGCGACTGTCGGGGTTCTTGCGAATCTGCGCGATCACCTGGTCGATCTGGTTGACGCTCCGCCCATCGGCCGTCTTCCAGGCGCACCACTGCGCGCCGTACACGGGGCCGAGATTGCCTTCGGCGTCCGCCCACTCGTCCCAGATGGTGACGCCGTGCTCGTTGAGCCAGCGAATATTCGTCTCGCCCCGCAGGAACCAGAGCAGCTCGTAAATGATCGATTTGACGTGCAGCTTCTTGGTCGTCACCAGCGGGAAGCTCTCGCGTAGATCGAATCGGGCCTGCGCGCCAAAGACAGAATAGGTGCCGGTGCCGGTCCGGTCGGCCTTGAAGGCGCCCCGGTCCAGTACGAACCGGAGGAGATCATGATACTCACGCATGGGAGCGGGGCATCCTGACGGAGGCGGCGGACGATTGCCAATCTTTCAATGTCCCAACCATCACGCCGGGGCGACGGCGGGCCCTTCGGGCAAGGGCGCCGAGAGGTCCACATTGCGCAACTCCACCTCGCGCCCGATCCGCGCGCTCTCGTAGATGGCATCTAGGATGCGCATGATCTCGACCCCATCGTCCACGCTCGGCCCAGGCTGGCGATCCTCGAGGATGCAATTGATAAAATGCTGCTGGGCGTTCTCGAACGTGGGCGGATATTTGAGCGGGACACTCTTGACCATGGCGCCGTTCTCCTCGCGGAAGATGCAGGTCGTGGTGTCCTTGTAGTCGAAGGTGATGTTCGAAAGCCCGCCCTTGGTGCCGCTCAACTCCAGATATACTTTCTCGCGTTCCTCGAAATTCAGCGCCCAGCTCACCTCGAGGACGAGGCTCGAGCCGTTGTCGAACCGAATCAGCGCGCTGGCGAGGTCCTCGACATCGAATTCCTTCTGCTGCAGCCGCGCAATGGACTGGGCGATGTGGGAAAAGGTGCTGGCCGAAACGGTCACCGCCTTGGGGCTGCCGACGAGCCATCGCGTCAAATCGAGCATGTGCACGCCCAGGTCGATCAACGGGCCGCCGCCGCTCATCTTCTTCTGGCTGAACCACCCGCCAAACCGCGGCATCCCCCGCATGCGCCGCCAGCCGGCGCTGGCGTAATAGACATCGCCGAGCCCGCCCGAAGCGATGAGGGTCTTGAAATACTGATGCTCCGGCCGGAAGCGCTGATTGTAGTGAATCATGAATTTCAGCCCCGTCTTCCGAACTCGCTCTCGCATATCGAGTGCCTCCCCGGTGTCCATCGCCATCGGCTTCTCGCACAGGACGTGCAACCCCCGGTCGAGGCACGCCAGCGTCATGGACTTGTGCAGATAATTGGGCACCGCCAGCGAAACCGCATCGATTTGTCCCTTTGCCAGAAACTCCTCGAAATCAGTAAATACGCGCGGCACGCCGAATTGTCCGCCGATCATCCGCGCGAGCCCTTCGTCAAGGTCGCATATGGCGTTAATCCGCGCGGCGGGATGTTTCAAATAGTGGTCAATATGCAACCGGCCCATGCCCAGCCCGACGACTCCGATGCGAACTTCTTGCTGCATAATAACGGATTTCAACAAAAAATGCCCGTTACGCAAGCGCGACGCGACAAAGAGCGATTGAATCCCCCCGCGACGCACGTAGTGTGGTGGGGATGCAGCCTCTCGTAGAGCTTAAGGACACCCAGAGCGAATTCGATCACCGGAAAATCGCCATCGACCGCGTGGGGGTCAAAAACCTCCGCTACCCGATCACGGTCCTGGACAAAGCCCACCGCACCCAGAACACCATCGCGACCGTCTCGCTCACCGTGGACCTGCCCCACCATTACAAGGGCACCCACATGAGCCGCTTCATCGAGGCGCTGAACGAGTACGGGCCGGTGTTTCACATCGAAAAAATCCAGAAGCTCGCCCGCGGGCTCCTCGACCGCCTGGACGCCCAGCAGGCGCACGTGGAATTCGAGTTCCCCTTTTTCCTCGAGAAACGGGCGCCCGTCACGGGCGCGGTGGGGCTGATGGATTACACGGTGCGGTTTAATGCGGGGTTGCAAAAGGGGGAGCTGGATTTCGTGCTCACGGTGATCGTCCCGGTGACGACGCTCTGCCCATGCTCGAAGGCGATCTCGGACGCCGGCGCCCATAACCAGCGGGGGCAGGTGACCTACGCGGTCCGTTTCAAGCGGCCGATCTGGATCGAGGACCTCATTCGGCTGGTCGAGAGCTGCGCCAGCTCGGACCTTTACAGCCTGCTGAAGCGCCCGGACGAAAAGGCTGTGACCGAGCGGGCCTACGCCAATCCTGTGTTCGTCGAGGACCTCGTGCGGAACATCGCGGCGCGGTCGAACGCGGAGAAGGACATCACGTGGTATCGGGTCGAGGCGGAGAATTTCGAGTCCATCCACAATCACAACGCGTATGCGCTGATTGAGAAGGGGTAGGCTGGCGGCGCTCTCGTTTTCATCCGTTGCCAGATGCTTTATCGCGCCGCCATGATCGGGATCGCCGGCTTCTGGCTGGTGATGATGGGGCTGCTGGTGCGCCTCGAGACGCACCCGGAGTCAACGGACATCCTGGATGTGCCGGTGTCTTATGTCATGCGGATCATGTTCAAGCACGGGGAGAAATCGCTGCTGACGGTGCGGGATGAGACGCACACCATCGGGACGGTGGCGCTGGAGCCCTCGATGACGGGCTCGGACGGGCGGTCGCTGGAACTTTATGGGTCGCTGGCGCTGCCGTCGCAACAAGGGGTTAACTTCAACGGGGGGCTGGACCTGGATGCGGCGTTGCGGGTGCGGAGTTTTCACCTCGATATGACTTTGCGCCAGCCGCATTGCCACGTGAGCGTCACCGGGGACGCGGCAAGCAAGACGCTGAGGTACGAGGTGCGGCAGGGAGCCCAGCTTACGGCGGCGCAGACGCTGCCAATGGACGCCGGCGGCCTCAGCGCGGCGCTCGCGCAGGACCTGGGGCTGGACCCGCGCGCGTTGCCGATTTCACCGGCCAGCATCTCGCCGCCGGTGGTGACGGCCCGGGAGACGCGAATCGCGCTACGCGGAGAGCAGTTGGAGGCGTACCAGGTGACGGTGACGGAGGGTGGGGCGCCGATGATCGATTTTTATGTCACGCAACTGGGGCAGATCGTGCTGGCGAAGACGAATTTCGGCTACAGCCTGGATGCGGAGGATTGGCAATGATCCAAATCCGGAACCTGACGAAGTGCTTCGGGGAATTGAAAGCGGTGGACGACCTGACGCTGGATATTGCGCCAGGGGAGTTCTTTGCCTTCCTGGGGCCGAATGCCGCGGGCAAGACGACGACGATCAAGCT
>Ga0302324_100026716_pt1 | contig 11022 bp, 2 predicted proteins | sample Palsa_T0_1_FD_201949 | JGI IMG/M metagenome (GOLD analysis project Ga0302324, IMG submission 201949) | Peat permafrost microbial communities from Stordalen Mire near Abisko, Sweden - Palsa_T0_1 | ecosystem: Environmental > Terrestrial > Soil > Palsa > Peat permafrost | place: Sweden: Abisko...
TACCGCTGGTTTGGCATATAGCACGACCCTTCAGGTAGTCGGCGGCACGCCACCTTATTCCTTCCAGCAAACGGGCATACCGCAGGGCTTGCCAAACGGCCTTAATCTGGATCCCAACAGCGGGCAAATCACCGGCGCCACGCAATCGGTCGGCACTTACACGGTCGGCATCGCAGTTGGGGATAGTCAGACCGGGTCCGCCACCATTTCAAGCACGGTGGGCCTCACGGTAAATGCCGCCGGGACGCTGGTGCTCTCTCCCACCACTCTGCCCGACGCCACTGCGGGCACCAATTACTCCGAGCAGCTTTTCGCCACAGGTGGCGTTGGGCAATACCACTTCTCGGCGACCGGACTGCCGGCAGGTCTGCAGCTTAATTCGGGCAATCAAATATTCGGGCAGTGTACCGCCGGATCCCCCAACGTCAAGTTCACGGTGACAGACAGCGCTACGCCCGTGGCCAATAGCACAAGCGTGGGCCCGCTGACCGTCAACTGTAATGCAGCGCCAGCGATCACAACTACGTCGCCGCTGCCCGACGGACTGGTCAACGCAGCGTACAGCGAGACTTTCACAATGACGGGGGGCACCCCGACTGGGGGCCCATCGACTCTCACGTGGACTCTCGGCACAAACAATCTGCCAGGCGGATTCCAACTCTCCAGCGCCGGAGTTCTGACCGGCAGTTCCACCACGCCCGCATCGGCAACACTCAGCGTAACGGTCGCCGACTCCTGGGGCGCGCAGGCGACGAAGAGCTTCACGCTGAATATCGAATCGGTCCTTACCATCACTACGACTTCCCTACCCGCGGGCATTCAAGGGACGGCGTACCCCGCTGGAACAGCGATCGCGGTAACCGGCGGTACCGGAACTAACACCTACACTTTCAGCGCCACGAACCTCCCAGGCGGTCTGCAGATCAACGCCTCCACCGGCGTCATCACCGGTATACCTGGCGGGTCCGGCATCTATCAGCCCACCTTCACGGTCACGGATCAAACGCCGCAGACGGTGAATCTGGTAATCCCCATACAGATTATTTCGAACACTGGAAATCCCAACTGGACGAACCTGAATCCCTCGTCCCCTCCCAGCGCCCGCGACAGCTATTCCATGGCGTATGATGTCGCCAACAAGGTGACAGTGCTCTATGGCGGCACCGGCCTGGGCGACACGTGGACATTCGGCTTCCCGGCGACATGGACCAAACAAACGCCGGCCGCCTCGCCGACCGTTCAGTCGGGCGCTGGCATGGCGTGGATGGCCGCCAAGAAAAACATTGTGCTGTTCGGCGGCCTGATCAATGACACCAGCTTCAACCAGACGTGGACATGGGACGGGACGAACTGGACTCAGCAGAATCCAGCCACAAATCCACCGGCGCGCTCTTTCCAGGGAATGGCGCCCGATTCCGCGCACAATACGGTGGTGATGTTCGGCGGCAGCCCCAGCGGATTCGCGAACGCTTTCAACGATACCTGGACCTGGAACGGAACCAACTGGACGGCGCAGGCACCCTCGACCGTTCTGCCTACTCTCTACGCCCCATCGTTGGCCGATGGCCCCACAGGCCCAGTCCTATTCGGAGGCGTCGACTCCACTGGCAATGCGACCAACCAAACCTGGGTCTGGAATGGCACAAACTGGATCGCGCAGGATCTTGTTATTTCGCCTCCGGCGCGCAGCGGGGCTGGAATGGTTTACAACAGCCAGACGGGTGTCACTATTCTGTTCGGCGGCATCAATGGGTCCGCACTGCTGCAGGATACCTGGCAGTGGAACGGCTCTCAGTGGGTCGAATTAGACCCCGCCACCGTGCCTGCGGCGCGCAGCGCCATAAGCCTCGCTTACGACCTGGGCTTCAGCCAGGTGATTATGTTCGGAGGGGCCGACGCGCCCAATCCCGACACCAATGACACCTGGACGTTCGGTTTCCCGGCGATCACCAGCACCACCCTGCCCCCGGCTACCGCGGGTTTGGCATATAGCGCGACCCTTCAGGTAGTCGGCGGCACGCCACCTTATTCCTTCCAGCAAACGGGCATACCGCAGGGCTTGCCAAACGGCCTCAACTTGAACGGCGACACCGGCCAAATCTCCGGCGCGACTCAATCCGTAGGCACTTACACGGTCGGTATCGCAGTTGGGGACAGCCAGACAGGCTCCGCCACGATTCCAAGCGCGGTGAGCCTCACAGTGGATCCCGCAGGCACGCTGGTTCTCTCTCCCGCAACACTGCCCGACGCCACGGCGAGCACCAATTACTCCGCGCAGCTTTCCGCGACTGGCGGCGTTAAGCCATACACCTTCTCGGCGACCGGACTGCCGGCAGGCCTGCAGATCAACACCAAGACCAATCAAATCGCCGGAGTGTGCACAGCAGGATCGACCAACGTGAACCTCACGGTGGTGGACAGCGCGACGCCTGTAGCCAACAGCGCCAGCGTGGGCCCGTTGACGGTGAATTGTAACGCCTTGCCCTCAATCACGTCGACCACGCAGCTCCCCAGCGGCGTGGTGGGCGTGCCCTACAGCACGACCCTAACAGCGAGCGGCGGAACTGCGCCCCTCGCATGGACACTCGGGGGGAACTCACTGCCGGCTGGATTCCAGTTGTCATCGCCAGGCGGCGTGTTGACCGGCACCGCGACAGCGACGGACTTCGCCAAACTCAGTGTAAAGGTCACCGATGTCTGGGGCGCCAGCGTCACGAAGAACTTCAACCTGAACTTCTACCCGGTGCTCTCCATCAGCACTACATCGTTGCCCAACGGCTCGGCGGGGGTGGCTTACCAGAGTGGAGTGTCCATCACGCCCGCCGGCGGTACCGGCACGGGCACGTACGGGTTCAGCGCCACCGGTCTGCCACCGGGATACTCCATCGACCCCAAGCTCGGCACGATCTCCGGCACCACCACGCAGACCGGGTTATTCACGCCGACATTCACGGTGACGGACCAGGACGCGCAGGTCGCCACTAAGCAGATCAACCTGATGATCGTGAGCGGTACCGGCATCACCATCACTTCGCCCACTATTCTGCCGACGGGCGCGACCGGGCAGCCGTATAGTTATCAATTGCAATGGTCCGGGGGAACGACGCCCTTTACCGTCACTGCCACCGGATTGCCCACCTGGCTGACTCTCACCGCCAGTACCGGAAAATTGACCGGCACCCCAACCGTTGGCGGCTCATTCCAATTCCTGATTACTGTCACCGACGCAGTAAATCCGAAACCGGACACAGGTTCGCAGACGGAGACCATCGTCGTCAATGCGCCATCGATCACGTCGCCTTCCCCACTACCAGCCGCAACCATCGGCATTGCGTACTCCCAGAATCTCGCCGCCACCGGCGGCAAATCGCCGTATACCTGGAGTTCCACCGACCTGCCTACCTGGTTGAACCTTTCGACTGGCGGGACGCTCAGCGGAACGCCGCCGGCGAACACACCGTCGAGCGTTTCCTTCAACGTGACCGTGACCGATTCGCTCGGCGCCTACGTTACCGGCAGCTTGACCCTTCCCGTGCTGGGCACGTCCGGCCCGTCCGGTCTGTTCTTCCAAACCACTTCGCCCCTGCCGCCCGCCACTCCCAACATCGCTTACAGCAGCACGATCCAAGCCGGCGGCGGCGATGGTGCGCTCACTATCGGCGCTTCCGGATTGCCCACCTGGCTCAATTTCAACGCGACGACAAATGTCCTGTCGGGAACCCCGCCCAGCGCCGCTGCGGTGACGTTCCGACTCACCGTGAGCGACAGCGCAAAACAGACGCTGAGCCAGTATTTCACCTTGCCAGTGAATGGAGCACTCACGTTCGACACCGCCTCGAGCTTGCCGCCGGCTTCCGTAGGATTGCCGTATTCCGAGACACTCACCGCGTCGGGCGGAAGCGGAAGCTATACGTGGTCGGCCACAGGTCTGCCGGCCTGGCTGTCGCTGAGCCCTGCTGGCGCCCTCAGCGGTAAGCCCACCGAAGCCGGTCCCGTTAGCATTCGCGTCACCGTGAAAGACACGCAGAACAATTCGCTGAGCGAGACCTTCACGCTACCGGTGAATTCCACGCTCACCATCGACACCGCATCGCCTCTGCCGCCGGCGACCACAAACTTCCCCTACACCGCGACATTTACGGCATCGGGCGGCGCCGGGAATTATCAGTGGTCCGCCACTGGGCTTCCCAGCGGATTCACGCTCTCGCCTGCCGGCGTGCTGCTGGGAACTGCGGTGTCCGCGAACCCGCTGACTTTCAGTGTCACGGTGCAGGATTCCTCTAGTAAGACCGCCACGGAGAACGTCACTCTGCCGGTGAACTCGGCGCTCACACTGGGCGCCACCCCACTTCCGATAGGGACCGTGCAGGTGCCCTATGCGGCGAATTTGACAGCCTCGGGCGGCGTCCCCGGCTATACTTTCACAGCTACCGGCCTCCCGGCGGGGCTGAGCCTGAGTCAAGGAGGATATCTCAGCGGCACGCCCACTACGGCGGGCCAGTCGACCGTCCAGGTCACGGTTACCGATTCGCAGAGCAATACGAAAACCACACCGGTCACTCTAACGGTGAACCCCAGCCTCACCATCACCACCGCGACGCTGCCTCTCGCTCCGGCGAAAGCTGCATACTCGGCCACGCTCGCCGCCGCGGGCGGAGTCGGACCTTACACATGGTCGTCGACGAGCTTGCCCACTGGGCTCTCGATTTCTACCGGCGGCGTGCTGAGCGGCGCCATCGCACAAGCCGGGCCCTATTCCGTGCAAGTCACCGTTTGGGATAGCGAGACTTCGGTAGCATCGCAAACTTACAAGCTACTCGTAGGGACGGGATCTACGCTCTCATTCGCCACCCCGACTACTTTGCCCGCCTGCGTGCCGAATGCACTGTGCTCGAACCAGATCGCTGCAACGGGCGGCGTTCCGCCGTACACCTTCTCGGCCGGGCCTAATGCGAACCTGGGTGGACTCTCGCTTTCCTCGACGGGTCTCCTGAGCGGCACGCCGGCATCGGGAGGTTCAATCTCCGTTCCGGTCATTCTCACCGATCAGCAGACCAGCATCTCCGCCACCTTCACGCAACCGGTCACCGCCACTCTGGTCATCAACACCAGCAGTCTCCCCAACGGAACCGTGGGAGTGAATTATGGAACTGTAATCAGGGCGTCCGGTGGCAAGCCTCCCTATTCATGGAGTCTGGGCGCCGGCTCCGGGCCGCTGCCGGCCGGACTCAACCTCGATCCAGAGGGCGGTAACGTTTACGGCACGCCGACCGCTGCCGGAACCTCCACATTCTCGGTGCAGGTGACCGACGGACAGCAGACCAGCCAGCCGATGCAGCTCACTCTCACGATCACGGGGACGCCGACCGGGCTCACCATCCAAAGCCCCTCGCAGTTGTCGCTGGCGATTGTGGGCGTGGCGTATTCTCAGGCGCTGAGCGCGGCCGGAGGCACCGCCCCATATACCTGGACCTTGACCGGCGGAGCATTGCCGGCCGGCCTAACGCTCGCGCCGACCGGGGCCATCACAGGGACGCCCAGCGCCGCGCAGACCGGTAATTTCCAGGCGAGTGTGAGCGACAGCAGCGGCGATTCGATGTCCGCCAGCTTCACCATCTTGGTGGCCGGCACGAATACGGTGACACTGCTCACTCCGAATCCGCTGCCCAACGGCTCGGTGGGCGTGGTGTACAGCTATGGTGTTCAAGTACTGGGCGGTACGCCACCTTATTTCTATGCGATCACTGCGGGACAGGTGCCTCCGGGCCTGACCTTTGACGCCACCAACGGTACTTTCACAGGTACACCCACGCAAGCCGGTAATTTCGGTATCGTCCTGAACGTGACGGATAGCGGCGGAGCATCGGGCACCGAGACCACATCGTCCACGGGTAAGCCAAGCCCGCGCGCCGCCACTTCCGCGAATTACACCATCCAGATCGCTGCCATAGGCGGATTCCAAATCACCACTGGGGAGAATCTCGCCGTCGCGACACTCGCGCAGGCGTACTCCACTACGCTGGCCGCTGCCGGCGGCGCCGCTCCGTACACGTGGAACTTGGTGACCGGAAGCTTGCCCACCGGCCTGATGCTGAATCCCGGCGGCACCATCACCGGCACTCCGGCACAAGCCGGCTTGGAATCGCTGGTGATCAAGGCCACCGACACCACTGGCGCGACTGCCACGGGCGCCTTCCTGCTTCAGGTGGCCGATCCCAATACGCCGGCCATCAGTCCGTTGCCACTGCCGCCTTCGGGCACGGTCGGGCAGCTTTACCAGGGCACTCTGACCGCCGTGGGAGGCCATACGACCTATACATGGTCAATCGCTACGGGCTCGCTGCCTCCCGGCATCGCGCTAAATGCGCAATCCGGCGCTCTGACCGGCACTCCGACGCAAGCCGGCAGTTTCCCGTTCACAGTGGAAGTCACCGACAGCAAGCAAGTGACGGCTACCCAAGCCGTCACCATTCGGGTAGACGCCCTGACTCTCCAGATCACGCCGGCAACAATACCCACGGCCATCGCGAATGCGCCCTACACCTTGGGTCTGAATGTGGCGGGCGGCACGCCGCCGTACAATTGGTCGCTGAGCGCCGGCGGACTCCTGAGCGGATTCACTATCAACCCATCCACCGGCGCGATCACCGGCACTCCCACGGCGCCCGGCACCTACCCCTTCACCATCACGGTGATCGACGCGAATTTCGGGCTGGCCTCGCAAACGTTCCAACTCACGGTGCAAGCGGCCGCGACTCTCTCCATCTCCACAAGTTCCGTTCCTGCCGGAACCGTGGGCGCGGCGTATGACTTCGGCCTGCAAGCGGCGAATTCCACTCCTCCGCTGACGTGGTCGCAGACCGGCAATCTTCCGCCGGGAATCCAACTGGGGGCATCGACCGGCACGTTAACGGGCACACCCACGAAAGCCGGCAGTTATACCTTTACGGCTCAAGTGACGGACTCCACGTCGGCGAAGGCGCAGGCGACTTTCACGCTGGTGGTGAACGGGCCAAGTTTGACTATCGTCACCACGTCGCTGCCCAACGGCGGGATCGCCGCACAGTACAGCCAGACCTTCCAATTCTCCGGAGGGGTGGCCCCCATCACGTGGTCGATTTCCGCCGGGGCACTGCCGGCAGGCCTTTCGCTGGGCGCTGCCAGCGGCACCATCTCCGGAACTCCGACCGCCGCCGGTAGCTTCTCTTTCACCGTGAAGGCCACCGATAGCAACGGCGCCACCGCGGAGCAGCCCGTCAGCCTGACCATTGCCGGACCTCCGCCTGTGCCGGCAATCACGCTGAGCGGTTTGCCAACGACGTCCAAACCGGGCGATCAGCCAACCGTCACTATCACGCTGGCCAGCCCCTATCCGCTGCCGGTCACGGTAACCGCGACCCTCTCCCTCTCGCCCAACCCCGGCAATTCCACTGACCTGATGTTCTCCAACGGCAAGAGGACTACGCAGATTACCATCCCGGCAAACACCACGACCGCCACGCTGCAATTCCAGACCGGCACGCTGCCTGGGACCATTGAGCTGACTCTCTCGTTGAGCGTTGGCAGCGTGAACGTGACGCCTGCGACGCCGCCCTCGGCCACCACTGCCATTTCAGCCACGGCCCCGGTAATCAGCGCCGTTACGGTGACCACCACGTCGAGCGGTATTCAGGTGGTGGTGACCGGCACCTCGACCACGCTCGACATGAAGACGGCGACGTTCCAGTTCGCCCCGGCCGCCGGCGCCACCCTGCAAACCAGCAGCGTCACCGTCGACGTGAGCGCTTTGTTCGCCGCATGGTATTCAAGCGCGGCATCGCTGGCCACTGGCTCGCAATTCTCGCTCACCGTGCCATTCACGATCGGCGGGAATGTGTCGACGATCGCTTCCGTCTCGGTGACTCTCACCAACTCGGTCGGCACTTCGGCGGCGGTGAGCGCCAACGTTCCGTAAGGGCGGAGGTGGGGGCCATGAAGTGAACAGGGGATAGCCTAGGACTTTGGGCCGCAACTCGGCGGGCGGTAGCGACGGCATTGAACCAATCACCGAGAGGCGACGTTGTCGGACAATACCGCAGATTTTTGACTCGTCAATTCTGCAGCTTTTAGATGAATTCCAGGCCTGCGACGGGGCCGCCGTTCCAGTCCATCACCGGCGAGTCGGAGCTGACTCAAATTTCTATTGCGCTTTCTCCAATATCACCGCGGTGCTGTCGAAATCGCCTCGGAGAGTGACGTTTAGGCCGGCTTGCATTAGATATGCTCCGCTGAGTTGAGGCTGGCGTTCGACGAGCTTGTTGTCTATCGATTCCAAGCGGTAGAGGGCTTTCGGGTCGAGCCCTTGCAGGTGGATGGCCGGCGGGGCGGTGGAATATTCCTGCGAGTGGCGGAAGACGAAGAGCACGGATTGACGGCCATCGGCAGCGACGTACTGATTGGCGGCGATGTCGCCGGTGCGCGGGGAGTAGAGGCGGTAGAGGTCGCCCAGTTGCACCGTATTGCGGATGCGCTTGTAAGTGGCGACCATCTTAGTCGCCATCGCGGTGTCTTCGGCGGAGAACTTATTCAGGTTCGCGCCGATTCCGAGAGCGCCCTGCATCGCCACCAGGAATCGGTACTGTAAGGGCGTGGATCGGCCATTCATGTTAGGGACGTCGGTGACCCAGGCCGACATGAATTTGGGCGCGTAGGCTTGCGTGAAGCCCTCCTGAATGCGCAGACGATCGAAGGCCTCGGTGTTGTCGCTGGCCCAGACTTCGTCCACGCGCCTAAGGATACCGAGATCGACGCGTCCGCCGCCGCCGGAGCAGGACTCGATTTCGAGCTGGGGATGTTTGGCGCGCAGGCGGTCGAGGATGTCGTACAGATTGCGGACGTAGTCGACCCAGAGCTTGCGCTGATCGGCGACGGGCTGGTCTTCCCATCCGGGCTCGGAGAGCGGTCGATTCATGTCCCACTTGAAATATTTGATGTTGTTCTCGGTGGCCAGCTTGTCGAGGAAGCCGAAGATGTACTCCTTTACGTCATTGCGGGCGAGGTTCAGGACCATCTGGTTGCGCAGTTCGGAGCGCGGACGGTCGGGGAAGTGGATCGCCCAGTCGGGGTGGGCGCGATACAGGTCGCTATCGGGATTGACCATTTCGGGCTCGACCCAGAGGCCGAAATCCATGCCGAGCGAGTTTACGTGATCGATTAGGCCTTTGAGTCCCTGAGGGAATTTTTGGGGATTGACGGTCCAATCGCCGAGGCCGGCACGGTCGTTATTGCGCTTGCCGAACCAGCCGTCGTCCATCACGAAGAGCTCGACGCCGAGCTTCGCGGCGGTATCGGCCAGCTGATTCTGGCCGGCCTCGTTTACGTTGAAGGTGGTGGCCTCCCAAGAATTGTAGAGCACGGGACGGACGCGCGAAGTGAGGCCGCCAGGCGCGATCTGCTCGCGTTCGAAGCGATGGAGCAGGCGGGAAGCGCCGCCGAATCCGTGGGTGGAGTAGCCGGCGTAGAAGGCGGGCGTGTCGAGCGATTCGCCGGGTTTCAGAGGGTAAGCGAAGTCGAAGGTGTTGAGGCCGCCGGTGACGCGCACCTGCCGGTAGGGCGTCTGCTCGACGGTGATGCGCCAGTTGCCGCTCCAGCCGAGGGCGCCGAACCAGACGCCGCCGTGGTCTTCGCCGGCATCGCCCGCGTCGATGGCGAACCAGGGGTTGATGTTGTGGCTAGTGTGGCCCTTACGGCTTTCGAGCACCTTCATGCCCTGGTGAATCGCTTCGTGATTCACTTGTGTCTCGGCGGCCCAGCGGCCGGTGAGATACGTGAGCTGATAGCCTTCGCCGGCGGGCAGGTTCCAGGTCGCCGATTGCGCGCTCTCCAACAGGAGTGGCTTGGCGGTACGGTTGACGATGGTGGCGCTGCGCTCCAGGATGCCGTGGTCGGGATAGACGCGGTAGTGGAGTACCGCTTGAATGTCGTCGCGGATATCTTTCAGGGTGATGTCGAGGCTGTTGTCGTGCAGTGTGTGCGACAGGTAGCGGAGCACCACATCGCGGTTGCCGTCGGCGCGCGTCAGTTTCAGGGCGGGTTCGTAGTAGCGCGTTCCGCCCCAGGCGGGAAATTCCTCGCGTTCGAGCATGGCGGGCGGATCGAAGGAGGAAAGCTCGCGCCGCGCGGCGGCGGCGGGCACATCGTCGGCGCGCCAGAGGGCGGCGCCCCAGTAGAGATGCTGGAGTTCGCCGTTGGGGTCGACGCCCATGGCATAGGAACTGTCGCGGGTGGTGAGTAGAAAAAGCTTTCGGCTTTCGATGTACTGGACGGGCTGAGCGGCGAGGGCAGACGCGCCCAGGGTGGCGAGGAAAAGCGACGAGGCTAGGTGGCGCATAGAATCGACTCCAGTTTACAACCGGGCACGATAGGCTGGGCAAAGAATGCCGCATAGTTTCCCAACGGTGATTCTGCGGAACTCAGGTGGGGCGACCCCCTGGTCCGCGCGAGAACCTCTCGTCCCGCCATTGCTGCATGGGGGTACGATTCTTACTTCAAGACGCCGAGGCTTTCAGCCGTTCTTCGCCGCGAGACACGCGTCTTTTATGGCGTCAAGGCCTGCCGGGAACTCGCGCATCACTCCGTCTTTGCCGATTCGCCACATTTCTTTGGGGATGTTCGGCTTGTAGTGGACCTCCCATTTTTCTGATTTCCCCGATTTCCGCGTGACGGTCACTTTGAAGACGTACAGGTCCGACCCCATGGCGTCCCCTTCACCTCGGAGTTGCCTCTTTTCACCTTGTTGCTTCGCTTCGCACGCGTCGCCGCTGTTGATCTTGTTCGGTTGCTCCATCGATAGCCTCCGTTCCTTGCATCATGGGCCGTGCCAATCCCCGGCGTCAGCGCCATTGACGCGGCGATTCTAGCATAGGCGACACTCCGCCGCTCGTCGCGCCCTAGGCGAGGTAGGCGACGTGGTTCGCCACCCCTCTTCAGATCCCAAACCGAATTCTTGGCCGGGCCTCTTTGCGATGCTTCACCTCAGCACGT
>Ga0302324_100026718_pt1 | contig 11022 bp, 9 predicted proteins | sample Palsa_T0_1_FD_201949 | JGI IMG/M metagenome (GOLD analysis project Ga0302324, IMG submission 201949) | Peat permafrost microbial communities from Stordalen Mire near Abisko, Sweden - Palsa_T0_1 | ecosystem: Environmental > Terrestrial > Soil > Palsa > Peat permafrost | place: Sweden: Abisko...
CGACGAGATAATCGGAAACTTGCTTGGCCGCAATGGTGTGAACGTCGCAATTAAACGAAGTAGCGAATGCGCCGAGATGCGAAGCCAAGTGGACTTGCCTGTCTTTGGATTTACCGTCGCTTTCCGTCTGAACTTTTAATTTAGCGACCGCATCGGGAACGGAGATTTTCGGAAGTTCCACGGCGTTGCGTTTCATCCAGTCGCGGCAGACATCCAAAGCGGAAGCTCGGCCTGCCAGCAACCGGCGAACATCGGCGCATTCACGGACGGCTTCGTCTATCTGTAAATCTATCTTCGTCTCTCCTTCGATGCCGTCCAATATCGCGCGGGCGCGGACGTAGGCGTGCGCATCGGAGGATTTGAGATTCAGGACTTCGGACTGGCCGTCTGTGATTTTTTCGATGGCATCGCTTGCAGCGGTGCGGGCATCGGCCAACGTCGAACGCCAAACGAGCTTGCGCTGCCCGCTGGCACGATAATCAACGACGAAGCGAGTGACGCCGTTTTTAATGGTGGGACGAATACGAACCGAGACGCCGTTTCGTTTAATCTCCGTAACTCCGCTAGATGCTCTTACTTTCATCTACCTGCAAGATAGACTAAAGATAGATTTCTGTAAAGACCTATGTTTTCATTGAAAAACTGGTGGAGCCTGGGAGGCTCGAACTCCCGACCTTCTCATTGCGAACGAGACGCTCTACCAACTGAGCTAAGACCCCAGCCATTCGCGGACACGGACAGGATTGCCATAAACCCATGCGCCGCGCAACCGAGAAGTGAATCTGCCGGCAATTGAGAATTGGCAACCACGCGTGCGCCTGATATTTTCCCGCGAATGTCCGACGCCGTTGCCGCAGCCCCGACGCCCTCGAAGGCAAAGACTTTTCTCCGCCGGTTGATCACCACGGTGATTCTCTGGACGGTGATTCTCGCCGCGTTGTTTTCCGGCAATACACTTGTTTCCGACGGCGTTTGCATCGTCCTCCTGATTTTTCTCGCTGCGACCGGGCTGGCGGAATTTTACGGCCTCGCCGAAAGACGCGGATATTCCTGCTTCAAATGGTGCGGCCTCATCGGCGGTGTGTTGCTGCTGGCCGGGACTTTTTTGCACCTGACCGGGCATCTCGGCCTCAATGACTCGCCCGCACGCGCGAATGATTTTGAAACCGGCTTCCTGATCTTGTTCGTGCTCGGCCTGTGCGTCCGGCAGTTCGTTTCCAAGACCAACACGACCGGAATCCTGACGATTGCCACGACGCTTTTCGGCCTGATGTATGTGCCATGGCTGCTGAATTTCGTCCAAAAGATCATCTTCTTCCCGTTCGCGGCCGCCGGGTTGACGGACGAGGGCAAATACTTTCTGCTCTATTTCATCCTCATCACCAAATTCAGCGACATGGGTGCCTATGCCGTCGGTTCACTCATCGGGAAACATAAAATGATTCCACGCATCAGCCCCGGCAAAACGTGGGAAGGTTTCGGCGGTGCGATTGTCGTCTCGACCGGTGCAAGCCTGATGTTCGTTCATTTCTTCGGCGCACACATGTTCGGGATGAACACGCTGCACGCGATCATCCTCGGCGTGGTGTTGAGTTCCACCGCCGTCATTGGCGACTTGATCGAATCCCTGTTCAAGCGCGAAGCAGGCGTGAAGGATTCCGGAAGTTTTTTCCCCGGCATCGGCGGCATCCTCGACCTGCTCGACAGCCTGCTGTTCAACGCGCCCATCATGTATCTGTATCTGCGCCACATTTTGACGCACAGTCTTGACCTGAAATGAAAAACGTCGTTCTTCTCGGCAGCACCGGCAGCATCGGGACCAGCACGGTCAAGGTCGCGGAAGATTTGCCGGATCAAATCCGCCTGCTCGCGCTCGCCGCCGGGAACAACTCCGAACTGCTGCTCGAACAAACGCGCAAGCACAGGCCTGCTGTCATTTCCATTTCCGATCCGAAAAAAGCCAGCGAACTTCAAAACGCGCTCGGAACTTCAGCGCAAGTTTTTTCCGGTGAAGACGGCCTGATAAAACTGGCCACGCTGCCGGCGGCGGACATTGTTTTGATCGCGATTGTCGGCACGGCCGGACTGAAACCCGCGCTCGCGGCCATTCGCACGGGCAAAGACATCGCCGTGGCGTCGAAAGAAATTCTCGTGATGGCCGGCGAAATCGTGATGAGCGAGGCGCGCAAACATGGCGTGCGCGTTCTGGCCGTGGACAGCGAACATTCCGCCATTTTCCAATGCCTCGACGGCAAACCTTCAAATTCCGTCCGCAAACTTTGGCTGACTGCGAGCGGCGGGCCGTTCCGCGATAAAACACTTTGGCCGAAGGAAAAGTTTTCCGGGATCACCGTCGAACGCGCGCTCAAGCATCCGTCGTGGGTCATGGGCCGGAAAGTCACGATTGATTCCGCGACGCTGTTCAACAAGGGACTCGAAATGATCGAAGCGCGCTGGCTTTTCGACATCGAGATGGCGCGCGTCGGCGTGGTCGTGCATCCGCAAAGCATCATTCATTCGATGGTGGAGTTCGTGGACGGATCGCTCATCGCGCAACTTTCGACGCCGGACATGTGTTTGCCGATTCAATACGCACTGACATATCCCGCGCGCGCCGCAAGTGACCGCGTGCAGACGAATCTTCCAAAGATCGGCATGCTCACGTTTGAAGAGCCGGACGTGGAACGGTTTCCGGCGATTGAACTCGCGCGCCGGGCCGGTGAAATTGGCGGGACCCTGCCCGCCGTGTTGAACGCGGCAAATGAAATCGCGGTCGAAGCCTTCGTGAACCGCAAAATATATTTTCCGCAGATCACCGAGGCCGTCCGCCACACGATGGACGCGCACAAAGTCGTTTTACATCCGAAATTGGAGCAAATTTTGGAAGCTGATGCTTGGGCACGCAAAACTGCTGCAATTTGAAATGGCGGACGGCTTCATTCATTGCTATCTTCATCGGAACTGATTTTGCATGACTATATTGAGATACATTTTTATCGCACTCGAAGTGGTGCTGCTGTTCAACCTGCTCATCGGCGTCCATGAGCTTGGCCATTTTCTAGCGGCCAAATGGCGCGGGTTGAAGGTGGACCGTTTCGCCATCTGGTTCGGAAAACCAGTCTGGAAAAAGAAGATCAACGGCGTCGAATACGCTCTCGGCTGGATTCCGGCGGGCGGTTACGTCGCGCTGCCGCAAATGGCGACGATGGACGTCATCGAGGGCAAACCGGACGATGCCGCTGCTGTCGAACCGCTTCCGAATGTTTCGCCCCTGGACAAAATCATCGTCGCGTTTGCCGGGCCGTTGTTTAGTTTCGCGCTGGCGATTGTTTTTGCCGTCATCGTCTGGGGCGTCGGCAAGCCGGTCAACGGCGACGACAGTTCCACAACGGTCGGATGGGTTGACCCGACCGGCCCGGCGTGGAAGGCGGGTTTGCGTCCGGGCGACACGATCGTGGAAATTGACGGCCAGCCCGTGAAACATTTCGCACCGCCTTCGCAGGACAGCGTGACGTGGCGCATCATCACCAGCACCGGCACGAACATCGCCATCAAATATCTGCGCGACGGCAAGGAAAACATGGCTTATCCAATGGCGTATCATCGGGAGACGAAATGGTATGAACGCAGGGCTTTGCGGCAAATTCTCGTGGCGCCGGCCGAAAAGTCGGTCATTTACGCCGTAGCCAGCAACAGCCCGGCAGCGCACGCCGGGCTGACCAATGGCGACGAAATTATCGCCTTGAACGGCCAGAAAATTTACAGCCCGGCGGCAATCGGCTTTCTCCAGGATTCCTGGAGCAACACTGCGCCGGAACCGGTCACACTGACCGTGAAGCGTGGTGATAATCAATTCGACCGCACGTTGCTCGCCGCCAAACCGTTTCAGCCCACGAACAACCCGCCGATATTGGGCATTCTCGGCTGGCAGGGCGACACAAATTCAACGCTCGTCCATCCAAGCCCGCTGGAACAAATTCAGGAAAGCGTCGGCCAGATCACCGGTACGATTGGTGCGCTGTTCGAGCGCAAGGGTGACATCGGCGTGCAGCAACTCGGCGGCGCGGTCATGATCATCCGCGTTTATAGCAATCTCTTTGAAAGCGACGACGGCTGGCGGCGGGTCCTGTGGTTCAGTGTCATCCTCAATGTGAACCTCGCGCTGCTTAACCTTCTGCCGTTGCCGGTGCTCGACGGCGGGCACATCACGTTGTCGCTCATCGAGGCCATCCGCCGCCGGCCCGTGAGCGCGCGGATTTTGAACAGCATTCAAAGCGGATTCGCCGCGCTCCTCATCGGCTTCATGATTTACATCGCTTTCTTCGACACCGGCGACTGGCTGCGCAGCGCGCGTGCCGACCGCGAAGTGCCGGTGGTTTTCGCGCCGCAAAAATAATTGCCCATGCGCTACTGCGAATCACCTTATTTTTATCAACGCCGCCAGACGCGCGAAATTGTCATCGGCGATCCGGCCAATGGCGGCTTCATCATGGGCGGCAACCATCCCGCCGTGAAGCAATCCATGCTGACGTGCGACACGATGGACACCGCGCTGTCCGTCAAGCAGACGCTCGAACTCGTCGCCGTCGGCTGCCAGCTCGTGCGCATCACCGCGCCGACCGTGAGGGACGCGGCTAATTTGCAGAACATCGTCGCCGAACTTCGCAAGCAAGGTTGCAACGTGCCGGTTGTGGCCGACATCCACTTCAAACCCGAAGCCGCGATGGAGGCCGTGAAATGGGTTGAGGTTGTACGCGTGAATCCCGGCAACTACGCCGACTCCAAAAAATTTGCGACGAAGGAATACACCGACGGGCAATACGCCGCCGAGTTGAAGCGCATCGAGGAAAAATTCACACCGCTCGTGCTCGAAGCGAAACGGTTGAAACGCTGCCTGCGCATTGGCACAAACCACGGTTCGTTGAGCGACCGCATCATGAACCGGTTTGGCGACACGCCGCTCGGCATGGTCGAGAGCGCGCTGGAATTCGCCCGCATCGCGCGCAAAAACGATTTCCACAACTTCAAATTCTCGATGAAGTCGTCCAACCCGAAGGTGATGATCGAGTGCTACCGCCTGCTCGTCGCGCGGCTGGAACAGGAAGGTGCGGACTGGAATTATCCGGTTCACCTCGGCGTCACTGAAGCCGGTGAAGGCGAGGACGGCCGTATCAAGTCTGCCATCGGCATCGGCTCGCTGCTGTGCGATGGACTTGGCGACACGATTCGCGTTTCACTTACGGAAGATTCCCCGCGTGAAATCGAAGTCTGCACCGATCTGCTTGCCCAGATTCCAGTTCTCTCGAACTCAAAAGTTAAAATCGCAGAAAATGATTTTCCGTCCGACCCGTTTCATTTCGAGAAGCGCGAAACACCGGAAATCGAACTGAACGAAACGACCAAATGCGGCGGCGAACAGCTCATCCGCGTCGTCGTAACACGCACGACGTGGGAAAAAGTCGCGCCGAAGATCCGTCCGAAAGACGATGTGAAACCGGAAGCGGTCTATGAAGACCTGAACATTTTCGAGATAGATCCGACGCAGGATTTCGAGATCAATTGTGAGACACAGCTTGTCACGGTCAAAGACGGCGTGAATTTGCCGGCCCTCACAGCATTTCGTTTGCTCGCGAGCAAATTAAAAAAACGCGGAAGCAACAATCCGATTCTGCTCAAGGATTGCATCAACTTTGAACCCGTGCCGCTGGAACCCAAGATCGCCCTGCTCCGCGCATCTGTCGTCATCGGCTCGCTGCTGGCAGATGGCATTGGCGATGCGATTCTCATTCGTGGTGAAGCGGGTGGTGGGCAAAGCTTGCGCCTGGCCTATAACATTCTTCAAGCGGCGGGTTGCCGTTCGTTTAAGACCGATTACGTCGCGTGTCCGAGTTGCGGGCGCACGCTGTTTAATTTGCAGACCGTCACCGCGCGCATCAAGGCGCGCACGGAGCATCTCAAGGGAGTGAAGATCGCCATCATGGGCTGCATCGTAAACGGGCCGGGCGAAATGGCCGACGCGGATTTCGGCTACGTCGGCGGCGCGCCGAACAAAATCAATCTCTACGTCGGCAAAACGCCGATCAAGTTTAACATCCCCGAAGCCGACGCCGTGGAACGCCTGGTGGATTTGATTAAAGAACACAACAAGTGGGTCGAGCCGGAAGTTAAAGAGGCCGCATTACAATCGTAGGCTAAACTGAAAATGGATATGGCACAAATTCACTGAAACTGGCGATAAAGTTTTCATGCTTAAACCATCTATGCCATGAATTGGTTCAAGAAATTCTGGAAGGCCGGAAAAAAAGCTGCACCAAAAATTGAGCTGCCTTGAAACGAACTGCCCATGGAATCCATGAGGAATTTCACGCCGCGCGCGCGCGGCAGGTGCTCGCGCTCGCCGGCAAGGAAGCCGACCGCCTTAATCATAATTATCTTGGCACCGAGCATTTGCTACTCGGCCTGATCAAGCTGGGGCAGGGCGTCGCCGTCAATGTGCTTGCTAAAATGGGGTTGATTTTAGAAACCGTGCGGATGGAGGTCGAGAAACAGGTCGGCACCGGCCCCACCATAAATTGGTCGGCGACATCCCCTACACGCCGCGCGTGAAAAAAGTTCTGGCGCTGGCATCGAAGGAGGCAAAGGCGCTCAACCATACCTTTGTCGGCACGGAACATATTTTGCTCGGCCTGTTGCGTGAAGGCGATGGCATTGCCGCAAAAGTTTTGAAAAATCTCGACGTGAACATTGAACAAACACGACAAGAAGTTCTACGTGAACTCGATCCCAACTTTTCACCTCAAAAAGATGACGAGACAAAGGAGGCAACATCTATGTCACCGAGATTTGAAATGCCGAAAAACGCAGAATCAAATGATATGAAACAAGATTCAATTGATACCACCAAGCGATACGACGTGTATTGTACTGAGCGAAACCAAGAGGTTGTAGTGTATCGAAACGCTTTGTTCAAAGGAATCAAAAGACTCTATCAAGTCCGTCAATATGATTTCCAGTCAGATTTCCTCGAAATGGAACAAGCGGACGGCAAGACGATTTTTCTCTCAAGGAATTCGGTCATTAAATTCTGCGAGCATGGCGTAACGCCAGGCGCCGAGACAATTTCAATCAAAAAGCTGCCCGCATAATACCGCTCCTGAATGGAGCTCGAATTTGTTCGTCAATCTACAGATATTCCGGCCGACGGCCCTTAATTCAACTGAAGCAAACACCTTACTGGGGTTTACCGGTCATCAGGACGAGATGCCGGGGCGCGAGCAGGCATACGATCGTGGCGCAGCGTCCGTAGCGCAGTGTTTCGGCTTCCAGTTTGCAAAGGCTGCCCTTCTTTAAATCAATCTCCATGTTCGTGCTGCCCGCCGTAAGCAGCGCGATGAGCTTGCTCAAATACGGTTCGTGCCCGACGAGCAAAATGTTTTTCGGTCTGGGCCGCAATTCATTCAACTGCTGGATGAGCAACTTCGGATTGCCGCCGGGCGTCAGTTCGTCGGTGAATTTTAATTTCTTACGGCGCCTGAACGACTTGGCGACGATCTCCGCCGTCTGCTTCGCGCGCATATACGGGCTGGAGAGAATGACATCCAAGGAAATTTTCAACGCACCCATCGCCCCGGCAATCTGCCGCAACCGCCGCCGGCCCCTGGGCGTGAGCGGACGTTCCGCGTCCTTGGCGAAGTCCGGCACACTGGGGTCAACGGCGATGCCGTGGCGCAACAAATAAAGGTTCATGCTTTTTGCAGCCGGGTTTTGCGCGGACGTTTGGCCTCGGTTTCGGGCGGCGGCGACAGCGTGACGCGAGGGTATTTCGCGCCGGTTTTTGCCACATGATGTGTTTCTCCAGCCGTCGCCAGCGCGATGAATTCAGCCTGGCTGCGCCGTTTCCTTTCGCCGTTGAACTGCCGGGCGCGACGATAAGTTCCATCGGCATCCAGAAACCGCGCCTTCACGTTGTCGGCCAGGGTGACGGCAAGAATTTCGCTGATGACGCGCTCGCGCAGGTTGCCGTCTTCGACGGGGAAAACCACCTCGATACGGCGGAGCAGATTGCGCGGCATCCAGTCCGCGCTGCCCGCGAAGACTTCCGGCTGGCAGGCGTTGTCAAAAAAATAAATCCGACTATGTTCCAGAAAACGGTCCACGATGCTGCGGACGGTGATGTTCTCGCTCACGCCCTTCAGGCCGGGCCGCAGGCAGCAGATGCCGCGCACGATCAATTCAATCTTCACTCCGGCTTGCGAAGCGCGGTAAAGCGCCTCGATGAGCACCGGCTCGACGAGTGAATTCATCCGCGCGATGATGTGCGCGGGCAAACCCTTTTGCGCGTGGCCAATCTCCCGTTCGATCAACTGGATCAACCGCGCCTGCAAATCAAACGGTGCGACAATCAGTTTTTTCATGCCCTGAAACTGGCAGATGCCGGTGAGCAGATTGAAAAGGTTCGTTGCGTCCTCACCAAATTCCGGCTTGCACGTCAGCAGGCCAATGTCCGTGTAGAGGCGTGCGGTGGTCGGATTGTAATTGCCGGTGGCCAAGTGGACGTAGCGGCGGATCTGGCCGCCTTCCGAGCGCACCACGAGCGCGACCTTGGCATGTATCTTCAACCCGACCAGACCATAAACGACATGCACGCCGTTTTCTTCAAGCTGGCGCGTCCATTGGATGTTGTTCGCCTCGTCGAATCGCGCGCGCAATTCCACCACCGCCGTCACCTGCTTGCCGTTGTTCACTGCGTTCATCAGCGCACCGACGATGCGCGGATCGCCGCCGGTGCGATAAAGCGTGATCTTGATGGTGAACACGCCCGCGTCCTGCGCCGCGCGTTCGAGAAATTCCACCACGCTGTTGAAATTTTCGTAAGGATGATGCAGCAGCACGTCGCGCTCACGGATGGCCGCGAATAGATCCTCGCGTCCGCGCAATGCGCGCGCGACCGGCGCGACGAACGGCGGGTCGCGCAATTCCGGCGAGTGATCGCCCTGATAAAGCATCATCAGCCGCGTCGGGTTCAGCGGGCCGTTGATCAAATACAGATCGTCCTCGGTCAGGCCAAATGTCTTCAATAGGGCGGCGCGGATTTGTTCTGGGCATCGGTGGTCAATCTCCAGTCGCACCGCGTCGCCTTTGCGGCGGTTGTGCAATTCGATCTCAACGGCCTTGAGCAGGTTGCTGGAATCTTCCTCGTCAATGTAAAGCTCGCTGTTGCGCGTGACGCGGAACGCCCAGCAGCCAAGAATTTTCGTGCCGGGAAATAAATCGGCGATGAAGCGTCCGATCAGGTGGCTCAAGAAAACATAATCGCGGCGCGCGTCGTCACGAGGCAACTGGATGAGGCGCGGCAGAATCGCCGGGCATTGCACGACGGCGAGGTGTTTGTGCAGCTGGCCGATGCCGTCGCGCGGAACCATTTCCAGCCGGACCATCAGGTTCAGCGATTTGTTGAGCAGTTGCGGAAACGGATGCGCGGGGTCAATTGCCAGCGGCGTCAGCACCGGGCGGATTTTGTTAAGATAATATTCTTCAAGCCAGCCGAGGTCGGCGGCGGTCAGGTCGTCCATTTCAAGCGTGCGGATGTTGTGCTTCGCCAGCGCGGGCAACAGATTTTCCCGCCAGCAGTCATATTGGTCGGTGACCATCCGGCGGACGCGGCTGACAATCGTTTGAAACGTTTCGCGCGCGGTCAGGCCGTCCACACTACGCTCGCCCTGTCCGCTTTCCATCTCCTGTTTGAGGCCGGCGACGCGCACCTCGAAAAATTCGTCCAGGTTGGAACTGACGATGGTGAAGAACTTGAGCCGTTCCAGCAGCGGGTTGGCCGGGTCGAGCGCCTCGTCGAGCACACGCTGGTTGAATTCAAGCCAGCTCAACTCGCGATTGATAAAATGCTCCGGCTTGAATCCGCTCATAAAAAAATTTCAACGACTCTGGCGCGCATGATAAGTTCGCGCCGTCCGCCCGAAAAGTTACAATGTCGTGACGCGTATTGTCGAGAGCAGAGAGAGGATGCACCCGTTCAGGACGGCTTCAATGCCGGATTTTTCAGTTTGAGCACTTCTGAATGCAGTTGCTGCGCCAGCTCTTTCCGATCCAAGCCACGCTGGTTAACCGGGACAAACTGGACGGAGGCGCGAACGCCGGGTTTGCTCAAAAGGTTCAGCAGGTGCGGAAAGAACACCGTGTCACCCCAATAACTGACCTCGCCGTCGCTATCACCGTTTTCCAGCCTGTAACACAGACGGGCGACGGCGAGCGGATGTCTCTGCTGCGCAGCCGGTTCGAGCAGCGATGACTTGAAAGGCAACACCGTTTTGCCGTCCGAACTGGTGCCTTCGGGAAAGACAATCACAAGCACGCCGTCGTCCAGCGCAGACTGGATTTCATCATTTACTTCACCGACATGTGTGCGGCGCTGGCGGTCAATGAACAGTGTTCCACCCAGTTGAGCCAGAAGGCCCATGACCGGCCAGAATTTGACCTCTCGCTTGGCGACAAACACGGCGGGCGCGAGCGACGCCAGCACAAGGATGTCCACATAGCTGACGTGATTGCAGACGAGCAGGCCGCGCACGGGAATGGTCCCGGCGAATTTGATTTCCAGTTGAAAAATTCTGCCGACGTGACAAGAGGTGCGTTGCAGCCACAAAGCGCGCTCGCGGCGACGGGAATTTTTGGGGCCGAAGGCCAGGCGCAGCAAAAAAACATACAACGCCAGCAGCACTTCGCCGCCAAACCAGAGGAGCCGTCCGACAACGCGAAATGGGTGCTGGCGCAATCCTTTCATGCGCGAGTTTCAAACGGGGTGAGCGCGGCGGTCAACTCATAAATCGCCGGCGCACAACTGCAGGCAACGATTCCAAATCCAGCAGGGTGAGAAAGTCAGTCGTCTTGAAGCTCCGGTCCAACGCGGGCGGCCCGCATATTTTTGCTCCGACGCTTAAATAGGCGCGCAGCAGTTTCGGAATTTTGACCGGTTCGTCGGACAGATGGGTAAGCGGACATTCGTATTCC
>Ga0302324_100026719_pt1 | contig 11022 bp, 8 predicted proteins | sample Palsa_T0_1_FD_201949 | JGI IMG/M metagenome (GOLD analysis project Ga0302324, IMG submission 201949) | Peat permafrost microbial communities from Stordalen Mire near Abisko, Sweden - Palsa_T0_1 | ecosystem: Environmental > Terrestrial > Soil > Palsa > Peat permafrost | place: Sweden: Abisko...
GCGCCCAGCTCGATGCTGACCACCCGGTCGGCGGGCGAGTGCACCGACCGGGTGACGAGCTCCAGCGCGGCGGCCTCGCGCGGCGCTGACATCATCGGCGACGATGCTCAGATGGCGTCGGGCACGATGTCAGGCATGACGTCAGCCAAGGCGTCAGGCCCGTTCACGACCGGGGCGGATACTGGCTCTGCGCGCTGTTCGTGGGCGGCCAGCGTCGCCTCCAGGTCGGCCTCGATCTCGCTGAACAGGGTCCGCCGCCGACGGCTCAGGATGAACAGCCAGGCGCCGCCGACGGCCAGGTAGAAGAGGAAGATGTACGGGAAGATGTCCGTCGGGAACGGCGGCACCGGGTAAAAGCTGCCTTCCGTCGGGACGAGCAGGCAGAGGCAGGCGATCACCGTGATGACGATGTGCTTCGGGCGCAGTTCGCCGCGCTTCTTCAGGTAAGCCGCGGCCGCGATGGAGATCCCGAAATAGGAGACCAGGAATCCCCAGGCCGCCAGCGTGCCCGCGTTGTCGAAGGTGTTCAGCGGGTTGGTGAAGATCTCAAGCACGGTCGGGATCAGGAACATGACCACGATGTAGACGCTGGTCGCGATGTGCGGTGTCTCGTTCCGGCCGTGGGTTTTCGCCAGCTGGCGCGGGAACACGCGGTGCTCGGCCATGGGCAGCAGGATCCGCGATCCCGCGTTCAGGCACGACAGCGACAGCCCGAAGAAGCTGACCATCGCGCACAGCGATAGCGGGATCTTGAAGAAGGACACCCCGTAGGCGGCGGCCAGGACGTTGAGCGGCGCGTCCATCGCGGACAGCGGGGTACTTGAGCCACGGGTGCCGAACACCTCCACGTAGCCCATGATCACCATGAACAGGCCGGTCAGGATCAGGCTCATCATGACGCCGCGCGGCACGGTGCGCAGCGGGTTCTTCGCCTCGCTGCCAAGCGCGGTGGCGCTCTCGAAGCCAACGAGGCTGAAGATGCAGGCCACGACCGCCAGGCTCATGCCGTGCAGGCTGACGCCCTTGAGGGTGAGCTGGCTGGTGTCCACGGTGAACCCGTGGGCGAAGAGGACATAGCCCGCCAGGCTCAGGATGCAGGCAACCGAGAGACCTTCCAGGGCCAGCGTGAGATAGGACGACAGCCGGATGTCCTTGTAGGCGATGAACCAGCACAACGCGGCGCTGACGGCGAAGAAGAGGACCGGTTTGACCGTCCCGCTGTAGCCGAGGGCGTCGAGCAGCTGCTGGGAGAAGATCGCGAAACCAGTGAGCCCGGCGGTCCCGATGAGCAGGTAACACCACAGCAGGGTCCACCCGCCGAGCACGCCGGGGACCGGGCCGAGGCCGCGGGCGATGAACGTGTACTGGGCGCCGGGCGCGGCGCACCGGCGGGCGAACTCGTTGATGCAGAAGACGACGAACAGCAGCATCACGGTGCCGAAAAGGTACGCGAGCCACGTTCCCTGGCCCGCGCTGGCGAACGCGAGCGGGATGATGAGGACGGCTGTCATCGTCGGCGAGATCAGCGCGATCCCCTGGCCGAGAACGGCGGGGAATCCCAGGGCACCGGTCCGGAGCCCTGTCTCTCCAGGGCTGGTTCTAGCGGGGGCGATTGTCATGAGCTGGCCCTTTGTTCGGAGCGGAAATAGAGCGAGTGCCCCGACCGCGTCGTCGGCTGGCGATGGGAGGAGTCGCGCCCGGAAAGGTCAGCGAGCGAACGACTGCTCGTCGAGCAGCAGGTCCTCGTAGAACGCGCCGAACTTGCGGGTGGGATGCCGGATCGCGATCTCGAGCACCCACAGGTTGGGGCTGGGCCGGATGTCGGCCTCGGCCATGGAACCGTCGTAGAGCGCCTCGTGCGGGAAGTCGCCGAGCCGGTGACCGGAGAGGTCGAGGTTGAGCTCCCAGCCCATCTCCTCGGCGCGCTTGACGGCGTAGTCGTAGAGCGCCATCCCCGTCATGCCGGAGGTGAACCACTGCTCACGGACGTCGTCCCACAGGGCCTTCACGTCACGGGCGGCCTTGTGGTGCTCCGGGTCGTCGCCGAAGACGAAGGTCTGCCCGGCGTCGCCCTCGGTGTCGCCGTAGACCGGGCCGAGGTCCAGGAAGAAGATGTCCTGCTCGCCGAGGACCACGCCGGGGTCGGAGTCGGCATTGAAGTCCTTGGTGGTATTCGGGCCGAACCGGACGATGACCCGGTGCCAGCCCTTCCGCATGCCCAGCTCGCCGAGCATCTCGCGCGCCATGGCGACGGCGTCCTCCTCGGCCATCCCGGGGGTGATCTTCGCGGAGATGGCGGCGATCGCGAGGTGCAGACGCTCGCGGACGTCTAGCAGCTTCTCGGCCGTGTAGTTCGGGCCGGTTGCCTCGTAGTCAATCTCGGTCGTCACGGAAAGCCTCTCGTCGCCGGAACCGACCGCTGACGTCGGCGTGCTCGGCACGAGGCTAAGTCGGCTGTTACCTGGTAGGCAACTCTTGTTGTCACGATTAACGACGTTTTCACATGTGGAAGTACGCGAAGCTGATCGTTAACATCGCTGACACCGTTCCGGCAACGGAGCGGGAGTGGCAGGCTAAGGCCGCTGGCTTGCGTCCTCAGTGCTGGACCGAGTTGATTTCTGGCCGGTAATCGGCACTCACCAGCAGCAGGTCCGCCCCTGTGCTCTCTGAAACGCCCGTGCTCTCTGAAACGCCTGTGCTCTCTGGAACCCCTGTGCTGTCCGAAACGAGAGTGCCCCCGGCGAAGAACCGGTGCGGGCGAGTCGCGTCAAAATGCGCCGCGGTGCCCGGGCGCAGCTCATGGAGCAGGCCGTCGAACTCCAGGTCGAGGACCCCGCGGAGCACGTAGATCCATTCCTCGCCGCGATGGCGGGCGGGGGCCGGGGGCTCGCGGTCGCCGGGAACGTGGACGCGCAGTGCCTCCAGTGCCCGTGACCCGGGGAAGCCGCTGCCCGGCGCGATCTCCAGCCCGGCCGCCGCGAGCCGAGGAGTGTCCGGCGCGAAGGTCGCCAGCGGGGCACCCGTCGCGTCTTCGCCGAGAAGCACGCTCACCCGGGTGCCGAGCGCGGCCGCTACCTCGACCAGAATCCCGACCGAGGGCTGGCGGTCCCCGGATTCCAGGCGGGAAAGATGCGCCTTCGAGACGCCTACCGACGCGGAGAGCTGATCGAGGGTCAGCCCCCGCGCCTCCCGTGCCGCCCGCAACCGCTCGCCAAGCGCACTCACCGCAAAGTCGCTTTTCATCAGCACCCAGGCTATCCGGCGATTGCCTAATAGGTAAACTTTGTTGCCTCAACCCGGACCCTGGGAGCCAGTTCGACCGCGAGCTGTGCGGTCTGGTGGAGCAGCGCGGCCTTTGAGCTCAGCTCAGCGCCGGATGGGGCGGGACTGATTACCCCGGATCGTGTTGTGGTGGCCGGTGTTCACGATCGGACGGCCGCTGTTGCGCAGGTACCGGCCGAGCCGATCGAGGCCGATGTAGTTGTTGATCACGAAGTTTCCGCGGGTGCCGCTGCTCGATCCGGGAAACCGCTGGTTCGACAAGGCATTGACGCTCATCGTGTTCCCGGACGGCACGGCGGGACTTAACGGAGAGCACTGCCTGCTCGACGGCACCACCACCGTGGAGTTCATCGACGCGGTGCTGACCGCGCCTGAGCCCGCCCCCGGGACCGGCGCGACCGGGAACGTGCGGATCAGGCCGGTCGAGTTCGTCCTGACGGACGCCCTCAAGGCAGACATCGACGCGGCGGCCAAGGACTACCTGCGGTACGGCGAGGACACCGCGACCCGCCCCCTGTTCCCGCGGCTGCGCTCGTGAAGGACATGGCCGCCGGCTAGAGGTCACAACTTGCTGATCAAGAGCTTCGCGATCTTGCCGGTTCTGGTGAAGCCGTCGCCCTGTGGCGTGCTCGGAAAGTCGGCGCCGATGACACCTACGATGTAGCCATCGGCCTCAGCAGCGAACTCCTTGCCGCCCCAGACGGCCCGGTCGCCGATGCCAGGCTCGCTTAGTGCCTGTCCGTCGTCGCCCTTGATGGTGGCAACTTGCTGGCTCCAGGTGTTGGTCGGTGATTCCTTCTGGACCGTGTAGTCGAACGAGGCGGCGCCCGGTCCCGTGACGCTGCAGATCCCACCGCTACCGGTGATGGCGGTGTACTGAACGCCGACCGCCTGGCTCAGTCCGGCCACCGTGACCAGCGTGCAGCCGTCGACGGTCGCGCTTGCCGCTTGTCCGTCCGCGGTGGAGACAGCTGCGGGTGCACTGCTGCCGGCGGCTGTGCCGTTACCGGACGGTGTGGTCGACGAGCTACTTGAGCACGCGGTCAAGCTGAGCAGGCACAGTCCGGTGCCGCTGGCGACGAGGGGTATGAACAGACGAATCCAACGAGTAGTCATGGTGGTTACTACACCGGGCAGCGGTAACGGCTGCGTAATGCCAACCAGTCGGGACCGCGGAGTCCGCTCGCGGGCGCGCCCGCGACGGTGTGCACAGCGATGACGTCGGCGAGCAGGGTGAGCGCGGTCGACACCGCCGTGCGGAGGTCGAGTGCGACGGCGGCCGTCTCGCGGCCGAGGACAGTGTGCAGGGCGCTGACGGCGGGGGCGAGGGTGGCCGGGGCGGGCCTGTCGCCGTTGCGGCGGATGAGGGCGGCGGTGGCGAGGAGCTCGCCGAGCGCGGCTCTGTCGCTGACGCCGGCGGCGTGGAGCACCAGTGCGGCGGTCTCCAGGCCGATAGCGAACGGGAAGCCGAGCGACATCGCCCGCGTGCCCTCGAGAGCGGCGGCACAGCACCGTGCGGCGCCGAGGACGTCGTCTTGCGCGAGCAGCGCCCGCGCGAGAACCGCGCGGATCAACGGCACTTCCCGCTCGACGCCAAGATCGCTGGCCTCTTTGGCGGCCGTCGCGCCGAACTCCGCCGCCGCCGCGACGTCGCCGTCGGCCAGGGCCACGCCGGCGGCCGCCGACAGCAGCACGACGTGGGCAATGCGCTGGGTACCCGCGTGCAGCGGCAGCGCCTCGGCGACGTAGGCCCGCGCCTCGTCAAGCGCGCCGACCTGCCAGCACACCATGGCGGCGGTCGGCAGGGCGATCGCCAGCTGCTCAGCGGACGCGCCACGGCGGCACAGCTCGATCGCATCGTGGGCGTAGCCGGCCGCCGCCGGGTCGGTCCGCTCGGCCAGCACGCTCCCCATGCCCATGGCCGCCGATACCTGCACGTCCACATCGAACGGGGCGGCCGCCTCGATCGAAAGGCGGACGTGCTCGACCGCCTCGGCTCCCCGGTCGATGTCATCGAGCAGGCCAGCCAGGAAGATCAGGGCCCGCGCGCGGTAGGAGTCCCGCGCGCCGTCGAGCATTCGCACCGCGCTCTGCAGGTCCCGCAGGGCGTCGGCGGTGTCGCCTGACCAGTAACTCAGGTAGCCGAGCGCATAGGTCGCGTAAGGGGTCCAAATCCCCGGCGGCCGTTCGGCCAGCAGTCGCGAGAGCCAGAACCGGCCCTCGTCGACGCTGGTGGCGGCGTAGTAGCGGTGCAGCCGGAAGGCAAGCTCCTGGCAGCGGTGGAGGTCCGCGCGGCCGTCGAGCGCGGCCCCGAACAAGGAGCGCACCGAGCCGGTCATGTCGGCGATCTCCGTCAGGAACGGCGCCGGAGCGGCCCTGGCATCGTCGGGCAGCCGGCTGCGGAGGGCGTCGGCCAGGCGCTCGTAGGCGTCAAGCTCCTCGCCGTGCTCGACGAGCAGCTCACGGGCGAAGCGATGCAGGTCGTCGTCCTGAGCGTAGCGCCAGTGGGGCCCGGAGCGGTCGACCGACAACAGGCCGCGGGCGGTCAGCTCGCGCAGGATCCGCACCACCCGCACCGGTGCGATCCGGTCGCCCGACACCACCTGCCTGACCAGCTGCAGGCCGGCCGACCCGTCGAGCACGGCGAGCCGCCGGAACACGACCGCCTCGTCGTCGTCAAGCAACCCGTAGCTGCTGCGCGCGATCGAGCGCAGCCCGTCCGCGCCGCCCGGCGCCTGTCCCAGGTGATCAAGCAGGTCACCTGGGGGCATCGCGGTCAGCTGAGCCGCGACCAGCTCCAGGGCAAGCGGGAGGCCGCGGCAGCGGCGGCACAGTGCGATCAGGTGCGGGGCGACGGCGTCATCGATGGCGAGGTCGCCGCCAGACTCCCGCACCCGGTCGATGAGCAGGCGGACCTGTCCGTTGTTGAGCAGGCTGGCGGTGCTGTCCGGCGGCGGCAGCGGAGCGAGCGTCAGCACCCGTTCCGCGTCGACGGACAAGGGCAGCCGGCTAGTCGCCACGATCGTCAGCAGCGGTACCCGCGCCAGCAGGGCCACCACCAGCGAAGCCACTCCGTCGACGACTGCCTCACAGCCGTCAAGCACCAGCAGTACCCGGCCAAGCGGGGCAACGTGGTCAGCCAGCGCGAGCGCGGCGTCCTCCGTCCCGAGCGGAACCCCGATCTCCAGCGCCACACTTGAGGCCACCAGCGCATCCTCGGTGACCGAGGCCAGCGCCACCCATAGCCGTCCGCCTGGGAACCCGCCCCTGGCCGCCGCGACGTGCATGGCTAGCCGGGACTTACCGACCCCGCCCGTTCCGGTGACGGTGACTAGCCCGGGACGGGCGATCGCATCGGTCAGCTCGGACAGCTCGGCCTCCCGCCCGATGAACGAGGAAGTCTCGGCCGGGACGCGGGCGGGAGTGCTGCCCCCCTGGTCGCGTAGCGCGGCAAGATAGCTGCCGACGGTCGCCGAACTCGGGTCGATCCCCAGCTGCTCGCCAAGCACCGTCCGGCAGTGCTCATAGGCCCGCACCACGCCGGCCCGGTCGCCCGACCGGTCGAGGGCGGCGATCAGCGCGCGGTGCGTGCTCTCGTCAAGCGGATGCGCGGCCACCGCCCGCCGTGCGATCTCGACAGCGCGGCGATGGTCGCCGAGTTGGCTGGCCGCCTCCACCACCAGCAGCAGCGCGTCCAGCGCGGTCGCGTCGACCGCGCGACGGTACGGGCCAAGCCAGCTGCCGTCCTCACCGGGCAGCAGCTGTTCGCCCGCGAGGCGCGAGACCGGATCGGCGAGGTCGATGACGGCCTGCAGCCGCCCCTGACCGAGCAGGGCGGTGGCCCGCCGCACTTCCTCAGCCGCCCGCCGCACGTTCACCGCGACGCCGCCCGCGATACGGTAGCCCGCCGCTGCGGTGGCGATGACCTGCTGGTCCCCGCCGCCGACCGGCTCGCAGGCCGCCCGCAGGCCGCGTACCACGCCGCGCAGCGCCGCCTGCCAGGTCGGCGGGAGGTCGTCGCCCCAGATCATCGTGGCGAGCCGCTCAGCCGGAACGTGCCCACCGGACAGCGCGAGCGCCACCAGCGTTACCCGGGCCCGCCGCCCGCCGAGAGCGTGGCCGCTGACCGCGGCCGTGCCGTTGCTGACGGCGACCTCCCCGAGCACGTCCACCTCCATGAACACGGATGCTAGGGCAGCCCGGGCGGCCGGGAGAATACGTAGCGCGGGCCGGCCGCCTACGTAGTGGGGCCGGCGCCCGGCCGGTTCACAGCGCTTGCGGGAGATCGCGGCGGGTGCTCACGCCCAGCTTGCTGTACACGTTGGTCAGGTGGGTGGAGACGGTACGGGCCGAGATGGCCAGCTCGGCCGCGATCTGCGCGTCGGTGCGCCCGGCCGCCGCCAGCACCGCGACCTGTTGCTCACGCGGTGTGAGCACGCCGCCCTGGGGCGCGATCCACGGAATGCGGGCGCCTTCACACCGGGCGTGCAGCGCGATGGCGCGGGCCATACTGGCCGCCGCCGCGCCCCCGTGGCCGGCCTCCCGGTGCGCACCGCCCGCGGCGTAGCTCGCCTCGGTGGCCAGCAACAGGGTGCCCAGCTCCTCGAACCCCGCGCTGACGGCATCCAGGCGTCGCCCGTCTTCGCCCGCCCGGGCGGTGGCATCCTCCGCCAGCAGCCGGTACAGCGGCCCGTCGAGGCGACTGGCTGCCCGGGCCACGAAGCCTGCCGCGACCTCGCCGCCGCCGTACCGCAGCGCGTCGTGAGCGGCATGGGCCGATACCGTCCAGGCGCCGATCCCGGCCGCCGCCTCGGCCGTCTGCAGCGCCGTCCTGACCGCTTCTCCGAACTGCTCCCGGGCGGCCAGCACGGCCGCCTGGGCCTGGCCCCAGTCGTCCTCGAAGAGCCGGAGTACCAGCGCGTCCGCTCCGCCGCGGAGCGCCCGCTCGGCCTCCTCGACCGCTCCGCACAACACCGCCCCCCGCACCAGAAAGGCCAGGTTGTAACGGAGGAACAGCCCGTCGAACTCGTTCAGCGAGGCCACCGTGATGCGGAAGTACCTGGCCGCCGTCCGCACCTGCCCGCGCAGCAGCGCGACGACCCCGAGTCCCGACGCGCCACGCGGCCGCAGCCACGGGTCGTCCTCGGACAGGCCCCGGTCGTAGAGCGCGCCCGCCAGCCGGTTCGCCTCGGCCAGCTGACCGCCGTAGGCGAGCGCGATGACCTGGGCGACCGACACCGTCCCGAGAGCATAGGGGACGCGGTCGCGGGTGCCCTCCGATACCTCGCGTGCCCGCGTGGCCACCTGGTGCGCGGTCGCCACGTCGCCGCGGAAATGGGAGCCCGCGACCACGGCCATAGCCGCGACCGCGCGGGCGACGTCGTCGCTCGCGGCATCGTCGAACAGGCTGGTCGCGAGGGCGATCCCCTCGTCAAGCCGCCCGTCGAACGTCAGCGCCTGCGCATGGATCGCCCGCAGGTGAGCCGAGCTTTCCGCCGACTCCGCGGCCAGCCGGGTGACCATCGCCGACGCCTCGCTCAGCTGCCCGTCCTGGGTCTGGACGAACGCGCGAGCCGAGGCCACCTCGCCCCGTTGCCGCACCGACAGGCCTTGGGCGGGGAGGCGGTCCAGCCATCGCCGGGCTTCGGTCACCCGCCCGAGCATCGTCAGCAGCGACGCCAGCAGGATCGCCCCGTCTATCGCGGCGCCCGCCTCCACCGCGGCCTCGGCCAGCCGCTCGGCCGACGAGGGGCTGAAGGCCCGCGCCAGGCCCGCCGCCGCCAGCAGGGAGGCGGCGTCTGCCTGCTCACCCGCCTCCAGGCGCCACAACGCGGCCCGGACGATGTCGCGGGTCCTGACGGGAGGCACGCTTTCGATGGCCTGCGCCAGTTCGAGGTGCAGCCGGCGTAGCCGCAACGCCGGGATGTCAGCTCGCAGCACCTCGCCGTAGAGCGGATGGCCGAGCGTCACGACCGGGCCGTCCACTGCCTCCTGGAGGGCGACGACCCGCCGGTCTTCCAAGGCCTCGAGCGCCAGTCGGCCGACGAGGACGTCAGCCACGGCAAGCGGGACCGGCTCGCCCACCGCAAGCAGCTGCGCGACCCGCAGCTCAGCCTCGTTCAGGCCGGCCAGCCCGCCACGGATCAGCTCCCGCACCCCTGCGCCGAGCGGCAGTTCGCCGGCCAGCGACCACACCCCGTGCCGCCGCACCAGTGCGCCGGCCTCAACGGCGGAACGCACCAGCTCCCTCAGCAACAGGGCATTGCCGCCCGTGCGGCGCATCAGCAGCCGGGTTACCCGGTCCTCGACGTCGTCTCCGAGGACGGTCTCGAGCAGTGCCTGGACACCGGCCTGATCGAACGGTCCGAGCTCGAGCCGGGTGCACCGGTCGGCTCGCCACAGCCGTTCGAGATCGGCAGGAAGCGGCGCGCCGGCCCGAACCGCCGCCACCACCGTGGCCCCGGTCGCGGCGAGGTGCCATACCTGGGCCGCGGAGGCCGCGTCGAGCAGGTGGGCGTCGTCGATGACCAGCACCGCCTGCTCGTCCGTGCGCACCGCGTCCACCCCGTGCAGCGGAAACCGCGCGACGGCGGTCACCAGGACGAGGTGCGCGCTGCGGCCCTCAGCTGCCAGCCGCCGGCGTAGCTCGCGGAGCACGATCGTCTTGCCGACACCAGGCTCGCCGGCCACTAGGCAGCCGACCTCGTGACGGACAGCGGCGATGATCGTCGCCAGCTCGTCACCGCGCCCGATCACCGGCCATTCCATGCTCATGACAAGACCGTAGCGGCCGGTTTAACCAGTTGCGAACGATCACCGGCGGCGGCCATTACCGAGACGACGGCTGCAAACTCGTCACCGCGCAGCAGCTAAGCCAGGCGACCGGCGTCCAGTACACCGCGATCCAGGACTCGGGCATCGGGTCGATCTGCAACGTTACCGGCGCCAGCCCAGGTCTGTGAGAAGGCCGAACGGACCGCCAGCCAGGTCCAGGTATCTGGCGGCCCGTTTCTCTTTTCTGGCGTTCAGCCGGCTGCGCCGGGCCCCTGGGTGTCGGTCATCAGGCCGAGGTGATCGCGGCGATGCCGGTCTTCAGGTTCGGGTCCCAGCGGGCGAGGGTGGCTTCCCAGTCGAGCGGCATCGTGGGTGCCGTGGCCCGGGCGAGCTCGGCCTCCCGGTCCTCGACGGGGACGGCCCACATCACCTCGAGTTCGTTGCCGCTCGGGTCCTTGGCGTACAGGGACTTGGTCAGGCCGTGATCGCTCTCTCCGACCAGGGCGCCGGCCTCGACGAGCTTCTGGCGGGTCTCGACGAGGTCTGCCAGGGTCGCCACTTCCCAGGCCAGATGGTAAAGGCCGACCCGCGGCCGTCCGTCGCTGTGGCCTGCCCCCACCTCGAAAAGGCCGAGATCGTGCTCGTTGAGTGACCCCGGGGACAGCAGGAAAGCCGCCTGGCCTGGCAGCTCCGCGAGGACCTCAAGACCGAGCGCCGTGGTGTAGAACTCGACGGCCCGGGCCAGGCCGTTCACGTAAAGCACGGCGTGGTTCAGCCGGCGCACCGCCATGGAAACCTCCCCTATGATTGGCGATTATCCAGCATAATCGGCTGCGGGGCGGCCCCACGAGCCAGGCGGACCGCGCTATCTCCCGGTGTCCTCGCATTCCTACCGGCGCGCGTTCGCGGCCAGCGCCGGGTGAGCCCCGCTATATACCTTCTCCAAAACTCAGCCCTTGACTTTGG
>Ga0302324_100026720_pt1 | contig 11022 bp, 9 predicted proteins | sample Palsa_T0_1_FD_201949 | JGI IMG/M metagenome (GOLD analysis project Ga0302324, IMG submission 201949) | Peat permafrost microbial communities from Stordalen Mire near Abisko, Sweden - Palsa_T0_1 | ecosystem: Environmental > Terrestrial > Soil > Palsa > Peat permafrost | place: Sweden: Abisko...
CGACACCGCCTCGTAGCCGAGCTCCCGGATGGCCTTGTCGCTCTTGAAGAGGTGTGGCGGGCGGCTCGTCCCTACGGCGATCTCCGGCGTCACCGTCGGGGCGCGCTTGGTGACGTACGACCCCCATTGCGACACGCGTCCGAGCGCCCGGATGACCCAGCCGGGCATGGCCTTCCTCGGCACCTTCTTGCCCGTCAACGTCCCGATGAAGGTCACCATCTCGAGGTACGTGCCCCAGACGCCGCCGAGCAGGTACCGCTCGCCGCTGCGTCCCTTGTCCACCGCCGTGATGTGCGCCTTCGCCACCTGGCCGGCGTGCGCCCACGTGCCCTTGCCGGGAGGCACGCCGGGGAGCTTGCCCCTGTAGACGAGCGTGATGATGCGCGCCCACTGCGCGGCGTCGTACTTCCCGACGATGTGCCCCGGGCACATGATGCAGGCCTCCAGGCCCTGCCGGACGCCCTTCTCGACCTCGAGCTCGCCCAGGTACTTGGAGCGCTCGTAGTTAACGGTGGAGGCGAGGGCGTTCGACTTCGCCGTCTCGTCGAAGACCGTGTGCTGCTCGCCCCAGGCCCCCTCGGTCGACGTGTGGATCAGGCGCCGGGCCTTGCGCGCGAGGGCGGCCTCCACGACGAAGCGGGTGCCGTCGACGTTCTCGCGCGTCTGCTGCGCGTCGCCGCCCGACCAGAGGCTCGTGTTCCCGGCGACGTGGAAGACGGCGTCGCAGCCCTCGGGCATCGCGCGCGCCAGGGACTCGGGGTCCGTGATCGATCCCACCGCGAGCTCCACGCCGTAGGTCTTCAGGTGCCGGACGTCGGACGTCGGGCGATGCAGGGCGACGACGCGCCAGCCGAGCGACATCAGCTGCTCGACGACGTGCCGGCCGAGAAAGCCCGTCCCGCCGGTGACGAAGGCCGTTCGCGCCATGGCCTGGAGCCTACTCTCAATGATTGCCCCATCGGGGGTGAGCCTGTACACACCGCGGACCACCTCCTGCCGGGTCCTGTCGAGCGAGCCTGCCCGTGAGCGCCTCCCCCAAACTGCGTGAGATCGAGCGCCTGCGGGCGTGCGCCATCCTGATGGTGATGGTGGTGCACTGGGAGCCGCTCGGCCAGATGCTGCCGGAGATCGCGCGTCACTCGTGGAGCGGGGTCGACCTCTTCTTCGTCATCTCGGGTTACGTGGTCGCCCTGTCCTTCCTCCGGCTCCTGCCGTCGCTCGACGGCGCGGGCACGTTCATGGCCGCCTTCCCGCGCGCGAAGCCGTCGCTGCGCATCTTCTACGTGCGCCGCTTCTTCCGCATCATGCCCGCCGCGCTGGCGGCCGCGTTCGTCTACCGCCAGCAGATGAAGATGTTCGAGGACATGGGCCCCGTGAAGGCCTGGACGACCGAGATCGTGTGCTTCTTCGGCGGCGTCTACAACTACGCCTTCGCGTTCCACAACGACTTCAAGATGGGCGTGTACTGGAGCCTCGCCGTCGAGGAGCACTTCTACCTCCTTCTCCCCATCCTCTTCGTCGCCTTCCGGCGCAAGAATCAGCGCCTCCTCGCGTGCCTCGTCGTGGCCGCGCTCAGCATCGCGTCGCGCGCGTTCCACGCCCCGGAGGGGGCCGTCGTCCACAACTGGGAGAAGTTCACGTCGCACCTCCGGTTCGACTCGCTCATGGCCGGCGTGGCCCTCGCGCTCGTGGCCGGGACGGTGAAGACCGTGCCCATCATGCCGCCGCGCCTCATGCGCCTCGTCATCCTGCCGGGGGTCCTCGTGCTCATCGCCTGCTTGCCGGGATCGCTGCCCGACTCGCTGATGCACACGGTGGGGTTCGTCGCCCTGTGGATGCTGGGGGGGGTGCTGGTCGGCTTCGCCGGGATGGATCGCGGCTACGTCCTCGAGATCCCCGTCCTCGCCCCCGTGCTGGAGTACCTCGGGTCACGCTCGTACGCGCTCTATCTCCTCCACATCCCCGCCTCGTCGTTCGAGGTTCGCTACAAGAAGCTCTGGCCCCGGTACGGGGCGTTCGTCGACGGTGACCCCGAGTGGCCATGGAAGGAGGTGGTCGTGCTCTTCGCGCTCTCCCTGCTCATGGCGGAGATCCTCCACCGCGTCGTCGAGAAGCCCTTCATGGCCCTCGGCCGCCGGCTCATCGACGGGTGGCGGCGACGCGAAGAAACGCAGGGCGCTCCTGAGATAGCGTAGCGGCATGCGCCTCTACCTCGCCGACGAGCTCCCCACGAAGTCGCTGGACGATCTGTCCGCCCTCGGGCTCGAGGTCGTCAACGATCCCAAATGCAGCGCCGACGAGCTGCCGGCGCGCATCGGCGACGCCAACATCCTCGTCGTCCGCAGCACCAAGGTGAAGCGCGCGACCATCGAGGCGGGGACGCGCCTCGGGCTCATCGTGCGCGCCGGGGCGGGGTACGACACCATCGACGTCGCCGCCGCCAGCGAGCGAGGGATCTTCGTCAGCAACTGCCCGGGCAAGAACAGCATCGCCGTCGCCGAGCTGGCGATGGGGCTCATCCTCGCGCTCGATCGCCGCCTCGTCGAGGGGACCAACGATCTCCGCGCCGGCAAGTGGAACAAGAAGGAGTACGGCAAGGCCGACGGCCTCAAGGGCAAGACGCTGGGGCTGGCGGGCCTCGGCCGCGTGGGCGTGGAGGTCGCACGGAGGGCGCGCGCGTTCGCGATGCACGTCGTCGCCTGGTCCATCCCGTTCGACGAGGAGGCGGCGACGTTGCACGGGATCCGGGCCTGCGCGAGCCTGCACGAGCTCGTCGACCGGTCCGACGTCGTCAGCGTGCACCTCCCGCAGACCGTGGAGACGACCCGGCTCTTCAACGCCGACGTGTTCGCGCGCATGAAGCCGCGGACCATCTTCGTCAACACGAGCCGCGGGGGGATCGTGGACGAAGCCGCCCTCGCCGTGGCGATGCGCGAGCGGGGGCTCCGCGTGGGGCTCGACGTCTTCGAGCCGGAGCCTTCCGCCGCGGTGGCCGAGTTCCAGCCCGCCGTCGCGGGCGCGGGGGCGTTCGTCGGCACGCACCACATCGGCGCGAGCACCGAGCAGGCCCAGGACGCCATCGCCGCCGAGACGGTGCGCATCTGCCGGGAGTTCATCCAGACCGGTCGCGTCCCCAACGTCGTGAACGTGGAGGAGCACGCGCCGGCGGAGTGCCAGCTCGTCGTGCGGCACTACGATCAGGTGGGGGTGCTGGCGTCGGTGCTGGGGATCCTGCGAAACCACGGCGCCAACGTGGAGGATATGAGCAACACCATCTTCCAGGGCGCGAAGACCGCGGTGGCGGCGATCCGCCTCACCAAGACGCCCCCGCCGGAGGTGGTCGCCGAGATCGCGGGGCTCCACGGCGCCGTCATCGCCGTGGAGGCGAAGGGCACCTGAGCGTCAGTCGTTGCTCGCGGCCAGCGGGGCCTCGCCGCCGTCGGAGCCGAAGCCCATGTTGATGATGGTGCTCCAGGGGACGAGGCTCCCGTCCTCGGCGTGGTTCACGACGCCGATCTGCAGGCCGCGCAGGCTGGTGGCGTTGTTGAAGAGACCGATCTGCACGCCGCGCACCTTGTCGGCGACGTTCACGAGGCCGATCTGCGCACCGCGGATGTCGCCGCTGTAGTCGACGGCGCCGAGCTGCAGGCCGTAGTGGTCCTCCGAGGAGACGTTCACGACGCCGAGCTGCGCGCCGCGGACGTGGTCCGACACGGTGACGGTGCCGATCTGCGTCAGGCCGTGGAACTCCTCGGCGTAGGCGACGATCGCCCCCAGCTGCACCGGCGCCAGCATCTCCCGCTCCGTCGCCGACGCGAGCCCGATCTGCGCGAGACCCGTGAAGCCCTTGGCCGCCAGGTTCACCGTCCCCGCCTGCAGGGCGCCCGCGAACTGGCCGTCGTTCCAGTTGATCCAGCCGACCTGGGCGACGCCGGCGAAGCTCCCGTCCCGCTCGTCCGAGAAGAGGGAGCCGCTGCCGACCTTGTTGATGATCCCGAGCTGCAGGCCCCCGGCGAACTCCTCGTCGTCGCGCGAGAGGACTCCCAGCTGGACGACGCCGGCGAAGTCGTTCGTATGCGCGTAGGGGGCGAGCTGCAAGGCTCCGCCGAAGTCACGGGTGGCGGCGTGAGCGAGCGAGACCTGGGCGAGGCCGCGGAACCGGTCGGCTTCGTCGTGGGCGAGGCCGAGCTGGAGGGCGCCGACGAAGTCGCGCTCGGTGCGGTCGTACCCGCCGATCTGGGCGAGCCCGTAGAAGTCGCCGGCGCGGTCGTAGGGGGCGAGCTGGAGGACGCCGCCGAACGACTCGGCGTCGTTGTGGGCGAGCGATAGCTGCGTCACGCCGGCGAAGCTGCCCGACGCGAGGTTCTTGCTGAGGCCGAGCTGCGCCACACCGTAGAACTTCTCCGCGTTGGCCTGCCCGAGCGCGATCTCCGTCGCGCCGACGAAGACCCCCGCGTCTTGCCGCACCGTGGCGAAGCTCGCCACGCCGTAGAAGTGGTGCACGCGGCCCTGGGCCAGGGCGAACGTGCCGACGCCGCCGAAGGTCGCGAGGTGAGGTCGCACGCCGGCATGAAGGAGGGCCCAGTCGTAGGCGGCGGCCGGGGCTTCCATGGTGGGGGAGGCTTCCTCGGCACCGGCGGCAGCACCCCCGGCGGCGACGGGGGCGTCGTCGGCGCGGGCGAGCCGGGCGGCGAAGAGGAGGGGGAGGAGGGCGGCGGCGGCGAGGAGGGTCTTGGCTTGGCGCATGGCGAAGCGAGAACGGATGGGCCGCCGGCGGCCTTACACTGCCCGGATGCGCTTTGCCCCCGGGTTTCTCCTGGGCCTCACGATGCTCCTCGCCTCCGGTACGTCGGAGGCGGCCACGACGCTCAAGATCGGGACGCTGGCCCCGCAGGACTCCCCCTGGGGGCGCGAGTTCAAGGCGTGGGCGGCGGCGGTCGCGTCCGACACGGGCGGGGACGTGACGCTCGACTTCGCGTGGAACGGTCAGGCCGGCGACGAGAAGCTGATGGTGGAGAAGATCCGGTCCGGGCAGCTCGACGGCGCGGCGGTGACGGCCATCGGCCTCGGGCAGACCGGCGTCATGGATGTCCTCGCCTTCCAGCTGCCGGGCATGTTCACGAGCTGGGCGAAGCTCGACCACGCCCGGGACGCGGTGCGCGACGAGCTGACGCGCGAGTTCGAGGCGAAGGGCTTCACGCTCCTCGGGTGGGGAGACGTCGGCGCGGCCAAGACGATGTCGATCGGCTTCGAGGTGCGGACGCCCCACGATCTCCAGGGCAAGGGCGTCTTCACCATCCCCGGCGATCCCATCTCGCCCGCGGTGTTCGCCTCCGTCGGAGGGCTCACGCCTCGATCGCTCGCGGTGCCGGAGATCCTCACCCACCTCGGCACCGACGTGACCGTGCTGACCGTGCCCTCGCTCGTCGCCGAGCAGCTCCAGTGGGCCTCGCGCATCACGCACATCAACACGACGACGACCGCCTTCGGCATCGGAGGCCTCATCATGTCCTCGTCGCGCCTCCACGGGCTGCCCGACGCGCAGCGCACGCCGTTCCTGTCGCGCGGGCAAGCCGCGAACGACAAGCTCTCGCACACCATCCGCAACCTCGACGCCCAGGCGTTCGCGCGCCTGAAGGCGAGCAAGGTGGCCTACGAGCCCACCGAGGCCGAGAAGAACCAGTGGCGGCCCATCTTCGAGGGCGTCGGCAAGCAGCTCTGCGGACCGGTCATCCGCGCGGAGTTCTGCAAAGAGGTCTGGGACGCGTCGCGGTGAGCCGGGGGCCCAGATCAGGCGCCGGTGACGGTGACCTTGTTCATGCGGACGGGGGTGAGGGGGTGATCGTCGCGGTCGGTCTTGGTCTTCTCGATGGCGTGGACCACGTCCATCCCGGCGATGACCTTACCGAAGACGGGGTGCTTGCTCGCGCCCGGGGAGAACCAGTCGAGGTACGCGTTGTGGACGGTGTTCACGAAGAACTGGCAGCTCCCGCTGTTGGGCCGCCCGGTGTTCGCCATCGACAGCGTGCCCGGCTCGTTCGACATCTTCGCGTCCGGCGGGTGCTCGTCCTGGATGGTCCCGTCCGGCCCGTCGCCCGTGCCGGCGCGCGTGCTCTTCGGATCGCGGCTGTGCGGGCAACCGAACTGCAGCATGAAGCCGTTGATGACGCGGTGGAAGTGCAGGCCGTCGTAGAAGCCGCCCTTGGCGAGCTTGACGAAGTTGCCCGCCGTGATGGGCATCTTGTCGGTGAAGAGCTCGATGTCGATGTTGCCGAGGGACGTCTCGAGGCGCGCGGTGGGGTTCGGCATGGGCCTTCCCTATATCTGATCCAGGGAGATCTCGCCGTAGCCGTAGACCGGCGGCTTCGTGCCCGGCTTGAAGAACACGTCCCGCTTGTGGAAGTAGAAGATGACGGGCGTCTCCAGCGCGTCGAAGAGCACGTAGGCAAGCTCCGCGGTCTGGAACCAGGACGTGTCGGCGTTCTTGCGCGCATGGATGCACGCGGCGCCGGCGGGGATGACGGTGAGCACGGCGGACTCGTACTTCCCCTTCTTGCCGGGGCCGATGATGTTGAGCTCCGACATCGAAACGGGCGCCAGACCGCCGAAGAGCTTGGCCGCCCATTGCGCCGACTTCATGGCGACGTCCACGCTGTCGTGCAGGCTGCGGTACGCGACCCCGACCGGGGTCATGAACGGTTTGGAAAGCTCACCCATGGGCGGAGCCTAGCAGAACCTCCCGCGCCGCTCGATACACGCGGCTACCATCCCGGCCGCATGCGGGCCGAGACCATCGTCGTGGGCGCCGGCTCCTCGGGGGCCGTCCTCGCGGCGCGCGCCACCGAGGGCGGCGACCGCGAGGTGCTCCTCCTCGAAGCTGGCCCGGACTACCCCGATCCCGAGGGCGTGCCCGACGATCTCCGGAACGGGACGCGCAACTCGATGCGGCACCACGACTGGGGGCAGAAGCACCGCCCGCGGCCGGACTCACCGTTCCTCTTCTGGTTCCCGCGGGGCCGCGTCGTCGGCGGCTCGTCGGCGGTCAACACGTGCATCGCGCTCCGCGGCCAGCCCCACGACTACGACGAGTGGGCCTCGATGGGCCTGCCGGACTGGAGCTGGGAGCGATGCCTGCCCGCGTTCAAGCGCCTGGAGAACGACCTCGACGTGAAGAGCGAGTGGCACTCGCAGGAGGGTCCCATCCCCATCCGGCGCCACACCGCGAGCGAGCTCGCCCCCTGGCAAGCCGCCTTCCTCGAAGCGTGCGGCACGCTCGGCTTTCCACGATGCGACGACTCGAACGATCCCACGACGAGCGGCGCCGGGCCGCACGCGATGAACCTCGTCGACGGGGTGCGCATGAGCGCGGCGCGCGGTTACCTCGACGCGAGGGCGCGACGCCGGGAGAACCTCGTCATCCGGCCGGGCACCGTCGTGCGCCGCGTGCTCCTGCGGGATCGTCGCGTCGTCGGCGTGGAGGTGGAGACCTACGGGCGCGTGCACACCATCGCGTCGTCGCGCGTCGTGCTCTGTGCGGGGGCGACGTCGACGCCCGGCATCCTGCTTCGTTCGGGGATCGGTCCCCGCCGGGCCGTCGAGCGGCTCGGTGTGGATCTGCTCGTCAACCTCCCCGCGGTGGGAGCGAAGCTCCTCGACCACCCCGGCTCGGCCATCTTCCTCCGACCGAGGCAGCGTCATCGCGTCCCCGGACGTCATTTCATCCAGACCGTGCTGCGCACTACCTCGAAGTCGGGTCCCCGCAACGACGTGTTCCTCCAGGCCGGCTCCGTCGTGCCGCACCCGTACGGCGACATCCCGCTCGTCAGCATCATGGAGAGCATCGGGAAGTCGTACGGCCGGGGGACCATCGAGTTCACCTCGCCGAGGCCCCGCGCGAGCCCGCGCATCGAGTCGCGCCTCTTCATGGAGGACCGGGACCGGGAGCGCGCCCTCGACGCGATGCAGCTCGCGGTGGAGCTCGCCGAGACGCCCGCGATGCGCGGCATGGCGACCTTCTTCTGGCCGCCGGCGAGCGTGGTCAAGAAGAGGGATCGCCTCGAGAAGTGGCTCGGGCGCGTCTGCGACTCGAGCTATCACCCGTGCAGCACCGTCCCCATGGGAGCGGACGACGCGAGCGATGCCGAGGTGGCCACGGACGGGCGAGGCCGGGTGAGGCACGTGGAAGGCCTGTGGGTGGCCGACGCGAGCCTCATGCCGACCATCCCCAGCGCGCACACGAACCTCACCGTGCTCATGATGGGCGAGCGCTTCGGCGAGTGGATGCGGCGCGGGGAGATGTGAGGGTGGTCCCCGCCGCGCGGGCGGAGGCGTCGGTGAACGGCGCGTTGTCGACCGAGGCAATTGTCGTGCACGCCGAGGTCAATGCGAACAGCATCCGCATCATCAGCGCCCGAAAGGCGACGAAGCGTGAAAAAGCGCACTACGAAAACGACTGACGTACTGGACGATGAGGTCGACTTCGAGCGCTTCGGTCCCGTGAGGCGGAACGCCTTCTCCGGCGCGGGCGAACGAGGTGGCCCCTCTCTCCTCGCGCTCTGGGAGATGCCCGAGATCGCACCCGACGCCGTCCTTCTCCGGCGCGGGCACCCCGGCAAGGGCAAGAGCAGAAAGACCGTGGTCCGATCGGTGCGACTACCCGCTGCGGTCTGGAGGGACGTCGAGCGAACGGCGCGGGCCAAGCATCTCAACCTGCATCAGGCGATGCGCGCGGCGCTCCTCGGGTGGCTCCGCCAGGCAACGTCACCTCGGTGACCGGCGACATCACGGCGACGGCGTCGTCTTCACCACCTGCGGCGTCGCGTACCACCTGAGGTTGTCGACGAGGACGCTGGAGTCCCAGAACGCGTCCTCGGTGTCCCAGATGATGAGCTGGAGGGTGATGGTCTCGCCGCCCTGGACGGGGGCGGTGCTGGTGAGCCAGCCGGTCGAGCCGCCGCCGGTGCTCTGGCTCGTGCAGTAGGTGCCGAGGTTGTAGAAGCCGGTGCCTTCGAGCTCGGTCGGGCCGGCGCTGCAGGTCGACGTTCCCATCACGGTCCCGCTGCACCCGGTGGGCGTATTGGGCGTGCATCGATTGATGAACGGGGTGTTGACGCTGATGACGTTGCCCATCGTGTCGAAGGCCACGTTCAGATCGCCGACGTTGCCGAGCCACGCCTCCGACTGGAGCCACGCGACGAACTCGTCGTTGTAGCGGGAGCAGGCGTACTCCGGCCACTCGCTCGAGTAGAAGTCGAAGTCGAACGAGACGCCGACGACGTTCTTGGGGACCTTGATCTGGAGCGTCACGCCGCTGACGTCGTTCGCCGTGGTGCCCGCCATGCAGGTCGGGCTCGACTTGGGGTAGCCGGGAGGCGCCGTCCCGGCGGAGGGATCCATGGCGGTTTGCGTGCCCTTGAAATAGGGGTCGCCCATGCCGGTGCCGGTGCAGACCGCGGTCGCCGACGCGTCGTCGCAGACCATCGCGTAGCCGGTGCTGAGCACGCCGAGATTGGCGCCCTCGCGCGGCGCGATGGCGGTCCCGAAGGCGGGGAGGATGCCGTGCTGTCCGGCGTTGGGGGCCACGGTGCTGTCGTAGCCCTGCGTGTACGTCGCGGACACTAGACCCCACGAGCCGCCGGTGGCCATCTGGCAGATGCCGAAGGCCTTCGCGAAGTCGGCGGCCGGGCCAGCCGCGGTGAGGGCGGCGTCGCACGGGCCGGGCGGGGTCGTCGTGCCGCTGCAGTCGAGATCGCAGTCGCTGCCGGGGAGGTTGATGTTGCCGGGATCGCAGGGCGGGCAGACGCCGCCGCCGCTGCTGCTGCCACTCCCGCTGCCTCCGCCCGAGCTGCTGCCGCTCCCGCCACCCGAGCCGCCGCCGCTCCCGCCACCGGAGCTGCTGCCGCCACCCGAGCTGCCGCCCGACCCTCCTCCCGAGCTGCCGCCGCTCCCGCTGCTCGAGGCCCCGCCGCTGCTCCCCGTCGAGCTGCCGTTTCCGGCGTCGTTCGCGCCGCCGAGGGGGTTCTTCGCCCCGCTGCACCCTGCCGCGGCCACGGCGAGCGCCAACACGAAAGAGACGCTCAGGACGACGGAGACCCGCATGCGTGACTGATACGCGCGGGGACTCCCGGATCTCCCCTCGCCGCAGGTTCCTCAGGATCTCCGAGTCATTTCCGCGATCAACACCCCGGCGGCCACGGCCACGTTGAGCGACTCGATGCTCCCCGTCCCGCGGACGGCGACGACCGCGTCGCACTGGGCGCGCACCCGCTCGGCGAGCCCCTCGCGCTCGTTGCCCACGACGAGGATCGCCGGGCGCCCGAAGGCGAAGCCGGTGGCTCCCGTGGTCGCCTGCCCGTCGGCGCCGACGACACGGACACCGCGTGCACGGAGGCGCGCGAGCGTGTCGGCGAGGTTCGTCGTGCGGGCCAGCGGCACGTGCTCGGCGCCTCCCTCCGCGACGCGCACGGCGGTCGGGGCAAGGCCAGGGTGGGGCGCAGGCGTCCCGAGCAGCACGGCGTCCACGCCGAAGAAGGCCGCGCTCCGCAGGATGGCGCCGACGTTGTACGGGTTTCGCACGCGGTCGAGGGCGAGCGCCGCGCCCTTGCCGCGCGTGAGCGTGTCGGCCAGCTCGCTCGTCGAGAGCCACTTCCGCAGACGCGTCGCGACGCACAAGCCCTCGTGATGCGCGCCCTCGGCGATGCGATCCAGCTCGCCCGTGCTCACCTCCTGGCAAGGGACGCGCTGCGACGCGCACCAGCGCAGCACTTCCCCGAGCTCCGGCCGCACCTCGCGCGAGTAGGCAACGCGAAGCACCTCGTCGCGCCGGCGCGCGAAGACGGCGAGCCCGGCGCGGAGGCCTTGCACGGTGTCGGAGGCCTCCCGCGCCGGCGGGACGTGCGGTCGGTCGGGCGGCCGATGCTGCTGCGGGTGCGGGTGCGGACGCGGGCGCGGGCGCTGTGGCATCTTGCGGCAATGATCGCACCCCCGCGCGACGAAGCCGAGCTGCTCGCGCGCGCCCTGGCG
>Ga0302324_100026722_pt1 | contig 11021 bp, 11 predicted proteins | sample Palsa_T0_1_FD_201949 | JGI IMG/M metagenome (GOLD analysis project Ga0302324, IMG submission 201949) | Peat permafrost microbial communities from Stordalen Mire near Abisko, Sweden - Palsa_T0_1 | ecosystem: Environmental > Terrestrial > Soil > Palsa > Peat permafrost | place: Sweden: Abisko...
GCGGCCGATTCCCTGGGATGCTCCGGTAACAAATGCTGTCTTGCCTTCGAGGTTTTCCATGGTGACGCTCTCTCCTGCAAAACTGTGAGGTTACCAGAAGAGTGCGAACCCGTCGGTGGGAGCCCCCGCATTTATGCGGGGGGGAGCGCTTTAGCGCTCCGTGAAAGAGTCTCGACTCTAATCACGCGCTTTAGCGCTGGCAATGCCAAAGCCTCATGAGTCCGTGCATGAGAGAACCGCAGAAGAGAACCCATCCGCTCCTAGGCCAGGAGGGCCGGCGGCCAAACTGTGCAGCCCAGCCCGGAAGGGCTGGGTTATCGGATGGAGGATGATGCCGAGCGCCGTAGCTGCGGCACTCTACCGCTCTGCTACCCCAACCTGATTTTGCTTGTAACCGGTCGCAGCACTAACTTGGCCAATAAAATCAACGCCACAGAGTCGACCATTCCGCTAATTTGGACAGCTTTGGCTGAGAGTAGCCCAGGACGTCAGTCCTGGGTGTACATTCCCACCGCGACCAGTCCCGCAAGACGGCTGAAAGTCAGTCTTGTCCAAATTAGGGTAATTATATACTTGACAAATCAAGATAACGGACTTACTCTAAGTACATCATGAAAGCGCCAAGCACTCTTCAAGAAGCCATAATCTACTTCGCGGATGCCGACAATTGCCTGAAGTACATGGTTGCCCATCGCTGGCCCGATGGTGTTGTTTGCCCTACCTGCGGGCGCAACGATGTTTCGTTCTTGGCTTCTCAACGTAAATGGCAGTGCAAGAGCGCTCATGCGAAGCGCCAGTTTTCCGCGAAGGTTGGCACCATTTTTGAGGATTCTCCTCTCGGTCTTGAGAAGTGGCTTCCCGCCGTGTGGCTCATCGCTGGAGCCAAGAACGGTATCAGTTCGTGCGAGGTCGCCCGGTCGCTCGGCGTCACCCAGAAGACTGCGTGGTTCATGCTTCACCGGATTCGCCTTGCGATGCAAAGCGGTTCGCTCTTGAAGCTCGGTGGTGGTGGTGGCGAGGTCGAAGCGGACGAGAGCTTCATCGGCGGTAAGTCCCGCAACATGCACAAGAATGTTCGCGCTCGTAGGATCACCAAGACCGGCGGTGCCGACAAGGCTATGGTCTTCGGAATCCTTGAGCGTGGCGGACCCGTCCGCACCATGGTCCTTCCCGACCGGCAGAGCAAGACCGTTCACCCCGTGATTAAAGAGCACGTCCATGCGGGCGGGGCCCTGTTCACCGACGCCATGCTTGGCTATCGCGGATTGGACGCTGACTACGCGCATGGAGTCATCGACCACGCGATTGCCTATGTAGACGGCAAGATTCACACTAATGGCCTGGAGAACTTCTGGAGCCTGCTCAAGCGTTCTTTGGGTGGCACCTACGTGAGTGTCGAACCCTTTCATCTGTTCCGCTACCTCGACGAGCAATCGTTCCGGTACAACAACCGTGCGACCAAGAGCAACCCGCTGAATGATGCGGATCGCTTCTCTGCTGTCCTATCCCAAGTGGCCGGTAAGCGCCTCACCTACAAAGAGGTCACCGGCAAGGTGGGAGAAACGGCTTTCTAAACCTGTTCGTTTGAAGCGGGGCCGGAAGCGGAAGGCTGTTTTTTAGCCTTCCGTTGCTCCTCGCGCTCTTTCTTTTCCGCTTCCATTTGCGCTTTCACCTTGACTGGATCGGCTTTGAGGATAGCGTCCATTGCGTCGTTGAAATCGTTGTACTCAGAATGCTTCGTCATGATTCGCCCCGATTATTCGCTAGGTCCCTCATTGCATGGTACCGGAAGCGATTTGACAGATTGTCTACGAGTTTCTTGCTCACTCTCCATTTCTCGTAGTCCTCATGTTTTATTGTGCCCATACTTCGCGCTTCTTCGATGTCGTGCGCGAACTCAGGGCCACGCATGAATTGGCATCTGAACATATTTGTGCCGCTCAAACGCTTCCACTGGGGTCTAGGCGTGCTGCGTTCGTTAAACATCAACGAGTTACATCTTTTCATCACTTCGCGAGCCCAAAGATCAGCGGCTTGGATTCCGGGTTCCTTGCGAGTACCGAAGCTTATTTTCTCAACTACAGTAGGCATGTACTGCGACAGCCAGTCATATAGGAGGCCCGCGTTGTACTGGGTTTCCTTGTGCTGATCGAATGTAAATTCCACTCTGTCTGACGGAACGAACAGTTCTGAGATGTCCGAAAGGTTATGGAGTACCCTAACAAAGCAGTCGTAGTAAGGCATGTCGGGAAACTCTTCGAAAACTGCGGACGCCACTTCGCGACACCCCGGCAGGTCAATTGCGGCCCCATAACCCATGAGATTGCTCTCAGCCAGGATTTCCGTCAGGTCGCGGTGAAGTTGCAAACGGTCGCACTCTTTCATCCCGCGAAAATCGTCGTAACCCGACTCGCAATCTGCTGCATGGAAGATTAGGCCAGCAACGCGTTCTTTCCACCGGGAGCGCAGTCCATTCCAATCGTCCTCGTTTCCCAGGAGTCCGGCCACGACAAAGACTCTGGATTTGGTCTCATCGTGACTCTCGTCTCCGAAAACGGATAGCATCACGATCTCAGCATTATGCCAAGGGGATTGATTCGTCAAGTATATATTTGCCCAAATTAGCTTTTTTCGATCGGCCGATTTGGACAGCACCAGCTGAAAAACAAGTCAGCTATCAGGATGTATCGGAACCAGTCCCGAAGGGACGGCTGAGAGTAGCCCAGGACGTTAGTCCTGGGTGTACATTCCGGCCGAGACAAGTCCCACAGGGACGACTGAGAATGCCCCAGGACGTGAGTCCTGGGTGAACTGGACCGCACACGAATGCTGACAGCCAATCTTCCAAGCCAACCCGATTCTCCTTGAGGCCCATGCGGTTCCATACCATCAGCGGATTACCTGCCCCCAAGCCCGATTTATCCGCCAATTTGGACAGCTCTGGCTGAAAGTTACCTAGGACACGGTCCTGGGCTGGCTGCTCCGAATCGCGAATAGTCCATTTCAGAGGTAGAGCTACCCCAGGATTCAATCCTGGGTAATTTTCAGCCGTCCCTACGGGACTGGTTCGCCTCTCGAATCTCTCTCATCGTTGGGTAGGTCCGGGCTGAAGCCCGGACCTACCCCACAGCAAACTTTTTCCGCAGCCTGTTTGGTCCGGGGAGCGGGCTTTCAATCCCGTGAGAACGCTTCCTCCCACAAATGACGGGCTTTACAGGCTGCGGAAAGACTCATGTTTTGTATCAGGGCACGACTTTAGTCGGGCCGTAAAAAGCCGCAGCATGAGGGCTTTAGCCCCTGAGGTATTGCTTTCCTGTCCGGTGCAGACTTTTTCCGCAGCCTCTTTAGCCCTGGTGGTTGGGGCGCCCCAGCTCCCGGCTGTCGTCCCCACGGGCCTTGCCAGGGAACTAGACGATTTCGGCCGTCCGCACCGCAGCCGCTTCCAGGGCAGGCAGCTTGCCCCAGACTTTGTCGAGTGACCAGAGATAGACCACCAGCTCCCGTGAGTAGTGCAGGAGCGGCGTTGTCTGCGGGATCTCGATGCCGTAGGTGGCGGGAAGGTCATTCAGTTCGATCTCCGCTTCCGCGGCCTCGAGCGGCCAAGGCATATGGTGAATATCCCCCCGCAGTAATTGTCCGCTGCGGTTGGTGGTGAAAAGACAATAGCGCTCGGTGAGAAAATGCTCGATCGTTCCCGGCCGGCTTTGGTCAATCGAACGCAGCTTGCCCAAGCCCCGATAATGAGCGCGGAAGCGCACTGGTTTGGAGCTCAGAAGGCGCTCGCTCTGATAGGTGAATTCCTTCTCGCTGCGTACCTTGATCGACATGCGGGCCCAATGGTAGGGCAGCTGGAAGACCGCCTTGGCCACCACGACCGCTAGCGGATTGGAAGCTTCCAGGCAGAAGAAATAGACCCCAGCGCGGTTCGTATTCCGTTCCCGGACATAGGTTCTGAGGTTCAGCTCAGGAAAGCGGCTGGCGCCGGGGATACGGGGCATGCCGCGTAATTGAACCCGGTCCATCCAGAAGGGAACGACGCCCACCCAGGCGGATTGATCAAAAGTGTCTACTTGCAGACCTGGCGGAAGCAACGATTCCAGTTTGGCGGCGGGGATCGGCCAGTGAGCAAAGAGCAGATCATTCCAGCGCTGCATCATCGTCCAGGGACGCTTGGGCAACGCGTAAGGCCGGTGGTTCACCACCGACAAGGTTTCTTCGTCAGGCTGGGAGTAGCGGCTCGTGGCCATAAGAGCGAACTCACTCGTAAAAGGCGCAATCCGCACCGCGGTTGTCCCCCCAATCTTACTCTAGTTCCACCCGGGATGAGAGGAGTCAACGCTCCCCTTATAAGCGAAGGTACCGTGGCCCCACACCATCACGGGAATGCTCTATCCTGAACCTCTACCATGGCTCAGAGCGAAACCGTAACCGCAGCTTCCCCTGTCCTGCCCGAAGCGCCTCGAAACCAGACCGAAGTATTTGCAGTGCATGGCGCTGACCCTGAAGTTCTGGCCTACGCCATGGCAAAATACTCCCGCTCTTCACTTTCCATGAAGGAATCGCTGCGCGAGATCTCCAGCCAGCGCGCTGAGCATTTCCTCAACACGTTTTACTTCCAATATGGCCACCGCTCGATTGCCGATCTGGCGCATGTGGCCTTTGCCATCGAGCGGTTATCGCTGTTGGCGGCCATCATCCTGGTCGACGAGCAACGCTGGGACGGCCAGGAGCGTTCCACCCGCTATCAGAATTTCCGCAAAAGCGGCTGGTTTCTCCCCGATTTCTCCTTGAGCCCAGCCAACCGCATCGTCTTCACCGAGGCCATCGACGCGCTCTTTGCTGAATATCACTCCAGCACGGAGAGGATGTTCGAGCATCTGAAAGCGCGCACCGCCCGGCCGGCGGAGATGAAAGAGGAGGCCTTTCATCGCATCCTGAAGGCCCGTGCATTCGACGTCTCCCGCTACCTGCTACCCCTGGCCACCAACACTTCGCTGGGACAGATCGTGAACGCGCGTACCCTGGAAAGCCAGATTTCCCGCTTGCTCTCCGACTCGCACCAGGAAGTTCGCCAGCTGGGCGAGCGGTTACGGGAAGCGGCCGCCGGTTCAGCCTGGAATGTACAGGGTGAGGCGCTCAGCGCCTTGCAACGCGAGATCGCGGCCCTGGACCCTCAGCTAGGCGCCAATGCGGAGGCTTTGCTGACCCGCGAGGTCAAGACCGCGCCCACGCTGGTCAAGTACGCGGCGCCCAATGACTACATGCTGGCCACACGAGTCGAACTGGCAGAGGCGGCCGCCGCCCTGATGAAGGGTGCGCCCATAGAGCCTCCGGACGGCCCCGTCGACCTGGTCGACCCACAGCCGCTGGAAATCGATCTGGCCACCACGCTACTTTACGGCGCCAGCCATTACTCCTATCGCCAGCTCGTCCGCCAGGTTGCCTCGCTTCAAGAGACGCAGCGCAACGAGATCATTGCCGTTGGCGCACGCCATCGCGGCCGCCACGATGAGCTGCTGCGCGAGTTCTCCGCGGGTCAGGGCCTGCGCTTTGACATCCTGATGGATATCGGCGGCTTCCGCGACATGCACCGCCACCGCCGTTGTGTCCAGATCCTGCAGCCATTCACCAATGCTCATGGTTATGAAGTTCCTGAAGGATTGGCCGAGGCGGGACTGCTGCACCAGTACAACTCCGCGATGACCCAGGCCCACTCCGTCTTCGACCAGGTATCCCGGGCCGGTCTGCTGGAGAATGCACGCTATGTACTGCCACTGGGCACGCGCACCCGCGCCCTGTTCAAGATGGATTTCGCCGAGGCCCTATATATCGCCGAACTGCGCTCCGCTCCCGCCGGTCATTTTTCCTACCGCCGCATCGCCTGGGAAATGTACCAGGCGGTGGCCCGCAGGCACCCGGCGCTTGCTCCCTACTTTCGCGTCCCGGATATCCACCAGCCCGTGGACCTGCTGCAGCGATAGCGGTGTATGATCCTCTACAAGCCGCCCGCTTTTGAGTAAACGTACCTACCCACTGGAGACCCCCCATGGCAGACGATCGTTCCCGCGCCATTGACTTGGCATTAGCACAAATTGAAAAGCAATTCGGCAAGGGCTCTATCATGCGCCTCGGCAACAAAGAGGCGATTGTGCCCATCTCCGTTATTTCCACCGGCTCGATCTCCTTCGACGCCGCGCTCGGAGTAGGCGGAGTTCCCCGCGGCCGGGTGATCGAGATTTTCGGCCCTGAATCTTCGGGCAAAACGACCATCACGCTGCAAATCATCGCCGAAGCGCAAAAGTCGGGGGGCATGGCGGCCTTCGTCGACGCGGAACACGCGCTTGATCCGCAATATGCCAAGAAGCTGGGAGTCGATGTCGACAACCTGCTGGTATCCCAGCCCGACTACGGCGAGCAGGCACTCGAGATCACTGAGGCGCTGGTGCGCTCCGGGGCCATCGACGTGCTTGTGGTCGACTCAGTGGCTGCCCTGGTGCCCAAGGCGGAACTCGATGGCGAGATGGGCGACTCCCATATGGGATTGCAGGCGCGCCTCATGTCGCAGGCGCTGCGCAAGCTCACCGGCACGGTTTCGAAGTCGCGCACGTCGCTTATTTTTATTAACCAGATCCGCGAGAAGATCGGGGTCATGTTCGGCAATCCGGAAACGACAACCGGTGGCCGCGCGCTCAAGTTCTACTCCTCGGTGCGCATCGACATCCGCCGCATCGCGGCCGTCAAGGAAGGCGACGTCGTGGTCGGCTCCCGCACCAAGATCAAGGTGGTCAAGAACAAGGTGGCAGCGCCTTTCCGCGAAGCAGAGTTCGACATCCTGTATGGCGAAGGCATCTCCCGCGAAGGCGATGTGCTCGATCTCGCGGTGGTGCAGAATATCGTGGAGAAGTCAGGGGCTTGGTATAGCTACGCAGGCGAGCGCATTGGTCAGGGCCGGGAAAACGTTCGTAGCTTTCTCAAAGACCATCCGGAAATCTTCACTCGCATCGATGGCCAACTACGGCAGAAGCTCGGTCTCACGGGAGTGAAGCCGGCTGACATCCCAGCGGTTCCGCTCAATGGGTCAGCCCAGGCGGCGGACGCGGTGAAGGTACCCGTGCGCCGGCAATAGCTTGCCTTGAATACTGTCAAAGCCATCTATCCGGGTAGCTTCGACCCTTTGACCAATGGTCATCTGGACTTGGTCGCGCGCGGGGCGAAGATCTTCGACCACCTGGTGGTCGCGATTCTCAAGAATTCTGAGAAGGCTCCGCTCTTTTCTGTGTCCGAGCGAATCGAAATGCTCACCGAGGCAGTTCAGCCTTATGGCAATGTCTCGGTGGCCACCTTCAATGGCCTCCTGGTGGACTTTGTTCTGGAGCAGCGTGCCCAGGCCATCCTGCGCGGTGTCCGCGCGATCAGCGACTACGAATACGAGTTGCAGATGGCGCTCATGAACCGGCGGTTGGCGCCGGATGTGGAGACCGTCTTTCTGATGGCCGATGAAAAATATTCCTATGTGAGCTCGCGCCTGATCAAGAACGTCTTCGAACTAGGCGGCTCGGTCGAAGGCCTGGTGCCGCAGACAGTGATCAACCGCCTCCAAGCGCGCGTGCTTCCCGACAAGCTTCGCTAAACAGATAACTGAAACTGCGCTGAGCTTCCATCCGGGAGACGAAACTCGCTCTGCGGCTCTTTCAGCCACTAGCCAATTCCAGATGGAAAACACCAGCCCATCCTTTGTCATCCCCGACCGGAGCGCAGCGAGTGTCTGTTTCTTTCTGTCCATCCGATCTGACGGCTCTTAACAAAGGTCACCATCCCCCATTTGTCATCCCGAGCGCAGCCGAGGGATCTGCGGTTCCACTCAACTTCAGACCAATGCTCGCAATCCAAATGATTCGTGAGAAATACATTCAAAAGGCAGAACAGAAACGCCACCGAAATGCATCTAATGTAGTGCAGGAGTTGCAAGAAGACCATGGATTCGCCTGCCATATCTGCAGCCGTTTCCCTTGGCAAGACGCCAAGATGCTCAAATTAATTAGTCGAAAATATTGATCATCTTCGTGAAACAAAGGACTTACCCGCAATGTCCGTTTGAGTTCGCGGCGCAGAAGGAGACTTAGGGCGCTTAGGGCGCTTAAGGCGCACATTTTCCCCCGCGTCCGATAGCTGCCTGCCGTTCCCGTTCATGCAGACGCTACCCTATTGTTTTTCTATTTCGATGTAATCGACCGGCGCGGGTTCGCCTTGGTCTGGTGTTCCGCGAAGCGTCAGCGTGTCGCGAGGCTTGAGGTGAACACCGGCAATGGTGAAGATCATGCTGGTACTCCCGTCAAGGTGAGGATCGACCACCGCCGGGGGGAGGGTTGCATTCGCTGTCCAGTGCGCCAGAGATTTGCCGTCCAGCAGCAACTCGTATTGCGCCGCGCCGGTGCGCAGATCGAAATAGCGCACGCCAATGGAGTACGTTCCTTCGGGCCAGCCTGGTTTTGTGGTGAGTGAGCATGGCGCAGGGCGATTGCAAACCACCGCCTTACCTCCGGAGCCGGTTTCCCACGGAGTGACGGCGACCGTGGTGTATCCGTCCGCTTGCATGGACTCAGCTTCGATGCGGTCAGGATAGTGTCCGACGCGGCCCAGCTTATCCGGGATGCCGGAGATGTTCTGGAACCATGCGGTGACCGCATCCCGCCACACGATGGCGTGACCCGCCTCGTACTCGAAGAGGGCAAGCGTCTCGTTATAGCGTTGGTCATCGATCAGGCCATGCAGCGTTCGCCACCGCGACGGATACGAACCGGCCACCGCGGCGCCCTCATAATGCGAATCGTAGACGTACTGCACCAGCGTCTTGCCGTTGTGCAGCACGTAGTTGTACGGAACGTGATGCATGAAGAGCAGCAGGCTGTCAGGGCAGGTTTCCAGCGACTCGTAGACCTTGGCCAACTGGGGCGGGTATTGGCCGATGTAGCCGGTACCCGTGGCGACGGTGCGGTCCATGCCGATGCCTTTGCTGTCGGCCCGGAACCATTGCCCCCAACCGTTGCGCTCGGCAGACTCGATACCGGGACCGTAGTGAACGCTGATGATGTTGGTCAGGCCTCCAATGCCGAGCGGGCCGGTGTATTGCTCGTACACCCGCCAGGAGTTCGTCTGCAGGCCGTTAACGATAAAGACCACTTTGGGATCGTTGCCGAAAGTCAGCCGGGTCCAGGAGTCGATGATCTCCTCGGTAGTCAATTCGGGATTCCACGCCAGCTTGCCGAAGCCGTAAAGATTAGCCATGGCCATGGGATGATGCAGCCAGTTGGCATCGAGGCCAACGTTGGCCACGGCCACAAAACCACCCAGCGCCTGGTGGAAGCTCTTGCCCTCGACAATTTCGCTCACTGGAGTACTACGATCCTGCGCGCGGAGATCGGTGTCGAGCACCCACTTCCACATGGGGACCAGAAAAACCATGTGCCGCTGTTGCCCCGTGTACTCCTGCGTGACCTGCAATTCGATTGCCTGATTGGTATGGCGAAGGGCGGCAAACAAGGGTGACACCGGCTCGCGGACCTGAAAGTCGATGGGACCGTGCTTGATCTGGATCACCACGTTGCGCTCGAACTTGCCATCGAGCGCGCGGAAGTTGTCATAGCCGGCCCGGGCGCGGTCGGCCTTCAGATCATTCCAATCGAGATGATTGTTGTAGACGAAGCCGCGATAAAGCACCACGCCGCCGTGCGGCAGGAGCGCGCGGGCCACGGTATTTGCTGCCTGTGCTGGAGTGCGGCCATATTTCGATGGGCCCGGACGGCCTTCTGAATCCGCCTTGATCACAAAGCCGGCAAAGTCCGGGATGACGCTGTAGATTTCATTTACCTTCGTCTTCCACCACGCGGCGACACGAGGGTCCAGCGGGTCGAAGGTGGGCAAATTGCCCACCACCTGCGGACTTGAAAGGTCCACAGACAGCGACATGCGCACACCCCAGGGTCGGAACGCGTCCGCGATGCGGGCGAGTTCGCGGATCATCTCCGGATCCAGCGTATGCAGATTGGAATTGACGTTGTTGACGGTGGCGCCGTTGAGGCCGACCGAGGCCAGTAGACGGCCGTACTCCGAGACTCGCCTAAGGTCAGGCCGCACGTGGCCATTGTCGAAAAAGATGCTGCGTCCCGCGTAGCCACGCTCGATGCTGCCGTCGAAGTTATCCCACTGGTTCACCCAGCGAATGGGCGAAGAAGGCGACTCCGTGCCGGGCGCAAGGAACTTCTGTTGCGCGACCTGTTCCAGCATCCGGAAAACACCGTAGAGTTCGCCCCGATCGGTCCCGCCGGCGATCACCCAGTAGTTGCGGTCGTGCGCGGCAAACTGCGAAATAGAGAAGCCTTCGGGTGCAATTGGGGAGGACGCTTTCCAGGTGGGCAGAAGACGCCGAATCTCCAGCGGAGTGCCCAGGATGAACGCATCTTCCTCGCAAAGTGTGGATGAGACCTGCAGGTTTTTGCCGAGCATGGAGTGCAGCCCCCGGCCAAGCTCATTGGCGGCACTGAGAGCCACGGAAGACTTGCCGGCGGCGACGATGCAGTGAGGCGCTTTGTATTGCTGCGCGAGCTGCGCGGGGAGCGGGGCATAACGAAGCCAACCTTCTGCTCCTGTCTCGGCTCGAAGACCAGGCACGAAGGAGAGGAGACTCAAGGCAAGAAAGCTGACCGCTGTACGCAGGCGCATTCCAGCTATCTTATCGTCCTTGTAAAATGAAGGCATGTCTCAGCACATCGGCATCGTTGCTTGCTCCGCCGAAGGGGCTGCTCTCTGTTACCGCTCGATTTGTTCGGGAGGCGCGGACCTTCTCGGGCCGCATGAGCACCCCGAGATCTCGATGCATACGTATTCGCTGGGCGAGTACATGAAATGTATCTATCGCGGTGACTGGCAGGGAGTAGGTGAGCTGATGCTCTCCTCCGCCAATAAACTGGCAAGCCTCGGTGCCGATTTTTTGATCTGCCCCGATAACACGATTCACCAGGCGC
>Ga0302324_100026724_pt1 | contig 11021 bp, 10 predicted proteins | sample Palsa_T0_1_FD_201949 | JGI IMG/M metagenome (GOLD analysis project Ga0302324, IMG submission 201949) | Peat permafrost microbial communities from Stordalen Mire near Abisko, Sweden - Palsa_T0_1 | ecosystem: Environmental > Terrestrial > Soil > Palsa > Peat permafrost | place: Sweden: Abisko...
CATTTTTTTGACGACAGCCTGCATGCGGTCGGTAGCCTTGGCAAGGATGTTCTGCCGTAGGGCCGTCGCGTCTGCCTGCAGATCTTCCTGAACACGAGTCAACGCCGTCTGCTTGCGCTTGCCTTCATTCTGCAAATCGAACTGCGCCGCCTGCGTGAGGGTGGAATCGGTTTGCAGCTGCTGCGAGATCTTGGCGAGTTCCTGATTGAGCTTCTCGGCCTCTTGTTGCTTTGGCAGGAGCGTCGCCTGCATTTCAGCATCAGCCTTTTTGATTTCCGCGGTATCGAACAGGGCCTTTTGTAGACTGATTACCGCTACTTTGGCTTGCGCCTGCGCGACGTGGCTGGCCAGCAACAGAGCGGAGCACGCCAGTGCAGGCGTAAACATCCGGAAAGACATCGAAGAACTCCTGATTGTAGTTTAAAAAACTAGATTACCACATCTGTTTGAACAGTTTGCCACGGTGGGACGGACGCGGGTGCTTAACCGTTTTGGGGATTCCACCGGCTAGCCTCGAAAATCCGTTCCCGGCGATCAGAAGCAACTATTCTCAGCTTCAGTAAGGGAAATCTTTCGAGGCTTCTCCGCCCCCCAGATCGGTTAAGCACCCGACGGACGCCCACGAGTGCTACCGAGCCGCGCGCGTAAGCAAGCGGTTGAAAGTTCGACGGGGACCGCTGGGTACTTTCACGACTTGGGAACACACATCACGCTGTACAGTTCGTGGACACGGCGCGAGCGGTAGGACTGACCACAAACTTTACAGTCCACCTTAGAAAGTTCGTTAAGTCATTTAATTTCAGCCGGCTTGGCAGCGGGTGGGGAAATGCACTACATCAGGCAAGTCCCTGAGGAGGGACTGACAATGTTGATCATGGATGTAGCAGCCGATAGACGGAAAAAAGCCCGCTTCCCAATCAACCGCGATCTTCGCTATAAGGTTCTGGAAGGCGACACCATCGTCTCATCCGGTGTGGGAACGACTCTCGATATGGCCAGCGCAGGCATTGCGTTTCTTACGGATGCACAGATCGCGGCTGGATCTTTTATCGAGCTGTCCATCAGCTGGCCGGTACTGCTGGAGGATTCCTGCCCCATGCGGCTGATTGTCTTCGGACGAGTCGTGCGCGGTTCCGGCCGCAAAACGGCCTGCACAGTAGACAAATACGAGTTCCGGACGCAGGCGCGCGTGCCGCGGCAAGTGGTTTCGATCCGCAACGATACTATGCTGCAACGCTGGGCCGGCAACATCCGCAAGGAGAGCGTGAAAGCGGTCAGCGCTTGAAGCCTCAGGGCCGCCGGTAAATTCGCAGTAGCCCGTTGGGCCGGACGGTATCGCTCCAACCATGGCGATGCATATAGCCATCGATCTCGAAATTCGGCGGCCCCATCTGCACTATGAAATCGAGATCGCCGATGTCCGATCCACTCACAGTACCGCTAGTCAGAGCCGCGTTGGCATCGCCCGGATCGAGGTAACTCCATCGGCCCGGGCGAACCGGCTCGAGCATAAGCAAGGGCGAATTCATCCACGGATCGTTTGCCAGAATCGCGCGCGACTGCCGGAAATAGTGCACCGCGCTCCACATGTAGGGGTTGAATTGCAGGCTGTGCGGCACTTCTCGGCTGGCCGCCGCGATCAAGCCGACGGACCCGGGCTCCGGGGCTGGGACTTGCTGCGTGCGAGCGATCTGCGAACCGATTTCCGCCATATAGGCCTTCTGCTGCAGAAGCAGTATGACCGCGATACTTGCGCCGAGCGCGCCGGCCGCGACATTCCACCGGCGCGATAGAGGCAACGCAGCGGTCCCCGCCAGCAGAAAGAGCACCCACAGGATGGGAAACCGCTCCGCGAAATAAAAATTCGCATTCATGCGTTCGGGAACCAGGCAATATAAGAGGAAACAGGCGCCGCTACTCACCAGCAGCGCAGTCGCAGCCGGCCGGATATTTCGCCGGTTCCGCCACAGGCCGATGCCCAGCACGATACCGGCGAACGCTGTCAAGAACATTGCCCCCGCGCGATACTGAAGTCGATTGAAGGCCGTGACCGGGTAGAGCTGCAACTCCGTCGCAACGGCGTCAAACCAACCCCACATCGATGCGTAGCTGCGATCGAAAGCGCCGATTGGCGCACGTTGCATGAACCGGCTTACCCAAGCCAGTGAGGCGATACCCATAGCCACGCTCAGGGCAAGAGCCGGCCACCGGACGCGCAAAGATTTCAGCCAAGGTTCGCCGGCAGCAAGATCGTACGCGACCACTGTCACGGTGTGCATGCCGGCGAACGCCAGAAAAACCGCCGCCGGTACCGGGTGCGTGAACAGCATCAAAGCCAGTCCGCCTGCGAGGAGCGCTACACGCCGGGCCGTGAGACGGCCGGCATGGCGAATCCAGAATCCACACTGGAAGAGCAGCAGCGTCAAGGCCAGGCTGTAGTTCAGGAAACCCATATATAGCAGCATGTGCAGACAGAACGGAATGCCGGCAAGCGTCCACGGGCTTCCCTTTTCCGCGACCGATTCCACCAGGTATCGAAAGCCCATCCCGAAGGCGAAGATGTATCCGACGACCAGGAGCTTCTCACTCCAGCCCGGAGAAAAAACGAATTCCAGCGCCAGCAAACAGTAATATTCCAGCGCGTACGGAGTGAGCAGTCTCTTGATGCGGAAATGCTGCGCATAGGGCGCCGAGTGCGTCAGAACTCCGCGGAGCACATCGACATAGTACAAATGAACCGGCCCATCCTGCGTCGGAAACAGCGGCGTTCCGAGCGGGATCAAAGCGGTACCGGCCAGAAGCGCCAGGGCCGTCCAGGTCCACCATCGATTTCGCCGATCCATTGTCACCAATCCGTGTGCTTTCGGGATTGTAGCATTGGGGCATCGCGGCAACAGTCCGCGGCTCGACGCAAGCTAAGATATTCTGATGCACGATTCTTCGCCAGGCGAGCGCGGCCAGTTGAAATACCTGTTCGCCGCCGCGGCAATGCTCCTGGCGGCCCTGCTCGGTTATTCCCTCACGCGCGCTTTCGCCTGGGATGAAGGATTTCATCTGGTTGCCGCACAGCTGATTCTCGCGGGCAAGCGGCCGTATCTGGACTTCTGTTTTCCGCAAACGCCGCTAAACGCGTACCTCACGGCGGGGTGGATGCGACTGTTCGGCGAAACGTGGCGAGCGGCCCACGTATTGGAAACTCTCTGCGTAGCCGGCGCCGCGTTTCTCACCGCCGATTTCGTGCGTTCGCGCTTCCCGGTACCGGTGTGGCGATGGGCAGGTGCGTTAGCCGCACTGGTGGCGGTCGGCATGAACGCGCAGGTCGTGATCTTCGGCACTATCGGACAGTCTTACGGCCTGAGCCTCTTCCTGGTGGTGGCGGCATACCGGCTGGCGGTGGCCGCGGTGGAGCGCAAGGGCGCATCGTGCGCAGCGGGCGCGGGATTCATGGCAGGCGCGGCCGCCGCGTCCTCGCTGCTGACCGCTCCGGTGGCACCCATTCTTCTGCTCTGGCTCTATCTCTGCAATCGCGTGGGCAGCCGCTGGGCGAAGATCCCGGCGTTCCTCGCAGGTGGCGCTGTCGCGTGGCTGCCGATCGCGTGGCTCTATCGCCAAGGGCCGGCGCAAACCCTCTTCAACATCGTGCAGTACCAGCTCAAATATCGCCACAAGTGGAACGGCGCTGTACGTCAGGATATCGGCGCACTCTCGGCGTGGATCAACTCGGCGCAAGGGCTATCCCTGGCGCTGCTGGCTGCCGCCGGCCTCTGGTTCCTGCTTCGGCAAAGCGACTGGCCGCGCGAGCGCCGGCAGGAGATTTATCTCTCCCTCTGGCTGGCCGTGGGGCTGTCGGCCGAATTGGCCACGGCGCATCCCACCTTCGAGCGCTACTTTCTGGTGATGGTACCTTTCGTGGCGATACCGGCGATCGTCGGACTGTACGCGGTTGGCGTGCGTCTCGCGGGACCGTACCGGCCCTTGCGCGCGGCGTATTTGCTGATGATCGTTCTAACTCTTGGCCTGGGCCGCGGACTGTTCGACGACAGCGATTCGTATGTTTGGGCGGACACCGAGAAGATCGCCCGGAGAGTCGACCAGATCACCCCGCGCGGCGCGGTTTATTGGGCTGACGAGCTGATCTACTTCCTCATGCATCGGCTTCCGCCCGACGGCATGGAGTTCTCCTATGCGCATGAGATCGACGAAATGCCCGCTGCGCAAGCCGCCATGCTGCATATCATCAACGCCTCCGAGTTGCGCCGCCGCACCGCCGCCGGCGAGTATAAGACCGTGGCGGCCTGCTACGACACGGAGAACACCGACGCCGCCAAGGTGCCTGATTTGTACAGCAAGAAAGACACCGTGAAAGACTGCACGATTTATTGGGATTTCGGGCGCAAGTAGAATCGCGAACCGGAAACGGCGTTAAAATGACGTCGTTCACGGAGGAATGTCTTGCGACTCGTCACATATCAATCGGAAAGAGGTATCGAACCGGGCCTCATGCTCGGAGGCCAGGTGATTGGCCTTCGGGGCGCCGGCCTCGAGAGCGTCGCCGCAATCATCGCGGGAGGGGCGGAAGCGCTGGATCGCGTGGCGCGCTGGGTGCAGCGTCCGCCTTCCGGCGAACTGCCGGACATGGCCAAGATCAAGCTGCACGCGCCGATTGCCCACCCGCCCAAGATCATCTGCATTGGCCTGAACTACCGCGACCACGCCGAGGAAGGCAAGATGGCCATTCCGGAGGTGCCGACCGTATTTTGCAAGTTCGCCACCTCCATCATCGGGCCCGGGGATCCGATTGTGCTGCCGAAGAATTCCACCAAGCCCGACTACGAAGCGGAGTTCGTAGTGGTGATCGGCAAGCGAGGACGGCACATTCCCGAAGAAAAGTGGCGCGATTACGTTTTCGGGTACAGCATTCTGAACGACGTAAGCGCCCGCGATTTCCAGATGGCCACTACGCAGTGGACCATGGGAAAAACGTTCGATACCTTCGCGCCGTTCGGGCCCGAAATCGTGACTGCCGATGAAGTGGAAGATCCGCACAATCTGGCCATCTCGCTGACTCTGAATGGCGAGACGATGCAGAATTCCAACACCGGGAACATGATTTTCAAGACGCCGCAGTTGATCGCGTTCCTGTCGAGTGTATTCACGCTCGAGCCCGGAGATATTATCTCCACGGGAACGCCGGCAGGCGTGGGATTCGCCAGAAAGCCCCCGCGGTGGCTACGCCCCGGCGATGAAGTGACGGTACGAGTGGAAGGCATCGGCGAGTTGACCAATCCGGTTATCGCCGAGAGCTAACGGAAGTTCCCACGGCTGAATCCGGCGAAACTGGCCGGGCGTCCCCCGGCGGGCAAGCTGAAGCATGCCCCACGAAGACGAGCATTGGAGTTTGTAGGACATGCTTCAGCTTGTCCAGGCGAACCAAGCTCGGCCACCGCAGACACGAGTGTCTGCGCTAGCGGTATTCTTTCACCTGCATCCGTAAGAGCGCCGCCTGCATCGCGTTCAGACTCCGATCGCTCCCCAGCATGAACTGGCCGGCCATCGAAATGACGTCTTTCTGCAGCTTGAAAAACAGCTCGACCACGCGAGGATCGCGCCATCCACGGGCTGTCTCTTCGCGGATGATACGAAGCGCTTTCGCCGGCGGAATAGCCTCTTTATAGGGCCGCGAAGTGGTAAGTGCATCGTAGATATCGCCAATTTGCAGGAGCCGGGCGAGTAACGGTATTTGTTCGCCCGCCAATCCGTCGGGATAGCCGGAGCCGTCCCATCGCTCATGATGATGGCGGATGACCGGCACAACCGGCGCCAGGCTCTTCAGGTGCCGGCAGATCTCTACCCCGCGTGTAGTATGGGTTCGCATTACTTCCCATTCTTCGGGCGTCAACTTGCCTTGTTTGAAAAGAATGGCGTCCGGGATGCCGACCTTTCCAATGTCGTGCATATACCCGCCGCGATAGAGGATCATCAAGCCGTCGCCTTCTATTCCGGCGATCATCCCCATAGCTACGCTGAAAAAGGCTAACCTCTCGCAATGGGTGGCAGTGTGTAAGTCGCGTTGTTCCACTGCCTGCGCCAAGGCCAAGAGAATCATTTCGCTTTCCGAGACGCCCTCGATGCCTTCGTCCGATTCGCACGGGCTCGGCAGCATGCGTTCGGAACGCACCGAAAGGCGCGTACTCGATCTACTGGATTGTACGTTGAGAAGCATTCCCTGGTATGTATATCGGCCGGAACGTCAGAAAGTTTAGCCGCGTGTCAGCCAATCGAAAAGTGAGATTTCCACTTAACTTCCCTGACCTAATCGATATTCAAGGTGAACAAATACTTCTATCTAGGGCTGCTTTTCGCCCTTCCCGCGACGTGTGCCCCGGCCGACTCGTCCCGTGCCGTTTACACCATCGCCACCGTCGCCGGAAGCGCTTCCCTAGGTGATGGCGGCCCCGCTATCGATGCGCAGATCGCAGCCATCCAAGGCATCGCCGCCGACCGCGCCGGCAATCTCTATCTCTCCGACACCGGCCACAATTGCGTCCGAAAAATCGACACTCACGGCATCATCACGACCGTGGCCGGGGTTGGAACCGCCGGCTTCAGCGGCGACGGAGGTCCGGCTACCGCCGCGCAACTCAACCTTCCCTATGGCCTCGCAGTCGACCCCAACGGCTATCTCTACATCGCCGATCTCGGCAATGACCGTGTCCGCCGCGTCAGCCCCGCCGGCGCGATCGACACGTACGCGGGCAGAGATGGCCAAGGCTCTTCCGGCGATGGCGGACCGGCTACCAGCGCGCAGATGCTATCGCCGCGCAACCTGGTGTTCGATTCCGCCGGCAACCTGTACATCGCCGAATTCGCCGGACACCGCATCCGCAAAGTCACGCCCGACGGCGCCATCACTTCCTTTGCGGGAGACGGAATCGCCGGTTTTCGCGGCGATGGCGGGCCCGCTACCGCGGCCCAACTCGCGTTTCCCGCCGGACTGGCCTTCGATGGCGCCGGCAACCTGTACATCGCCGATTCGCTGAATGAACGCGTTCGCCAGGTGCTTCCGACGGGCGATATCGTCACCTTCCTGAGCGACTCGAATACCGTCACGCTCCTCACACCATTCGCCCTCGCCGTGGACTCGTCGGGCGACCTCCTGGTAGTCGACTCCACCTCTGCCGTCCACGAATTCACGGTGGCAGGTAAGTGGATTACTGTCGCCGGCACGAATGAGCCGGGCTTTTCCGGTGACGGCGGACCGGCGACTGCCGCTCAGCTCGCTCAACCGCTCGATCTCTCCATCGATGCCAGCGGCAATCTCTATATCGCCGATGAGCACCGCATTCGCAAGGTGAACCCGAAAGGCCTCATCGCTACAGTCGCGGGCGCCGATTATCTATTCGGAATCGGCGATGGCGGCCCCGCAACTTCGGCCGAACTATACCAACCCTCCGCCGTGGCGCTGGACGGCGCAGGCAATCTCTACATCGCCGACACCGGCACCAACCGCATCCGGCAGGTCTCAGCTTTGGGAGTCATGGCGACGATCGCCGGTACCGGCGCAGCCATGCCGGGCGGCGAAGCGACATCTGCCCTCACCACTCCACTGATGACTCCCACCGGCGTGGCGATCGATCAGTTCGGGAACCTGCTCATCGTCGAAACCGGCGCCCATCGCGTGCGCCAGGTGGCCGCCGACGGCCTCATCCGCACCATCGTCGGCACCGGGACGGCGGGTCTAGGTCCCGACTTACTGCCGCCTACGCAGACCCAACTGCGAGCCCCGCAGGGTATATGCCTTGACCTGTTCGGAAATCTTTACGTCGCCGACACCGACAATCATCGCGTGCTCCTGGTGCCTTCGCAGGGCCTTGTCACCACCGTCGCAGGCAATGGCGGCCAGGGCATGGCTGGGGATGGCGGCCCGGCCCCGCTCGCCGAACTCAATCAACCCGTCGCGTGCGCGCTCGATTTCGCCGGCAATCTGTATATTGCCGACACATACAATCACCGCATCCGCAAAGTGGACACTACCGGCGTCATCACTACCGTCGCCGGCAACGGCACGGCGGCCGAAAGCGGCGACGAAGGCCCGGCACAGGCCGCCAGCCTGAACACGCCCCGCGGCGTCGCCGTGGACGACAACGGCAACATCTATATCTCCGATACCGGCAACAACTGCATCCGCCAAGTCACGCCCGACGGCCTGATACACCTGATCGGCGGCGCCGCTACGGCAGGCTTCTCCGGGGACGGCGGTCCGGCCCTGTCCGCGTGGCTGAATGCGCCGGGCGGGATCCTGCTCGATGGCTCGGGCGATCTTTATTTTGCCGACACGAATAACAATCGCGTCCGCGAGTTAATTCCCGCGGGCGTCGTCACGCCTCCGGCGGTCCTGCCGCCAACCCCGCTCAGTGTAGCGAATGCCGCCAGCCTGAGTTCCGGTCCCGTTTCACCGGGCGAGGTGGTCACCATCTTCGGGTCCGGCATCGGACCGCAGTCCGGTGTCGCCGCCCTGATCGACCCGGCGACTCTGCTACCGACCCAACTGGCCGGCGCGCAGGTGCTCTTCGACGGAGTGGCGGCGCCGCTATTTTACGCGCAAGCGAACCAGATCAACGCGCAGGCGCCTTACACCATTTCGGGACAGACTTCGACGAATATCGAAGTGATTTACCAGGACGGAACCGTCGATTCGACCTCGGTGGCTGTCGCGCCGTCAGCGCCAGGCGTGTTCTCTACCATGGTGAATCAGGATGGCACGATCAACGCGGCCGCGAATCCCGCAGCGGCTGGTTCGTATCTCACGATTTACGCTACCGGCCAAGGCATCAGCAACGGCGCGAACACCTCCGGCCAGGCCGCCGGCGCCGCGCCCTACGCTCAGCCCCAACTGCCGGTAAGCGTGACCGTCAGCGGAATTTCCGCGCAGATCGCCTGGGCCGGCAGCGCGCCCGGACTGGTAGGACTACTGCAAGTCAATCTGATTGTGCCGGGTCCGTATCTTCCGTCCGGCGCGGCGCCCTTGCAGCTTACCGTGGGCACTGCGGCTTCCCCGCTCACTTCGATTTGGGTGCAGTAGAGTCCCCCCGACGTGGCGCGGACTCTAGCCAGGCTTCAGCCTGCTGGGTAGTCTCGGCAGCAGGCAAGAGTGCGGCAAGAGTGCCTGCGCCGCTATTCGCTCTTCCCAGCGCGGCGCGCGCCCCGGGTCCACTCGCGTCGCGCGGGGAATGCCCTCGCCAGCACCACGGCCGCGCCCAGGAGTACGCCAGCGGATCAACCGGATCGATGCCCGGAGCATGGGCCAGCCACATCAAATATGCCTGCAACCACGATCCCCACCCCGGCCGAATACCCAGGCGCGCGTGACACTTCGCACGCCGCGGAGCTGCCCGGGGCTCTGCTGCCAGGGAACGATATCGGCGACGCTCTCGAGCCGTGGGGTTTTAGAAAAAAGGCGAGTTCGGCTGCATTTTAAATTCGACGTGAAATGATCGTCGCGCTGGAAGCCCGCCGCCCCGCCGAACCTCATTTTATAGAGCGGCCCCTGGGCACGCGCGAATTGAGCACCAGCATGCTTCTCCAGCAGGACGTGTACAACAATGGCCTGCCGATTCTCAGGTAGGGACCGTCTCGCGGAGTACACTAGAGCATGCCTCAAATGCCGGTGGCTCTCACGATCGGCGGGTCGGATCCGAGCGGCGGCGCGGGCATACAGGCCGATCTCAAAACGTTCCATCAGTTCGGCGTCTATGGGGAGGCGGTGATCGCGCTGCTCACGGTGCAAAATAGCGTGCGGGTCTCCCGCGTGGAAGTGATGGACGCGGAGCTAGTGGTAGAACAGATTGCCGCCGTGATGGAGGATATTCCTCCCGACGCGGCTAAGACCGGGGCCCTCGGCTCGCCCGAGGTAGTGGAGGCGGTGGCGCGCGCCGTTGCGAACTTCGAATTCCCGCTGGTAGTAGATCCGGTGATGGTGAGCACCCAAGGTCGCGAACTCCTATCGCCCGCCGCGATTCAAGCGCTCCGCGAATTGCTGCTGCCGCGCGCCACTTTGGTCATGCCTAATATTCCCGAGGCCGAAATATTCACCGGAATCAAAATCTGTAGCCTCGATGACGTCCGCCGCGCGGCGTGCCTGATTCGCTCCATGGGTCCCCGCGCTGTACTGATCAAGGGCGGCCACCTGAAGACGGAGCCTACCGACGTTCTGTTCGACGGCGCCGGGTATCGCGAGTTCCCTGCCGCACGCATTGCCACGCCCCATACTCACGGCACGGGATGTACATATTCCGCCGCCGTGACCGCAGGGCTCGCCGTCGGATTGCCTTTGCCAGAGGCGGTGGCGCGCGCCAAGCGTTTTGTTCACGAGGCCATTCGCGGCAATCCCGGATTGGGGCACGGCCGCGGTCCGGTCAATCATCATGCGGAGGTTTCATGAAGTTTCCCGATTTGCTGCTTGCCGCCATCCAACGCTCGGAGATCCCGCTCCGTTTCGAACCCGGAGCCGAAGAGGCCGTCGCCAAACCGGTGACCGAAGTCTTGCGGGCGTGGGTCTCCGCGCATGTGCCTCCCGCATCGGACTCCGAATTCGACTCCGGCTATCGCGCTCTGGCGGAGCAGTTGATCGCCGAACTCGATGGCGAGGCGGACTTACCGGATTAACGAGCCGCGCGCGCAAGCACAGGCTGCCCGCATTTTCCGAGCACGTTTAAGAGTCCGGGAACCCGTCTTGTGCGATCCTATAATTTCATGACCAGAGTTCAGATGCATTTCCGCCTGCTGCAGCCGCTCGATGACGCCAGCATGGTCAAACTGTCGGATGCCAGCGCGATTTATGGAATTCAAAAAGTGAAACTGAGCCCCGGCAGCCTGATGGTGGAGTACGATGCCACGCGTATGCGTCCGGCCGAAGTGGAAGCGGCGCTCGCGCATGCCGGAATCGCCGCCGATCCGGCGTAGCGGCGCTGAACTCCTGAAGCGACCCACCACACGATCCGTCCGCAGCGACGGAGCAGCAC
>Ga0302324_100026725_pt1 | contig 11021 bp, 7 predicted proteins | sample Palsa_T0_1_FD_201949 | JGI IMG/M metagenome (GOLD analysis project Ga0302324, IMG submission 201949) | Peat permafrost microbial communities from Stordalen Mire near Abisko, Sweden - Palsa_T0_1 | ecosystem: Environmental > Terrestrial > Soil > Palsa > Peat permafrost | place: Sweden: Abisko...
CAGCCTCTAAGCTAAGGAGCGGCAACAAGAACGCGCATTGGACTGCACTGACCCACTAGCCGCTGAGGCTATCAGCAAGAGACCGAGTGCGCTGGTTCCCACAGGGGCTCACGGGCGGCCGGCTTAGGTATCCGGTTTTGATCATCAACAGTTCGTCTGCGGCGGCTTGAATCGCAGCACGTTCCACGACCGGTCCAAGCGATTCACCTAACTCCTGCAACCTTTCGAATGTCGCGCCCTCCGCTACCACCAATGAAGGGCGACATTCTCAGGTGCGAAGCCGACCTGCAGACCGGCCACACACGACCGCATACGCCGTTCCCGCATCCACCTTGATTCCGATTCGATCGATTGTCACATCCGAACTCTGCTCAATCGCGGTCAGTCGAGCGCCGGGATCATCTGCCCCGTAATCCATGAGGTGAACCGTCTCTCCATATAGCTTGCGTCGTTCGCTAAGTCTTTCCTACTCGCTAGGCTTCAGTCTCTCGTGAGCTTTATACCGGCTTTCTCGCGATCCCAAATTTCAGACCTTCGGCTTTCGGCAAGTTCTTTGAGTTTATACTTTTCGATCTTTTGACTTGGAGTCTTGGGGAGACAATCAACGAATTCGATAAACCGCGGTACCATGTAATAAGGCATGTTCTGACTGCAGAAAGATATAAGTTCTTCAAACGATATAGTTTCACTAGGCTTCAGTACGATGTACGCCATAACGTCATCTTCGCTCAGCTCCGATGAAACTGGAATTGCCGCAGCCTCAAGGACTTTCGGGTGCCTTGAAATTATGAGCTCTACTTCGTAGGCGGAAATGTTCTCGCCACGTCTCCGAATCGCCTCCTTCTTGCGGTCCACAAAGAATAAATAGCCGTCTTCATCCAGATAGCCGCGATCCCCCGAATGAAACCAATCGCCGCGCATTTGTTGGGCCGTGGCGTCAGGCATTTTGTAATATCCGAGCATCATTAGCCCAGGTTCACGCGCTCGTATGCAAATTTCGCCGCTCTGACCAGCAGGGACCGGGCGGTTATCAGTGCCCACGAGTTCGATCTCGACGTATCCGGGCGTCTTGCCGGAAGATCCAGCCTTCTCAATCGGATCGTCTGGTGTGAACAACGTCACTACACACGTTTCCGTCAAGGCATACACCGAGGTGATTCGGAGGTGGTATCGCGCTTCAAAATCCATATAGATCTCTTTAGGACTCGGCACGGTCATACATTGACGAAGCCGATGTGGCTTCGTTGGACCGGGATGTTTCCAAATTATATTCGTCATCGCGCCCAAGGAGTTGAACTGAGTCACGCCGAACCGATCAACATCCTCCCAGAACTGGCTCGCGGAGAATCGGGGAACCAGCGCAATTGCGGCGTCGGCCCAGAGTGCTGCGTAGCACGTGTACCACATCGCGTTGCCATGGAAGAGCGGAAGGCAGGTATATAGAACATCTTCGGGCCTATAACCGAAGTGACTCGATACAGCACAACCCACACCGTGTCCCTGCGAATGCGGGCTGACCGCTCCTTTCGATGGTCCCGTGGTTCCGGAAGTGTAGGCGATCAAGTTCACGTCAGTATGGCGAACGGCGTCAAGTGGTGGAGTGCTGGAAGTTGAAGACGCCATCTCTCGGAGGTCCGCCAGCGGCATCCTCGTTTCTCTTAATTCGGAGTCGGAAGCGGTGCTCGATCCTATGTAAAGGAGGCCCTCAACTTTCGGGATGTGACCCGCAATGGCTGAGACTCGGCCGGCGCACTCTTCGTCGACGATCAGCCACCTAGAATCAGATTGATCGATGAAGTAACGCAACAACTCACCTTTTGCCGCAGTGTTTATCGGTACGGATACGGCAGCAATTTTTCCGAGTCCCCAACTTGCGAAAAAAAACTCAGGGCGATTCCCCAGCATGAGGGCAACGTGATCCCCCTTACGGATGCCCAAGGAGAGGAAACCATTTGCGTACCGACTCGTCATCTCTTCCAAATCGGCATATGTGAATATCTTATCTTCCCAGAGGAGCCAGGGCCGATCTCCGACCCGCGACGCCTTCTCCGCCAGGATTCGGCCCATAGTTCGTTGCTCTAGCGGATAGATATGCACTTCACGCGCCCCTAAGGCTGGTCACCAGCAGCCAACTTCAAGAGGATTTAGTCCCGTACTGTTCCAGCTCATGCGTCGACGGTTTGAGTCGTCGTTTCATTTGCAAGCTTCGACATTTTTGACCATACACTCGACGCGCGGTAGCTAGGAACTGCGGCATAATAAATTTCATTTGCCATATGAGCAAGACATTTCTGCAACGCCCATAAAATAAGGAAAAACGCACTTCTCCAAAACCGTCTCTTATTACAAGAAATGTTATTTTTATTTTATTTCTGTCACTATTACTATTGACACCGTAAGACCGTGTGGATAGATTGTCTGCCGTGCTCGAGATGCGAATGGCTGCTAAACGCCCCTTGAAGCTATCGGATGCGCACGAGTAATCCCGAAATTGATCGGAGGACGTGTGACGGATACGTTCGTTCTCGGCGCTGCAATGCACCCCCCTTCTGCCTGGGTTGCTGATAAGCGGCTAGAAGAGATGGTGTTTGACACTGCTTGGGCCGCACTTAACAACGCCAACGTTGACCGTAAGGAGTTGGATCACGTTACTATCGCGGCATCTGACGAACTTGATGGACGAAGTATCTCCAGCATGCTTCTGTCCGCACCGGCCGGTGCGTACCTTAAGGATGAGATCAAAGCGACCGATTCGGGTCTCATCGGCTTTTGCCTTGAGGTAATGAGAATCGAGTCGGGACGGTTCCATTTGGGTCTCGTTTCCAGCTGGAACAAGAGTTCGAAAGCCCCCTTCGAAGATGTAATGCGGATGCGCTGTGAGCCCTTTTACACACGAGACATTGGATTAAACATGTCGATTGCGGACGGTCTTTTTGCTCAGGCGGTCAGCCGTTCATTCGCAATCGACCAATGCGAAGTCAATGCCGCCGTTCACGCCAGTTACAAACAAGCGAGTCAAAACGAGCGCGGAATGCAAGCAGAGGTGCCCTCGGTAGAAGCCGTAGCGACTTCCCCGTACGTATCTGCGCCTCTTCGCAAGTTGCACCAGGCTCCGATAACAGACGGTTGCGTGTCGATGGTCGTCTGCTCCGGCGATTGGTTGCGCAAGCATCCCGATCGTCGTGCCTTGGCCAAAGTCTCTGGTTTGTCGTGGCGAATTGATGACTATCAGCTAGGTGAAAAGCGTTTGTCGTCGCTCCAGGGCTTCAAACAGACCTTCAGAAACGCGCTTTTGATGAGCGGCCTGCAAGATGCTAGTCAATTAGATGTCATAGAAATCGATAGTCAGACCTCCTTTCACGATTTGGCCTGTCGACGTGCTCTCGAGCTCCCGACCGATATCCGGATTTCGCCTTCCGGCGGACCTTTCGCTCAGAACCCATATTTTTGTACGGGCTTAGTTCATGCAGTGGAAGCAGTGCTTCAAGTGGCGAACCAAGCAGGTTCGGTGCAAGTTAAGGGCACCACCCGAGCCGCCGCTCACGGCAGTCATGGATTCGCTCAACAGGGAAACGCTGTCGCCATCTTCGAGGGAGCGTAGGTGATGCCGAAGAACAGAGTCGCGGTCATCGGGGTGGGAGAAACGCCGTTCAGACCGAACGTGATAGATAAGACTTACGTGGAGCTAGCTCAAGACGCCGCAAAGGCAGCTCTTAACGACGCGGGACTTACGCCCGACGATATCGATGCGATCGTCTTCTCGATGGCGCCGACTCAGTTCATGGGTGTCGTTGATGTTGAGAAATGGACCGTAGATTCGATATGGGCGTCGGGCAAACCTTTTATGCGCGTGCACACCGGCGGTGCGACGGGTGGATCGGCATTACACGCCGGATACTCCCACGTGGCTAGCGGAATGCATCGCACTGTCTTGATTGTTGGTGCAGACCGCGTGAGTGACACACCGGACGCGCAGCGCATATTGAATTTAATTTGGGATCCGTTTTATGAGCAGGACTTTGCGCTGAACACGATCACGATGACGGCACTCGCGACGCAACGCTACATGCATAAGTACGGCACGACCGAGGAACAGTTTGCACGCGTGGTTGTCCGCTCCCGAAAGAATGCGCTGAAAAATCCAAATGCGCATCTTAAGGGCAACATAACCGTAGATGACGTAATGAACTCGCCCCGGATTTCGTGGCCGTACAAACTATTTGATATTTGCCCTCGGTCGAGCGGCGCTGCGGCTGTTGTTCTGGCAAACGAAGAAGTTACAAAGGAGCGTTGTTCGAGGCCAGCATTCATTAACGGAATCGGAGGTGTAACCAGCACGGTCTTTATGGGTGACCGCGTCGGACCGTATTCTGATGCCGAATTGTGTGATGAGGCCGAACTTAAGTTCGCCGGCGGAGAGGCGTATGCACAAGCGGGCATTACCGATCCTATGAAACAAATCCAAGTCGTCGAACTGTACGATCCTTTCAGTTCCATCCAGTTTCCACAGCTAGAGTCCCTTGGATTTTGCGCGCCGGGCCGAGCTCAATTTCTCAGCGACGATGGATCATTCGATATGGGCGCGACGCTGAGCGTAAATCCGTCAGGTGGAACGTTGTGTAGCAACCCCATCGGCGTTACGGGTCTGGTGAGAGTGGCCGATGCGGCCCTTCAGATAATGGGAAAGGCTGGTGATAATCAGCTGCCGGGCGTTCAAAATGCGCTCTCGACCGCAATCGGGGGCTCAGTCCAATTCGCCAACTGCACGGTTCTGGGTGCTGACTACGTTTAGCTCGTAGCCGATTTTGAATCTCAAAAGGTGGAACATGGCAAAACAGGAATCCATGAATGAAGCGAACGTTATTACGGGCGAATGGAGCGTTCGATATAACTATTCCATTGGGAAAGTGGCCGGTAAATTCTTCGAGGGTTTGAAGCACAAGAAAATTCTGGCAACCCACTGCAGCAAATGCGGGCTTTCGTTCTTGCCTCCTCGGGCTTATTGCGAGCGCTCTTTCGAACCCTGCGATCAGTGGATCGAAGCTGGTTTAGAGGGTGTCATCGAAGCCGCTACGATTGTCTCAGCTCAGTTTGAAACTCTTCCGAAACCGCCGTACGCGATTGCCTTTGTTCGTCTGGATGGCGTGAGTACAGCACTAATAAATTTTGTTCGTGGGATGGATTTGAGCAATGTCGAAGAGGCAATGCAACGGCTGAACCCGGGCACCCGAGCTCGCGTGGAATTCGTCGATAATCCGCGGGGGCGTATTACGGACTTCCACTACGTCCTGGCCAAAGCCTAGGTTTCCGTCGCTCGCACTTAGCCCAGATGCCCGATTGACCTTAAATGTTCACTCTCAGCTAGTCTGAGTCAGGTGGCGAGCATTACAGAAAGCCCCTCCTTGCCATTAACATGCAACATCACTGCGCTTTCTTTGCGTTAGTGACTTGAGGTCAACGCCGCATCAGCGGGTCGCGGAAGATTGCTATTTCTATCGTCGACGATCACGAGAAAATCAGCAAAAGATCTGATGTTTTGCCATCCTGGCTAACACTGCTGTCGTTTCCTCCCCTCGTTGAATGCCATCCGGTTTTTCTATTTGGTACCGAAAAAAGCCAAATATTACGACTTTGGCGAGGCTTGGATTGAAATTACACATTTTTGTCTTGACACGCATATTTCGTAACGCTAGGATGCGCGCCGTCGGGTAAAAATCGAAACTCGTCGCTCTCTATCGATTGCTTTCAATACCAACACTGTAAGAAGGGATTTGGCTTGGAGTCGTCGCCGCGGAGGCAAACACAATGAGGGCCAAGGTCGCGAGGGGAGCGGGGTTTGGAGCATTCTTACTGCTTGTCTTCTGTCTGTCCACGTTGCCTGGGTGGTCGCAGACCGGTGGTACGGGTGCTCTCACGGTCAATCTTACGGATCCGAGTGACGCCGTCGTCCCGGGCGCAACAGTAACAGTCAGCAATTCAGCGGGCGTCTCGCGAACTACGGTCACTACAGAGAACGGTAGTTGCACTTTCACGCTTCTGCCAGTAGGGAACTACAAGGTCGTAATTTCGGCCAAAGGTTTCACTACACTCGAGGTACCGTCCGTGGCTGTCAACGTCACAGAGACGCGAATAATCACACAGAAGCTAGAGGTTGGCGCGTCGACGCAACAAGTAGTTGTATCTGCGGGCGTTCAGATTGTTCAGACGGAAGCAGTTACCCTCGGGAATACCGTCGGCAATGCGCTTCTCACCGACCTTCCGTTAGTTACGCGCAATTACACCCAAATCTTGGGCTTGAATCCTGGAGTTGTGACTGACGTAAATAACGCATCGGCGCTTGGCCGCGGCTCAAAAGACGTCTACGTCAATGGAGGAAGCAACGCGAGTAATAACTTTCAAATGGATGGAGTTAACGTCACGAACATATTTGAGGATACACCTCAAGACTCAGCGGCGACATTCGGATCAATACCGATCCCGAGTCCGGACGCACTCGAAGAATTCAAGGTCCAAACGGGACAATTTGATGCGGGGTACGGTCAGAACTCTGGAGCCAACGTCAATGTCGTCACCAAGTCCGGTACAGACGCCTTTCACGGATCGCTCTTTGAGTTCTTTCGTAACGATGCGCTCAATGCGAATGGTTTTTTTCAGAAGGAGACCGGACAGCCTCGCGGCAAACTCGAACAAAACCAGTTCGGTGGCACCATCGGCGGACCAATAAAAAAAGATAAATTGTTCTTCTTCTTCTCGTACCAAGGAACTCGGCAAATAAACGGAGCGGCGGTTCAAGGTTTTCAGACGGCGGACCTCCCTGAGCAGCTGACTGACAACAGGAGTGCTGCTGCTCTTGGCGCGGCTTTTTGCCCCGCGAACAATCCCGCTGGAAGTCCGGGCGCGCGTTTCGCCAACACTCAGTTTGGCGGAACTCAGGTCGCCTGCGACGGCTCCAACATAAGTCCAGTCGCACTGAGCCTATTGCAGACGAAGCTGCCCAACGGCACATTTGTTATCCCGAGCCCACAGACAATCCTGAATCCGGGAACGCCGAATGCAATCGGCTTTTCTTCGTATAGCGTCCCCGCGACATTCAAAGAAGACCAAGTCATTTTCAACATCGACTGGAAGATTTCGCCGAGAAATGCGTTGTCCCTAAAGTATTTTTATGCCTACGCTCCGCAAGTATGGAGCTTCAACTGCACGGGCTGTTTGCCTTATACCGGAGGCAACACCAACCACTCCGGGAACCAATTTCCGTCGGCAAAGTTGACAACGCTGATCACTAATAATCTCGTGAACGAATTCCATGCTTCCTACTACTGGATACGAGCGGACGCATTTCCCACCAATCCAATAACGCCACAACAGGTGGGGATGACGACAGCAACGTCCTCTTGGAACAGTTTCTTGCCGGTCATCAATATCAACGGGCTCCTCAACTTTGGAGGATTTCTCGTCGACGGTTCAAAGGATCCTACGACGAGTTATGAAGTGTCCGACCAACTATCCTGGTCGCACGGTCGTCATACAATCAGAACGGGCTTGGACATCAGACAGCCCGATTTCTACTATCACTTTTTCGGAGTAAAGGGACAGTTGACGTTTTTGAGCTGGGCTGATTTTTTGGTGGGGCAGAGTGCCGCCCAGAATGGTACTCCGTTTAGCAACGTGTTTAATTCATTTTCGTATGTCACCCAGCCCGGAGGCACGACTTACAACAACATTCAGTGGGAACAAAGCGCTTTTGTGCAGGACGATTTCAAGGTGAACGACCGACTGACTTTGAACCTTGGTCTGCGCTGGGAACATGATGGTCAACCGGCTGTCCACGACCGAAGCGCCGGGGTAGTGAACTACAATCTGGCCCTCTTGGAAGCCCAACCGATTCCACCAACGGATGGTACGTACGTTGGTTTGACTGTGGCGAACAATTACTCAGGAGACCTGCCTACCGGGGTGGTACGTCGCCAGAAGAATTGTCACAACAGCACGTGCGCTCCTTACTTTGATTTCGCTCCGCGGATCGGTTTTGCCTGGCGCCCGCTCGCGAGCAAGAGCGGCTTGGTCCTGCGCGGCGGATACGGCATCTTCTACAACATTGTACAAGGAGTTCCATTCGCGATTGCCGAAACCGCGGTTCCGCCGACCGGCGAAACGTTCAATCACAGCGGTGTAAGCAATTCGCTAGCCACCTTGGCCTTTCCTTTCAACCCGATCCCTCCGCTGGGTTTTATTTCCGCTCTGCGGACTCCTGCGTCGCAACTGTCGCAGAGTTCTGTCGAGTACAATCTGAGAACCCCATATACGATGACCTACAATCTCGATTTGCAGTGGGAGTTCAAACCCGCTTGGGTCCTGGACATAGGTTACGTCGGATCGAATAGTCATAATCTTGAAACCGCTTCGACATTTAACCAGCCGCTGTTGGCGAGCGCGGCAGACCCGGTAAACTGTGGCAATCCGCTGACAGGCTGCATTACGACTAACACTGCGACGAATGCTCCACAGCGCGTCCCGATTGTTGGCTTTACGCCGCCTGGTTTAACGTTCAACGGTAACTTTGGAGCGTTTGAATACAATGCCTTGCAGGCGATCCTGAAGACACCCTCATTTCACGGACTAACATTCCAGGCGTCGTATACTTGGGCTCGCGATTTTACAAACGTCACAGGGGTGGATTTGTCTGCCGGGGGCGCGGGCAGCGTCATTAGTAACGATCCCAACGACCGGCGACAGCAATGGGGACTGGCCGATTACACTCGGCCGCAGCGGCTCGTGGTGAACTATACCTACACCTTTCCGATCTACCGTAACGCAGAAGGCTTTACAGGAAAAGCGCTGTCGGGATGGAGCGTTGCGGGAGTCACGGTGGCTCAGGACGGTCTTCCGATAACACTTCTGGATTCGACGGGCGGCGCTGTGTACGGTTTTGCCGGTACGTCTCGAGCCCAACTATGCCCGGGATTCACTGCGGGAATGGTGCAGACCCGGGGCAGTGTCGAGTCACGCCTGAATAATTTCTTCAACTTACAATCGGTGGCAGATACTTCTGCTAAGGCTTGCGCCATGCCCGTTCTCGACGGCGTGCCCGGCGCCACGCTTTACGGCAATACGGGACGATCGCTATTCCTCGGGCCTGGCCAGTTCAACTGGGACATCTCGATCATAAAAAAGACAGTCGTAGGAGGGATCCGGGAAGGCGCCTATTTGGAATTTCGTACGGAGTTTTTTAACGCTTTTAACCATCCACAATTTTCAAACCCGGGCACCAGCGTAACAGGCTCCACTTTTGGTGTTATCTCTAGCACGACAGTCGCCCCTCGCATCATGCAATTTGCCTTACGATACGCGTTTTAGTGAAGGTCCGTTCAGTAATTGCGTAGGCGAATCAGTTCAACGAAATTCTTAAACTTTAGACCCAATACCGAGAGGAGTCTGCGATGAAGATGCTTCCAGAAGAAGGACACTTTGAAGAAACGGCAAACAAAACTGATCGGCGAAGCTTTATAAAGAACGCGTCCGTGGCGGGGATGGTTGCAGGAGCCGTAGGGATCAGCCGCGTGATGGAGGGTTCCGCACAGGCAGCTCAGTCCGCAAATTCAGCAGGCGATCCCCCTAGGCCGGCCGGCATTCGCCAAGGTGGTGCGTTCGATTGCCGCTTCCCAATTGCATATGAATTCTCGATTCCCGAGGCAACCACGATGTTGATGCAATATTTCGCGTCGTTAAGCCGGCGAGATTTAAAAGGTATATCGCAGACATTGCATTATCCATACGGTACGTATGAGGGGCTGGAGGCCACCATCGTTGAGAGTGCAGAAAGTCTGATGGACTCGCCTCCTCCCTCGATGAACGTCACAGGGAAAGGAGTGAATCTAATAGAACCCGGCTCCTACGACATGCTGGACAGCCTTGAGGTTCATAACTACCTGCCGGTCAGTGTTCAGTTTTCACTTTGTTACAGTCGTTATGCCGCCACTGGCGAAAAAATTCTTGTTTGCCAAGGTATTTATGCTGTCACGAACAACGACGGAAAGTGGGGCCTCCAACTTTCGTCGACCATCTTTAAGCCCGCGGATGAAGCAGACTTGGTCTTCAAAGATGCCGAGCAAGCCTACCTGCGGCAGGAACGAACCGACGCTTTAGCGTTTGCCAACCGAGATCTATCGAGATTAAAGACCCTCGTTCTAAATCCAGGAAAGCAGGCAATAATCGCGAACCCACTCGATTGGAAGAGTCCGCTGGTAGCGGCACACGATGGAGACCCGATGTCGCCCTACAAGACCAAAGGAGTGGTGAGCCGTCTGAAGGTAACAGATGTTCCTGAGGTTAGGTCGGAGCCAGACGCAGCCAAGATGGGAGCGGTTTTCAACGATTATTACGAGATTGCGCGGGGTGGTTTTCCGAAGTATGCGGCAACGAGGATTGCGCCGTACGCGCGGGTGTTGCACTCATCTTCCGATAAGGCGCACGTTTGGGGTGGTTACATTCGAAACGCCCCGGATCTAACTCTTATTAACGAATTCCACCGAGGTTTGGGCGTGTTCACATACGTCAACGGACATTGGGGTTATGCCGGCACTGCTGGCGGCCTAGGTGATGTCTATTACCACGACTATTGGAACGACGAACGGTCATAAGTCGATATAGGCTCGCAATGGTGCCTGGAAACAAAATGACAATATCCGAATTGCTCAAGGGCCTTCCCACGAATTTTGGACGTTGGGGAAAGCAGGACGAGATAGGGGCACTCAACTTCCTGACGCCGGAAGAAGTCGAACGCGGGCTATCGTCCGTCATCAAACACGCCCCGTTCACCCTTTCGGTCGTCATTAACCATCCGAAGGGCGATCCGCTCTGGCCGGGACGAAGCGGTGCGATGAAGTTAATGGTTCAGGATAAAGGTCACTATGAAGCCGGGAAGATTCAACCGTTTCCGGGAGGGATAGAGTATGCGGACGACTATCTTTGTATGTTCCCCCAAGGCACCACTCATTTTGACGCGCTGGGCCACCCCTGGT
>Ga0302324_100026727_pt1 | contig 11020 bp, 8 predicted proteins | sample Palsa_T0_1_FD_201949 | JGI IMG/M metagenome (GOLD analysis project Ga0302324, IMG submission 201949) | Peat permafrost microbial communities from Stordalen Mire near Abisko, Sweden - Palsa_T0_1 | ecosystem: Environmental > Terrestrial > Soil > Palsa > Peat permafrost | place: Sweden: Abisko...
TCGTCAGCCTCCGGATCTCCGGCACCTGGGGCCCCCTCGGCCACGAGGACCCGTTCTTCGCCGCACCCGCGCTCATCCACGCGGCCGCCAGCGGCAAGCCCCTGGACCTGTCCGCCCTGCTCATCCCGCCGCACCTCGGCGACGGGCTCGACCTGTGCTACGTCAAGGACACCGGCCGCGCGATAGCGCTGGCCCAGCTCGCCGGGCATCTTCAGCACCGCACCTACAACATCGCGTCCGGGCGGGTGACCACGAACGCAGAGGTGATCGCGGCGATCCGCGAAGCCGTGCCCGAGGCCGAGCTCGGCCTCCCGGCGGGTGCCGGCCGGCCAGGCGCCGCCCTTGACATCACCCGGCTCCGCCGGGACACCGGGTTCGAGCCGGAATACGACACCGTCCGCGCAGCCGCCGGCTACATCGCCTGGCTCAGGGCGGGCAACGAACGCTGACCCGCACCGGCAGCAGTCCCGCCACCACGTCGCCGGCACCAGCCCGGTGCGGTCAGAACGGGCGGACACCGGCTCCGCCGGATCGCGGGCACGGCCGCCCGCCACGAACAAGGGCGGTCACTACACACGAACAAAGCCATTCTTCCGCTCCTCAGACTCGCGACCTTTATTCAGGTGAACGGGCCTCCCGCCTGCGGCGCGTACTGACACACACGCGCCGCCAGAGCGACAATGACAGGATGGCTCGTGATGACAGCAAGGCCCTGCTGCGGCTGGCCTTTATGCCCCTTCTGGACGGGGGCAGGCCCTCGAGGACGCGCGAATGGGTGTCCCCTGTCGCTCCCGTCGTTACCCAGGCTGTCGCCGGGGCCGGGCACTGGGCCGCCGGGCGCCGGCAGCGGGCCCTGGCGGAGTGGGCAGGCGCTGCTGGCTTCGGGCTGGTGGCGTGGGGCCTTGGCACGGAAGCGCCAACCGGGGCCGAGGTGCTAGAGAACATCGCGGCCCTGGCCGGGACGGACGAACAGCGAAGGGACTTTTTGCGCAAGCTTGAGGCAGGGGCCCCGGCTACCGCCGCGACGGAAACACCCGCAGCCCGCCGGGTATCGCGGTTCTTCCGCTGGTTCGGCCTTGTTTCCCCGGTAGCGTGGATGGTCATCGGCGTGCCGTGGCGCCTGCGCCACCCGCGGCGGCTGACGGCGCTCGCGATCGCCAACGAAGCCCAGAACGTCGCCTTCAATGTCCTGCGGGCGGCCCGGGCCGTCCAGCGGCGCAGGCCGAGGATGGCCGTCGGCTCAGCCCTGGTGGCAGCCGGATCGGTAGCCCGGCTGCGGGCAGCATCGGCTGAACCCCTCCGGTAACGGCAGGCCCGCAGCGGCCACCGCGATAAGAGAACACCGGGAAATCGCAGAATGCACGGCCCCGCCAGGACAGCCGCCATGCCCAGACATCCTGAACTCACCGCATCCAGCCTGGCACTACTATGCCCGGCCCTGCTGTAGCGGCCCCGGCGTTCATAACCCGCTTGCCGACCCTGCGGGTGAGTGAGCGGTAGGCCTGGCCCGCATGCTTGCACACGTCACGGATATGGCGAGTGATTCCCGATGCGGGCGGTTATCCTCGCGGACTTCCACCGGGCCAGGGCAATCCGGACGGGGTCTTCCTCGCGTGTCCACAATCCCACTTGTGACGGTGACGCGGTACGTGACCCCGCTGCGCGAGGGCGGATCGCTGCCCGCCCTGGTCGAGGCGGACAATCTCGGCACCTACGTGATGAAGTTCCGCGGCGCCGGGCAGGGCCCCCTCGCTCTTGTCGCCGAGATCATCGCCGGTGAGCTGGCGCGGCGGCTCGGCCTGCGCACCCCGGAGCTGGTCCTCGCCGAGCTGGACCCGCGGATTCCGGGCAGCGAGCCCGACCCGGAGATCCAGGACCTGCTGAGGGCCAGCGAGGGACTGAACCTCGGTGTGGATTTCCTGCCCGGGTCGGTCGGCTTCGATCCGCTCGGCTGGACCACCGGCCGCGACTTCGCCAGCCAGGTGCTCTGGTTCGATGCGCTCGTGCAGAACGTGGATCGCACCTGGCGTAACCCGAACCTGCTGGTCTGGCACCGCGACATCTGGCTCATCGATCATGGCGCGGCGCTGCATTTCCACCACAACTGGCCGACCGCGGATCCCAAACGCCCCTTTGACGCCAGCGAGGCCATCAATGCCGGGGTGATCGTCTACTCGCACGGCCACCGCTACCTGGCCGCCCGGATCGAGCTGGATGTGGCCCGGCTGCTTGCGGTCGATCCCGCCGCCGACGTGGACGCGGTCCGTTCGGCCCTGTCCGCCTTCGAGAAGGCCTGCACCGAAGGCCCGCTAGCTGGCCGCCCGCTCGGCGAGCGCTTCCGCTGGCTCACCGCCCCCAGATCCACCATCGTCCAGCCCGGCCCCGTCCACAGCTGCCTCGCCAAGGACCCAGCCGCCGAGCTCACCCACCTCTTCGACACCCTGGTCCGCACCACCTGACCCGCGCGAGCACCACCTAGAGAAAGACCTCAAGCTCGGCCAGCGACCGGACCACCGTGGTCCCTTCCACGCCCTCCACCCGGGTCCCTCGGACGATCTGCACGGCCCGGATCCCCAGGGCCGCTGCCCCCGCGCAGTACGTCGCATTGTTGTCGGCGAACAGCGCGGCATCGGGCCCAACGCCGAGCTCGTCCAGCGCGTACTGGTAAATCTGCGGGGCCGGCTTCGCCGCGCCGACCTCGTTCGAGAGGGCTAGGACGTCGGCGAGCGCGGCCACCCCGAGCTCGACCAGAAGGTCGCGTGTGTTCTCATCGCAGTTGCTGACGATCGCGATCTTGATGCCGCGGGACTTGAGCGTACGCAGGAACGGAAGAACGTCGTCATACAGGCGCCCGGACAGCAGCAGTAGTTCCCGGCTCTTGTCCGTCATCGCGCGCACTAGGTCGGGTCGAGGCTCCACGCCGCACGCCCGCAGGATCTCCGTGTAGGCCTCGGCGATCGAGATCTCGCCGACGGACAGCGCAGGCGCGAGCCGCCTGAACTCGCGGAACATGGCATCCGCGGAGATGCCCGCCAGCTTCGGCAGCTCATTCCTGTGCGCGCTGAAGTCGGTGTGCACGATAGTGTCGTAGGCGTCAAGAAGACATGCGTCGCGGTGGGCCACCAGATAAGGGTAGGCTCCAGCAGCCCCTATTCCCCGTAGAGCTCCGCGACCGCCGCCTCGAACCGGTCCATAGCGCGCTCGACCGGCCCGCGCGCGGCCGACGGCAACCAGTGCACGGCCCGCCGGAAGCCGGTCCGCTCGTACGCTTCCAGCACCTTGGCGTCGGCGGGTACGCCCATGACCATCAGGTCGATCGGCCGGTCCGCACGGGAGCGCAGCTCGGCTGCCCGGTCCAGGATGCCGTTGCGGGCGTGGTTGGGGAACCACGCGTCGCCGAAAGCCGGCACCCGCTCGCGCAGGAGAGCCATTCGCCGACGCGGGTCGGTGCCGTGATTGGCCATCTCCTCCCGGTTCCAGCCCGCGCCGACGCCGAACTCCAGCCGGCCACCGGACAGGTAGTCGACGCTGGCTACCTCCTTGGCCGTGATGATCGGGTCCCGCTCGATCACCAGGCAGATGCCCGAGCCGACCCGGAGCCGCGTGGTGGCGGTCGCCGCGGCGGTCAGCGCCACGAACAGGTCGAAGGTGTGCGCGTACTTGCGCGGCATCTCGCCGCCGCCGGGGTACGGTGACTGCCGGCTGGCCGGGATGTGCGTGTGCTCAGGGAAGAACAAAGACTCGTGTCCGCGCTCTTCGGCTAGCCGCGCAATGTCGGCAGGGGCGATGGCGTCGTGAGTGGGGAAGATCGCTACACCGGTATCCATGCGACCCAAGCCTAGGCGGCCCCCGGCCCCGGCATCATCAGACATGGCAGGCGCGCCGCTCCCCGACGCTCACTCGTGTCAGAGGTCCGCTAGAGCCCGGGCCGGATCGGTATCCGGCGAGCCGCTGGGTTCCCAGTCCTGGTCCGATCGCGCGTACGGATACCAGCGCAGGTCCCGGCCGAGCCGCAACTGCAGGTGGCCCGCGGTGATCCGGTTGCCCTGGATGGTTTCCGCCGCATTGGCCTTGGTGCGCAGCGCCGCGCGCGCCGCCGTCAGCAGCTCGAAAGCGTCCGGATCGTCCGCGGCCGGTTCCCATTCGGCACGCAGCGATTCCAGACCGGTCATGCCGCCCTGCCGCCAGGCCAGCGCCTGGCGGGCGAGGTCACGTTCACCGACCCCGGAGCGCACCGCGAGCACAGCGAACGCCGGCGTGCCTAGCGCTCGGGCGGCCCTGCGAGCTAGGTCGGCGTCAGGGTCGAGGGTCAGTCCGGCGTCGGCGGACAGGCCCATCGCCATGTCCCAGGCCCGACTGGCCGCATCGGCGGCTAGTTCCAGCAGGTCATCACGAAGGCCAGAGCGCCAAGGCGGCGGATCCACGGGAAGAGCCGCAGGATGACCAGGCCGCCTGGGCGGCAACGGCACGGGTGGAACCGGTTCGGACGCTGTCGGCGAGCCGAACGCCGCCCTAGCGTCCACGCCCTCGTCGGTGGCGGGCGGGCTGGCCACCGACGGTGCTTTGGCCTGGTCGCCCGCCGGAGCTTCCGCCGCGGCCCCCGGCGAGGTCGCCTGACCCGGCGCTGCGCCGCGCCGTCGGGCCCGGACCCCGGCCAGTACCTGATCTCGGGTCCGGCCGCGCAACAGAAAAAGGGTGAAGGGGTCAGCGTCTAGCGCATCGGTGAGGAGGTAACAGGCCGCCGCCGAATGCTTGCACGGGTCCGCCTCGTCCGGGCAGCTGCAACGCGGTCCTAGCTCGCCGCCACCTGGCAGAAGGTTAAGGCCTGCGCTGGCCGCGTCGTCGGCGATCTCGGGCGGCAGCTCGCCATCTAGCAAGGCCGCCGCGTGGCCGAGCCGGGCTGAGATGGCGGCGAGCACCCGGTCCCATTCGTCATTGGTGAATCGCCGCACCCGGATCCTGACCTCATACGGCTCCGTCTTCCGGCCCTGAACGTGAGCACGTGCCTCTCCCGACGCGAGGGTCAGGTCACCGACCGCGCCGGAGCGCGCGTACTCTCGGCCGCGTGGCAGCCGGTCAGGGTCCAGCTGCGCTCGCTGCTCCAGCGCCTCCAGCCACGCTCGGCCCCACCACGTCCGGCCGAAGGCCAGCTGCGCGGAACTCGTCGGGCCCGCCCCGGTCACGTCGCTCACGGGGCGGCTCGCAGGCTGACGAGATCGGCGAGCTCGGCGTCGGATAGCTCGGCGATCCAGCCCTCGCCAGAACCGATCACGGCATCGGCGAGCTCGCGTTTGGTCTCGAGCAGGGCCGCGATCCGGTCTTCGAGCGTCCCCTCGGCGATAAGCCGGTGCACCTGCACGGGCCGATCCTGGCCGATCCGGTACGCCCGGTCGGTGGCCTGATCCTCCACCGCCGGGTTCCACCACCGGTCGTAGTGCAGCACGTGGGTGGCGCGGGTCAGGGTCAGGCCGGTCCCGCCCGCCTTGAGCGACAGCAGGAATACAGGCGCCTGGCCGGCCTGGAACCGGGCCACCATATCTTCACGGCGCGGCACGGGAACCCCGCCGTGCAGGAACAGGGAGCGGATTCCGCGCGCGTCGAGGTGCTGCTGCAGCAGCGTCGCCATCTGGGTGTACTGGGTGAAGACGAGCATCGACTCGCCGCCCGCCAAGATGACGTCGGTCAGCTCGTCGAACGCGGCCAGCTTCCCGGACCGGCCGGCCAGCGGTCCCGGCTGCTTGAGGTACTGAGCGGGGTGGTTGCAGATCTGCTTCAGCGCGGTCAGCAGCTTGAACACCAGACCGGCCCGCTCGATGCCCTGCCTGGTCTCGATCGCCTCCATCGTCTCGCGGACCATCGCCTCGTACAGCGTCACCTGTTCGGCGGTCAGCGGCACGAACAGGTCCGTCTCGGTCTTGCGTGGCAGTTCGGGTGCGATACCGGGGTCGGTCTTCTTGCGCCGCAGCAGGAACGGCCGGATGAGACCCGCGAACCTGGCCGTCGCCTCGGCGTCGCGGTACCGCTCGACCGGCACCGCCACCCGGCGGGTGAAGGCCTCCAGGTGCCCGAGCAGGCCGGGCGTCGTCCAATCGAGGATCGACCACAGTTCCGACAGCCGGTTCTCCACCGGCGTTCCGGTGAGTGCGACCCTGGCGGGCGCGGGCACCGCCCGCAGTTGGCGCGCCGTCCGTGACAGCGGGTTCTTGGCGTGCTGCGCCTCGTCGGCGACGACCAGGCCCCAGCCGATCTCGGCGAGCCGTGCCGAGTCACGCAGCACCACGCCGTAGGTGACCAGGACGATCTCATCGACGGCCAGGTCTTCCAGGTGTCTCCCGCCGCCGTGGTACCGGCGGACCGGGATGCCGGGAGCGAACCGGCGTACCTCGCGCTCCCAGGTGCCGAGCAGCGACGCCGGGCACACCACGAGCGTGGGGCCCGCCTTGGCGTCCCGTCGGTGCAGGTGCAGCGCGATCACCTGGATCGTCTTGCCGAGTCCCATGTCATCGGCGAGGCAGCCGCCGAGCCCGGTATCGCACATCGCGGCCAGCCAGGTCAGCCCCCGCTGCTGATATGGCCGCAGCGTCGCCACGAGCCCTTGCGGCGGATCGAGCGGCACCGGAGCGGACGCGATGCCCGCGACCCGGGCGGCCAGGTCGGCGAGCGGGCCTTCCGCGACCACCTCGACGGTCTCGCCGTCGATCTCCGCCGAGCCGGCGAGGACAGCGCCGAGTGCTTCTGACGTGCGCATCCGCGTCCGCGGCGGGCGGCGCAGCCGGTTGAGCAGGTCCGGATCGAGCATCACCCAGCGGCCCCGTAGCCTGATCATCGGCCGTTTCGCCTCGGCCAGGGCGGCGATCTCATCGGCGTGGAGCAGCGCACCGTCCAGCGTGAGCTGCCAGCGGAAATCCAGCAGCGCCGCGAGGCCGAATCCGGCCTCCGTCAGTTTTTCCGGCGCCGGGGTGGGGACGGCCCTCAGCTTGAGGCCGTCATCGACCATGCTGGAGGGCCAGAGCACCTCGATGCCGGTGCCCGACAGTTCCTCGGCCGCCGGTCCGAGCAGGCTGGTGAGCGCGTCGTCGTCGAGGTCGATGACCGACGGGCTGGCTTGCTGCAACACCTGAGCTAGCGGCGACCAGATCGCCGCGCCGCGGCGCAGCGCCAGCAGCAAGTCCGTCTCCGCCTGGGAGCCGAACCTGGAGATCACAGCCTCCGGCTGGCTCCACAGCGCGGCGGCGTCGACGATCAGGCTCGGATCGGCGTTGCTGCGCAACTGCAGCACCAGCCGGAACGCAGGCACGGGCCCGTCCTCCCACTCGGGCCCGTCCTCCCACTCGGGCCCGTCCGGCCCTTCGTGCCCTTCGGCCGGATCCGCCTCCGCGGCACCTGGGTAGTCCTCCTCGTCATCGGCCATGGGCGGCGGCGTCGCGACCGCCTCGATCCGAAGGCCGAGACGTGCCCCAGCTGACAGGCCGTCGGAGGTATCGGCGAGCCACTCCGCGAGATCGCTGACCCGGGTCGGCTCAGCGGCGGCGAACGCGCGCGACGCGGTCGCCCTGGGCGCCGCGGGCGAGCGTGCGATCATGTCGGCGATCGCGTCCCAGAGGTCGCGGATCAGCGCATCCGGAGAACGAAGCCGGATCGGACGCGAGCCGGGAATCGCCAGGGCATGCGCGGCCGGCGGGAAGGCGGCGGCGAGTTCACGCAGCCAGCTAAGGTCGGCCGGATCGAGCGGGCCGGCCCGCCACACGTCCGTGTCGTCAGCGCCGACTGTCGGCAGAAGCCTGCCGCGGGCCACCAGGCAGACACCCGCCGCGGCCGCCGCGGCCCATACCCGCGCGCTCCGCCGCATCGGCGGCCCGGCCTGCTCGTCAGGACCAATGGCCAGCAACGCAGGAAGAGCCTCGCCGATCGGGATGAGGTCCGCCGAGACCAGGCGCTTGCGCAGATCATGAGTACCACGGGGGAAGACCAGCTGTAGCTTGGCGGATCCCGAGCCAGTGCCCCAGCGCGCGAACACGCCTCGCCGGGGAATCTCGCTCGGTACGAAGACCAGCTCGCCGTCCAGCACGAACCGCACGATACCGGTTCTCCTATCGGCCGGGCCGGACTTTCCTGGTCTTCGACGGGAGGGCGACTGAGTCAGAGTGCCTGGCTGCGACCATCACCGCACCCGAGAGCTGCCCTGGCCTTGCTTACGACCAGAGCATGGCCTCGACTTCCGGCAGCGACCGGACCATCGTGGTTCCCGCCGCGGGCACCTCCCCGTCGATCCTGTTGAGCTCGCCCCGGACAATCTGCGCCGCGCCGATGCCCAGGGCCGCCGCGCCCGCGCAGAAAGCCGCCTGGTCGTCCACGAACAGCGCGGCACCGGCCGGAACACCGAGCTGTTCCAGCGCGTGCCGGAAGATCTCCGGCGACGGCTTGGCCGCGCCCACCTCACACGAGAGAACCACCGCGTCGACGAGTTCGGGCACGCCGAGTTTGACCAGCAGATCACGGGTGTGCTCCGAGCAGTTGCTGACGATCGCAGCCCTGACGTCGTGCGATCTGAGGTTCTCAAGGAACGGGATGGAGTCCTCGTAGACGTGCGCGGAGGCCAGCAGCAGTTCCCGGTCCGCCTCGACGAGCGCGCGCACCAGGTCTGCGCGCGGCTCGACGCCGCACTCCTGCAGGATCTGACCGAAGCCCTCGGCTTTGGTCAGCCGGCCGACGTTGAAGAACGGCCCGACACGCCAGATCCCCGCGCGCCAGGCATCAGGCGCGACCCCGGCCAACGCCGGCATGTCCGTGCTATGCCGCGAGAAATCGCAGCTCAGAAGGGTCTCGTAGACGTCGATAAGGCAGGCGGCGGGCTGGGTCACAAGAGCAGCGTAGGCCCGGCCCCTGCAGGCACCAAGGGGCCACGGCAAGCAGCCCGGTCAGTTCGTCCTGCTAAACTGGGGACAACGAGAGGCGAGTGGTATGGACTGGGTGATATCAGGCTTGCTGCTGATTCTCATCATCGGCACGCTGGTCGTGCTGCAGAGGCGCGAGCGCAGTAGGGAATAGCCTCAGGAGCCACGCCATGACCGCTGCGGGGATAGACCTGTCGGAAACGGCGTTCTGGGGCCTCCGGTTCGCCGACTTCGAGAACCGGATCGAGGGGGCGGTGGATGAGATCGTGCGCTACGTCATGCTGCGCGAGCTACTCACCCGTGTCCCCGACATCACGGCGGGCGAGCCCGCCCGGCTGCTGTCCAGCTTCGTCAACGGCATCAAGCGGCTGCCCTGCCAGTTCGGCGGCTGATGTTCGGCATCACCCGGTAACGCGGATGTAATCCGAACGACAGATCATGACAGCCATGGCGTACCTTCACGCTGGCAACGGCGGTCCGGTGCCGCCCACGGGTTACCTGCCGATCGAAGAGCACGGGATCGTCGGTGACCTGCGGACGGTAGCGCTCGTCGGCACCGACGGCACGGTCGACTGGTACTGCCCGTCCAGGTTCGACGCCCCTTCGCTGTTCGGGGCGCTGCTGGACGCCCGCAAGGGCGGTTACTTCTCGTTGCGTAGCCGCAGCAGCGGCCGGCCGAAGCAGCTGTACCTACCGGACACCAACATCTTGCTGACCCGGTTTCAGGGGGCAGAGGCGGTCGGCGAGGTGATCGACTTCATGGTGCCGGAGACCAGCGGTACCGGCCGGGCGCGTGACCTGCTGGTCCGGCAGGCGCGCGCGGTCCGCGGCCGGGTCACCTTCGAGCTCGCCTGCCATCCGGCGTTCGACTACGGCCGGGCGCCGCATGCCGTGCGGCTGGTAACCGGCGTCGGCGCGGTCTTCGAGTCATCCGCTGGCCGCTGCGTGCTGCGCTCCGATGTGGCGCTCAAGATCGAGGAGTCCGGTGTCGCCGCAACCTTCACCCTGGAGGAAGGCCAGGGCGTCGACATCGAGCTGGAGTGGAATGGCGAGGTACGGCCGCTGGCCGAAGGGGAGACCGAGGAGCTGTTCACCCGGACGTCGGATTTCTGGCAGAACTGGGTCAGCCAGTCCAGGTACCGGGGGCGGTGGCGGGAGATGGTGCAGCGTTCGGCGCTGGTGCTCAAGCTGCTCGTGTATCACCCGACCGGGGCGCTGGTCGCCGCGCCGACCACCTCGCTTCCCGAGCGGCTGGGCGGCGGCCGCAACTGGGACTACCGGTACAGCTGGCTACGCGATGCCGCGTTCACCATCTACGCGCTGATGACGCTCGGCTTCCTGGAGGAGGCCGCGTCGTTCATGGAATGGGTGCAGCGCCGCTGCGAGTCCGCGACCGCCGAACGCGACGTCATGATCATGTACTCGATCGACGGCAACGAGGATATCGAGGAGTCAATCCTTGATCATCTGGACGGCTATCAGGGGTCGCGGCCGGTGCGGATCGGCAACAGCGCCGTCGGGCAGCGGCAGCTTGACGTGTACGGCGAGCTGATGGACTCGGTGTACCTGTACAACCGCGAGGCGCCGATTTCCTACGATTTGTGGACCGGGCTGTGCAAGCGGCTCGACTGGCTGGCCAAGCACTGGCAGGAGCCGGACGAGGGCATCTGGGAGATCCGCGGCCCGCGGCAGCGTTTCACCTACTCGGCCCTGATGACCTGGGTAGCTTACGACCGGGCCGGCCGCCTGGCCCGCGACCGGGGCCTGCCCGCACCGGTGGAGCGGTGGCGCAAGCTCGCGGCCGCGGCTCACCGGTATGTGCAGGAGTCCTGCTGGGATCCCGAGCTGCGGAGCTATGTCATGTATCCGGGCAGCAAGCTGCTCGATGCGTCGGTGCTGGTGATGCCGTTGGTGAAGTTCGCCGGGCCGACCGACCCCAGGTTCCTGTCCACCCTGGACCGGATCACCGCGGAACTCACCTCCGACAGCCTGGTCTCCCGGTACGCCAGCACCGGGCACGACGGGATCGCCGACGGCGAGGGCACGTTCAGCCTGTGCTCGTTCTGGTACGTCGAGGCACTCACCCGGGCCGGCCGGGTCCGGGAAGCCCGGATGATCTTCGAGAA
>Ga0302324_100026728_pt1 | contig 11020 bp, 10 predicted proteins | sample Palsa_T0_1_FD_201949 | JGI IMG/M metagenome (GOLD analysis project Ga0302324, IMG submission 201949) | Peat permafrost microbial communities from Stordalen Mire near Abisko, Sweden - Palsa_T0_1 | ecosystem: Environmental > Terrestrial > Soil > Palsa > Peat permafrost | place: Sweden: Abisko...
GCGGGCAACCGGTCGCCGGTCTGCACTAATCGTGTTTTTCGGTGATCCGCCGATTGCGTCGGGTTCTGTTGCACCAACACTTGCACATCGATGAATTCTTTGAATGTCACCGTCAATTTAGCTCGTGCAGGCGTACCGTTCGGAAAGAACAGCGAGAACTGGCCGCTGACATTATCCAGTACTCCCCGAAAATAGAATCCACCCCAAGTGATCTCGCAGATCGGAGGCGCGTGAGTCTCCGGATCGATGGCCAGCAGTGCGTATATTTGATTTGTGTACGTCGTGACATCCATTTGCTCTTCGTAGGTATCGAAAAACAAGTCCATGCCCAGGGTCCGCGTATTCCCATTGACATATTGCAGGATGGGGGCCTGGAGTCCTGGAATCGCGGCCTCTGCGATCGTATTGCCCTTTGCGACGGTGTACAGGTTGGGATTAAACAGGACGTCAATGCTGTCTTGTCCCTCCGGCAGAATAGCAGCTTTGGCGTATTCCATATGGTCTCAGACACCTTTCCGCTGCCGCTCGCTTGACAACCGGCGGATCAGTATTTGATAAACCTGGTCTGCCAACCCACTGATGTCGACGTTCGAAGGGCCCGATCGACCGCCGGTCGCACCCGCGGGAGCCGGCGGTGGCGGGGGCGCCGGATTCGGGCTCGCCACAACGCCAGGCATGGGCGCGCGATTGACGGTTGTGCCGCCGCGTTGGGAGCCATTCGATACGTTCCGCTCGATGACGGCCGAGCTTTGTGGGAGCCTCTCCAGATGGACGCCGGCGCCGGTAAAGCGACTGCCAGTTGGGCGTCGGTCCGTGGCGTCAAAGGACCGCTGAATCGGATGCTGGCCATGCACGATAGCCGAGCGCCGCAGCCCTGTTTCGGAATTCGCAGACGCGCTCAAAAGGGGTCTTGAGGCCGCACCTTCGGAGCGTTGCGAAACCATTGGCGAAGACGGCACTTGCGGAGGCTGCGCGGCTGGTACCCCAGCTTGGCTGGCAATTTGAAGGTCGATTAACTGTACGTCGCTGTCGCCGACGTCCGCTGCCGGTCTCGCCAAGGTAGAAGGCTGGAGGCCAGCCCTCCGCTGAATGAGGGGCATTGTGGCTCTCTCGGGCTCGGCATCGGATGTGTTTGAGGTGCTGTCTAAAAGAGGCACACTACCAACTGCATGTACAACTGGCACGGATACCTGCACGCCCAGTTTCTGCTCTGGCGGGACATTAAGGTTGCGGACTTCTTTGTGCGTTAGCGTCTCAGCCCCAGCAGCCGCCATCTGGCGTTGTGAGTCGCTTGGGGGCGTTGTAGAAAATAAGAGCTGTGGCGCAGAAACACTCCCAGTACGCTGCATTGCCTCCGCGGATTTCGTTTGCCGCTGAACCATCTCGGAGGGAAAAACGGGCAGCCCGGGAGTTTCCCGTGGCTCGCCACCGCGTACGGTGGATTGCTCTCTCCCGGCCGCGTCGCTCCGTGGACCCTGAAGAGGATACCGTTGAATAGGAGCACGCGCGGGCGCAAAGCTTTGGGATGTGAACAGATGGGCGTCGCTTGTGTGAGGCCCAATCTGCGAATCCGTGTTATCCACGTCAGGATTTGACCTGGAAACTCTCGGCTCGCTCGCGCCAGGGCTCACGTGGCCGAGTTGCAAGTGCCGCTGAACCATCTCAACAGGAACCGACTCCCTTTTCTGACTCCCTGTGCTTTCCGCTTCGGCCGCGTCACGATTTCGCGGAATGGTAGTCCTGTTTTCACGTGCTTCGCCAACGACCGGTCCCGGTGGTCCGACTTCCGCCGAAGTCTTGATGTCCCGCTGAACGAACGGATGTGCCGGCTCAGCGCCCGTACTCAATCCGGGTGTTACCGGTTCGCTCGCTCGCACGTCCCGTTGAACCATGTCCGCCGAAGTGAAGCGGCGTCCCGTAGATTCCGGGTCTCCAGCATCACTGGCGCTCAATTTGACAGTTTCGGCTTCGCTTACGAGTGCGTTCGGTTCGGCTTTCGGCTGAACCATCCCGGAAGCAACCGGCCGCAGTGCGCTTTCTATGTTGCCTGGCGGTGCGAAAACTATCTCGCTCGCTGCGGATTTCTCTCGTCCGGTCACAGCGCTTTGTGGACCCTGAAGAGGGTACCGCTGAATCGGCACATCCACGGGCGTAAACTCTTGGCGCTTGGCCGCCCCGGCCTTGCTGCTTTCGATGCGGGGTTCATTCGGCGGTTCGGCGTAACGGATATCCGTATCCGATCTGGAGATTCGCAACCCGCTCGCCGCCGGGCTCGCTTGGCCGGATTCCAAGTGCCGCTGAACCATCCGTACGTCGACGTGCCCACCGGCCTGCACGGCGTCCTGCGCCTCCCTCACCATGGGGTCCCGCTGAACGAAGGATTGTGCCAGTTCCTTACTCGCCCTCGGTCTGGACATCGCCGGTGCGTTTGCTCGCGCGTCGAGTTGAATCATCTCCGCAGAAGCCGGCTGGCGTGCGGTTGTCTCCAATTTACTTGGCGAAAGGTGGACCTTTGTCTCACTCGCCAGCTCCCCGACGTGGCCGGACTCATCTTTGTCACGAGACCGCTGGATAGTGTCGCGGCCGAACGCGTTCGGTTCGCCCGGCTGGGCTTTCGGCAGCGCCATCCCAGAAACCGCACCACCCGCAAAAGCTTCCACGTTGCCCGGCGATTTGCTAACCTCGCCTGCATCCGGCCGCTGTCGTATTAATCCTGGCGCCAACGGTTCGCCAGGCTCCGAAGAGGCAACCTTCTTTGCCGAGTTTTCCAGATTTCCCGGTGATAGGAAGACGAGTGCGTCATTGCGATTCTCTGTGGAGCGCGCCGACCCACTCAGCCTAGGAAGCTCTGCGGATTGCCTCGCAATGGGCGTCTGTGCCCTCACATGCAAGCGTGGCTTGTCGACATCCATATGCCGCTGAATCATTTCCGACGGGAGGACTTGGCGAGCGGCGCGCTCCGGAGCGCTTGGCGAACGGGAGACCTCTACTTCAGCCACGCGCGGGCTTGATCCGGACAAGGCTACTTCGCTCGCGAACGGTGTCGATGTCTCGGCCACGGTCGAATGCAAATCGGGATGAATGCCGGCAACCTGGGTCGTCTTCGACGGTAAAATCGCGTCAGGCGCCTGAGGCTGGATCGAATGCGGCGAGCCAATATCCCGCTGAACCATCGCGGGGAAGATCCCAGGTTTAGTTGACTCGCTTACATCAGCCGCGACTGACAAAGGAGATTCATCATTCGGCCTCGGTATCGCGCCAGACGCGTGTTGCTGCCCGGCTTGGCTTTCGCTAAATGCTAGAGCCTCTGCGCTTGCCGGACTCGATCGTGGTGTGCCAATATCCCGCTGGACCATGGCAGCGAAGATCCCAGGTCGAGTTGACTCGCCAACATCAACCGCGACTGACAAACCTGACTCAATACTCGATGGTATCGCGACAGACGGGCCTTGCGACGCTGCTTGGCTTTCGCTGAATGGAGCCTCTGCACTTGCCGAGCTCGATTGGTGTGTGCTGGGATCCGGCCGGTCCGTGACGGGGAAGCTCCCAGGTCCAGTTGGCTCCCCAACATCGGCCGCGACTGACAATGCTGAGTGAATATTCGGCGGCGGTATCGCGCCAGATGGGTGTTGCGGACCCGCTTGGCTTTCGCCGACTGCTGGAGCCTCTGCGCTTGCCGGGCTCGATTGCGGCGTGCCAATATCCCGCTGGACCATGGAGGGGACGCTCCCAGGTTTAGTTAACCCGCCAAGATCAGCCAAGACTGACACAGATGATTCATTAGTCTCCCTCGGTATAGCGTCAGACGGGTGTTGCGGCCCTGCTTGGCTTTCGCTGACTGCAGGAGACTCTGCGCTTGCCAAGCTCGATTGCAGTGTGCTGCGACCCGGCTCGACCGTGGCGGGGGAGCTCCCAAATCGAATTGACTCGCCAACATCAGCCGCGACTGACAAAAGTGAATCAATATTCGGCGACAGTATCGCATCAGACGAGCGCTGCGGCTCCGCCTGGCTTTCACTGGATGCCAAAGTTCCAGCGCTTTCCGGGTTCGATATCCGTCTGCCAATATCCCGCTGGACTATAGGGGGAAAACTCCCGACTTGAATTGACCGGTCAACATTGACCGCGGCTGACGAACCCGATTCAACGTTTGGCACGGTCGGAGGTTGTTCTTTTCGTTGTAATGAACTCGCGGCTTGCGCCGGCGTACCCGCTGTGGGCTGATGCGGATACACACCCTTCACTTGCCGTTTGAAAACCGGGCGTCCTAGCTTGGTGGAGGAACTGGGAGGAGATGCGGCCCGGTCCGGCCTCGTCTCAGGTCGATGACCGATAATTTCCTCAAAAGTCGCCCTCCGTTGAACGGTTTGACTGGCAGGTGGGGGTGGAGCGGGCGACAGAATGGGCGCCTGGGGCGGGAATGGCGTTCGTAGAATCTCCGGGACATCAGATCCTGGTTCACGCCGAAACGAGACCGCGCGAAAATGAGTGGCTTGTGGCGGCCGCGACTGTATTCTTGCCGAGAGATCCGAAGCACCCATATGCGCCGATTCGAACGCCGGCCACGCATAGACCGGGCTTGTCCACCCACGTGGCACCAATGCGGAGTGCGCCCAGCGCCGTTGCAGACGAGCCAAAAGAGGCAAGTGTGCAGCCGTGAACCGGGCGCTGCGGGTTACCGCGGCCGGCGCCCCGGGCAACCATGCCACCCCGGGAGAGTTGCCGTAACGCGCACAAAGCCGCCGCCCCAGTCCCAGGCCCGCGCCTGTCTGTCGCGCCGCTGCATCAGGTCTCTTTCCTTCCGACTCTGTCATGATACGTTCATCAGGCCGTTGTGCGCCAACTCCAGGGCCTCTATCGCGACTTCATTAACGTTTGCTTTCAGCTCCGGACCAGTCCACTTCACCGGATAGGCATCCGCGAAATCCCATCGTCGCTTTTCCTCTCCTGACTCATCCATGAGCAGAATCGATATATTCTTCCGCTCGACGGTGCCCTGCACTACATCCCAATACCAGTTCCAAAGCACCTTAACATCCGATATGCCTCTCTTCAGAATCAGATTCGACGCATACTTTGCCGGGCCGGCCCGCTTATGAATAAACCCGTTGACACCGCCCTCCCGGTAATCCTCCACTTCCAGTTCGAGTTCCAGCCCACTGACTTCGCTGAAGCCGCCGGTGACCAAGCCTTCAATCTCCACTGCAAAGTTATAGTCGAGCAGTGGATCCTTGCGCGTGCCTGGAGCCATGCTTTGAGTTCCAGCTTCAACGCCGACTGCAAAGCTAAAATCGACGGACGCGTCCACGTCGATACTTGCCGAGGCACTGGCCTCGACGTCCACGCTAGCGCTGAAACCCCCGCTGAATGCCATGCTCAAGACTCCCTTTTGGCGGCATCGTTGAGCCGCTGATTAATTCGCGAGACTTCACCCACCCACCGCTGTCTCTCGCGGTGATCGAGGGCCATGATCTGCTGATAAGGCCAATGCAGATAATACGCGACGAAGGCTACCTCCTCGTACAGCAGATCCGAGGGGTAGCCTGTCAACCCCCCAGGCCGTTCATCTCCAGGTCGAACTTCGCGTCGCATACCGGGCACGTTACGCCGACACGGGTGTGTCCGTTCTCGTTGATCTGGCGGTAAATATCCTGCAGATACGCCAGATCCCCCGAGAACAGCCCCTCAATTACTTTAGGGTTGATGTGCGTGAGTTCTCCTAAACGACTGATGACCCGGGACAGGAGAATAATTACCAGATATCCCGGGTTGGTCTGTACGCGCGGGTCCTTCATCGGCGCAATCTCGTCGTACGCCGTCGCCAGTCGCATCACGCCCTCCCGATGCAGGTTACCTTCGGAATCGACAAACCCTCGGGGCAGCGTGAAAGGAAACTCGGTCTGCATCTTCACGCCTTAGTCACCCCCTCATGCGCGATCTCGAGTTGCTCGACCGCGACCTCGTTGGCGGTGGCGTTGAAACTGGGTCCAGTCCATTTGCTGGGCCAGGCGTTCACGAAATTCCAGCGAAGCTTCTCCTCGCCCGCATCGTCACACAGAACGATGGAGCCGTTTTTCCGCTCCGTCTTTCCGTCGATGACCTTCTTCCGCCAATCCCACAGCGAATGATCGTCAGTGATACCCCACTTGAGGGTGATGGGGGAGTACTTGATCAGGCCCGGTAGTTTGCGAGCCGTGAAGACTTTCTCATTGCCCTCCCGATACTCGATCGGCTCGCCGCCGGCATCAATCCCCGCGCATTCCCGGAAACCGTTGCGGCTGATGCCGTCGATTTCCAGTTTGAAGTTATAGCCATTGTATGGGTCTTTTCTATCTCCTGTTGCCATGATCCTTATTTATCCTCTCTTTTACAAAAGTTGTCTTGGCCGCGTGGGCCCGCTAAGAGTTACTCCCTTCTCGCCGTGGATGAGGCGAACGACCACGAACTCGTAGGGAATGGTTGGCGCCAAGCCGATTTCAGTTACCACCTGACTCAAGTCGCGAATCTCAGGCGGATTTGTCTCGGCATTGCATTTGATGTAAAAAGCCTCCTGGGGCGTCCGGCCCTTGAATGCGCCGGCACGAAACTGATCGTTGAAATAAGTTGTCAGTTCCCGCTCAATACGCGCCCATAGCTTCGGATTGTTCGGTTCGAATACGATGTCCGACATGCTCCATTCGATCCATCGCACCGCGGTGAGGAATACGCGCCGCACGTTGACATAAGTCCACGCCGGCTGACCGCTCAGCGTGCGGGCCCCCCAGACTCTGATGCCGCGGCCCGGAAAAAACCGCAGACAGTTAACGTGTTTGGGATTGAGATAATCCTGGTCGGCATTGGTCAGAAGCCGTTCCAGATCTACCACGCCGTCCAGGACTTCGTTCGCCGGAGCTTTGTGTACGCCCCGGAGCCGATCCGTCCTGGCATAAACCCCCGCCACGTGACCGCATGGCGGTACTACTTCGTATCCTGAGTCGAACCCTTTTACCTTGACCCAAGGATAATAGATGGCGCCGTCCCTACCGTCAATCGCACTCCACTGATCCCAAACCTGTTGACAGTTATCCCCCTGCAGCGAATCGAGGATGGCAAAACGGTCCCCCGCCTTTTCGCAGCCGTTTACGACCACCTGCTGATCCTCGAACGCCCGCGCCCGGTCTTTCACGAGGTCCGGCGCACACACCAGATCGATGGTGTTGAGCGAAGCTATAGCCTCCAGACCCTTCTCGAGGCTGCCGAAAGTGTCGTCTTCCAGAGGAACCACATAGCATCTCTGTCCTCCATTTTCAAAGAACCCCCGCACGGCGTAAGCTAGATAGCTGCCGGGCGTTGGCTTTTCTACCTGGTGCCCGAACTGGGGCCAGAGTGAGAGCATGATAGGAGTGTTAGGCTTTATTTTCATGCCCGGGTTGGCCGAAAGTAACCCTAGGAATGCCGGCACACCCGTAGCGAACTTGACCCGATGCGGCAGCCCGAAACTATCTTCCAAATAGACGCCCGGGTGCCGCTCCGTGAAATAGTCCTGCCTGACTTTGCTCTTGTCTATTCCGGCCTTTGACATAAAGCTACCGCGCTGCCGCTATTGTGCCTGTGGTCCGCCCCACTGGGAGATGCGGAAGATCACGAACTCAGCCGGTCTTACAATAGCTACGCCAATCTCTGTGGTTACGCGGCCGATGTCCCGGTCCTCGGGTGGGTTCGTCTCATCGTCGCACTTCACGTAAAACGCCTCGGCGGGCGTGCTTCCGAAAAGCGCTCCGTCGCGCCACACAACCGTCAGAAAGGCGGTGACGTTGCGGACGATTTTAGCCCACAGCGTTCGGTCGTTAGGCTCGAAGACCACCCACTGAGTGCCATGATCGATGGACTTCCGCAAAAAGAGTAGCGTGCGCCGCACGTTAATGTACTTAAGGTCCGCATTGAAATCGCCGCCAATGGTTCTGGCGCCCCAGACCGTGATGTTATTGTTCATATTGCGGATGCAGTTTACTCCTCCCGGGTTCAAGCCATCCTGTAACGCCCGGCTGATCTGCACTTCAACGTCCAAGGCCCCCCGGATCACTTCATTGGCTGGAGCCTTGTGGACACCCCGTTCGTGATCGACACGCGAGTAGATACCGGCCATATGCCCGCTCGGACCGACATAAATCTCCCCATCCGAGTCCGGGTTTAGGAGCTGCGTGGGTTCGTCGAAGACCTTGATCCAGGGGAAATAGAGAGCTCCGTAGTCGGTGTTGTGCGCTTCCCTGACGCTGTCCAGACTCAAATCTGTGGGGTGCTCAGCGGCATCCAGGATGGCGAACCGGTCCGACATGTTGGTGCAGTGATCGATAATATTGCTCTGCACTACCGCATCCACGATTCCAGGCGCTACCACCAGTGAGATCTCATCGATGGCTTCGAGCGGTAGTAGGTTTTCAGGGTTCCGCAAGTCATCGAGACTGCGAAAACGCATTACATAGCAGCGCGTGCCCCCATTGTTGAAGAAGCCGAATACCCCATGCGCAAGTTGGCTCTGGCCTGGGGCCATCGTCGCCCCAGTCTTCGGGTCGGCAGGAGGAGGGGGATCGGTGTGCGCCAGTAGACCGTCCGTCGAGAAACCCCCAAAGGCTCTGGTGAAATCACCAAAGGTGGTGCACAGGATGGGCTGGCCAACATCTACCAGCTCCCCGGCGCGTTGATGAGCGCGCGCCCGTGCCTCCGCGTGTCGAAGCGCCCCTACTTTGGCGCTGGCATCTCGAAAGCCTTTTGGGTCTTTACCAGCCCCAGCTCTCTTTTCTACGAGGTCGGCTTCGGCCTTGGTACGAGCGTCCGTAGCCGGCGTCAACTCATCCGTAGCTTCGTCCGGCCCAGTAAATTTCCAGGGAAAGAACCTTAGGTTGTCGTCCCCCGGGTCGTGGGTCGGGTCGAAATTGGGGTTTTCATCCAGCATGGTGATTATGTTTGGCACCACGCCGAGAAAGGCTGCCGTGCTGGTGCTGACCCCGGCTATAGGCTTGATGCTTGACGGTACTTCTTCGACGTATACACCTGGTGACAAGTATTCCATTCTTCTAGCTCCTTTGCGTTAGATTGGTCCGCCCTCGGACCTCGATGGTTCAAAATCAGTCTTCCTCCAACCAATTTCCCTTCTTACTGTCAAGAAGGCACGGTAAACATCTCAGCGACGCCGTTTGACGACCTTCCGCTCAAATCGCAGTATTTGTGCAAGACTCCTGGGCTTCGGCTCTTCCTTTTTTATCGAAGCCTCATGTGTTTCTTTTCTCGCTGTTTCTCCTCCAGTTCCTTTCTCGCTTGAGGCCGGAGGCTCGCTCGGAACTGCTGTATCTGTCAGGGCCGCTGTTTCCGAGCCCCCGGATTCTTCTTCGGAAGAGGTATCGCTAACATCCGCTGCCTCCTTTTCCACGCCCGCTTCTGCTCTTGCGCCAGGCGATCGTCGCCTGGCGGAGGACTTCCTTGCTGTCTGTGTGGGTGTCTCCCCCTCGTCGGGCGTCGGGCCTGCATTCTCATTAGCCATCAATCACCTCCAGTTACTTTGAGACCTGCTTCGTTACACTTTTCCGGCTATTTAATTTCAACCCGTTTCTCGCACCAGGGCGAAGTTCAGGGTCTCCAGTGCGCCAGGTCCGTCAAGTGTCACCGGCTTCGAAACTGCCCGATAACCTTGCGCGAAGACCAAAATGGTTCGCTTTCCGGGCTCCACGGCGCCCAGCAGGTACTGTCCCTGCGCGTCGCTGAATGCCCGCTCACCACTGCCTTTGACGCGTACCTCGGCCATGAACACACCGGCCTTATGATTGGCGCCGGTAACCTTTCCTTGGACGCTTGTGGGCTGCAGGACGATCTCGACGAAGGCCATCTTCACATTGCCCTTCACATCCAGGGACACCGTGGCTGTCCCGCTGGCGGTGCCGTATCGCTTACCGGAACCGGGAAAAGAAGCCGCCATTGTGTACTTGCCAACCGGCAGGTCCAGAAAGTAAAAGAGTCCGTCGGGCGCCGTCGCCGCCCGGTCCGGCCTTTCCAACATCGTGGCCCAACGGGATCCGTACTGAATCGATTTCCTGGTCAACGCAACTTTCACCGCCGGCGGCATCTCTGTGAGGCTGACCAGAACTCCGCCGATCGGCTTCCGCGTCCCGGCATCGATTACCCTGCCGCCAATCGCTACCTGATGATGGATCTGCTCCACCTTGATCAAGGTAATACCCTCTCCGATGCACTGAGCCCCAGTGTCTTGTCAATTACAGGCGCCTCGGTCTCTATCGCCCGGTCGGGTACGATGCCGATCGTTACGGTGTAGTTTAACGAGGCTTTCGGCTTTCCACCGACGGCCTGCCAGAACTCGCCGACGCTTTGCAAACGACCCGGTTGCAGGGAGAGGGAAGGCAGTGGCGGCTCCTGCCCCCTCAGGCTTCCTTGCAACAGCACCTCGGGAATAGTGCGGTGGCGTACCAGCACCCTCATCACCTCACTGAGCAGGCGGTGCTCGTCCAGCGCCCGCGTTGTGGAACTATCGCTCGACCATGCCGTGACCAAATACGAACAATCCACTCGGACCGGCGAGCGCCACTTAACCGCCGTTCCATTGTTCTGTCGCTCGACGACCCAGCCCGTGCTGCGCAACTCCAGGTTCTCCCGGATGTCATATAAAAACATGTCGATGGCAGGGAGGGTAACGGTTGCCGGCGGAAACTCGCTATCCGGCGCGGCGAAGCTGATAGCCACCTGCTCCACCAGCGCAGGCGGCAGTTCACGTCTCAGCAACTCCTCCAGCGTTCTATCCAGGTCGTCGATCATGCGGTGGTCTCGTTGCTTTCCGCCGCCGCAACCTCACACTGCGGCCAATCCTCGCGGTTGATATTCGGGTTAACAACCTTATTGTCGAAGTCTAGCCAGATACGCTTGTCGTTCCGGCAATCGTAACCACGGCACGGCACCGGCCGGTTCTCACGCACCGTGCAGCGGCAGGCACTTCGTTCGAAATGCGTGCAATACCCGTCCTTGTCGTGAGCAATGA
>Ga0302324_100026730_pt1 | contig 11019 bp, 9 predicted proteins | sample Palsa_T0_1_FD_201949 | JGI IMG/M metagenome (GOLD analysis project Ga0302324, IMG submission 201949) | Peat permafrost microbial communities from Stordalen Mire near Abisko, Sweden - Palsa_T0_1 | ecosystem: Environmental > Terrestrial > Soil > Palsa > Peat permafrost | place: Sweden: Abisko...
CGTCGAGCTCGTGCACCCGCAGCATGACCACGATGTGATCGCCGACGCTGACCTCCAGGTGGACGCTGCACTCCAGCCAGGCGCTCGAGCCCTCGATGAACACGGCACCGCCCGCGGTGACGCGCCATGGCAGGGCCGCGAACCGGTCGTTGCCCCGGGCCGCAAGCCGGCGGCTGACGTCTTCCTGGTGCGCGCCCAGGACGCTGATGCCCAGCCGCGGGATCTCCCGCAGCCGCGGCCAGCTCCGCGAGCGGTGCGCGATACACACCGACACGATCGGCGGATCAAGCGATACCGAGGTGAACGAACTGGCCGCCAGGCCGAGCGGGACGCCGCCGGCGAACGCGGCGACGGCGGTGACCCCGGTGGGGAAAGTGCCGAACACCCGCCGGAGCTCGGCCGGGTCGTGCACCTGGACGTTGCTCATGGCTGGTACCCGTGCCGTTCCGTATGTTGTGTTACGGTCATCCGCCGGCCGGGACGGGCTCCCGTGCCCCGAGCTGACGGGCCAGTTCCTGACGGACGAGCGGGAGCACGTAACGCGCGTAGTCAATCGCGTCGTTGAGCGGATCCCAGCCCCGGATCGAAAGCAGCTCGCAGCCGATGTCCACGTAATCGAGCAGCGCCTGGGCCACCGTCTCATAGCTGCCGACCAGCGCGGTGGTGCTGCCCCCGGCTCCGGTCGCGGTCACCAGCGGCGTCCAGAGCGCGCGGTCGTGCAGCTCGCCGCGCGCGGCCACGTCGAGCAGCCGCTGTGAGCCGACGTTCTGGGGCCGGCCGTTGACCGGCGGGCGATACCGGGACAGGGCACCCGCGGCCGCGTTTTCCTGAGTCTTCGCCAAGATGGCGTGGGCCTTCTCCCAGGCGAGTTCGTCGGTCGGCGCCACGATCGGCCGGAATGAGACCCAGATCCGCGGATGAGGGCGCCCAGCGGCGTCGGCGTAGGCGTTGACCGCCTCGATCTGCTGGGTGGTCTCGGCCAGCGGCTCACCCCACAGGCCGAAGATGTCGCCCTGCTCGCCGCCCACCCGGTAGGCGTCGGCGGAGGAGCCACCGACGGAGATCGGGATGGTCTCCTGGTAGGGGCGGATGTCGGCCTGGAATCCCTCGAACTTGTAGTACGCGCCCTCGTGGCTGATCGGCCCTTCCTCGCTCCAGACCCGGCGCATGATCTGGATGAACTCGTCCGACCGCTGGTAGCGCTGCTCCTTGGTCAGGTAGTCGCCCTCGCGCCGCTGCTCGATGTCGTTGCCGCCGGAGATGATGTGAATGCCGAGCCGGCCGCGGCCGATCTGGTCGATGGCGGCGAACCCCTTCGCGGCCAGCGTGGGAAAGACGAAGCCGGGACGGTGCGCGACCATCGGCTTGATGCGCTCGGAGTTATTGACGACGAACTGGGCGATCTGCGACGAGTCAGCGGTCGGCGACCCGTAGGCGACGAGGGTCCAGTCGAAGCCGCCGTCGTCGAGGGCGTGCACGAAACGGCGTGTGTACTCGACGTCGAATCCGGATCTCCGGCCACCCGCCGTTGCTTCCGTGGTCGGGGTCGTGTGGGTGGCACTGATAAACTCGACGGGCATCTTCTGGACCTTCCGATCGTGACGGGGGAGTGCGCTATCCGGGCTCCGGGTCATCCGGGTCATCCGGGGCATCGGGGTCCGGGCCGGTGGCGACGGGACGTTGCGGGTCGGCCGACCAGGCTGACCACGAGCCGGGGTACAGGGCGGCGTCGATACCCGCGATGCGCAGCGCGGCGATGGCGTGCGCCGCGGTGACGCCGGAACCGCAGTAGACGCCGACCGTGCCGCCGGGCACGGCGCCGGCCTCGGCGAACCTGGCCCGGAGCGTTTCCCGGGCGGCGAACGTGCCGTCCTCGGTCAGGTTCTCAGACGTGGGCGCGCTGACCGCGCCGGGGATGTGGCCGGCTTTGGCGTCGACCGGCTCAACCTCACCCCGGTACCGCTCGCCGGCCCGGGCGTCGAGCAGGACGCCCTCACGGGTTAGAGCCGCGGCATCATCGGCCGTGAGCACAGGCAGGTGGCCGGCCTCGAGGATGACGTCGCCCCGGGCCGCCTCGTGGTCGCCAGCTTCCAGGTCGAAGCCGGCCTGAGTCCAGGCGTTCAGCGCCCCGTCCAGGATGCGGACGCGATCGAGCCCGGCCCACCTCAGCAGCCACCAGGCGCGCGCCGCGGCCAGGCCGCCGCTGTCGTCGTAGACGACCACGGGCCGGCCGGTACGCAGGCCCCACTGGCGTGCGGCTTCTTGCAGCGTCGGCAGGTCAGGCAGTGGGTGCCTGCCGCCAGCCGGACTCGCAGGCGCGGCCAGCTGGGTGTCCAGGTCGACGTAGACCGCGGTCGGGATGTGGCCCGCCCGGTAGTGATCACGCCCGCGGGTGTCGCCGAGCGCCCACCGGACGTCGAGGACAGCGGGCGGGTCCGACTGGCTGAGGAGCTGGCGCAGGGCGACGGCGTCGATAAGGACTTCGGCGGGCGCGCCCTTATCCAGTTGCGGAAGCGTGGCCAGCAGGTCGTCTTCGCTCAGCGATCCCGGCGCCACGCCGTCCCGCCAGGCGGCGCGGGCACGCTCGGCCACGGCCTCGTTGGCGGGCGCTGTCTTCCCGAGCAGCCGGGCCGCGAGCACGATCTCGCCGTTGAGGAAGTCGGTTTCGAGCGGGCTGGACCGGCTGAAGCTCTGCCAGGTGGAGTTACCGCCGCGCTCCCGGCCTGCCATCGGCGCAGCGGCGAACCGGCTCACGTCAGCGGTGCTCTCCGTCGCGACATCAGCGATGCCGTAACCGGCCGCGACCAGGATCTCCCGTGCTTCGGTTCGCAGCACCTGCGCGGCCTGATCTCGCCGCTCGCCAGCCTGGTATAGCGCAGACAGGACGAACGTCACGCTTCCCAGCAGCTTGGCCGCCTTCCACCGCTTGATGTCCTCGACGAGCTGCACCTCGAACCCAGCCGCCCGCACATCGTCGGCTATGGCAGCCAGCCGCGGGTGCGAGCCGACGGGGTAGGCGCCGAGCCAGATCACCCCCGCCGCGGGTGCCCCCGCCGAGATCACCTCGCCGGCCTGAACGTAGGTAGCGGGGATCCACAGCACCCCGGCGAGCACGGAGGCGAAGCGGCGGAGAGCGAGGCGCTCGGTTTCAAGACCGTTCTGGGTGGTCAGCAGGGGAATGCTGACGGCGGCCGGACGCCGGGTCCCGTCGGGGTCCCTGACCGGCCGCCAGGCCCAGTCGGCGACGGCGGTCTCGGCGTCCTGCGTCTTGGTCGCGAGCACCAGCACGTCATCGGGGGTGAGGTCGACCTCGGCCGGATCACCGATGACGGGCAGCTCGAGGTAGCGTGCCCCGTCCGGCCTGGTGTAGCGCATCTTCCCCGCCCGCAGGAATTCCAGCTGTGCGCCGCGGGCGACAACTACCACCTCGCGGCCCGCACGCTGCAGCTCGGCGGCGATGCTCACGCCAACACCGCCCGCGCCGATGACGATGTACCTGCTCACCGGTGCCGCCCCAGCTCAACGGGACGGCCCGGTCCAGCGGGAGGCTCGAGCGTCTCACGGATGGCGATACGCGGCAGGTCCGCTCCTAGCCGCAGCCGCTCGAGGAACACGACGATCGTCGCGGCCACCGTCCGGTGCGTGACGTCGTTCAGCGCGTCGTGCCTGCCGCCCGCGATACTGACCAGCTCAGCCGACGCAGCCGCCGCATAGCGGGCGCGGACCGCGGCGAGCGGGCTGACCGGGTCGTCGGTGCCGTGGATGCCGAGGATCGGCTGGGTCACCGCGCTCAGGTCGGCCCGCTCGGTCCAGCCCGCGGGGACCGGCTCGTACAGCGCGCCGCGGCGCAGGCCAGGACCGGACAGCCGTCCGCGGTGCGTGGGGCACGCGGTCCGGGTGTCGAGTTCGTCCTCCCATGAGCCCTGGCCGTGGCTGGCCTCGGTCGTGGGCAGGCCGGCCAGCACGAGCGCGTCCAGCCAGGGAACCTGGCCGGCCGCCGCCAGCCCCGCCGCGAACAATGCGCCGGTATCGGATCCGGCCAGGACGAGCGGTCTCGGTGTCCCCGGGCCGGTGAGCCGGTCCGATAGCTGGGACGCGGTAAGCGCGGCATCCAGCGTGGGATCCGTCACGGCGTGCACGCGATACCCGTCGGCGGCCACGCGGCGGCCGAACCGCTCGTAGTGCGCGGGCAGCTCACCGCGGCCCGGGATGACGACGAACGTGCCGCGGGTGGCGATACCTTCGGGCTCGGTCCAGGTGACGACAGGGACGTGCTGATCTACCAGGGTCATCAGAAGTTCCTCGGCTGGGCTGGGCGGATCGTCGGTACTGTCGGCCAGCAGGCGACGTGGTAGCTCCGTCCCTCGTGGAGGAGAGGCGAGCAGATAAATTCCTCTTATACCGATTAAAATAGTAGGATTTAGGCGTGCCCGTCCAACGACGATCGCGAATCGGCTTGATCGGGAATGCTTATCAATCTGGCTGCTCTGGGTGACATGACGAAGGTGCTGGACATAATTCCGCTACGGAGCCTGATCGCGGTGGCCGATACGGGCGGCTTCCATCGTGCCGCCGCGAGCCTCCAGCTGAGCCAGTCGGCGGTCAGCCAGCACGTTCGCCGACTCGAGCGCGTGCTCGGGAGGCCCCTCGTCGAACCGGACGGGCGCCGGACCCGGCTCACCCCGGCCGGGGTGGCTCTGCTCGCCGAGGCCCGTCTGATCATCGCGACCCACGATGATGCGCTGGGGCGGCTGGCCCTGGTCGAAGCCCCGGAGTTCGTCATCGGCGCGACCGACCACGCAGCTGACTACTTGCTGCCTCCGGTGGTCTCGGCGCTCGGCGAGGCATTCCCTGACCTGCAGGTCAGGTTCCGTTTCGACCGGACCACCCCGCTGAACGACGCGCTGGACCGGGGCAGTATCGATCTCGCGGTCTTTATTACCGAGGCAAGCTCGCAGCCGGGCAAGCTGGTCGGCTCACTCCGGCTGGCCTGGTGCGCGGCGCCCGGGTGGACACCTCCGCCCGCGGGCCAGCCCTGGCCGCTGATCGCGATCGAGGAACCCTGCGCGATCCGGGGGAGAGCCCTCACCGTCCTGGCCCAGCACGGTATCCGCGCCAAGGTGGTCGGCGACGCCGCTTATCTGGCTGGTGTCCTCAATGCCGCGCGCGCCGGACTCGGCGTCACCCTGCTCGCCCTGGCCGGGGGGCCGCCGGAAGGCCTGATCGAGCGGCACGACCTGCCTGCGGCCCCGCCGATCGGCCTCACGGCGCGATTCCGCCCCGGCGCCGACCTCCAGGTCGCCGGGACCGCGTTCCGCGTGCTGCGCAGCAGGCTGACGATTCCGCAGCCGCGAGAAGAGGCTCCGGGATCGCCGCTGAAACAGCCCCGCGAGGCGAGCTAAACGACCGTAAGCGGCGTCACGGACATCCGCCGGGGGCGCGGGGAAGCCGCCGCTGGCGCCGGCCACCAGGGCGATGGTGCGCCGGAAGCGCTCCTGGTCGGCCGCCGTGAGCTCAGCGGTGAGCGCGTCGAGTTCGGCGCACACTTGGTCGTGGACCGCGACCGCGACCCGCTGGCCGGCCGTGGTGAGCAGGACCCGCAGCGCCCGGCGGTCCCCGGGCACCGTTATCCGCTCCGCCAGGCCGCGGCGTTCTATCCGGTCGACAAGCCCGGTGACACCGGCCTTATCGATGCTGAGCAGCCCGGCTAGCTCGGCCATGCCCCTCGGCTGTTCCACCAGGATGCACAGCACCCTGGCCTGCGTGGCCGTGAGGTCGTGTTCGCCGGAAACCCGCGCGAACACGCCGTCCACCAGGCGAGCCAGGCGAACCAGTCCGGTCGCGAGGTCGGGGCCGGCGGCCTTCCCCGCGCTTCCAACCGTCATCGAACCTCCTCAGAGCCGGCCTGGTCTTCCATTAGTAAGCGATGTTAATAGTCAGTAAAGACAATAGTCAGTATTGTCAACACTGCGGGCACCGGGATAACACAGTGGGCGCGAGACAGGAGCGGACGATGAGCACGATCACAGGCCAGCGGGTCGGTTTCGGGATCATCTACGGTTTCCAGCCCTTCGAAGCTGACCGCCTGGTCGAGGAGGCGCAGCACGCCGAGGCGCTGGGCTTCGACCTGTTCTGCGTGGCTGACCACCTGCACGGCGCGGATCCGACGCCCGAGCCGTGGACGGTCCTCACCTGGATAGCCGCGGTGACTGAACGCATCACGGTGATGACCAACGTGCTCGGACTGCCCTACCGCGCCCCGGCGGTGACCGCGAAGATGTCCGAGACCCTCGACCGCCTTTCCGGCGGCCGTCTGGTCCTCGGCCTCGGGACGGGCGGTTACGACGGCGAGTTCGAGGCCTTCGGACTGGTCCGGCGCACCCCCGGCCAGAAGGTCACCGCCCTCGGCGAGGCGACCCAGATCATCCGCGGGCTGTGGCGGGAACCGAGCTTCTCCTTCAACGGCGAGCACTTCTGTACTCGTGAGGCCCGGATCGAGCCAACGCCGACCCACCCGATCCCGATCTGGCTCGGCACCTACGGTCCCCGCGCCCTTCGCATGACAGGCGCCCTCGCCGACGGCTGGGTGCCATCTCTGGGCCGGCTGGATCTCGATCAGGCGGTGGCCATGCGCGCCAGCGTCCGGGACGCGGCCACGGCCGCGGGCCGGAACCCCGACGACATCACCTGTGCCGCCAACCTCATCGTTGACTTCGTACCGAACGGCCGGTCGGACAGCCAGCGGATATCTGGCGACAGCACGGCCATCGCCGACCGGCTCATCGGCATCGGGCGCGCCGGGTTTACCTTCCTCAACGTGGCGCTGGCCAACGCTGACGCACGCCGCCGCTTCGCCGCCGAGGTCATGCCGCTTGTGCGCGGTGAGCTAGCCCACGGGCCAGAGCCAGCATGACTAGCTGCGGAGCGTCCTGGCTTCCGGACGGCCCGTACCGGTCACTGGTCCACCCGGTCGTTGACTACGTCCGGCACGACCGGTTGCTTGTGCGTAGCGCACGCGTCCGCGGCCAAGGCGATGGCTCCGCGCAGCGGGGCGTCCAGGACGAAGTGGGCCGGGACGAGGCCGGGAGGGAAGGGGACCGCCTGCTCGAGCCGACGGCCCAGCGCCGGCAGGATCATCTCCGCTGAGCCCATCATCCCGCCGCCCACGGCGATCCGGGCCGGATCGATCGCCATGGCCAGGTTTGCGATGTGGACGGCGAGCTCGTCGAGCGCCTTACTCACCAGCCTGGCTGCTCTGCTGTCGTTTTCGGCTACCTGGAAGAGCTCCGCCGCCGTGATGGGGTGGCCGAGCAGGGCACCGCCTCGAAGACTCAGCGCCCGGCCCGCGACGGATTTTTCCAGGGTAGACCCCGCGGCCCGCCCGCGGGCCTTGACCTTGAGCAGGTTGTAGCCGATCTCACCGGCGCCCCCGTGAGCGCCGGCGAGTACCCGGCCACCGATCACGAACGCCGCCGCGACTCCGGTGCCGAGGCTGACAAAGATGGCAGGATCGGCGCCCGCGAGACTGCCCCACCGCCACTCGGCCAGAGCCCCGGCTTTGGTGTCGGTGCCGACCACAACGGGCAGGCACCCCAGGCCGTCCGCAAGGAGCTCGGCCAGGTGCAAGTCGCCCCATCCTGGCACGTTGGGAGCCAGCAAGATCCGGTCGGGCAGCACGATGCCGGGGCTGACTGCGCCGACCGCCGCGCAGCGCCCGCCGCTCAGCAGCTCCCCCTCGCTGATCAGGGTGCCCGCTGCCACCATTACCCGCTGGACCACCTGCTCGGCGCCGCGTCGCGCATCCGTGGCCAGGCGGTCGCGAGCCAGGATCTCCCCTGTACGGCGGGCGACCGCCAGCGCCACCTTGGTGCCGCCGAAGTCGATGCCGAGCACGAAGTCCTCCCCGTCCGGGGGGCTCCCGCCACGGGGCAGCGCACTCGAGGAGTTCATTCCGGCTGGATCGGGGGACCGGCCGCTGCGAGCTGCTGTTTCTGCTGTTCCAGGTAGGCCTCCCGGACAAGCTTGGGTCCAAATGGCCAGGTCCGTACCACCCGGGCCCAGATCAGGTAGGCCGCCATACCAGCGGCCAGCCAGATACCCGACAGGATGATCGCGGTACGCCCGGCCGAGTGGTACACGTAGACCCAGCCCGCCAAAGCGACCAGGCTGGGCACCGGATACAGCCACTGCCGGTACGGGCGGATCAGGTCCGGCTGGCGGCGGCGCAGCACCGTCAGGGCCACCACCTGAGCGACCGCCTGAACGATAATGATCACGGCAGTCAGCATGTTGATCACCTCGCTCAGGGTGAAGAACGACCCGATCATCGTGATCGCGCCCAGCACTAGCAGCGAGACCGTCGGGAACCGGTATCGGGGGTGGAGCCGGGCGAAGGAGCGGAAGAACACGCCGTCCTCCGCGGCATGGACGGGCACCCGGGATCCGCCCAGAAGACCAGTGAAGACCGATGCGAACGCCGTGAGCACGACCAGCACGGTGATGCCATCGGCCACCGGCTGGCCCCAGCTGCGCTGAACCACCAGCGACGCCACCGAGCTGGACTTGGCCACCACGTGCCAGGGCACTGCGCCCACGACGCTAATGTTCAGAGCGAGGTAGAGCACCATCATGGCCAGGATGCTGTAGATGATCGAACGCGGCATCACCCGCCCTGGGTTACGGAGTTCGTCGCCCATGTACGCCGTGGTGTTATAACCCAGGTAGTCATAGATGGCCAGCACCAACGCCGCACCCAGCCCGATGAAGAACCCGTGCTTGATAGAGAACGCTCCGGCTGGGTAGTGGAACGCGAGCGAGACGGAGAAACGGCTCAGGCCTGCGGCGATGACCAGCACTATGGTCACCAGCATGATGATCCACAGCACGGTCGTGATCAGCGCCACCGACTCGATCCGCCGGTACAGGCCGATTACGACGACGACCACGACCACGATCGACAACAAGTGAATGTCGAGATAGCTCATGTGCGGCCACAAGAACCCGACGTAGTCGACCAGACCGATAACCCCGGTTGACATGATCAGCGGGATGAACAGGACCGCGGTCCACACGAACAGGAAGGGCATCAGCCGGCCCGTCCGGTACTGGAACGCCTCCCGCAGATAGATGTAGGTCCCGCCGGCGCCGGGCATGGCCGCGCCGAGCTCGGCCCAGATCAGGCCGTCCGCCAGTGCCAGCACAGCCCCGGCAACCCAGCCGACCACAGCCTGCGGACCGCCCATGGCCGTGACGACCAGCGGGATCGTGATGAACGGCCCGATCCCGCACATCTGCGTCATATTGACAGCCACGCCCGAGCGCACGCCTAGGTACCGGACGAATCCCGGACCACCCGCCGATGCGCTGGCCGGCGCCGAGCCGGTTCCGCCCGGCCTGCCCTCGACCTCAGCCATCGTGCTCACCTGGCTCGAATACCTCGAAGCAGAACCCGCCGATTGTGCGGGCGCCTTCAGCCGCATCGGAGAAGTCACCACCCGGCGTGCTGCCAGCCAGCGACCGCCTGCCCCGTCGCGGTCGGACGGCGACCCTGGTAGCGCTGCAGGCATGTCGCCCGCCCGTCTCGGCCAGCGGCTCCAGCCGCCGGGAAAGGCCGGGCGCTTTCCCCAGGCCATTGGGCAGGCCAACGCAATCTGATGTGTAGTTCACGCCGCGCCCTGGCGGCAACGTCCCGTGCATCTCTCGCCTCCGGTCGCATCAAGGTCTGCCACCGGGGTCTGGAGCGGTTTGATCGGTCACGGGAGGGCGTCAGGGACAAGCCGACCGATCCCGTTAATTTACGCAAGTGTAACGGTCGGTATGATCTAGGGCAACGGTCAGCCGGCGACTGCGACCTGGGTACGCGCTCCGGTTGTGCGGGACGCGCTGGGCGTCCCGGCACGCCGAATCGAACTCACTGAACCCCACGGATTCCATCGCGCGGCTTGGACGCGCGGCAGCCGTCAGGGTGATCGCTGCTACTCAGCGGCCTACGCAAAACCCATAGGCCATAGCATCGGCGGTGATGGTGAGTGCAGAACAGGACGGGAGAGGGTGCCGTGGTCGAGCGAAGCCGTGAGGCGGCCGCGTTCCTGACGACGATTGACAAGACAGCTCCGGAGGCGGTGAGCGCTTGCGACGGATGGACTACACACGAGATCGCCGCGCACGTCGCTGGCATCGCCGTCGAGGTCATCCGTCATCTCGAACCGTACCTGCAAGGCGATCCGGTGCCACGGACGCGAAGCTTCGAAGAACGCGAAGCTCCGCTGCAGGTGATCGAGCACCCAGCGCTGCTGAGCCGGCTCGATGCCGCAGAGGAACGGATGCGTCGGCTGGTCGGAGACGTGCTCGACCGCGAGCCCGACGCGGTCATCCTATGGACTGGCCGGCGAATGGCGGTCGCGAAGTTCATCCCCCACCTGCGCAACGAACATGCCCTGCATCGTTGGGACATCGCCGGCGACGACGAAACCAGCCTCCAGTTGCTCGGCGACATGGATCTTGTCGACCACTCGGTCGGTGAGCTCGGCCGGATCCTGCTCGTCGCCGGCCGCGCTCACGATCCTGACCCGGACTCCGAGTTCCACGTCCGGCTGCGATCCGATGGGCAGCCCGACCTTCGGGTCATCGTCGAGAACGGTGACGCCACCCTCGCCTGGGCCAGCGATGAGGCCGACGAACCCTCTGTTGATATCGAGGCCGGCGCGCGTCAGCTGTTCATCTGGGGACGACGTCCCGACCAACGCGGCCGACTCCGCAGCCACCTCACCCCATCCGACCTCGGCCGCCTCCAGGCGCTGCTCTCCGGTTACTGAACTGATGACTCCTTACTGAACTGATGACTCCTCGGGATGAGTGTGCGTTACAGAACCGCCTCGGCGAGCACCGCGGCCGTCGGCTCTAGGAACCGGCCGGATTCCACCGGGTGACGGTCAGGCGGGAGAACCCCGAGGTGGCGTCGATGTCGAACCGGGACGTCGCTGTGGTCCAGCCGGGCGCGGTCAGCACGGTCCCGCCGGC
>Ga0302324_100026731_pt1 | contig 11019 bp, 6 predicted proteins | sample Palsa_T0_1_FD_201949 | JGI IMG/M metagenome (GOLD analysis project Ga0302324, IMG submission 201949) | Peat permafrost microbial communities from Stordalen Mire near Abisko, Sweden - Palsa_T0_1 | ecosystem: Environmental > Terrestrial > Soil > Palsa > Peat permafrost | place: Sweden: Abisko...
CCCTATGCCGCACTGGCGCGTGCGGATTTCGACGCGGTCGTCGATTTCGTCGCCACCGGCGGCTACGCGCTCAAGGCCTATGATCGCTTTGCCCGCATCCGCGAGGGCAAGGACGGGCGCTGGCGCATCGCCCACCCTAATGTGGCACAACGTTACCGGCTCAATGTCGGCACCATCGTCGCGGCCGACATGCTGAAAGTCCGGCTGGTGCGCTCGCGCGCTTCGAAAGTCATTCCGCGCGGCGGCAGGTTGCTGGGCGAGGTCGAGGAATATTTCGTCGAGACCATGATGCCGGGCGACACTTTCGTGTTCTCCGGAGAAATCCTCAAATACGAGGCCCTGGTCGAGGACGAGGTCTACGTCTCGCGCTCGACCGCCGAAGACCCGAAGGTCCCGGCTTACGAGGGCGGAAAGTTTCCGCTCTCGACATATCTCGCCGCGCGGGTGCGCGGCATCATTGCCCATCCGCAACAATGGCGCGACCTGCCGGCGCAGGTGCGCGAATGGCTCGAAATTCAGGAATGGCGTTCGCAATTGCCGGGCATCCGCGAGCTTCTCGTCGAGACCTTTCCGCGCGCCAACAAGCATTATCTGATCTGCTATCCGTTTGAAGGCCGCCTCGCCCATCAGACGCTCGGCATGCTGCTGACGCGGCGGCTTGAGCGCGCACGGCTGCGCCCCATGGGCTTTATCGCCAACGAATACGCGCTCGCGGTCTGGGGCCTCGGCGACGTCGCGCAGCGCATTACGCGGGGCGAGCTCTCGCTCGATGCCCTCTTCGATGAAGACATGCTCGGCGACGACCTCGAAGCGTGGCTCGCCGAATCCGCGCTGATGAAACGCACATTCCGCAATTGTGCGATCATCGCCGGCCTGATCGAGCGCCGTTTCCCCGGTCAAGAAAAGTCCCGGCGTCAGGTCACGATCTCGACCGACCTTGTCTACGATGTGCTGCGCAGCCACCAGCCCGACCATGTGCTGTTGCGCGCCGCCCGCGCCGACGCCGCAACCGGCCTCCTCGACGTGCGCCGCGTTTCCGAAATGCTCTCGCGCATCAGGGGCCGAATCGTCCATAAGGCGCTGGACCACGTGTCGCCGCTCGCCGTGCCGGTCATGCTGGAGATCGGGCGTGAGATGGTTTACGGCGAGGCGGCCGATTCGCTGCTCGCCGAGGCGGCGGACGAATTGGTGAAGGAGGCGATGCAGTGAGGGTGCAGGCGCTGACGGCGGAGCCCGCCGACCCTTCCGTGGCAACGGAAGGAAAAGATCACACGGTCGTCGTCGCCGGCGCGGCGCTCCTCGCCGATCCGGCCGGCGCGCTGTACTGGCCGGACGAACAAGTCCTCGTCGTCGCCGACCTGCATCTGGAAAAAGGCTCGGCCTTCGCCAGGCGCGGCGTGCTGCTGCCACCCTACGACACTGCGGCAACGCTGGCGCGGCTCGCTCGCCTCGTCGAGCGCTATGCGCCGCGGGTTTTGATCGCGCTGGGGGATAGTTTTCACGACGGTCACGGACCGTCGCGGATGAGCACCGCCGATCGCGGGGCGCTCAACATGCTGCAGCGTGGACGCGACTGGATTTGGATTGCCGGCAACCACGATCCTGATCTTCCTGATGGCCTCAGCGGCCGTTTCGCCGACGTTCTGGCGTTCGGGCCGCTGACATTCCGCCACGAGCCATCCGAGAGCGCCGCCGACGGCGAGATCGCCGGCCATCTGCATCCGGTCGCGCGCGTCGCGCAGCGTGGGCGCGCAGTGGGCCGGCGCTGCTTTGCCGCCGATGGGCGCCGGCTCGTCATGCCCGCTTTCGGCGCCTATGCCGGCGGCCTCAACGTGCGCGACGACGCGATCTCCGGCTTGTTCGGCACACTCGCCTTCACCGCGCACATGCTCGGCGCGCGGCGGCTTTTCGCGGTCGCCGCGGTGCGGTGCTTGCCGGACTAGTTCGCTCAATCCCGCCTGAACGCGACGCTTGCGATCCAACCGGTCAGCAACGCCATCATGGCGGTTGCGAGCCCGTAGAGCAGACCATGCTCGCGCGCGGCATCGACCACGAACTGTTCGAAGCCGACTTTGACGATCTCGAACGCCGAATCCGTATGCGCGATCAGATTGCCGTCGGCGAACAGCTTGACGTCGACGATGTAGTTGCCGATCGGCACCTGCGCCGGCAGCGAGATCGCGGCGCGGAAAAGCGTCGGCGTAAGGAACGTCACAGCGTTCGGCTCTTCGCTGTAGAGGCCGCGTTCGCGCAGCAGGCGCACCAGCGCGACGCGGAACGGATCGTTGCTGACCTCGCCGATATCGTTGTTGATCAGTTCGGGCAACGGCGTATCGGCGATCCCGAGTTGCAGCCGCCGCTGGTTGTCGGCGCTGGTGATGGCATCGAGCGGGCGGCTCGCGAGAACGGCGAGGTAAGAAGGCGGATCGATAAATGTACGCGCCGAGGTATTTACCCAGATGCCGAGCACGCGCTGTTTGCGCCGCGTGCGCAAGGAGTCGCGCGGCCCAATGACGGTCGCCACGATGTCGTAAGGCCCTCGCGCCACACCAACCCCGTCGCGTTCGACCGTGCCAAACAACACCAGTTCGACGCCGGTGTAGTTCGACGTGATCATCACGCGATGATTGGTCAGTGAAGCGACCAGCCGCTCGGCCGCAGCCGGGACAGGATCGGCGAGGAACCCCGCAACGACGAGCGCGACGGCGAGCGCGTATCTCATGGGCCGCCCCCGATCAGCCGGATCGAGTAGAGGTCGTCCGGGCGCAAGACCAGCTGGCCGGCAAACCGCAGTCCTACCGCCAAAACCAGCAGGCCGAGCAGAAGGCGCAGCCATTCGCCGCGGATGCGCTGACCGGCATGCGCGCCGAACTGGGCGCCGATCACGCCACCGATCATCAAGATGAGCGCGAGCACGGCATCGACCAGATGATTGGTCGCGGCGTGCAGCACGGTCGCCGACACCATGGTAAGGAAGGTAAGCACCATCGAGGTGCCGATCACCGTCGCGGTCGGCACCCGCATCAAATAAATCAGCATCGGAACTAGCAGAAAACCGCCGCCGATGCCCATGACGGCGCCGAGGAAGCCGATGATGAAACCGATCGCCAGCACCGGTATGGCCGAGACGTAGACCTTCGAGCGCTTGAACCGCAGCTTCAGCGGCAGCCCGTGGAACCAGACGTGGCTGCCGGGCCGGCGCAGCTCGGCACGCTTGCCCTGGCGGCTGCGGATGATCGCGCGCGCGCTTTCGCCGACCATCAGCACGCCAACCACGCTCAGCAGCGTGACATAGGACAAGCCGATCATGAGGTCGAGCTGATCGAGCGCGCGCAGCCACGTGAACAGCGCGACGCCGGCCGCACTGCCGACAATGCCGCCGGCAAGGAGGGTAAGCGCGAGCGTGACGTCGATCGCGTTGCGCCGCCAATAGGCGATCGCGCCGGAGAACGACGAGGCCGCGACGTGGGTCGTGACGCTCGCCACGGCCACGGCCGGCTGCACGCCGATGAAGATCAAAAGCGGCGTCATCAGGAAGCCGCCGCCGACCCCAAACATGCCCGAGATGAATCCGACCGCAAGCCCCATCGCGAGCACAAGGAAGACGTTGACGGGAATGTCGGCGATCGGAAGGTAGATTTGCACGGATGGGCTGCCGAACGTTCGGATGCACAGTTGAACCGTTCTACTCGCGCGATGCCGCGCGGCATACCATCCACGGCCGACGGGCGCACAAATTTGATCGGGTTAATTAATTCAGTCTCGTCACCTGGAGGTGCGAGCTGGGCGAGCCTCGAACGGGCTCAGTTAACCTTGGTGGCGTCCGGCGCGGAAACTTTGGCGGATCGCGGCTTCGGCTTGGCCGTCGGCGTTCCGTTCGCCGGCGGGTCCCACGCGCCCTTCACCGTGACCGCATCGGCGGGCTGCGGCAGGGGGATAAATTTCTCCACCGCGAGGTGCGCAGCCTCAAGCGCCTGCTGGTCGAGACGGGAGGCGATTTCGTCGCGTTTCTGAGCGGCGCCCTTGTCTCCATCTTTGGCCGCGAGGGAGAACCATTTGTAGGATTCGGCGAAGTTCTGCTCCACGCCAACACCGCGCGCATACAATACGGCGAGATTGTATTGGCTGTCGGTGACGCCGTGATCGGCGGCCTTGAGGAACCATTGCGCCGCCGTGTGGTAATCGGCCTTGCCGTCAACCCCTTCCGCGTAGAGGACGGCGAGATTGTGCATGGCCTTTCCGTGCCCCTTATCGGCGGCGGCGCGGTACAGGTCGCGCGCGGTCGACAAGTCTTTCTTCACGCCGAGGCCCTTTTCATAACAGGTGCCGAGTCGGAACTGCGCAGGGACGACACCTTTGTTGGCCGCAATCTCGAACCAGTGTGCGGCTGCCTCATTGTTGGCCGGAACCCCTCGACCCTCGGCGAAGTGGACCGCCACTTCATAGGCGGCCAGTGGGTCGCCGGCGAGCGCGGCCGTTCGCAGCCCCGGGCCGCCGATTGCGATCGGGAGCTTGTCGCCGGCCATCGCGGTCGTCGCGGCGGAAAGCGGCGCCAAGGCGCCCGGCACCGAACCGGTAATATCGATCGGCGCACCCGCCGGCTGGTCCACAGTGGCAGCGCGGGCCCGCGTTTTGTGCTCGCCGGGAAGCTGGTCCGATGCCTGCGCGAAAGGCGCGGTCGTGGCGTTGAGGAGTGATTGCTGTCCGGGATTTGCGCCGGGCATCGAGTTCGGCAGCGGGCCGCCCGGATCCCGCGCGGAATCGGCGCTGGGGACCGGGCCTGGAACCGGCATTGGCAAGCTCGACGAATTCGCACCCGGCATCGCCGGGGCTGGCGGCGGCTCCGTTTCAACGTGCGGCCGATCAGTTCGACCAGATGGCGACTGCGGGTCCGGCTGAGCCTGCGGCGGCGCCGATTGCAGCCGCGGCGGCTCCGTTTGGGTTTGCGACGGCGTTCCCGGGCCTTCGTCGAACAGCCGCGAAATGATGCGGAACCCGCCGACGACAATGACAACAACGGCGGCCGCGACCATGACGGTCCGCAAGCGCTCTGTCATCTTCTTTGGCTTTGCCGGATCGGCCGTGCCAGCCTTGGTGCTCGCTTTTTCGTTCGGCGGTTCCGAGGCCGCCGCTCGCGCGGCGCGGCGGGCCGCGGCGATGAAGTCGGGCTTGCCCCCACCCGGATCCGGGATGACCGGAGGTTTCGACACGGCCGAAGCCTCGGACGCGGCAATCCGGTCGGCGGCCGATTGCGGAGTGCGGGAGCGACCGGAGGTGGAACCAGGCTCCAGCGGATGATCGGGCGGCAGATTGGGATCGATCGGAGTCCGCGCTGCGGCCGGCCGATGCGACATCGGCTCAAATTGGCCGAGCCCGGGGGACGCCTCGGCGGCCACCGCGGCGAATGACATCGGCGCCGGTTCATGCGGATATTCCGGCGCCGGCGGCGCCGGTTCTTCCGCCTGTAGCGGGGACGGCTCCTCAGGCGCGGGCCTCGCCCGATCGACCCGCATGTCGCTCTCGATCATGGCGAGGCGATCGACGACATGCTCCACGGTGCCTTGCATGTCTTCAAGCGAGTCGCGGGTGCGGCGCTCGGTTTGTTTGATCTCGGCGACCGCGTGCTCGATCGCGTCGACTGCAACCGGAGCCTTAACGCCGCCAGCCGCATCGTTGGTGCTGCGCAATTGCTCGATGTAAATCAGGAGATCGGCGAGCCCGCGCTCGACGCCCTCGAGCAGACCGAGACGCGAGTCGGAGGCGTCGAGCCGTTTGACCAGTGTCGCGATCCGATCCTCGAGATGAGTAAGCGCGGTATGATCGGTGGGCGACAATTGCACCCGTTCGAGCTTCTCGATCAGCCCGGACAACAACTTTTCAAGTTCCCGAGGCACCGCATGACCAGCCTCGGCTGAAGCATTGAGCGCGCTGGCGAGCACGTCGATGCGATTCTCAAGTGCGGACAGCGTTGGCGCGCTCGGCGCACTGCCGGTCATATTGTCAACCTTGGCGGAGAGGGCGCTGGCGAGCACGTCAATACGATTCTCGAGCGCGGACAACGTCGGCGCGCTCGCCGCACTGCTGGCGATACCGTCAATTTTTGCGGAGAGCGCACGCACGTCCTCCGCGACCTTCGTCAACGTATCGTTGGAGGCGACGTGGGAAACGATGCCACGCAGGGCGCCAATCGCCGCCTCAAGCTGTTGCAGCGGGCCCGGATCGTCCTTTGCGACGATTGCATCGACTTTCGTGGCGAGCGCATTGACCGCCTCGTCGAAGCCGACCAGGCCTTCCGCCGGTGTGAGCCCGCGCAGCGCCTCGCGCACCTCGACCAAGCCGCGCTCGATCCCGGCCAGCGCCGTTGCGTCGACGCCGGCTTGCCGGGTGTGATCGATGCGCTGACCAAGCGCCTTGATCTCGATCTCGAGCGATTCCAGCGCGTGCCGCGGCAACGCTTCCGTGAATGAGCGGCCGATCTCGGCTAGATCGGCGCGAAGCCCATTGATCGCCGTCTCCAGCTCAGCCGAGGGCCGTAACGCCTCGATCCGCGCCGTGATCTGGCGCAGTTGCTGTTCCAGGTTGCTGAGATCGAGCGCCGGTTCGGCTGCATTTTGAACTTGCGAACTCTCGTCCCAGACCGAACGCGCGTCCGGCGGCTGCGGCGAAGGCGGCAAACCGCCGAACGAAGATTCCGGGGCAGGCTCGCTCCCGAGCGCGCGTTGCCGCACCGCGATCTGGGCCGCAACATCGTTGTCGGGCGGGCGCGGCCTTTCGGGGGTCTCGGCGACAGCATCGCGGTCGAGCGCGCGTTGTCGCGCCGTGATCTCGGCCACGGCTTTGTCGATCGACGCGTCGCGCGGGTCCTCCGCCGCCGGGCGGGCGACCGTGTAGCGCTCTGCCTCGCGGCGTGGGCGCTCAGCGCGCTCGGGCTCCTCGCGGAAAGGGCCGCCTGAGGCGCGTTGTTCGCGATAAGGACGACCCTCGTGGCGCACCGGTCTCTCGTCATTTTCGGCGCGGTCGCGCGGTCGCCTCACGGTCTGTGGCTGCCGGCCGCGATCTCGATCGTCGTTGCGGAAGTTCAGACGAAATTGATCGTCCGGCTCGCGACGACCCCTGGGTGGATCGCTTTGCCGAATCGGCTCTTGATCGTCGTCGTGGAAACTTCGGCGCCACTGGTCTTCCGATTCGCGCTCGTGACCGCGGCCAGTCGCGCTACGCTGCCGATCACGACCATCGTCATCATGGTAGCTTGGCGGCCGCGGATTGTCGGGCATCTGCTCGCGGCGAGGTCGTGGCGCCTGGCGATTCCGGTGGCGCCGTTCATCGTCGTCGTGAAACCTTTGCCGCGGCGCATCGACGGGTTCCCGATTGCGGCGAGGTCTTGGCGCCTCGCGATACGGGTCGCGCCCCTCATCCTCCTCGTGAAAACTTTGTCGACGCAGATCGTCCGGCTCGTTGTTTTGTCGGCGCTTTGGCGTCTCGCGGTATCGCTCGCGATCGTCGTAGCGAGGTCGCGGGTCCTCGCGAAGCTCAGGTTCGCGATCAAAATCGGCGGACCACCACGATTCCTCGTTCTCCTGATCGGCCGGCTGAATGACGGTATTGAGCCACTCCCCAACCGACATGCCGGATTGGCCTGCAGCCTCACGCGCGGCCGCACGGGCTTCCGGATGGAGACCTCTCAGATTCCAGGGACCGCCCGATTTCATTCTCACGTCCAAGCCACATGAGGAGCAGCATGTGCCCCTGTTTCGAGCCGATGCTCGTGAACAGACGACACGGAGGGCGCGGTTCTGTCCTCGAGGTCGAATGTTTAGGATTACGGTAAAGAAGACGTTAAAAAATGGACGCCAGCCGTCTCCGCTCGTTCATTTGCAGGCGGCCGGTGCAGGCGGCCGGTCACCGGCCGTCGCTGTTACGGTTACGGTTACGGTTCCTCGTCCCGCAAGGTCGCAGCCCGTCGCGGCAGCACCGGCGCGGCGATGGTGAGCGCCTCGCTCTTATCGTGACCGGGCTGGCGGCTCTACTTCACCCTCGCCACAATCGGGTTTCTCCTCGGCGAACCGGCTGGCATGGGCCCGCCATCCGCGCCCCGCGAGCAGTGCGTGATGCAAATCATCTGCCTGAGCAGCAGAGGCGCCGTGTCGAGATCGAAATAGAGATCGCCGAACGGCGGCGCATCTGCACATCATTCCACCTACCAAGCACGTCTGACGAGGCCGGCCGGCGTCGTCGCTGATTCGCGGGTCTTCGCACCTCATGCCTTCCGCTCACTCGGCACCCTCTCCCGCAAACAGGAGAAGGAATAAAGAGCCCTCCAGCGCGCTGTCTTACCGTTGACGCAAATCGGTTACGTTATACCTTCCGGTTGGGCCGGCCGGCGGCAAACGACGACCGGTGGACGCGACAGGGAGGGCGACATGCCGACTTACAAGGCACCCGTTGGGGACGTGATGTTCCTGTTGAGCGACGTGTTCCACATCGATCGCTACAACAACCTGCCGGGCTTTGCCGACGCTACGCCGGATCTCGTCGAGGCGGTGCTCGATGAGGCGGCGAAATTCTGTGAGGACGTGCTGACGCCGCTCAACCGCGTCGGCGACAAGGAAGGCTGCCGGCGCCACGAGGACGGTGCCGTCACCACGCCGACGGGCTTCAAGGACGCCTACAAGCGGCTGACCGAAGGCGGCTGGATTGGCGCTTCGGCACCGGCCGAATTCGGCGGCCAAGGCCTGCCGCGGGTGCTTTCGCAAGCCATCGGCGAGTTCCTGGTCTCTGCAAACATGGCTTTCGCCATGTATCCCGGACTTACACAGGGCGCCGCAGCGGCCCTCATTGTCCACGGTACGCCCGAGCAAAAGGCGCTCTACGTGCCCAAGCTCATCAGCGGCCAGTGGACCGGCACGATGAACCTGACCGAGCCGCAATGTGGAACCGATCTCGGACTTACGCGTGCGCGCGCGGTGCCTCAGGCGGACGGCAGCTACAAGATCACCGGCACAAAAATCTTCATCTCTGCGGGCGAACACGATCTGGCGGAAAATATCGTCCACCTGGTGCTGGCCCGCATTGAGGGCGCGCCGGAAGGCGTCAAAGGAATCTCACTGTTCATCGCGCCCAAATTCCTGCCGACCAAAGACGGCACGGTAGGCGCACGCAACGGCGTCTCTTGCGGCTCCATCGAAGAGAAGATGGGCATCCACGGCAACTCGACCTGCGTCATGAATTATGACGACGCAACTGGCTGGCTCGTCGGCGAGCCGAACCGCGGTCTGAATGCAATGTTCGTGATGATGAACGAAGCGCGGCTCGGTGTCGGCGTGCAGGGGCTCGCGCTGTCCGAGGTGGCCTATCAGAACGCCGCCGCCTACGCCAAGGAACGGCTTGCCGGACGCGCGCTGACCGGGGCGAAGTTCAAGGACAAAGCCGCCGACCCGATCATCGTGCATCCCGACGTGCGCCGCATGCTGATGACCATGCGCGCGTTCAACGAAGCGGCGCGCGCGTTGGTGCTGTGGACCGCGCTCAAGAGCGACGTCGCCAACCGCTCCGGCGATGCCAAGGAGCGGCAGGCCGCCGACGACCATATGGGCCTGATGACGCCGGTGATCAAAGGCGTGCTCACCGATCAAGGCTTCGCCAACACCGTGATGGCGCAGCAGGTTTTCGGCGGCCACGGATACATCGCCGAGCACGGCATGGAGCAGTTCGTCCGCGACTCCCGCATCGCCATGATTTACGAGGGCGCCAACGGCATCCAGGCGCTCGATCTGGTCGGCCGCAAGCTGCCGAAGGATGGGGGCCGGGCCTTACAGGCGTTCTTCGCCGAGGTCTCGGCGTACATCAAGGAGCGCGGCGCCGACGCGGATATGGCGCCCTACCTCAAGCCTCTCGGCCAAGCGCTCGGCGACCTGCAACAGGCGACGATGTGGTTCATGCAGAACGCGCTGGGCAACCCCGACAATGCCGGCGCCGGCTCGAGCGATTACATGCACCTCTTCGGCCTGGTCGCGCTCGGCTACATGTGGTGTCTCATTGCCGCGGCGGCGAAAGGCAAGGCCGCAGCCGCCAACGGTGCCGGCGACGGCATGGCGGCGAAGCTTGCCACCGGCCGTTTCTTCGCCGAGCGGATGTTGCCGGCGTCGACCACCCATCTCGCGCGCATCAAAGCCGGCGCCGCCAGCATGATGGCGCTACCGGCCGAGGCCTTCTAAAGCCGGCCGGCGACCGGCTGCAATTCGGCGGAACTTGGACTATATGAGGGTCCGGTTTCACGGACGAAGAGCCTAATCCGGCTTTGCGGCATCGGCCGCCCGGCCACCCTACCCGCAGCGGGTCAGGGTCACGATGGCGAGGAAATGCTATGCCCGACGCTTTTGTTTATGATCACGTGCGCACGCCCCGCGGCCGCGGCAAGGTGGATGGCTCGCTACACGAAGTCACCGCCCTCAATCTCGCGAGCCAGGCGCTCGGCGCCATCAAGAACCGCAATAACCTCGACCCTACACTGGTCGACGATGTGGTGATGGGCGTGGTCGATCCCGTCGGCGAAGCCGGCGCCGACATCGCGCGGACGGCGGCTTTGGTCGCCGGCTACGGCGATAGCGTAGCGGGCGTGCAGATCAACCGGTTTTGCGCGTCCGGTCTCGATGCGGTCAACTTCGCTGCCGCGCAGATCATGTCGGGACAGCAGGACATGGCAATCGGCGGCGGTGTCGAGTCGATGAGTCGCGTCGGTATCGGAGCATCCGGCGGCGCCTGGGCGGTCGACCCGTCGATCGCGGTCGCGCATTACTTTATGCCGCAAGGCATTTCAGCCGACCTGATCGCTACCAAATACGGATTCTCGCGCGATGACGTCGATGCCTACGCGGTCGAGAGCCAAAAGCGCGCCGCCGCGGCGTGGACCGAAGGCCGGTTCAGCCGTTCGGTCTTGAAGGTGAAGGACGTCAACGGCCTCACCATCCTGGACAAGGACGAGCACATGCGCCCTGACGCGACCATGCAGTCGCTGGGTTC
>Ga0302324_100026732_pt1 | contig 11019 bp, 10 predicted proteins | sample Palsa_T0_1_FD_201949 | JGI IMG/M metagenome (GOLD analysis project Ga0302324, IMG submission 201949) | Peat permafrost microbial communities from Stordalen Mire near Abisko, Sweden - Palsa_T0_1 | ecosystem: Environmental > Terrestrial > Soil > Palsa > Peat permafrost | place: Sweden: Abisko...
CGGCATCGGCTTTGTCTTCGTCTATCCCTTCATCGTCCTCGCGATGAGGGGCCTCGGCGGCTCGGTGAAATGGATCGACAATTTCGGCATCCAGATCCTGATCTATGTGATGCTGGGCTGGGGCCTCAACATCGTCGTCGGCCTCGCCGGCCTGCTCGACCTCGGCTATGTCGCATTCTACGCTGTCGGCGCCTATTCCTACGCCCTGCTCGCCAAGACTTTCGGTTTCTCGTTCTGGATATTGCTGCCGTTAGCAGGCTGCCTCGCTTCTTTTTGGGGCATCCTGCTCGGATTTCCGGTCCTGCGGCTGCGCGGCGACTATCTCGCCATCGTGACGCTCGCCTTCGGCGAGATCATCCGCATGGTGCTGATCAATTGGGTAGATGTGACCAACGGCTATGCCGGTATCAGCGCCATCCCGCGGCCGTCTTTCTTCGGCATTCCGTTCAACGCCGACGACAACGGCTTTGCCGCCATGTTCGGGCTTGAATACTCGCCGGTCTACCGCACGATCTTTCTGTACTATTTGATCCTGGCGCTGGCTTTGCTCACCGCCTTCGTCACGGTGCGGCTGCGCCGCCTGCCGGTCGGACGCGCCTGGGAGGCGCTGCGCGAGGACGAGATCGCCTGCCGCTCGCTCGGCATCAACACCACCAACACCAAGCTGACGGCGTTCGCGATGGGCGCAATGTTCGCGGGCTTTGCTGGCTCGTTCTTCGCCGCGCGCCAGGGATTCATATCCCCGGAATCTTTTACTTTCCTGGAATCGGCCACGATCCTGTCGATCGTCGTCCTCGGCGGCATGGGCAGCCAGATCGGCGTCGCCATCGCCGCGATCGTGATGATCGGCGGAACCGAGATCATGCGCGAACTCGATTTCCTGAAGCGGATTTTCGGGCCGACCTTCGATCCGGTGCAATACCGCATGTTGCTGTTCGGTCTCGGCATGGTGCTGATCATGATCTGGCGGCCGCGCGGCCTGATCTCGACCCGCGCGCCCTCGGTATTCCTGAAAGAACGCAAGAACGTCGCCGCCGGCGTGGTCAAGGAAGGCCACGGCTGATGGCGGCAAGCGACGACATCCTGCTGCGCATCGAGCACCTGACCATGCGCTTCGGCGGCCTGATCGCGGTGGACGATCTGTCTTTCGAGGCACGGGCGGGCGATATCACCGCGCTGATCGGCCCAAACGGCGCCGGCAAAACTACGGTGTTCAACTGCATCACCGGCTTTTACAAGCCGAACGCGGGCCGCCTCTGCGTCTGCCACGGCGATCCCGCGCTGTGGCACGAACTGGAAGCGCTTACCGCTTCCGGCAGGCGCAGCATCAAACGCCAAACCGGAGCGCTCTATCAGCTTGAGCGCATGCCTGATTTTGTTGTTGCCGACGAAGCGCGGGTCGCGCGCACGTTCCAGAACATCCGCCTGTTTCCCGGCATGACGGTGCTCGAAAACCTGCTCGTCGCCCAGCACAACCGGCTGATGCCGGCCTCCGGTTACACGCTGTTCGGCATTTTCGGCGTTCCCTCCTATCGGACCGCCGAGCGGGCCGCGATCGAAACGGCACGCGCCTGGCTCGACCGCGTCGGTTTGGTGGCGCGCGCCGACGATCCCGCCGGCGACCTGCCCTATGGCGCGCAGCGGCGCCTCGAAATCGCGCGCGCGATGTGCACCAAGCCGGTCCTGCTCTGCCTCGACGAACCGGCGGCCGGTCTCAATCCGCGCGAAAGTACCGAGCTCAACGCGCTATTGCGTTCGATCCGCAATGACGACGCGACATCGATCCTGCTGATCGAGCACGACATGTCGGTGGTCATGGAAATTTCCGACCGCGTGATCGTGCTCGACTATGGCGTCAAGATCGCCGACGGCACGCCGGCGGAAATACGCGACGATCCGAAGGTGATCGCCGCCTATCTCGGCGTCCCCGACCACGACGTGGCCGCGGTCGAGGCTGAGGTCGGCCTATGACATCCCCGCTGCTGTCCGTGCGCGGCGTGAAGACGTTCTACGGTCGCGTGATGGCGCTCAAGGGCGTCGACATGGACATCAACGACGGCGAGATCGTCACGCTGATCGGGGCCAACGGCGCGGGCAAATCGACGCTGATCATGACCATTTGCGGCAACCCGCGTGCACGCGAGGGCGCGGTCGAATTTGCCGGACGCGACATCACCAACCTGGCCACGCATCAGATCGCACGTTTGAAGCTTGCACAGGCCCCGGAAGGCCGTCGCATTTTCGCGCGCATGAGCGTGCGCGAGAACCTGCAAATGGGCGCGATTGCCGCCGAGCCCTCCGAATTCTCAGCCGATCTCGAACGCGTGCTGACGCTTTTTCCGCGCCTCAAGCAGCGCCTGACGCAACGCGGCGGCACGCTGTCGGGCGGCGAGCAACAAATGTTGGCGATCGCACGCGCGTTGATGGCGCGGCCTAAGCTGCTTCTGCTCGATGAACCTTCGCTCGGCCTGGCGCCGCTGGTGGTGCGGCAGATTTTCGACGCCATCAGGAAATTGAATGCCGAAACCGGCCTCACCGTATTCCTGGTCGAACAGAACGCCTACCACGCGCTCAAGCTCGCGCATCGCGGCTATGTCATGGTCAATGGCCTGATCACGCTCACCGGGACCGGCAGCGAATTGCTGGCGCGGCCGGAAATCAAATCCGCCTATCTCGAAGGCGGCCGGGAAAGCGCATGATCGGTGAATTCCTCTACGAAGAAGGGTCGGTCGGCGTATTCCTGCTCGTCACCATCATTCTTGGCGGCGGCGCCGCGGCGCTGGCCGGCCGGGCGATCGCCAGGACCTGGCGACCGTGGTGGCAGGTCATCGCCTACGGCTTCATCCTCGGCTTTGCGGTGCGATTCATCCATTTCAGCGTGTTCGGCGGCACGCTGGTATCTGCCTACTATTATCTCGTCGATAGCGCGGTCTGCGTGGCGTTCGGATTTCTCGGCTTTCGGGCCGCGCGCGCGTCTCAGATGGTCACGCAATATCGCTGGCTCACCGAGCCGGCCGGCCTGCTGCGCTGGCGCCGGAAACCGCGCTGACGTAACATTCCCTTTGCCGGGCTCCAGAAGGACGGGGAAGAACGGATGAGCAGAATCACGACCCTCGGCGTCGCACTGGGCTTCGCATTCGCCCTGGCCGGAACGTCGCAAGCGCAGGTCAAGCTCGCGGTTGGCGCTCCGATCACCGGCCCCAGCGCCGCTACCGGCGCGCAGATGAAGAACGGCGTCGATCAGGCGGCGGAAGATATCAATGCCGCCGGCGGCATTCTCGGCCAGAAGATCGCCGTCTCCTACGGCGATGACGTCTCCGATCCCAAACAAGGCGTCTCGGTCGCCAACGATTTCTCCGCAAACGGCGTAAAATTTGTGGTCGGTCACTACAATTCCGGCGTCACCATGCCGGCCTCGGAGGTCTATCAGGAGAACGGCATCCTCGAGATCACCCCCGCGTCGACCAATCCTAAGGTCACCGAGCGCGGCATGTGGAACATCTTCCGCGTCTGCGGCCGCGACGATCAGCAGGGCAAGGTCGCCGGCGGCTATATCCTCGCGCACTTCCAGGGCAAGAAGGTCGCCGTGGTCCATGACAAGACGACTTATGGCAAAGGCCTCGCCGACGAAGTGAAAAAGACCATCAACGCCGGCGGCATCAGGGAAGTGCTGTATGAGGGCATCAACACCGGCGAGAAGGACTATTCGGCGCTGGTGTCCAAGATCAAACAGTCGGGCGCCGATCTGGTTTATTTCGGCGGTCTCTATACCGAAGGCGGGTTGATCGTGCGGCAAATGCGCGACCAGAACGTCAAGGCGCCGCTGATGGGCGGCGACGGCATTACCTCGGACGAATTCGCTTCGGTCGGCGGACCGGGCGTGGAAGGCACGCTGATGACCTACGGGCCCGACCCGCGCAACAACCCGGACGCCAGTGGCGTCGTGGCGGAGTTCCGCGCCAAGAAATTCGAACCCGAAGCCTACACGCTCTACAGCTATGCGGCGGTGCAGGTCATCAAACAGGCGGCGGAAGCGGCCAAATCGCTCGACCCGAAGAAGGTCGCCGAGGATATGCATTCCGGCGCCGACTTCAAGACCGTGCTCGGCGACGTCGCCTATGACAAGAAGGGCGACCTTACCAAGCTCGACTATGTCATGTATATTTGGAAGAAAGACGCCGGCGGCAAGATCACGTATGTCGAGTGCCCCGGCTCGGATTGCAGCAAGCTGTAACGCCGCTACCCGATCTTCCCCAGCATCGGAAACGTATCCAATAACCAGAAACTTGCCTGCGTAACGGCGCCGGTGAGAAACGCGATGCCGGTGAGGACCAGCAGTCCACCCATCGCCTTCTCGACGAGGCCGATATGCGCCCGGAACCGGACGATGAAAGCCGCGAACGGCTCGATCGCCAACGCCGCCGCGATGAAGGGAATGCCGAGGCCGAGCGAATAGACCGCGAGCATGCCCGCGCCCTTGGCGACGGTCTCCTCCGACGCCGCCACCGCCAGGATTGCGGCAAGGATCGGTCCGATGCACGGCGTCCAACCCAGCGCAAAGGCGAGCCCCATCAGATAAGCGCCCCATAGGCCGACGGGTTTGGCGACTTCAAACCGCTTCTCGCGCATCAACAACGCGATCGGCGTGAGACCCAAGAAATGCAGCCCCATGACGATGATGGCAATGCCGGCGAGAATGGCAAGCTCGTCCGAATAGGCGCGCACCACGCCGCCGATGGCGCTCGCGCTGGCGCCGAGTGCTACGAACACGGTAGTGAAGCCGAGCACGAACAGAAGTGCGGCCGCGATCGTCTGGCGGCCGGCGCGCGCTTTGGTTTCCGCGTCGGCAAATCGTTCGAGCGATGTGCCGGTGAGATAGATGAGATACGGCGGCACCAGCGGCAGCACGCACGGCGACAGAAAGCTCAGCATGCCCGCGGCCAGCGCGGCGGCGATCGTCACATTCGGCATGGCGCACTCATGCCCGCACGGTCCCGGCCGCGCAAGCGCGGTGACGCCGCGCCCGCGAGGATGTGATCGTTGACGATGACGGTAAAATCGTCTCCGTTGACGCGGTAGCGAGGACCTCTTGCGCAACCTCATCACCGACGTGACAGGGCTGAAAATCGGCCATGCCGAGGATGTCCGCCTCGGTTCCGGCGCGACCGCGATTATTTTCGACAAGCCCGCGGTCGCGTCGATCGATGTGCGCGGCGGCGGGCCGGGCACGCGGGAGACCGCGTTGCTCGATCCGGCGCAAACGGTTGAGGGCATCGACGCCATCACTTTGTCCGGCGGATCCGCCTTCGGCCTCGATGCAGCGTCGGGCGTGCAAGCATGGCTGAAGGAAGAGGGCCGCGGCTTTGCCGTGCGAACCGCGCGTGTGCCGATCGTGCCAGCGGCCATCCTGTTCGATTTGCTCAGCGGCGGCGACAAGGAATGGGGCCGCTATCCACCCTATCGCGAACTCGGCTATGCCGCCGCGGCGGCCGCAGGCATCGATTTCGCGCTCGGCAGCTTCGGGGCCGGCACGGGCGCGACGACGGTCAATTGCAAAGGCGGCATTGGTTCGGCCTCCGCGCTGACGCCCGAAGGCCACGTGGTCGGCGCGCTCGCCGCCGTCAACGCCGCCGGCAGTGTCGTGATCGATCGCGGCCCGTGGTTTTGGGCGGTGCCGTTCGAGCGCGACGGTGAGTTCGGCGGGCGCGGGTGGCCCGCCATCTTTCCCGCAACTGCGCTCGAGCCGGTCACCAAGGGAAGCCCGCGCGAAAGCACGACGCTTGTCGTCGTCGCAACCGACGCCATCCTGAGCAAGGCGCAGGCCAAACGCCTCGCGGTGATGGCGCAATCGGGTTTATCGCGCGCGATCTACCCGGTGCACACCCCGCTGGACGGCGACGTCGTTTTCACTGCCTCGACCGGCCGCAAGCCGCTCGCCGATCCGCTGTTAGGATTTACGACGCTTGGCACGATCGCCGCCAATGTCGTGGCGCGGGCGATCGCGCGGGGCGTTTTCCAGGCAACGGCGCTGCCGTTCGCGGGAGGGTTACCGAGCTGGAAAGATCAATTCCAGCGGTAACATAAGGATGATAGGCATTTAAGCTCCCGCGAGCGTGCCGCAGAAACCACAATCCGTAACTTTTCGTCAGCGACGCTTCCCGATTCGTTGACTCGTTCCCGGATTGCGCCTTCACTTTGCTGCAAATTCGGCATCGATTTGCGCCAGAAGACTGGCAGAGGACGGCATGCGCTTCGTGGTGATTATCGTCGCGGCGTTGATGAGCCTGGGCCTTGCGGCCTTTGGGGTCGTCTCCGCGCAGAAAGCGGTCGCTCCGGCTGTACCCTCGTCAATTCCTGCGCGCGTCGCGTCGCTCGCACCGAACGCACCCGCTGGTCCGGTGCGCTCGCCGGTCAGTCAAATTGCCCAGACGACGGTTTCAGATGCGACGGCGGTCGCGCCGATGCGCGTGGCCCAGACCGCGTCCACACCCGGCACGCCGGCACCGGCCGCGACCACTCAGAACAAGCCCGCCGTCGCGGCTGCGACACCAAGCACGGCCGCCGCGCCGGCCAGCAACATTCCCGCATGCAACAAGCCCGGCGGCATGGGCCTGTCACGAATCGTCGAAATCGACACGACGGGCGGCCCCGGATTCGGCTTCCAGCATTTCAAGCAGTACGACTTCCTTCGCGACAAGGAAGTTGTCTTGACCTTCGACGACGGCCCCTGGCCGGAGAATACGCCTGCGGTGCTCAAGGCCCTGGCCGACGAATGTTTGAAGGCGACGTTCTTTGAAATCGGCAAACACGCCACCTGGCATCCCGAGATTACCAAACAGGTGGTCGAAGCCGGCATGACGGTCGGCACCCACACGTGGTCGCACAAGGATCTCGCCAGAAATCCCTATGCGAAGGATCTCGAACAGGCCCAGCAGGAAATTGAGATGGGCGTCAGCGCGGTGCACATGGCCGCCAACGCGCCGATCGCACCGTTCTTCCGCTTCCCCGACCTGCAGCATCCGCCGCAGCTTCTCGCCTATCTCGCCGAGCGCAACATCGCGGTGTTTTCGACTGATATCGACTCCCGCGACTTCAAGTTTCACAAGCCGGAGCAGGTGATCAAGTCGGTCATGGGCCAGCTCGAAAAGCACGGCAAGGGCATCGTTCTGATGCACGACTTCAAGCCCGCCACGGCGGAGGCGCTGCCGGAGCTTCTCCATCAGCTCAAAGCCGCCGGCTACAAGGTGGTCCACATGGTCCCGCGGCAGCCGCTGACCACTATTCCCAAATACGACGAGATGGTCACGGCCCAGGACAAGCTGTCGTCGAACAACACGCGCCCCGAGTCGAGCGTCGTTCGCACCATCGGGCAATAACGGCGCTGTCAGCGCGTAAAGCGCTCCGCCGCGAACGGCTTCGGATCGCAGAACGGCGTCGCACCCGTCATCATCTCGGCGATCAGCCGGCCAGTCGCAGGCCCGAGCGTCAAGCCCCAATGGCCATGACCGAAGGCAAGCCACACGCCGCGCTGTTCGGGCGCCCGCGAGATCACCGGGCGGGAGTCGGCAAAGCATGGCCGCGCCCCCAGCCACGGCTGCGGCTCGACCGGTTCGCCAAGCGGAAATAATTCGCGCGCCGCCGGCAGGAGGCGGTCGAACTGCACCTGTGTCGGCGCGGCGTCACGTGGAGCAAATTCGACGCCAGTCGTGATGCGAATGCCCTGCTCCATCGGCGCCATCACATAGCCGTTCTCGGCATCGAGCACCGGGCGGCTGAGCGCGGCGTTTCCTTGCGGGCGAAAATGGCGGTGATAGCCGCGCTTGACGGCGAGCGGCAATTTGATCCCGAGCGGACCGATCACATCCGGCGTCCACGGCCCGAGTGCGATCACCACATCGCCGGCATCGAGCGGCCCGGACGCGGTCTCCACCCGCCAGTGAGGATTGGACCGATGGAGCGTGCGCGCATCGCCGGTCAGCGCAATGCCGCCCAACGCGGCGAAGCGCGCGGCGTGGGCACGCGTAAGCGCCAGCGGATTGTCCACGCTCACCGCGCCGGTCCAATGCACGCCATGGCGGAACACGCCACGAAGCGCCGGTTCGAGCGCGAGCGCGCCTTCACGATCGAGCGGTAGGTTGGAAATACCAAACTGCGCGGCCAGCTCGAGTTCCGCAGCCTGTGCGGCGAATGCGCTGTCGGTGCGATAAAGCTTGAGCCAGCCCCGGTGGCTGAGATGGCGCTCGGCGCCAGCTTCGGCGGCGAGCGACTCATGCTCGGCGACCGCACGCGCGAGCAACGGGCGCATCACGTGCGCCGTCTCGATCAGTCGCGCCGGCCGCGACGCCGCGTGAAATGCCATTAGCCAGGGCGCGACCCGCGGCAGGAACGCGAGATGATAATTCGCAACCGGCGAACGCTTGAGCGCGATACGGACGACCTCGGCAAGGCTCGACGGGAACGCGGCGGGAAACACCGTGTTGCCTTCGATGATGCCGGCATTGCCGTAGGAGGTCCCCTCCCCGGGCCCCTGCCGGTCGACCAGCGCCACCGACAGGCCGCGCTTGGCGAGGTGGACGGCAATGGACGTACCGACGATGCCGGCGCCAAGCACGATGATGTCGGTACGGGCCAGGAAAGCCTCCGCCGCGGTTAATTCTTATCGTATGCGCACGCGAAGGCAGAACTTCAAGGCATCCAACGATCCCGGGGATGCATGGCGCCAACCACGGTGCCGCCGCGCGCGTTGCCCCCTCACGCATGGCGTGTTAGGCGAACCGCGTCCGTCGGAGGCCCCGTGCAGCGCCCGCTTATCATCGCCCCGTCGATCCTCGCAGCGGATTTTGCCAAGCTGGGCGAGGAGGTTCGCGCGGTCGACGCCGCCGGCGCCGACTGGATCCACGTCGATGTCATGGACGGCCACTTCGTGCCCAATATCTCCATCGGACCGGACATGGTGAAGGCGCTGCGCGGGCACACCAATAAGGTGCTCGACGTCCACCTGATGATTGCGCCCTGCGATCCCTATCTGGAAGCCTTCGCCAAGGCCGGCGCCGATATCATCACCGTGCATGTCGAGTCTGGGCCCCACATCCACCGCTCGCTGCAGGCAATCCGGGCGCTGGGCAAGAAGGCGGGCGTGACCATGAATCCCGGTACACCGGCGGATACGGTCGAGCCGGTCATCGACCTCGTCGATCTGATCCTGGTGATGTCCGTCAATCCCGGCTTCGGCGGGCAGAAATTCATTCCGGGCGCCATCGAAAAGCTGCGCAAGCTGCGCGCTCTCGCGGCCGGACGGCCGATCGACATCGAGGTCGACGGCGGCATTACGCCGGAGATCGCGCCCGAGGTGGCGCGCGCTGGCGCCAATGCCTTCGTCGCCGGCTCTGCCGTGTTCAAGGACCGCACGGCGGAATCGTATCGCACACATATCGCGGCGATCCGCCACGCGGCGGCGCTCGCACGCGGGGAGGCTGCCTGATGGGTATGTTGATCGACGGCCAATGGCGAGACGAGGATCCTCCCGCGGAGGTCGGCAAGGCCGGCAATTTCCAGCGGGTCGACAGCGCCTTTCGCGACCGCATCACGGCGGACGGCTCATCCGGCTTCAAGGCCGAGGCCGGGCGCTATCACCTTTACGTCGCTTATACGTGCCCGTGGGCGCATCGCACTCAAATCTATCTGGCGCTGAAGAAGCTCAACGGCGCGATCAGCGTGGCCGTCGCCGTTCCCGGGCTTCGTGACCAAGGCTGGACATTTGAAGACAATGCCGGCTTTCCGGATTGCACCCCTGATCGCGTCAATGGTTTCCGCTATCTGCACCAGGCCTATGCGGCGAGTGATCCGCATTACACCGGCAAGGTGACGGTGCCGACGTTGTGGGACAAAAAGACCGGCAAGATTGTGAACAATGAATCGTCCGAGATCATCCGCATGCTCAACTCGGAGTTTGCCGGCGTGGGCGCTGAGCCGACGGACTACTATCCGGCGGCGTTACGCAGCGAGATCGACCGGATCAACGCGCAGACTTACGCCAACATCAACAACGGCGTTTACCGCTGCGGCTTCGCGCGCTCGCAGGCCGCGTATGACGAAGCCTACGACGCGTTGTTCGCCACGCTCGACGAGATCGAAGCGCGGCTCGGACGTCAGCGCTATCTGGTCGGCAATCAGATCACCGAAGCGGACTGGCGTCTGTTTCCCACGCTGGTGCGCTTCGATGTCGCCTATTTCTCGTTGTTCAAATGCAACCGCAATCGCATCGCCGACTTTCCAAATCTGCAGAACTACATGCGCGAGCTTTATGCGGTCCCCGGCGTCGCCGAGACGGTCAAGCCCCGCTACTACGTCATGGGCTATTACTCGATCACGCGCGTCAACCCGACCGGCATCATCCCGAAGGGCACGCCGGTCGATTTCCGGCAGCCCCACGACCGCGCGCGCTTCGCGGCGTAAAACATGATCCCTCGTTACACCAGACCCGAAATGGCGGCGATCTGGTCGCCCGAGACGCGCTTTCGCATCTGGTTCGAGATCGAGGCGCATGCGGCGGACGCCATGGCCGAGCTTGGCATCATCCCGAAGGACGCCGCCGCCAAAATCTGGGCCAAGGGCAAGAATGCCAAGTTCGACATCGCGCGCATCGACGAGATCGAGCGCGAGACCAAACACGACGTCGTCGCCTTCCTCACCCATCTGGCCGAAATCGTCGGCCCGGAAGCCCGTTTCGTGCATCAGGGCATGACGTCTTCCGACGTGCTCGACACCTGCCTCAACGTGCAACTCGTGCGCGCCGCCGACCTTCTCATCGCCGACGTGGAAAAGCTCAATGCCGCGCTCGAGCGCCGCGCGCGCGAATTCAAATCGACGCCGACCATCGGCCGCTCGCACGGCATCCATGCCGAGCCCACCACGTTCGGGCTCAAGCTCGCCTATGCCTATGCCGAGTTCGATCGAGCCAAACAGCGATTGAAGGCGGCGCGGAGCGAGGTCGCGACCTGCGCGATCTCCGGAGCGGTC
>Ga0302324_100026733_pt1 | contig 11018 bp, 9 predicted proteins | sample Palsa_T0_1_FD_201949 | JGI IMG/M metagenome (GOLD analysis project Ga0302324, IMG submission 201949) | Peat permafrost microbial communities from Stordalen Mire near Abisko, Sweden - Palsa_T0_1 | ecosystem: Environmental > Terrestrial > Soil > Palsa > Peat permafrost | place: Sweden: Abisko...
CCAAGCTGGCCGCGCACGACGGGCAGGTGGCCGCCATCATGATGACCTATCCGTCCACGGCCGGGGTCTACGAGCAGAACGTGAGTGCCGCCTGCGCGGCGGTGCACGCGGCGGGCGGCCAGGTGTACATCGACGGCGCGAACTTCAACGCGCTGGTCGGGTTGGCCACCCTGCCGTCCTTCGGGGCCGACGTGTCACACCTGAACCTGCACAAGACCTTCTGCATCCCGCATGGCGGCGGCGGCCCCGGCGTCGGCCCGGTGGCCGTCCGCGCGCACCTGGCGGAGTTCCTGCCCGGCCACGGCGGCCGGGGCCAGGTCGCCGCGGCGCCCTACGGTTCGGCGGGCATCCTGCCGATCTCCTGGGCGTACATCGCGATGATGGGGGCGGACGGGCTGCGCCGGGCCACCCAGGTCGCGGTGCTGTCAGCTAACTACGTCGCCAAGCGGCTGACCTCGTACTACCCGGTGCTGTACACCGGGCGGAACGGGCTCGTGGCGCACGAGTGCGTCATCGACCTGCGGCCGCTTTCCCTCCAGACCGGGATCACCGTGGAGGACGTGGCCAAGCGGCTGATCGACTACGGGTTCCACGCGCCGACCATGTCGTTCCCGGTGGCGGGCACGTTCATGATCGAGCCCACCGAGAGCGAGAGCCTGCCCGACCTCGACCGGTTCTGCGACGCGATGATCGCGATCAGGTCGGAGATATCGCGGGTGGCGTCCGGTGAGTACGACGCCCAGGACAATCCGCTGAAGAATGCCCCGCACACCGCCGAGATGCTCATCGCGGGGGAATGGAAGCACGCCTACGAGCCGGAGGAAGCGGCGTACCCGGTCGGGGTGGACCGCCGCGGCAAGTACTGGCCGCCGGTCAGGCGTATCGACCAGGCCTACGGCGACAGGAACCTGGTCTGCGCCTGCCCTCCGCCGGAGGCCTTCGCCAGCTGAGCTCGCGCCGGGGCAGATCGCGCTCATACGCACGCGCCCGCCCCGGCCGCGCGCACCGCCTGCGCCCCGGGATGGGGCGGTGGGGGAGGAGGTGCGGCGCGCGCGGTCGCGGGAGTTTCTGCGGTCAGGGGCGGGCGCGGCGAGTCAAAAGGGGGGATGATGTCACTGGCTGGCGACGGGGAAGGCGTTCAGCTCAGCGAGGTGCGGAGGCAGGTTCATGGTGACCACGCTTTCCTGTTCCTGGGGGTCGGTACGGGCGACCACGGCCACGGTCGTGACATCGCTGCGGTTCACCGGCAGGTGCGGGGTTCCCGGCGGGACGTACATGAAGTCCCCGGCCGTGACCACGGTGCGCTGGCGCAGGCCCTCGCCGTGCCATACTTCGGTTTCCCCGCTGACGGTGTAGATGGCGGACTCGTGCCCGTCGTGGACGTGCGGTACGCCACGGGTACCTGGCGGAATCGTTATCAGGTGCAGGCACAGCGCCTGTGCCCCCGCGGAGCGGTTGCTCACGCCGGTGGCCAGGCTCATTCCCTGCTTGCCGTCGTAGCTGTCAGCCGAGCGGATAACGACGACCTCACCTGGTTTGGTGATGGCCGCGGCGGGTGCGTGGAGTGCTCTCTCCCAAACGTCGCTTACTCTCAGCATTTGACCATATCCTATCCGTGATGTTCCCCAATGACAGGTTATGGCTGTGTGTATTCAGTTGGATACTCTCCGTACAGTCAATAAGTCCTGTCCTCGTAGTTAGATGGACGTGACCAGAAAGTAAGGTGTCAACTTTAGTTGACAACCAAACCGGGACCGGTCCAATTACGAACCCCTTACGAGGGACCGCTGAACCATGCGGAATCGCGCTACGTGGTCGTAACTAGTGGGGAAGGGCGAAACCATCACGATCAAGGACGGCGCCATTGTGCTCGGCTGAGCATACGATCCAGCTAGAGCGAGACTCAGCCGCCCTGAGCGCGGCGACCCGGGAGGAGGCGCGGTGACCAGCGTTGCTAAGCGCCCCGCGCCAGTCCGCCACGCCGGGACTGAGGCGTACCCGGGGCAGCGGCCGCCGACCACGCCGCCCCGGTCCGGCGCCTCGCATGGCCCGCGAGCGAGATCCCGTGCCGTTCCGCCTAAGAAAGAAAGTGGCCGGGCCGGCGCGCGGGTCGTGCTGGCCGTTATCGTCCTCGGAGCGGTCGCGGTCATCGCCCTGTGGTGGCACTCCACACCCGACGTCAGCGGGCTCGGCGGCTGGCTGACCGGAGCGGGGGAGGTCCTGGGGCTGCTCGCCGGATACGGCGTCGTGGTCCTGGTCGCGCTGATGGCGCGGCTGCCTCCGCTGGAGCGCGGGATCGGCACCGACCAGCTGGCCCGGTGGCATGCGATGGGCGGCCGGTACGTCGTCTGCGTGGTGTGGGCGCACGCGCTGCTCATCGTCTGGGGCTACGCGGTCGAGGCGCATACCAGCGTGACGGGCGAGACGGCGACACTGCTCACCCAGTACCCGGACGTGCTGATGGCCACCGTGGGCGGCTTCCTGCTGCTCGGCGTCGGCCTCATCTCGATGCGCGCCGCCCGGCGCCGGGTGCGCTATGAGACCTGGTACTACCTGCACCTGTACACCTACCTGGCCATCGCCCTGGCGTTCAGCCATCAGTTCGCTGACGGGGCGGCGTTCGTGAATAACCTGGCCGCGCGGTTCTGGTGGTCGGCGATGTACCTGACGGTGGCGGTGCTGATCGGCTGGTACCGGTTCGTGGTGCCGTTGCGCGCGTTCGCCCGGCACGGCTTCCACGTGATCGGGGTGAGGCAGGAGGGACCAGGTGTCGTCTCGGTCTACATCGGCGGCTCGCGCCTGGATGAGCTTGACGCCGAGCCCGGGCAGTTCTTCCGCTGGCGGTTCCTCACCAGGTCGCTGTGGTGGTCCTCGCACCCGTACTCGCTCTCCGCCGCACCCGGGAAGGACTTGCTCCGGATCACGGTAAAAGATCTCGGCGACCACAGCCAGGCGCTGGCCCGGCTGCAGCCAGGCACCCGCGTCATCGCCGAGGGACCCTACGGCGCGTTCACCGCTACCGGTTCCGGCCGCGGTGTCGTGCTGCTGGCCGGCGGGGTCGGCATCACCCCGCTACGCGCCATGTTCGCGACGCTGGCGGGCCCGGTCACGCTGATCTACCGCGCGAGCAGCACCCAGGACGTGGTCTTCGCCGACGAACTCGATGCGATCGCCGCCGCGCGCGGGGCGACGGTGCACTACGTGATCGGGTCGCGGGCCGAGCTTGGCGGCGACCCGTTGTCGCCCCGGGTGCTGCGTTCGCTCGCACCGGCCATCGACGAGCAGGACGTCTACGTGTGCGGGCCGGACGGCATGGCCTCGGCCGCGATCACGGCGCTTCGCGCGGCCGGGGTGCCCAAGCGGAGCATCCACCGCGAATCGTTCGAGTTCTGAGGGGAGGATCCGCGAAATGCGCCGAGTGATCCTGACTATCGCCGGCACCATTGCCGGTCTCGTGGCCCTGCTGTCGTTCAAATCGCATGTCCCGACCGTCCCCTCAGCTTCGGTCTCGACCACGGGCGGGACCGGCAGCACGGGCGGGACGTCGGCTCCTTCGTCGTCTCCCGCCACGGTGCCCGGTGAATTCCCGATGGGAAGCCTGGCCGGCACGCTCACCGCCGGCGAGACCGCGGTCAGCGGCCAGGTGGCCAACACCGCGTACGGTCCGGTTCAGATCCAGCTGGTCATGCGGAACGGCAAGATCGTCAAGGTCGCTGTCCTGCGGCAGCCCGCGAACACCATCAACGACATCCGAATCAACGACTTCGCCTTCCCCAAGCTGATCGGCGAGACGCTGGCGGCGCAGACCGCGAAGATCGACGCCGTTTCCGGGGCGAGCTACACCAGCGCGGGCTACATCCAGTCGCTGCAGAGCGCGCTGGACAACCGGGCCTGAACCCGGCCATGACCGGCGGGCAGGCGGGGCGGCTCAGGCATGCCGAGCACGTGATGGGCACCGTCGTTTCCTTCGATCTGCCGGCCTGCGCCGCGGAGGAGCTGGGCCGGGCGGTGCGCTGGCTGCACTGGGTCGACGCCACCTTCTCGCCCTACCGGGAGGACAGCGACGTCAGCCGGTTCGGCGCGGGCACGCTCTCGCTGGCGCAGTGCGCGCCGGAACTCACCGAGGTGCTCGAGGCCTGCGCCGCGGTCAGCGCGCTGAGCGGCGGGTATTTCACCACCACGGCTAGCGGCAGGTTCGACCCTTCCGGCTACGTGAAGGGATGGGCGATCGAGCGCGCCGCCGCGATGATCACCGCGGCGGGTTCGGCCGGGCATTGCGTCAACGGCGGCGGCGACGTCCAGTGCGCCGGCGATCGTGGTTCCGGTCAGCCGTGGCGGATAGGGATCGCCGACCCGCTGCGGGCCAGCGCGCTCGCGCTCGTGGTCGCCGGGCGGGACTTCGCCGTGGCCACCTCGGGCGTCGCCGAGCGCGGCCCGCATATCGTCAACCCGCACACCGGGCAGCCCGCGACCGACCTGGCCAGCGTGACCGTGGTCGGCTCGGGGCTGACCCTGACCGATGCCTACGCCACGGCCGCCTTCGCGATGGGCTCCGGCGCCCGCGACTGGGTCGAGAGCTTGGACGGCTACGAGGCGTTCGCCATCACCAGCCGCGGCGCGGACTGGCAGACCAGCGGTTTCGCTGCCTACCTGGCCTGACCGGAGTTACAGCATCATCGGCTGGCCGGCATCGTAGACGAGCAGGCCGTCGTCCCGCCGCCGCAGGCCGGGGGAGAGCCGGTGCTCTTCCAGCCTTCCGTCGTGCAGCAGATGCCTGACCGGCACCTCACGCACCGCCGAGACGAAATCGGCGAGCAGCCGCCGGTGACAGCGCCACCACAGGCTTTCCGAGCACATCACGGCCGTGGTATCCGCGTTGGCCTGGGCGAGCACCTCGTCGGTCGCGGCGAGAAAACCGGCGGTCCGCATGTGCGCCGCGTAACCCCGGAACATGTCCTCGCGCCAGACCACGTCCGGCGAGTCGGGCGGGACCTTCCTGAAGCCTCCGAGCCGCTTCTCCCAGCGGTAGGAGATGCCGGCCTCCGGCAGCCAGCGTTCCAGCTCAGCTCGCGCCACATGCGGATGGCGGCGGCTGCCCGGGGCGGTCCTGATGTCCACGAGCACGACCACGTCAGCGTTCCTGAGCAGCTCGGTGATCCGCTCTGCGGTGGCGGTCCCGTGCCCGAACGTCAGCAGCATCTCACCCGCGATCTTATGCCGCCAGATCACCGCTCGGCTGAACCGGCGTCAGGCGGCGCGGGCGGGGCGGGTCGTTCCTGCGGGTCGCCCGCGCTGTTTTGATGAGCCCGGACCAGCGCGGCGACCTCGTGTCTGATACCGATCGACGGCCCGCCGATCAGCTCCCAGGAACGGAGAATCCCGAGCAGGAAGCAGACCACGACCAGGATCGCGATCGTGTCCACAGCCCCGGAGTTGCCGATGTCGATTCCCTCGATCAGCTGGATCACGAACGTGACGGCCAGCCCGACCAGGAACAGCGCATCACGCACTACGGCCCACCGCACCTGGCGCAGCCGGATCAGCGACAGCAGCGACGCCGCCACGAACGCAAGCCCGACAGCCGCCACGGAAATGGCAGTCGACCCGATCTTGTTGTGCCCAGGGATCAGCGAGAAGAGCGATACCGCCAGCGAGTTGGTGAACGCCGTCAACGCCGCCACCGCGCGTATGCGGTGCAACTGCCCGTCGGCCTCGGCCTGGGCGAGTCGATCGGAGGCAACCGAGATGGCCACGAACAGCAGGCCGATCAGCGTTCCGGCCACGCCCGCGCTGGCCGCGAAGAAGTCACGATAGCTCGAAGGAACCACCTGGTGATTCTTGCAGGCGGGGAACTGGCGGGTGGCCGCGGGCCGCACGTTGGGGGCCGGCCGCGGATCGGCAGGTGGCGGGGCAGAATCCCTGTTGCCCCCTCCGGTGCGGGCCGGATATGCTGCTCAGCGTGCACCGGTGTTTTCCTATCACTCCGCCGCCCCGCCTAGCGGGGCGATAGCCTGCGCGCGTCGAGCCGAGTGAGCTCACGCGCCTTTCCCGTTCCTGGTGAGTCCTGGCGTGCGCTCGCAGCTCGGGCCAGTACGCTGCGCCCCGCTTCCGCGACCATTTTCCTTCTCGTCGCAGGAGCGATTCCCGATGCATGTCTGCAGAACGATGTCCGCGGCTGCCCGCCGCCGGCCCGGTACGGGCCTGCCGTACCTGGTGATATCCGGGTTGCTGTGGGGGACTGGCGGCCTGACGGGCAGCCTGCTGGGCCGGACGGCCGGCCTTTCCGCGATCTCGGTGGCCGCGTACCGGCTCACCATCGGCGGCGTGCTGATCGTCGCTTTCCTGGCCGCGACCGGCAGGCGCCGGCCTGCGGGCCGGGCCGCCTGGACCCGGATCGCGGTGATCGGCCTACTTGCCGCGGAGTACCAGGGCTGCTACTTCACCGCGGTGTCGCTGACCTCGGTGCCACTGGCCACGCTGGTCACCATCGGCACCGCCCCGGTCATCGTGCTCGGCGCCGAACGGGTGACCGGGCGCGGCGCCGGTCGGCTCGCCGTCGCTGCCGCCGGGCTGGCCCTGATCGGCCTCGGCCTGCTCGTGGGCCTGCCGTCCGGGTTCGGCCAGACCGCGGTACTGGCCAGCGCGGGCATGGCGGTGCTCGCGGCGGCCGGCTTCGCCGCGGTCACGCTGACCGGTTCCAGGCCGGTGCCAGGGCTGGACGAGGCGGCCGTGACCGGCTTCGGCTTCACCGTCGGCGGCCTGGCCCTGATGCCGCTGGCGGCGGCGTTCGGCGGCCTCGGCTTCCGGCCCGATCCCGCCGCCCTCGGCCTGCTCCTGGCCCTGGGTACCGGCCCGACCGCCGTGGCCTACACGCTATATTTCCGCGGCCTGCGGACCGCGGCCGCCAGCACGGCCGCGCTTCTGGCCCTGCTCGAACCCCTGACCGGAACCATCCTGTCCGCCTTCATTTTGGGGGAGCGGCTGAGCGCGACCGGGATCGCGGGCGCGGCCATCCTCGCCCTGGCCGTGATCCTCGCCGTGCGGGCCGGCCGAGATGACCCGCGCCCCGCGAACGCTGCGATCGTCGGCCTGCTCACCGAGCTCTACCGCGGCAGGTGAGCTGGCCCCGGTTAAGCTCGCCTGCCGGTAACGCTCGCTGATCTCGGCGCGCAGGACTCATTCCGGTGCACCCGCCGCGGCCAGGATGGACGCAGCACCCTGGGAGGACGGTGGGCAGCCGCGTTCACGACCGGCAAAGAACCCAGGACCACGACGCCACGCTTCGGATGGAAGAGACAGGAAGGCTGGAGACAGCATTCAGCCGGTATCCAGGCCGGCTTCTTAGGTTCTGATTAGGTCCGCTGACGAACGCACCAGGGCGGGCTAGAGCAGGAAGGGTTGGGAACGTGTTCGATAAGGTGACCATCACGTACCGGGGAGCGAAGTACGAGGTCGGCCGGGGACGGGACTTCTATGGGATCTGGACCGTCGGAGGGTCCCGGTCGCAGCCATTGCAGTGGTGGCCGGAAACCTCGGAAGGCTGGTCCGCCGCGTGGACGAAGTTCACGCAAATCGAGGCACCGGGGGCGATCACCCCGGTCGGCCGGCGTACCCCCCCGGTCGCCTCAGGCCCGGTCGCCTCAGGCCCGGTCGCCTCAGGCCCGGTCGCCTCAGGCCCGGTCGCCTCAGGCCCGGTCGCCTCAGGCCCGGTCGCCTCAAGCGGTGCCCAGATGGGGGAGAGCGCGGGTGTCCGCGACGCAGGCACGGCCGCGGCCGGCCCGGCCACGGCGCTGCTTGACGACAGGAACAGGGCTGGCGCGGTCGGCTCAGGCGATGCCCCGTTCGCCCAGGGCCCCCGGTTCGCCCAGGGCGGTGCCCCGTACGGCGCGAGGACGGCTGACTCCCGGACCGGTGCCGTCGGTGCTGCGTTGCTAGCCGTAGGGGTCGCCATCGGCGTCGCTGGGCTCTTCCCGGCCTATCTGGCTGGTGCGAGCCTGTCCCAGCAGCCTGCCCAGCTCGTCCCGCACGCGATCTACCTTGCCGTCTGGGCCGCGAGTACGGTGCTCATCCTGCTCGGCGGCGTCCGCCTGCGGCTGGGCGCCCTGCTGGGCGTGGGCATCAGCGTCGTCACCTTCGGCCTGTTCTTCGCCGATGCCGGCACCGCGATTGCCGCAGGAGCGCACACAGCAGGCTGGGGTCTGTGGCTCTCGCTGCTGGGCTGGCTCGCCTGCGCCGCCGGATCGGTGCTGGCTTTCCTGTTCCGGCCCGCTGCTGCGCCGCCAGCCGATGGCACCCGTGGCTGGCTGGCCCGTCAGGATTACCTACGCCGTCCGCGCGGGTCTGAGCTGGGCCCGGTCGCCCTGCTGGTGCTGGCTGGCCTCGGAGTGGCCGCCGCCTTCGCTCCGGCCTGGGACAGCTACACACTGCACACGGCGGCCGGGCAGTCGCAGTCCCTGACGGCAGGTAACGCCTTCTCCAACCCCGGCTTGGTGATCGCGGGGGACGTCGCCGTCATGGTCGCGCTCGCCGCTGTGGTCATCGTGGCCGCCCTGTGGCGCCCCCTCCACCATGGGGCACTACTTCTGGCCGGCGCGGTCATCCCGATGGCGGCCCAGGCTATCTCGGCCCTCATCCAGGCCGGCGAAGCCACCTCACCGACTCAGTTCGGGATCTCGCCCGCGCAGGCCACCCAGATCGGCCTCACGATCAATTCGGGTGTCACGCCGGCGTTCTGGATCTACTGCGGGTTCCTCGTCGCGCTGGTCGTCTCGTGCGCCTGGATGCTCTTCACGCCGCACCAAGGCGCCGGAACGCTGGCCGAGTCCTTCGCCCCGCCGTCAGGCCCTGCGGCCGGTACGTACGCCTACCCGTGGAGCCCCGCCGCGCCGGGCGCCGAGCAGAGCAGCGTCCGGCCGACGGCCGACCACGACGACGACGACCCAGCCGATCTTGATGACGACGACGAAACCGAGACGGACATGGTTCCCGGCTTCGAACCGACCAGTGACAGCGGGTCGGGCGACCATCCGACAGCCTGAGTGTGCCGGCCGGCCCCGCGTCCTGCGCGGGCCGGCTTAGGCGCAGCCAGCAACCCGAGGGTGAACTGATCGCCGGCGAGCCCGTCCGCGACGTCCTGTCATGGCCGTGTTTGACCAGATGGCAGAGCCCATGATCACAGAAATCACATGTCCGCGTAGTCATGAGCTGAGGCCGCGTTGCTGCCCCGGACCCGGCACCGCGGCCCCCGCCCCTGGCCGGCACGTCCCGGCAATTTTTTGCGCCATTCGCCGTTTCGTTCCCCGGAAATGTCATAGCCATCCACTAGAATCGAACTAGAAAGCTAGAAGAAATCCTGGGGGCAGACCGCCTCGGGACTACCCGCCCCGCGTACCCCGGAGGGGAGGTGAGCACCGCCGTGACCGCGTCCGCGCCGCCCGCCAGCACCAGCCAGGCACTGGGCATGCTGACCTCCGCGCTGAGCTACCTGGCCGCCGCGGACGCGACCCAGATGCCCGCCGAAGTGCAGGCGCAGTGCCTGATCACGCTGGAACAGGCCGACGCCAGGACCACCGCGGCGCGGGCCTCGATCCTGGCCGCGTTCACCGCCGGCCAGGGGTACCGCGAGGATGGAGACTACAGTCCCCGGTCCTGGCTCATCCACCGGACCCGGGTGACCAAGGCGACGGCGGGCGATCACGCCGGCTGGTCCCGCCGGACCCGGACCCACCCCCGGATCCTGGCCGCGCTGGCCGCCGGGGAGCTGTCCAAGTCCTACGCCCGCACCATCTGCGCCTGGACCGACAAGCTCCCCGACGGCTGCCAGGACAAAGCCGACAGGATCCTGGTCGGCGCCGCCCAGATGGGCATGGGCCTGGCGGACCTGGCCGCGCTGGCCGCCGAGATCGAGGCCCGCTCCCGCCCGGACACGGCTGATGAGGACAGCCCGCGGTTCGAGGACCGGGCGGTCAAGCTGGAGACGACGTTCGGCGGTGCCGGGGTGATGACCGGCGATTTGACGCCGGAGTGCGCCGCGGTCGTCAGCGCGGTGCTGGATGCCCTGTCCGCGCCGCGGGGCGCGGAGGATGACCGTAATCACGGCCAGCGCTACCATGATGCGCTGGAGGAGGCGTGCCGGCGGCTGGTGGCGGCGGGGCTGCTGCCCGAGCGGGCCGGCCAGCCGGTCAAGTTGTGGGCGCACATTTCCCTGGCCGACCTGCTCGACCTCGACATCGGTTCCAAGCTGCAGGAGGAGTGGACCGAGCGGGTCCGGGGCCAGTGGGCCGCGGCCCGCGCCGCCGCCTCGCTCGGCGGCAGCGACGGGGCCGCGTGGCCGGAGGGAGAGGCCGCGGAGGGGCTGGCGTGCGACGCGTCGGTGACGCCGGTGGTGCTGGGCACCGTCGACCCCGGGATCCTGCAGGACCTGGTCCGGTTCTGCCTGGACCTGGCCGGGCACGGCCCCGGCCGCTGCACCCCCACCCCCCACCCCGGCCACACCGACCCCGGCCACAGCGACCCGGTCGGACCGGGTGAGCCGGTGCCGGGTCCCCAGCCGCTGCCGCCCGGCCTGAGCCGCGAGTCACTCGAGGAAGCCATCATCGGCAAGGCTATCGAGTTGCTCTCGGGCCCGGGCGGGCTGGCCTCGTTCTTGCGCCGCCGCGAGCTCGGTGCCCGGCTCGGCGGCCCGAGCCAGCCGCTGGACATCGGCTACAGCGACGACGTGCCGGCCGGGATCCGCACCGCGGTCAAGGCCCGGGACCAGCATTGCCAGTGGGCCGGCGGCTGTGACCAGCCCGCGTCGGCCTGCGAGGTGCACCATCTGAGGAACAAGGGCCACGGCGGCGAGACCAGCCTGCAAAATTGCCTCCTGCTCTGCTTCCACCACCATCAGGTGATGATCCACCGGACGGGCTGGACCCTGGTCCGCAACCCCGACGGGACCACCACCGCGTGGAACCGGGACCGGACCAAGGTGCTGCGCAGCCACAGCCCGCCCGCCCGCGCCGGGTAACACCCCGGCG
>Ga0302324_100026734_pt1 | contig 11018 bp, 7 predicted proteins | sample Palsa_T0_1_FD_201949 | JGI IMG/M metagenome (GOLD analysis project Ga0302324, IMG submission 201949) | Peat permafrost microbial communities from Stordalen Mire near Abisko, Sweden - Palsa_T0_1 | ecosystem: Environmental > Terrestrial > Soil > Palsa > Peat permafrost | place: Sweden: Abisko...
CACGGAATCGTGTACTTCTTCTCGATGGCCACCTCGTTCACGGCCGCCGCACTGGGCGCGGAGGGCATCGGCAAAGACGTGAGCATGATGGTCGGAAACGGTTACGCCAAGGGCCACGCCGCCGTCGCGCTGCAGACGCTGCGCGACCATCCGCCGCTCAAAGACTATTTCGTCGCGCGCCACGGCGCGCGCGCTTAGGAGTTCGTCCGCCCGTGCATCACCTCGCCAAGCCCCCGGTCGATCCGGCGGAACTCGAGCACCGCAACCTGCGCCAAGGCGAATTCTGGCGCGGCGTACCGGCCTACGAGGCTGTCGACGAAGCGACGTTCCTCGATCACATCTGGCAGGGCCGCCACTCGGTCAAAACGACTGCCGAACTGTTCGAGACGATCGGCGGGATCGTCGATCCGACCTTCCTCGAGGATGCCCGCGAAGGTTTCCGGCGCGCGCCGATGGCGGTCCGCGTCTCGCCCTACATGATCGCGTCGATCGACTGGACGCGGCCTTACGAGGATCCGATCCGGCGACAGTTCATCCCGGTCGCCTCGAAGCTGCTGCCCGACCATCCGATGCTTACGCTGGACTCGCTGCACGAGCAGGAAGACTCGCCGGTCCAGGGGCTCATCCACCGCTACGTCGACAAGGCACTTTTCCTCCCGCTGCAGACGTGCCCGGTCTACTGTCGCTTCTGCACGCGCTCGTACGCGATCGGACCCGACACCGCCAACGTCGACAAGACGCCGCTGGCGAAGACGACCGATCTCTGGAAAGCCGCCTTCGACTACATTGCCGCGCGGCCGGAAATCGAAGACGTCGTCATTTCGGGCGGCGACGTGTATCAGATGGCGCCCAAGAACATCATCCTGATCGGTGAGGCGCTGCTCGCGATCCCGCACATCCGGCGGCTGCGCTTCGCCACCAAAGGCCTGGCGGTGATGCCGATGAAGATCCTCACCGACACGGCCTGGACCGACGCGATCACGCATATCGTGGACGAAGGACGCGCCCTGCACAAGGACGTCGTGATCCACACCCACTTCAACTCGCCCAATGAGATCTCGTGGATCACGCAGCGCGCGATGAACGTGCTGTTCGAACGCGGAATTACGGTGCGCAATCAAGCCGTCCTGATCCGCGGCGTGAACGATGACGTGCACACGATGACGACGCTGGTGAAGCGCCTGTCCTGGATCAACGTGCACCCCTACTACGTCTACATGCACGATCTCGTGCGCGGCGTCGAGGACATGCGGACGTCGGTGCAGACCTCGCTCGACATCGAGAAGTGGGTGCGCGGAACGACCGCCGGGTTCAACACACCGCTGTTCATCTGCGATGCGCCGGGCGGGGGCGGCAAGCGCGACGTCCACTCGTTCGAGTACTATGACCGCGAGAACGGGATCGTCGTCTACAGTTCCCCCAGCGTCAAGCCGGGACAGTCGTTCCTCTACTTCGACCCCATCGACACCTTGAGCCCCGAAGCGCAGGCACGCTGGGCCGTCCCGGCCCTCCGCGAGCAGATGATCGCCGAGGCCGTCTTCCGCGCGGGCGGAAGGGTCGCTGCGCTCGCGTAATCCGCTCGCCATGTCAGGTTTTCGAGCCTTTCTCTTCCGCGGGAACGTCGTCGACTTGGCGGTCGCCGTGGTGATTGGAGCGGCGTTCGGGGCCGTGGTGACGGCGTTCGTCAAGGACCTGATCGCGCCGCTGGTGGCCGCGCTGGCGGGCAAACCCGACTTCGGTGCCGTGGGGTTCACGGTCAACGGGAGCCGTTTCGCGGTCGGCGACTTCCTCGACGCGCTGATCTCGTTCGTGCTGATCGCCGCAGCGATCTATTTCGTCGTGATCGTGCCCTTGGAGAAGGCCGGTCGCCTCCACGCTCCCGAGGCCCCTGCCGAGCCGCCCGTCAAGGTCTGTCCGTTCTGTCTGGAGACTGTCCCGGCGGCGGCGACCCGGTGCCGCGCCTGCACCTCGATGCTCGAAGTCGCTGGGCCGTAAGGCGTCGAAGGTGCGGCGATGCTCGTCAATGCGGTGATGTACACGTTTCCTCACGACAAGGCCGATCAGGTCGAACAACTCTTCGTCGACCTAGCGGTGCATTCGCGCGAAGAGCCCGGGTGCTTGGCGTATGAAGTCGCGCGCGGGTCGGGCGCCGACAGCGGCACCTTCATGCTGTTCGAAAAGTGGCGCGACCAAGCCGCGCTCGACGAACATTATGCGACCGAGCACTTTCGGCGGCTCGGCGTCAACGGGGTTCGGCATCTCGCCACCAGCCGCCACGCGGTCAAAGGCGACCTGATCGCATAGTGGATTCGACGTTGTCGAATCCGTCGCGTTTGCGGCTTCGCCGCAAGCCGCCGGCTCGATCACCTTCGACGGCCTCGACGTAGCGTGCGCGTCTGTGTGTACTGCGGGTCGTCGGAGGGTTTCGATCCGCGTTTCGCCGCGGCCGCGCGCGAGCTGGGCACGGCGCTCGCGCAGAGCGGGATCGGCATCGTTTACGGCGGCGGACGCGTCGGCTTGATGGGCACGGTGGCCGATGCGGCGCTGGCGGCCGGCGGCGACGTGATCGGAGTGATCCCGCGTTTCCTCGAGGAGCGCGAGGTTGCCCACCGCGAGGCCGACCTGCGGATCGTGAACTCGATGCACGAACGCAAAGCGTTGATGGCGGAACTCTCGTCGGCGTTCGTCGCGCTCCCCGGCGGTTTCGGTACCTTCGAAGAGTTCTTCGAGATCGTGACCTGGGTGCAGTTGGGTCTCACGCAGGCGCCCTGTATTCTGGCCAACATCCACGGCTACTTCGATCCGCTGCTGAAACTGGTCGACGGGGCGCACAGCGAGGGCTTCATCAGTGCGGTCAATCGCAGCATCGTCGAATCGTTTTCGACGATCGACGCGGTCGTGCAGCGTCTGCGCGGACTATAGCGGCGCGTCGGCCCCGTGCTGCGCGTAGGTGTGCGGGTCGAAGTACCACGCCGGAAGCGTGGCCGGAAACTTGATGTCGGTGAAGGTGTAGTCGACCTGCTTTCCGTCGTCGTCGTAGCCGCCGCCGACGTCACCGTGGATGCGCGTCACGACCGGATAGCCGTCGACCATGCCCATCGTGATCGTGAAGATCACCGGATAGACTTTGCCTTTGGCCCCGCCGTAGAACAGCTTGTCCGTGCCGACCAGCTTGTGCAGTTCGTAGGTGTGCCGGTCGACGTAGATCTCGCGTAAGCGGTTCCGGTCAACGTCGCGCAGCGGGTAGACCGTGAGGTGGAGTTCGTCGCCTTCGGTCACGACCGACTGCACCTGATAGTCGAACTCGAACGTCGCGCGAATCGTGCCGATGACCGGAATGGCGGTCGCGCCGGGGTCCGGCGTGTAGGCCTGGCTGATGGGGTGGGGCACGGCCGGCGCCGGTTCGAACAAGTCTGCTGTCGGAGGCCCCGGATCGCGGTCCTCGTTGAACGCCGGGCGATCGAAGACCAGGTCGCCGCGGGCGAAGTCCCGGAACACCAGGCGCGTTAACGCGGCGCGATCGCCGTTGCGCACCCAGATGTGCACCGTGTAGCTGCCGACCGGATCGGGGTATCCGTTGCTGGCGTTCTGTTTGCGGATTAGCGTATAGGTTTCGTACGCCGGCGGCGGCCGGTGACTGCGAAACTGATTGCGAATCTGCGCCAGCAACTGGCGCGGCGAGAGCGTCGGCACCGGTTCGGGCGACGTACTGATTGCAGCCGCCAGGATCACGGAAGCGAACATCGGTGCTCCCCTACGTCGCACCGATCGCGAGGGCCCGCCGACTTTGCTTGAGATTACGAAGGGAGGGCGGCGACGGGCGCGTAGAGGCGGGTAATGGTGCCCTGGGTTCGCGCAGCCGTGCCGGCGCTTGCGCTGCTGATCGCTTTGCCTGCCGGGGCGACCACACCGGTACCGACCACGCCGGAAGACATCGGACGCATCGCCTACGTGAGTGGCGCGACGATCTCGCACCGGGGCACGCGCGTCGCGTTCGTGGTCACACGCCTCGACGTTCCGCAGAATCGCTATCGCCGCAACCTGTGGCTGGTGAATACCGACGGCTCCGGGCTCGTGCAGCTCACCCGCGGCGACGGCGACGTCGAGCCGCAGTGGTCGCCCGACGACGGCACGATCGCCTTCACGGGCACACGCGGCGACACGTCGCAGATCTACACGATTGCGGTCGACGGCGGCGAAGCGCGCCGGCTCACGTCCGAGAGCAAAGGCGCGGCATCGCCACGGTGGTCGCATGACGGCCGGCACCTTCTCTACGGCGCGACCTTCGAAGACCTGCCGGTCAAGACGCGCTTCAACACCGCCGCGGCCGGCGCAACGCTCGATGCGAAACACGCGGACAGCGACGTCCGCGTCACCGACCGGCTCGATTTTGAAGAGAACGGCAGCGGCGAGACCTTCGCCCAGCACGTGCACCTCGTGCGCATCAATCGTGACGGCGGTCGCCGCGTCCAACTGACGCCGATGTCCCCCTTCACAGAGAAGCAGGCTGCCTGGTCCTATGACGATCGCACAATCGCGTTTGTGACCTTGCGGCGGCCGGTCGATCCCGCGCGGCTCGACTCCGACGTGTACACCATCCCGGCGGCCGGTGGGCCGCTGCGGCGCGTTCCATTGCGTCCGCGCAACAGCGTCGCACCGGCGTGGTCGCACGACAACCGCAGCCTGTTCGTGACGGTGACATCACAAAACGACCCTGCCGCGCTGCCGGGGATCGATGCCGCACGCGTCGATGTCCGCGGCGAACGTCAAATCGTCGCCGAGAACACCGTCGCCTTCGGCGACTTTTTGTTGAGTGACACCAAGGAAACCGGTGCGGGCTGCGGACCGCTGCTCGAGCCGCACGACCGCTGGTTTGTGGCCGACGTGAGCGTTCCCGGCGGAACCGCGCTCGAACGCTTCGACGCCGTGACCGGGCGGGCCACCGCGATCGTCGCGCGCGGTGATGAAGTGGCCGACTGCACGATGGACGACGCCGCGACGCGCATCGCCTTCAGCGCTTCGGACGTCACTCATCCCGCCGAAATCTTCGTGTACGACGTGCGGACGGGCACGACGCGCCGGTTGACCGGTCTCAACACCGCGTACGAGACACGCACGCGCCTCGTTCGTGCGCAGCCGCTGGTCGTGCGTGATGAGGCGGGGTTCACCGTAGCGGCCTGGTTCCTGCCGGCAAACGTTCCTCGCGGAACACGCGCACCGACATTGCTCGAGATTCACGGCGGCCCGCAGCTCGAGTTCGGCAATACGTTCTTTCAGGAGATGCAGATGCTGGCGGGACGCGGTTACAACGTTGTCTACGCGAATCCGCGCGGCAGCGTCGGTTACGGCTATCGGTACACCGCCGCGCTTTCGAAGAATTGGGGCGACCCGATGTTTCGCGATGAAATGGCCGTGCTGGACGCCGTCGGCAAGCGTCCCGACGTCGACCCGGACCGGCTCGGGGTTCTGGGCGGCAGCTACGGCGGTTACGCGACCTTATGGGCTATCGGCCACACGCACCGCTTCCGGGCTGCGGTCGCCGAGCGCGTCGTCAGCAACATGACCTCCTCGGGTCTCGCCTGCGATGAGTGCGCGTTCACGAGCGCAACCTACTCCTTCGGAAATCCATGGGATCATCAAGCGGACTCTTGGTATCAGTCACCGGTCCGGTACATCGCGAACGTCCGCACCCCGCTGCTGCTTCTGCACAACGATGAGGATACGCGTACGCCGCTGGTCGACGCCGACCAGTGGTTCACGCTGGCGAAAAGCCTGCACCAAACGATTACCTACGTGCAGGTTCCGCGCGAGAACCACGATCTGAGCCGGACCGGCGAACCGGTGCACCGCGTCGAGCGCCTGCACCTGATCGCCGACTGGTTCGCGAAGGAACTGTGATGCGCCGGTTGACGCTGAGCGCAGTGCTGGCCGTCGCGGTGCTCGCGATGGGATCTCCGGCGCCCGGCGCGGACCCGGCAAAGCGCTTGATCACGCCCGAGGATTTGCTGCAGTTCGCCTTCGTCTCGAACGCGACGATCTCGCACGACGGGAAGCTGGTCGCGTTCGTCGTGAAGCGCGCCGACCTCAAAGACGACGGCTATCACGCGAACATCTGGATCGCGGCGGCCGACGGCTCGTCGGTCACGCAGCTGACGCGCGGCGATCATGACGGCTCGCCGGCGTGGTCGCCCGACGACCGTACCGTCGCATTTCTGCGCGGACACGGCGCACCGGGGCAGATTTTCGCGATCGATCTCGCCGGCGGCGAAGCACGGCAAGTCACGAGCCTGGCCGGCGCGGTCACGGAATTCTCTTGGTCGCACGATGGGACGCGCCTCGCGCTGACCGCGATCGCGAAGGATGCCGCGCCGCCGGCCGCAGTCGATTGGCGCGCTTTGGGCGCGAAGCCACCGGCCAAATGGAAGACGAGCGACATCCGCCGTTTGCCGTGGCCCCGCTATCAACTCAACGGTGCCGGCTACACCTACGACAAGACTCCGCATCTTTGGACGATCGGAGCCGATGGGAAGAACCCCAAGCAGCTGACCAACGGAGTCGACGGCGAGACCGGACCCGATTGGTCGCCGGACGATGCCTCGATCGCCTACAACTCGACACCGCTGTCCGATCCGGAAGGCGACCGCAGCGCGATGTTCGTCGTCGCCGCCGCCGGTGGCGCTGCGGTCAAGATCCCGCTTGCGCACTATGGCGTCTTCGAACGGGGCTGGTCGCACGACGGTACCCGCTTGTTCTACCAATACATTTCACGTCACGACAATGCAGCGCGGCCGGCTTTGGCATCGGTCAAGGTCGACGGCAGCGACGACCGCACCATCGCTCCCGAAAACCATCTCGATTTCGGCGACTCGATCCTCGGCGACACCCAGGAGGGCGGCGCGGGCTGCGGCATCGTGACCTCCGCCGCCGATGCGTTTATCGCCGACATCTCGATCAACGGGATGACGACCATCATGCAAGTCGAGGGGAGCGGCCAGACGACGCGTTTGTCCGATTACATCGGCGAGATCCAGGACTGTTCGATCAGCCGCGCCGGTGATCGGCTCGCCTACACCGCGCTCGACGAGCGGCATCTCGCGGAAGTCTTCGTTTCAGCCCCGGGCGGAACCGCACTGCAGCTCACGCACTTCAACGACGCGCTGACCGGCGCGCTCAATCTCGCGGGGGCGGGTCAGCGCAGCGCCAAGAACCGTCGCGGTGAGACGGTGCCGTACTTCATCCTGCGACCGCCGAATTACGTCCCGGGCCGTCGCTATCCGGTTGTGCTCGACATCCACGGCGGTCCGCATACCGCGTTCGGGGTGACGTTCTTTCACGAGTTCCAAGTGCTGGCCGCGCACGGCTACGTCGTTGTGTACGCGAACCCGCACGGAAGTACGAGCTACGGCTACGACTATGCGAGCGCTCTCAATGGTGATTGGGGCGATCGCATGTTCGACGATGAGATGGCCGTCATGGACGACGTGGCGAAATTTCCGGATGTCGACATGTCGCGCGCCGTCGTCTCGGGCGGCAGTTACGGCGGCTACGCGACGTTATGGATGATCGCGCACACTCATCGCTTTCGCGCCGCGCTGGCGGAGCGGGCGCTGAGTGACCTCTTCACCGAAGCGTTGACCGCCGATTTCGCCGCGCCGCTCGCGTTCCAAGGCCCGGCCGGCACGCCGCGTGCCTGGGGACGGCCGGTGCAAGCCTACAACACCCTCTGGGAACAGTCGCCGCTGGCGCACGTTAGCGCGGTCCACACGCCGCTGATGCTGCTGCACGGCGACATCGACACCCGTGCGCCGATCGACCAGACGCTGGAGGAATACGAGGCGCTCAAAATGCTCGGCCGCCCGGTCACACTGGTGCAGTTCCCGCACGAAGATCACGACCTCAGCCGCACCGGGGAGCCGATCCATCGGATCGAGCGGCTTCACATCATGCTCGACTGGTTCGACCGCTATACGCGCTGACGGCCACCGCCCAAGGGCTACGTTTCGGTCAGCGCTTCGCGGACGATGCGGTCCTGTTCGACCGCGTGTGCTCCGGGATAGCCCTCGGACGGACTCGCGCGGTAGGGCCGGCCGATGTAGTCGATCTCGATCAGCCCGTTCGGCAGCCGTTCCACGACCCGCCGCCGCACGTGCGCGCGCGCACCCATGTTCTTGGGTTCTTCCTGAACCCAGATCAGGCTGGTCGCCTTCGCATAGCTCGCGACCGTCTGCAGAATCTCGTTCACCGGCAGCGGTGAGAGCAGTTCGACCCGCACGATCGCGGTTTTCTTCGCCTGCTCGTAGAGCGGGCTCGCAATCAGGTCGTAGTAGACGTGGCCGCTGCACACGAGCACCCGCTCGACGCCGGATTTGTCGCCGCCGGCATAGCGCGGATCGTCGAGAACCTCGCGGAAGCTACCGCTCGCGAGTTCATCGATCGTGCCGTAGGAGGCGCGATTGCGCAGCAGGCTCTTGGGCGTCATCACGACCAGCGGATAGGCCTGCTTCGCCGTCGCCTGCGCGCGCAGCAGGTGGAAATACTGGGTCGCGGTCGAGCAGTTCGCGACGCGGATGTTGCCTTCGGCGCTGAGCTGTAAGAAGCGCTCGAGCCGGGCGCTGGAGTGCTCGGGACCGGCACCTTCGTAGCCGTGCGGCAGCAGCAGCGTCAAGCGCGTCTGCTGTCCCCATTTCGCGGCGCCGGCCGCGATGAACTGATCGATGATGATCTGGGCGCCGTTGTTGAAGTCGCCGAATTGCGCTTCCCACAGCACCAGGGCGTTGGTGGCCTCGAAGCTGTAACCGTATTCGAAACCCAGGCAGGCGTATTCGCTCAGCGGCGAGTTGTAGAGCTCGAACGAGGCCTTCGCACCGTCGAGATGCTGCAGCGGCACGTAGCGCGCGTCGGTGCGTGCGTCGTGAAGTTCGGCGTGCCGGTGCGAGAAGGTCCCGCGCCCGGTATCCTGACCGGTCAGCCGGATCGGCGTGCCTTCGCTGAGCAGTGACGCGAACGCGAGACCCTCGGCGACCGCCCAGTCGACCTCGCCGTGTTCCTTGATCGCTTGGTCGCGCTTCTGAAACTGCGCCGCCAGCTTGCGGTTGACCGTGAAGCCGTCGGGCACGCCGATCAGGGCGGAGGTCCAACGTAACAGCCGGCCGCGGTCGAGCTTCGACTTGGGCGCCGGCTCGCTGACGCGCGCCTTGGCGTCGCCGTCGCCGAGCGCCGGCGCATAGGCGTTGCTCTTGACCGCTTTGTGGGCCTCGGTGATGCGCGAGGTGGCGAGGTCCTGCATCTCCTTGGCTTGATCTTGGGTGAGCACGGCTTGGGCGACCAGCTGCCCCGCGTAGAGCTCGCGCACGGTCGGATGCGACTTGATCAGCTCGGTCTGCCGGGGCTGCGTGTACGCCGGTTCATCCTGCTCGTTGTGGCCGAACCGGCGATAGCCGATCAGGTCGACGATGACGTCGCGCGAGAACTTGCGGCGATAATCGATGGCGAGATGGACCGCGGCAATGCACGCTTCGACGTCGTCAGCGTTGACGTGCACGATCGGCAGATCGTAACCTTTGGCGAGGTCAGACGCATAGCGCGTCGAGCGGCCTTCGAACGGATCGGTCGTAAACCCGACTTGATTGTTCGAGATGATGTGGATCGTACCGCCGGTGGAATATCCGGCCAGCGCCTGCAGGTTGAGCACCTCGGCCACGATCCCTTGGGCCGCGAACGCCGCGTCGCCGTGGATCAGAATCGGCGCCGCCACCTCGACGTTGAGCGTCGCCGGGTTGACGCCGTGATCGGTCTGCAGGCATCGCGTCATGCCTTCGACGACGCCGTCGACGGCTTCGAGATGCGACGGGTTGCTCGCCAGCTCAACGTGGATCTTGGTGCCGACCGGCGTGACGTAGTCGCCGGTCGCGCCGTGATGGTACTTCACGTCGCCGGTCACGTCGTCGCCACCGCGTTCGGGATTGCCGACTTCATCGCGCGCCGCCGCCGACTCGAATTCGGCCAGCAGTTCTTCGTAGGGCCGGTTGACGACGTGCGCGATCGTCGAGAGGCGTCCGCGGTGAGCCATCCCGAGCACGACCGTCTTCGTGCCGTCCTCGGCCAGCATCGAAATCGTCTCTTCGAGCATCGGAATCATCACGTCGAGACCTTCGATCGAGAAGGTCTTCTGCGACATGAACTGCTTGCGGAAGTAGCGTTCCATCGTCTCGACCTTGGTCAGACGCTGGAGCACCTGCACGCGGCGCTGTGCCGTGAGCGGCCGGCGGTGCAGCCCGCTCTCGATGTACTCGCGCAGCCATTCGCGCTGGCGGGTGTTCGAGATGTGCTCGATCTCGTAGGCGATCGTCGAGCTGTAGGTCTCGCGCAGCCGCGGAAGCACCGCAGCCAGCGTGTCGCCCGGAACTTTAACGCGCAGTATCGAGGCCGGAATCGCACGCATCATCGCCGGCGTAAGCCCGTAAGTCCCGGGATCGAGCGACGGATCGTCGGGCGGCGGCTCACCGAGCGGATCGAGGCTCGCGCCGAGGTGGCCGTGGCGGCGGTACGCCGAGACGACCGCCATGCCGGCGGCGATCGCCCGCAGCATCTCCTCGGAAGGCAGCCCCGGAACGTCGGCAGTCGGAGCGTCGGCGACGTCGCGCACGGTCGGCGCGGTGCCGTTGGCGCTCGCGCTCGCGCCGCGCAGCCCCGCGCTCACGCCGAGTCCGCCGAAGACCGTTTCGTAAAACTCGCCGTCACCCGAGAGCAGTTGGTCGACGCGGCGCAGATACTCGCCCGAGAGCGCGCCTTGGATGACGCGGTGGTCGTAGGTCGAGGTCAGCGTCATCACTTTTTCGGCGCCGAGCTGCTCGAGCGTCGCGCGCGAGGCGTGACCGAAGCCGGGCGGGTAGGCGATCGCGCCGGCAGCGATGATCGCGCCTTGACCGACCATCAGTCGCGGCACTGACGCGACGGTGCCCAAGCCCCCGGGATTGGTCAGGGTGAAAGTGGCGCCGGTCTGTTCTTCGACCGTGAGT
>Ga0302324_100026735_pt1 | contig 11018 bp, 12 predicted proteins | sample Palsa_T0_1_FD_201949 | JGI IMG/M metagenome (GOLD analysis project Ga0302324, IMG submission 201949) | Peat permafrost microbial communities from Stordalen Mire near Abisko, Sweden - Palsa_T0_1 | ecosystem: Environmental > Terrestrial > Soil > Palsa > Peat permafrost | place: Sweden: Abisko...
GCCCGGTGGCGGCAGTTTGGGCGGCGGCGTGGTGTTCGCCATCAACACGGATGGCACCGGCTACACCAATTTTTACGCTTTTTCAGGCGACGTCGGGTCAGGGTCACAACCCAATGGCGGCCTGCTTTTATCCGGCAACACGTTCTTTGGCACAACCGCGCAAGGCGCCGGCACCGGCACGATCTTCGCCCTGGCTGCGGACGGCAGCAGCTACACCACGCTCCATAGTTTCAGCACACGTTATGGGTACCATCCTCTGGCAACTTTGATTATGTCGGGCAGCACGCTTTATGGCACTACGGAATATGGCGGCCCAAATAATTTTGGCACTTTGTTCTCCTTCAACACGACTAATAACTATTTCACAAATTTCTATAATTTTACCAATTCCGCCATCGGGGAATATCCTTATGCCGGCTTGGTTATATCTGGCGACCGCCTTTACGGCACAACCTACCAAGGTGGCTCGAATAGCTGGGGCACGGTTTTCGCCGTTGACACCGACGGCGGCAATTTCACCAACCTTTACAATTTTGCGTACTCGGACGGCGCGAATCCTTATGGAGGCCTGTTGCTGGTCGGCAACCGTCTTTATGGCACGACTTATCAAGGCGGCCCTGGCGCGGGTAATATTTTTGCCATCAACACGGACGGATCCGGATTCACCAACATTTACAATTTTCAGGATGCCGAGGACGGGGCCTATCCCCGTGCCGCTTTGATTTTGAATGGAGATACCCTTTATGGCGTCGCCAGTGGGGGCGGATCGAACTCCATCGGCTCCGGCGCGATATTTTCTGTTGAGACCAATGGTCTTAACTTCACCAATTACTATACTTTTTCTTCGGACGGAACGGGCTTAAACAACGACGGCGCGTTTCCCGTGGCGAACTTGCTTTTGTTAACCAACACGCTTTATGGCGTCACCTCTCAAGGCGGCACGAATGCGCAAGGCACCATATTCAGCCTGACTCTGCCCCAACCACCGCAAGCGCCGACCTTGTCCGTCCAAATCTCCAGCGGCGAATTAATCATCACCTGGCCGAGCAGCGCTACCGGCTATTCCCTTCTGTCAGCCACCAATCTGTCCTTCTCCGGCTGGAGCGCAGTCACCAACACGCCGGTTATCATCGATAGCTTTTATACCGTGACCAACGCGACGAGCAGCGGACAGATGTTCTACTATTTGTCGCAGTAATATGCGTTAGCTGAGTAAGAAAGGGAGAATTTTACAGAAGGAAACGAAGATAACGAAGGCCTGAAGGCCCTTCTTTGGTCGCCGCCATCACTTGATTTTGTTGTCTTCGTTTATCGAATTCGCTAAGGTCTTTGTGTTATTTCCTCAATGATATGAGGCATAGTCAAATTGTTGACGCGGTCTTGCGCTCACTGGCGGCTATCTGCATTGGGATCGTAGGCTATTGGCTGCCGTTTCTTTGGGCCGAGTCTATTAAACGGCCTTTTCCGAACGAAGACTTCGATGATCGGCTTGGGTCCTTCTTCCTTTTCACACTTCCGATTATACTCTGTTTTGCAATACGGGCCGGCATCAGCCAGATTCAGGCTTATCGCGGGGGGGATTCTTGCAATCGAAAGTTGGCCACCGCGCTGGTGATATGTGGTTTTGCGCTGTGTTGGTCGCCATTCCTGCTAATTATTTTTGGCAGCCTGTTTAACCTCGTTGCGAGGAGATAACGATCTTCTTTGTTCACTTCGTTACCTTCTGTAAAAAGTCTTTAAGTTGCCCGCGTTAACCAAATTCGTTAGCATGTCCTCGTTATGTCCTCGATGGCCGAGCAATTGGAAAACGCGCTTTCTCTCCAGCGCGTTACCATCCCGGACATTTGGCAGCAACAGGCCGTTCAAGCTCTACGCGAAGGGAGTGACGTTGTGGTCCAGGCTCCCACCGGGGCGGGCAAAACGCTGATCTTCGAGCTTTGGTCCAATCAGGGACGCAATCGCGGCCAGGCCATTTATACCGTTCCCACTCGTGCTCTGGCCAACGATAAATTGGCCGAGTGGCGCGCGCGCGGCTGGGACGTGGGCATTGCCACAGGCGATCTTTCCGAAAATCTCTCCGCGCCCGTCATCGTCGCGACTTTGGAGACGCAGAAAAACCGCCTCATCCAGGGCGAAGGCCCGACTTTGCTGATCGTCGATGAATATCAAATGCTCGGCGATCAGGATCGCGGGCTTAATTACGAATTGGCTCTCGCCCTCGCGCCCGCCAAAACGCAATTACTCCTCCTCAGCGGCAGTGTGGCTAATCCGCAAAGCGTCGTGCAATGGCTGCAACGCCTCGGGCGCGAGGCCGTGCTCGTCCGCCATGAAGTGCGCCCGGTGCCATTGGAGGAAGTTCACGCGAATAATCTCAATTATCATGTGCCCTCGGAAATTCGCGGGTATTGGCCGCGGCTCGTTGCCAAGGCGCTGGCGGAAGATTTGGGGCCAATCCTCATTTTCGCGCCGCGACGCCAAGCCGCTGAGTCGATGGCTAGCGAACTGGCGCGAACACTGCCGACGCCCAATCCGCTGGCCTTGAGCGCCGAGCAAAAGGCTCTGGTCGGCGAAAATTTGGCGCGCATGCTCAAGAGCCGCATCGCCTTTCATCACAGCGGTTTGAGTTACGCGGCCCGTGCGGGCGTGGTGGAACCACTGGCTAAAGCGGGCCAATTGCGTGTCGTCGTGGCGACCATGGGCTTGGCCGCCGGCATCAACTTTTCCCTGCGCAGTGTGGCGTTGGCCGCCGATTCCTATCGGCGCGACAACCAGGAGCAATTGCTGCGCTCCGACGAAATTCTGCAAATGTTTGGGCGCGCAGGCCGACGTGGATTGGACGAAACCGGCTTCATTCTCATCTCCGCCAACGAACTTCGTTTGCTCGATGCGCGTCCGGGTCATCTTTCGCGCGGAGGATCGGTCGATTGGAACGCGTTGCTCGGCGTGATGGACGCGGCCGCCGCGCAGGGATTGGATCCTTTTCGTCAAGCCGTGCGCGTGCAGGAGCGTCTTTTCACCACCAAGCCCATCGCGCTCGGCATCGAGGAATCGATCCAGCATCCAGACGCGCCTTGCGGCTTAAAGACCGATGCCGAACGCGCCCGGCACATTCACCGCCGCGTGCGCCAAATGCTCAACAGCCGCGGCCAATGGGAGAATCTTCCCGCCGCGTCGGAACGGCCTGCGTGCGAAGTTCAAGTCATGGAAAATGCGGAAACGCTACGCTGCCATTCCGTACTGGCGGAACCGACCGCCTTGGAGAAGCCCGGCGCGGGCCAGGTTTGCCTTTTGCAAGAGGACGAGCGCGGAAAAGTTTATGGCCGCGCCACGACCATCGCCGATTTCCTGAATGACGACCGCGTGCTGCTGAACAAATGGGTCCGCCGCCTCACCAATTGGAACGGCCGCCAGGTGCCGCGCGAAGTTTGGGAACAGAAAATTGTGCCATTGCTCGAACGGAAATTGGCGGAACACAAAACGCCGGTGGTCCGCATCGTCCAGGAAGAGCAACGCATTGTCGCGCTGCTCAGCCTGGCCGACGTCCCCATGCGCGTGCCTGTGGATTCTTATGGCGTCGCTTTCTGGAAACCGATCGAGCGCGAAGTGATGCCGCCGGATTGCGTGAATTGTTCGCTCGTGCCGATTTGCCAAAATCTCCCCACTACTACCGGCGTCGCTTTGCTCTGGCGCCGGCTGGGTTTGATTGACACCGCCGGCGTCCCGACGCGGCGGGGCAAAATCGCCAGCTATTTCTCCCAGGGCGACGGCCTAGCGGTGGCCGCTGCTTTGGAAAAGGAATCTTACGCCATTAGCGAACTCATTTACGATCTGGCTAACCTCGACGCCAGTTTTCGTTTTGCAGCCGAGGAGAGTCGATGGTCGGGGCGACTGGCGATAGTTTGTCAAACTACCTACGGCCCGCAAAGCATTCCCGGCTATTTGGAGAGTGGCATCCCGCCGAAATACGGCGCGGGAGCGGAGCAAGTCGTGGCCGGAGTTCACAAAGACCCAGCCAGCAAACACGGATGGGTGACGGAAATTTTGGGCGCGGGTGACATCGATCGCGTCATTATCGAATGGCGAAGCACGTTGCGGCAAATCGCGCATGCGCCAGAACTTGATTGGCCGCGTTGGGGCCAATTGCAAGAAGCGGCCCGCGGTATCCTGAACGAAACGGCCTCGCCGACGGTCACCGAATTGCCGCCTTTGGAGTATAATCAAACTCGCCGAGTGGACCACCGGCTCATTCTGCGGAGGCATTAGAGAATGATTTATGCGAGGCCAATGGAAGGAATTTAAAAAATGAAACTGAAGAGCTACAAAGACGATTTATTGAAGGAATTGCGGGACCCAGAATACGCTTCGGAGTACCTTGCGAAGGCGCTCGAAACCGGTGACCAAGCCACGTTTCTTCTGGCGCTACGAGATGTCGCCGAAGCGGGCGACCGACCACCGAATTACTTCGCCCCTTGATCAATCCACGCGCGGATCAGCCCGATTTGTTCTTTGGTGAGCGGGGCGATATTGGCCTTATTGTCGGGCGGCGGCATGTAGTCGTCTGGGTCGCCTTGATGGCTGACGTTGGCTACGACCACGCTCTTGGCGCTGTCGCCCTTGACCAGCGCTGGTCCATCCTCGCCGCCCTTCAACACAAACTCGAGTGTATCCAAACGCAGCTTGCCCTTAGGCTTCTGGTTTTTTGGCCCGTGACACGTATAGCAGGATTTGGCAAAAATCGGCTGAATATCCGTGGCGTAAGTCACGCCTTGTTTAGTGGACGCGGGCGGCAACAATTTGGGATCGACCGTCTTATCGCCCGCCAAGGCACAAACGGCCATCAGGACGCTACCGGAAACGAGCGCGGAAAAACATGCTTTCGACAACATGGAGCGGGATTAATCCAAAATGCCGCTTGAAGGTAAAGGAAAATTTGGGCGCAAAGCTGTTTTTGGCAGAGTCAGCCGCCAACTTTTTCGGGAGGGCGGAGCGCCGCGACACCCCAATATTTCCGGGCAATTTATCTTTCCAACGCCTGCGGGTCGCGGTAGTACAACCGCCGTGTACTTGGAATATTACAGGCTGAAGGAACCGCCTTTTAATATTACTCCCAATCCGCGGTTTTTGTTTTTCAGCGCCAAGCATCGCGAGGCCTTTAATCATCTCCTTTATGGCATTCGTGAGCGCAAAGGCTTTGTCCAATTGACCGGCGAAGTCGGCGCCGGCAAAACCACCCTTTGCCGCGCTTTGCTGGACCAACTCGGCCCCAATTTTTCCACGGCCCTGATTCTCAATCCCGTCCTGGACGCCGATCAACTGGTCAAAGCCATCGGCATGGAACTGAATCTGCCGGTCAAGGGCCTTGACCGGCTGGAGACCGTGGCCGAGATCAACCGTTTCCTGCTCCAGCAGGTCGAGCACGGCAAGGACACTGTTCTTATTATTGACGAAGCCCAGGATATGACGCCGGCCTTGCTCGAGCAGGTGCGCCTGCTTTCCAATCTTGAAACCGACGAACGCAAATTGCTGCAAATTGTGCTCATGGGCCAGCCCGAGTTGCGCGATCGGCTTAACGATCATGGCTTGCGTCAATTGCGCCAGCGGATCACAATCCGCTATCATTTGAATCCGCTCCAACGCAACGAGATCGGCCAATATGTGCAGCACCGCTTGCATGTGTCCGGGGCCAACGGCACGCCGCGCTTCACCGTCGGCGCGTTGTGGCGCATTTACCATTACAGCCAGGGCATCCCGCGTTTGATCAATGCCCTCTGTGACAAATGCCTCCTGGCAGGTTATGTTGCGCAAAAGGATAAAATCGACTTCTCCATGGTGGGCCGGGCCCGTCGGGAACTGGAAGGCGAGATCAATTTATGAGTCAGGTCAACGACGCGCTTAAACGGGCCAGCAAGGCTGACCGCAGTCGTGCGCCCAAGGGGGAACAACCGAGCGGCACTTTGAAACCGGCGACCAATCAGGGCGAGGCGCCGCTGGGTGGCGCGATGATGATTTGCCTGCTCCTGTTGTTGGGCTTTGGCGGATGGTTCTCTTGGAAATGGTGGCAAACGAAGCACCATCAACCAACGGGCCGGAGGGCGCCTGCGGCTGCGGGAGCGCCTCGACCAGAGGCTCCGTCGGGCGTGACTGAAGCCGCGCCGGCCACGCCCGCAAACGATCAAGCCTCCGATCCTCCTGCCGACGGACAACCAGTCGGAGACGGTTGGCCGGCCCAATTAAAGCTGTCAGGAATTATCTTTAATCCCAGGAATCCCGTGGCCACAATTAACGGCAAGCCTCTCGGCGTGGGTGACGTGATCGATGGCATCCACATAACGAAAATAGAACGCCTGCAAGTGACGGTGGAGTGGAATAAAAAAGTCAAAATCCTGACGATGGATTGACATTGGTGGGTAGGGCGGAGGTGCTCCTCCGCCCCGGCGGCGCGGCAGCACCCTACCGCAGCATACGACGTAATAATGTAGTTGGATTGGGGAGCGCGGTCGTCTCGACCCCGCCTTCGGCGTCTCGCCGAAGGCCTCTGTATCCCGAAAATAGAACGCCGCAAGTGACGGTGGAGTGAGAAGGAAACGCAAGTTCCTGACGAAAAATCGATAGTGATTCTTGGTAGGGCGGCGCTGCCGCGCCGCCTCAATATTTGGGCGGAGGGGCACCTCCGCCCTACCGCAGAGAAGATTAGAAAATGGAAAACGAAAGAAAAACGCCGGAAGAACGGCAGAAAATGACCGACCTGGAGCGGATACGCCATTCTGCGGCCCACGTCCTCGCCACTGCCATCTCCAAGCTCTGGCCCGACGCCCAATTTGCCGCCGGCCCGCCGGTCGAGAATGGATTCTATTACGATGTCGAACTTTCGCACCGCATTTCCCCGGAAGATTTCCCCAAGATCGAAGAGGAAATGAAGCGGGTCGTGAAGGAAAACCAAACCTTCGAGAAATTGGTCGTAACGCGCGATCAAGCCCTGGCCGATGCGCAAAAAGGCCGTCTGGCCGCGCTCGGCGAACGCGGCGTACCGAGCAAATTCAAATTGGACATCGTGCAGAACATTCCCGAAAGCGAACCGATTTCCTATTACAAGAACGGCGATTTCATTGACCTTTGCGCCGGGCCGCACGTGATGCGGACGGGGAACGTGGGCGCGTTCAAGCTCACCAGCGTCGCCAGCGCCTATTACAAAGGCGACGAGCGCAATCCGCAGCTCCAGCGCATTTATGGCACCGCCTTCAAAAACAAGACGGAGATGGAGGCTTACTTCACCATGCTTGAGGAAGCCAAGCGCCGCGACCATCGCAAGATCGGCGCGGAGATGGGGCTTTTTGCGTTGGACGCGGAATACGTCGGGCCCGGACTGCCGCTTTGGCTGCCGAAGGGCGGAGCGATTTTGGAGGAATTGGAGAAGCTGGCCAAGGAAACGGAATTCGCCGCCGGTTATGTGCGCGTCAAGACGCCGCATATTGCGAAGGAGAAGCTATATTTGACGAGTGGCCACCTGCCAATTCTTTACAAGGATTCGATGTTCCCGGCGATGGAGTTGGTCGAAGAAAGTGAAAAGGAACGCAAACTTGAGCTTGAGAAAGATTTAAGGGAAGTTGAAGTAAAGCTTTCAGGCAGGGGCGAGCAAGGGGACCAAACGGCAATAGTTGTGGACCCTGAGGGCCTTTTGAAAGAGAAGGAGAAAATACAAGCAGAGATAGAAAAGCTTGGCGATCGTTACTACCTCAAAGCCATGAACTGCCCCCATCATCACCGCATTTTTGCGGCGGAGCCGCGCAGTTATCGCGATCTGCCGTTGCGGTTGGCCGAATACGGCGCGAACTATCGCTACGAGCAATCGGGGGAATTGTTCGGCATCATGCGCGTCCGTGGGTTCAACATGAACGACGCCCACATTTATTGCACCGAAGACCAGTTCGCCTCTGAGTTCAATGGCGTCAACGATATGTATCTCAAGTATTTCAAGATTTTCGGGATCGAGAAATACATCATGCGTTTCAGCACCCACGATCCTTCACGCCTGACCGGGGACAACGCCAAGTTCGTCAATGAACCGGAGCTTTGGAAAAAGACCGAAGACCTCGTGCGCAAAGTGCTCATTGAATCGAAAATTCCCTATGTCGAAGTGCCGAACGAAGCCGCTTTCTACGGCCCGAAGATCGACGTCCAGGTCTGGAGCGTCATCGGACGCGAATTCACCCTCGCGACCAACCAGGTCGATTTCGCCGTTCCGGCCCGATTCGGTTTGAAATATCGCGACAAGGATAATTCGGAGAAGACGCCGCTGTGCATTCATCGCGCGCCGCTGGGCACGCACGAGCGCTTCATCGGTTTCCTCATCGAGCATTACGGCGGCAATTTCCCGCTCTGGCTCGCGCCGGAACAAGTCCGCGTCATGACCATCGGCGACGAAGAGCCTTTGGTGGCCTTTGCCAAATCCATCGTGGCCGAACTGCGCGGGAATTTCGTCCGCGCCGAAGGCGACTTTTCCACCAACAAAATCAACGGCAAAATCCAGGAAGCGGAAAAAGCGCGCGTCCACACCATGCTCGTCATCGGCCCGCGCGATCTACAAGCCGGCGCCGTTTCCGTGCGTGTCCACGGCAAAGGCAACGTTGGCGCAAAGCCGAAGACCGAAGCCATCGGCGAGATTTTGGCCTCGATACGAGAACGGCGTCCGTGAAGATGTTTTCTTAAGCAACCAAAGGAACTTTTCACCACGAAGGACACGAAGAGCGCGAAGTTAAGAAGAAATTAAATTGGCTTTTTCAAACCTTCGTGCTCTTCGTGGTGAAATCAGTTTTTGGCTTGCGGCTTTGCGGCCTTTGCGTGCGGTTATCTCGTCTAGCTTTCCGCCTGCTTACAATTTCACGTTGACCGGGCCGTTTGATTGACGCTGCCAGTGCCGCGCCAGGAGCAAGGCCAATTCGTAAAAACCTTGCAAGATCGCCGCCATGATCAACTGAGAAACAATCTCTGGCGTCGTAAGAAGTGCGCCTAAGCTAAGACCAAATTCCAAATCAGGACCAATGGCCGGAGCCTTTGGAATTTCTCGGCCGTGACAGCGCCAGTCTTGACAAAAGCCAGCGCGATGATCGGCATTTGCAGCGCAAAAAACATGCGCGGCCACAGTCCCGCAGAGTAATGAATATCAAATAGGATTACCCCACCCATCCACAGCGCGATTGCGCCGACGAACTCGGCCAGGATGAATACGACGACCAGCGGCCACAGCCCTAAACCGGAACCCTCGCTTTGGGTGTGTACGAATTGGCCAGATTGGGAAGGTCCCATCAACCACGCAATCAACCCAATGAGCGCCAACGGCCAGCTCGCAAGCCCAAGCGTTATATCCCATAGCCGAACATTGTAGGCAGATCGCATATTGAAGGACTCAACCAGGACCAGCCAGCCAAGCGCGCATAGGACAAAACGCGACCGTTTCTGAAACACCAGGGCCATTTTCCCCAGCAGCCGCGCGTCAGTCCGCAACAAAACAAAAGCCAGCGCGAACAGAGGCAATCCGCACAAGAACAGAAGCTAGCTGAGCCGGCATGCTACCGGATAGTTCCCTCTGCTGCAGGCCCATCCGTGATTCTATTGCAGAAAGAACTGAACGTGTGAGCAGGTTTGTCGTCAGCGACCAAAGGAATACAAATAAGACGGCAATGGCCATCCACCGCACGCGCTCCCGCCAAACGGCGGTTGGATTAGCCTGAAGAAATTCTTGACCTAGTGCTTGCGGGTGCCCCACTCGCCGACGCGCCAGCCAGAAAGATTCCTCCTCATTCAGGCCGCGCCGTTGGAATTCAGCCAGAAGATCGGACAGGTGGGTTTCCAATTCGCGGCGCACTTCCGGCGTGAGGTTCGGTTCGGCCGCCAGTTCGCGGCGCCAATTCTCCATCGCGGCGTTTAGATCGAAACGGGCTTTATATTCCATAATTTGCTTAAGGTGTTGTGAACGGTCAGCCATTGGCGGCGTTCGGCCTGCAAAGCTTCGCGCCCCGAAACGCTCAGGAAATAGTATTTGCGCTGCCGCCCGCTTTCGGCCTCTTTCCACTCCGATTCTACGAAGCCATCGCGCTCCAGTCGGTGCAGCACGGGGTAAAGCATGCCATCGTTCCACTCAATCTCGCCGCCGGAGAGCTCGCGGACGCGCTGGATGATCTGGTAGCCGTAGCTTTCTCCCTCTGCCAAAATGGAAAGCAGCAGCGGTTTGGAAGAGGCGGCAACCATGTCTTTTGACGGCATGGGTGAAGTTATACCTCAGAGTGTGAGGTATGTCAAGAGGTGAAGTTTTAGCCATCTCGAAAATTCGCCGCCTTCTTGACCTCGATCTTGCGATTTAGCCAATCGCCTCCTATACTTCTCCCATGACAGAGGTCATCTTTGAGGTTAGTGAAGACAAAGTGGATGGCGGGTTCATCGCTTCCGCCCTCGGTTTGGGCATTCACACTGAGGCGGAGACTTTGGACGAGCTCCGCAGCAACGTCCGGGAAGCTGTGGACTGTTATTTTGACGAAGCCGCCGATGCACCCCAAATCATCCGGCTTCACTTTGTCCGCGACGAAGTTCTTACCAGATGAGGCTTCCCCGCGACGTTTCCGGTGCCAATTTGGTATCCGCGTTGCGAAAACTTGGTTACTACACTACCCGCCAGAAGGGCTCGCACATTCGTGTAACGACGGAACTGATGGGACAGCACCACGAGGTCATTCCGAATCACAATCCGATAAGGACAGGGACGCTCCATAGCATTCTCAAAAGCATAGCCGCCCACCATAAGATGAGTGTCGAGGATCTGATCAGCACCCTCAGGCTTTAAACACGAAAACCCACCAATTACGACTTGCCTTACCAAAAATATGTGGTAATCTGTCCGTGCGTGGTAATCACGCAACTGTTCTTTGACATGGGACATTGCAGTTATGGGGAAAAGTCGGCAAAATTTGCCGGGCTTGGCCCTTTTGCGGTCAGTCACCTGCCGGCTTACACAAGTCATTGATTTC
>Ga0302324_100026736_pt1 | contig 11018 bp, 13 predicted proteins | sample Palsa_T0_1_FD_201949 | JGI IMG/M metagenome (GOLD analysis project Ga0302324, IMG submission 201949) | Peat permafrost microbial communities from Stordalen Mire near Abisko, Sweden - Palsa_T0_1 | ecosystem: Environmental > Terrestrial > Soil > Palsa > Peat permafrost | place: Sweden: Abisko...
TGCTGGAGCCGATGATTACTTGATGAAACCTTTTACCTCCCTGCAGATGGATGAGAAGCTAGCGCAGGTCGGGCTTGCGTGGCGGTTGTGAGCGCATTGCCGGACGCCGCCCGCTATCATCGTAGTCGCACCAGGAGAACCGTAATTTCATCAGGCCACAGTCATTGTGACCGCTTTAGGGCCTCCGCAAAAGTGATCATACATTCGTAGCCTATCAATCACCTATGCGGGGCATATGGTTAGCTGATAGAAGACACCCTCTTGCCGATAGTAAGTCTATAAGAATCTTGTAGATGTTGGCTCCCAGCTCGAAGCCGAGACGGTGAGTGCAGGAGCCTGCCGCTTAACGCAAGAGGAGAACACCGATGATCGCCCGCAAGGTTTGCCTGTTTCCCCTAGATAACATCAGCCCCGCCCCAGCACGCATTCAGTCGTGGATGCTCCTAATGGGCAGCGGCTGCGGCAGCAATCGCAACTGCATCGCCGCGGAAGTCTTGAACGGAGCCTTCCGTGGATAAGAGCACATTGGGTGGAATCGGACTCGCGGTCGCGGGAATCTCCGTTGGTTTATATCTCGACGGCGGTAAAGTCGGTCAACTGTTGCAGCCCACCGCGGCCATGATTGTCTTCGGAGGCACGCTTGGGGCGGTGATGGTGCAGTTTCCATTTTCGGTTGTGAAGCAGGCCGTGGGGCAGTTGAAAGCAGTCTTCATGGGCAGAAAAGATCCTGCCCCGCAGCTCATCGAAGACTTGACCCGCTACGCCGCAAGGGCCCGCCGCAACGGTCTGGCGTCTCTTGATGCGGAACTTGAGTTGATTGGGGATCCATTCCTGAAAAAGGCTATGACGCTTGCCGTAGACGGCATTCACTCCCCCGATCTGCGGCAGAGAATGGAGTTTGAGATGGACAGTGAGGCTGACAGGGAGGATTTGCTGCCTCAGGTCTTCGAAGCCGCCGGCGGCTTTGCCCCCACGATCGGCATTATCGGCGCCGTGATCGGTCTCATTCAAGTCATGCAGCGGTTAGAGAATATTAATGAAGTCGGCAAAGGCATCGCAGTTGCGTTTGTCGCGACCATCTACGGAGTGGGTTCAGCGAATATTCTCTTCCTCCCCTGTGCTGGACGGATCAAGATCTTGATGCGCAGACGGCAGGTCCTGCGCGAATTAATGCTCGACGGAGTGATCTCGATCGTGGACAAGATCAACCCGAGAGTCTTCGAAGCCAAGTTTGCCACGTATCTGGGCGGCCCAGCCGCAGCGGCCAGAGTCGCACGATTGGTGGCCAAGTGAGAGAGCGGAGAAGACGCCGGGAACATACAAATCACGAGCGCTGGTTGGTCTCCTATGCGGATTTCATGACTCTCCTGTTTGCTCTTTTTGTGGTCCTCTTCGCTTCCTCTCATCACGACAAGAAGACCATCCAGAGCGTATCCAAAGCTGTCAAGAATGGGTTTCAGGAGATGGGGGCCTTTTCCAGCAGTGATAGCGCTGCTGATAATTCGCGCGTAATGGGTCCAACCAGCACCGGTGAAGCCAGGCCGAGCACAGTGCCGGCGAATGCAGGCATTGACATGGTCGAGTTGCAAAGGAAGCTCCACAAGGCTCTGGGAAAAGAAATCGAGCGCCAGGAAGTTGTCTTACGCATGACCCCTGAGGGTTTCGTAATCAGTCTGCATGAATTGGGATTCTTTGACAGCGGCGAAGCAAGGCTCATGCCTGGAGCGGAAGATAAGATCAAGCGGATTGCGGTCGTGCTGATGCAATATGGTCTCGATATGCGGGTAGAAGGGCATACCGATGACGTGCCAATTCACAATGCGATGTTTGCCTCTAACTGGGATCTGTCGACCGCGCGTGCGATGGCGGTGGCCATGATGCTGCTCAACGAATCCGGTGTTGACCCGGAGCGCATGTCGATTGCGGGCTACGCGCAGTATCATCCAGCCGCCAGCAATGACACTCCAGAGGGTCGCAGAGCAAATCGTCGGGTGGATATTGTAGTCGTCTCGACCGCTCCCGCTGCAGCGAAAGCCTCAGCCCGCCCCGCTGAATCGCCGCAACCTGTGAGCCAACCAAAATGAGCTTGTCCACCTCTGGTTTCGTCCGGCATGGACCTTCCGGCGCAGCAAGACAGAGCGAAGGCAACTTTGAAACCATGCCATCGTGATACCGGCCTCAAACCCGCTCCTCCGGGTGAACTGCGTTAGGCCTGATGCAAAGCGCTTCCTGCCTTTAACAGCGCTTCGAAGTAGTATGAGGTGCTGTCCTGCACAAATGCGTCAGGAAGGATTAACCCCTGTGAGTCGCCTCCGTGCTCATGATACCTGCAGAGTTCCAACGCCCTCCCCAGGCCTTTTGCTGATCCCAGCAACGCCTCCTGCATTCGGGAGTCAATTGAAATGAGGCCCACCAGCTGTTTCATAGGGATATTCAACATCCGATCCATCATGGAGAGCATGCCCAGCATATACAGTTCGGCAGGATCCTCTCGCAGCATGGGTGCGAGAGACTCACAAAAACAGGCTCGCTCGATGGCTTGCTGCGTGTCTCCGTCGGCCGCCGAGCGGGCCAGTTTACCGGCGAGTACGACGTTCACCAGCCTGCGAAAGGCATCTTTGCCCACTGCATGCAAGGCTTCCTGAATCGTTGATATCCGGTGTCGAAATCCGTACGCGGCGGAATTGGCGACCCGAAGCAGCCGGTAGCAGAGGGACGGCTCCATCAAGAGGAGGCGTTCAACTTTCCTGTCATCCATCGGGGACTCGGTCAATGCAGCGAACAGTTGCAGGTAGACGGACTGAATGGCTGAGATTTGGGCCTCGGCGATAATCTCCGGTCGAGAATGGAAATAGCCTTGAAAGAGCGTGTTACCTTCCGCTTGTGCTGTCCGCACATCTGCCAGGGTCTCGACTTTTTCCGCCAGAAACGTTGTCTTCTTATTGCGAAATATCTTGTATATTTCTTGCCTCGTGGCAGTATCAAAAGTGCGAAAGTCCACCTTAACGTAGTCTGCGATCTCGACCAGCTCCTCCTTGTTATAGTGTGGAGAAAAGTCATCTAACGCGAAGCGAAACCCGGAGTGCTTGAGTGCTTTGCATGCTCGCACAAGCTCCGCGTCAGCAGTAACATTCTGCGGAATCTCGAGGACCACCGTTCGGCTGGGCAGTAGCTTCACGCTCATGTTGACTAGAACCTTGCGGGTACAGTTGATGAAAAGCTTTTTAAAGGAGGAGCAGGCGATCATAGATAAGCAGCTGTCGATCATCTGATTTGTGGCGTCCTCAACATCCCCGGAAAAGACGTTGGTTCTGCCAGCGCGAAACAGCAATTCGTATCCATAGATGTGCATCTTCTGGTCGAGGATGGCCTGTCTGCCGAGGAACCGATGCTTGTCGGCTGTTGACGGAAACATGAAAATCAAAACCCTGTTTCTACATCTATGCCCACTGCCGTAGCCGCGCGTGATCCACGTTAGCCTTGGAGCCGTTGCAAGGTATTTCCGGCTGCTATCAAGGCCTTAAAATAATATGTGGAGCTGTCAGCTACTAACTCATCGGGATGCGGCAACCCCTGGGAATCCCCTCCGTGCTCTTCGTATTCGCAGAGCACTAACGCCCTGCCCATTCCTTTCGCAGATCCGAGCAGGGCCTCCTGGATTCGAGAGTCAACAGAGATGAGCTCCACCAGCTGCTTCATGGGGATATTCAACATCCGATCCATCATGGAGAGCATGCCGAGCATATACAGCTCCGCCGCGTTTTCATTGAGTATCGGGGCTAGAGACTCGCAAAGGAAGGCTCGCTCCAGTGCCTGTTCCGCGTCCCTGTCCCCTGTCGAGGGAGACAAGTTGCCGGCGAGAACGACAGTGACCAACTTCCGAAAAGCATCTTCACCGACTGTGTTCAGAGCTGCCTGAATAGTTGATATTCGATGGCGAAGCCCATAGACGGCGGAATTGGCAAGCCGAAGCAGCCGGTAGCAGAGAGATGGCTCCATCAGTAAGAGACGTTCGATCTTCTTCGTGTCCATGGGGGTCTCAGCTAGTTCCGCAAAAAGCTGTAGATAAACGGCCTTGGCGGCAGATATTTGCGATTCTGCAATAATCTCGGGTCGAGCATGGAAATAACCTTGAAAGAGCCTGCTACCCTCCGCTTGTGCGGCTTGCACCTCAACCAGCGTTTCGACTTTCTCTGCCAGGAAGATAGTCTTTTTGCCAAACATCTTGTATATCTTCTGCCTCTCGGCAGCATCAGAGGCACGAAAGTCCACCTTAACGTAATCGACAATCTCGACCAACTCACCTTTGTCTTCGTAGGGAGAAAAGTCATCCAGAGCCAGGCGAAAACCAGCCTGCTTAAGCTGTTTGCAGGCCTTGACAAGTTCCGCGTCAGCAGGGACGGTTTCCAAAATCTCGAGAACCACCGTTCGGCTTGGCAGCAACATAACGCTCATGTTGACTAGCGCGTCGCGTGTACAGTTGATAAAAAGATTTTGACAGGAAGAGCAGGCAATCATCGATAGGCAGCTGTCGATGATCTGATTTGTGGCATCTTCAACATCTCCGCTGAAGGCGTTTTCCGTTCCAGAACGAAACAACAGCTCGTATCCATAGAGGGCCATCTTCTCGTCGAAGATAGCTTGTCTACCGATAAACCTTTGTTTATTTGAAATTGCTACAGACATAAACATTTAACCAGTCGCTGGCATGAAAGAAAAGAAGAAGGCCTGCAAACACCTTTGGTCAAACTGGCGCGGACTGGGCAAATATGGTGAACTTCCCGCCCTGGTAACCGTCGACCAGGACATTGAAATAGCTTCTGTGGTCCGGCTTTTTAAGGACCTTTCCCGCAGCGCCATCGATGAGGATCGGATCTGATACCATCTTGACGAAAACCGCCCTGCCTTCGTGGGTAATCACGGCTGAGGCAATATTCAGAACTTCGTGAATCGCGTCGCGCAGGAGTTCTTCAACCGGGCTCACCGCTAGATGTTCCTTTACCGAGGAATCCGGCAGGCCCACCAGTACACCCGCGAGCGAGCCGAGCAACGGCAGGTCGGATTTGACCACGATCGCAGTCTCATGCGGAAGAACTGTATAAATGCCATACATCTGCTTAATCTTCGTTTCTGGCGCGACGGTTGTCTGGGCGAAGGTCACTTTGCGACCGATCAATTCGCTAAAGAGCTTTGACAGCGCGAAGGGCGTCGGCTCGGACATGGTTTAACACTTGCCCAGAATTGGGGACAATGCCTCTTGCATGGTTTCCGGACTAAACGGCTTGGTGATCAGGAAGCTTGCTCCCGATTTCATCGCCAACTCTTTGATCGCAGCTGAGGCCTCTGAGGTGATGAAGCCGAAGGGTACCGTGTTTGCCGAGGCTCTTACCTGTACCAGGAAGTCGATGCCTGACATCTCAGGCATGTTCCAGTCGGAAAGAATAAGCTTTGGTTGTTCCTCACGCAGCTTTTCCAGGGCTTGGGCTCCATTTTCCGCTTCCCCCACGGTTAACCCACGAAAACCAGCCTGCCGAATCGCTCGCTGGACAATCCCGCGCATCGTCTTGCTATCGTCCACTAGAAGAATATCCATGCCGCCGCCTGTCCATCTGGAAAAACTTGTTGTCTAGATCTCTATCGGCATATTGCCCCCAATCTGTCAGGGTTCGGGCTCAAATTAAAACGAAGCCGGTTCAGTGCGGGGCAAGAGTGAGTCGAGGTTAATCGCCTAATCGGCTTCCCGTGAGTTTTGCGGGCGCGACCGTCAGAAGAGTGACCCAGAATGGTCCCTCGGCGCACTCAAACCGAAGCCTATTATGGATTTCGGACCCACAGATCCGCTGTCCGTAGTCGCTGCCATCGGTAACCGAGGGTATCGACAGGTTCAGGCCCGTCGCCACGGCAGACTTCATATTTCCGCCGATCATGTTGGCCAATTCGCCCAGTACGTCGCGCACGTCGTCGTTCACCGTGTCGGGCGGATCCATGGAAAGAAACCGGCCGGCGAATTGACAGGCCTGCCATCGGTTGCACTCAAGTAACACTGCCCCGTTCCACTTGCCCGACAGGTGAACTGCAGATGTCAACTGATCATGGGAGGGGGACCACGGTATCCGGCCTGGGAACACCTCAAGGTTCATCATAGTGATGAATACCGACTCCACAATCTGTGCCACCATCTCTTCGCTTACTTGAGTTAGCACGGCACTCCTTTCACCGGGCAACATAGACGGTTACGTTTCCCACCGCCTGTCGCTCAAACCGCTCCTCAAGGCTGAAGGCCGTTTCGGCGCCACCTAGCAACAGCCACCCGCCCCGAAATAATGTGCTGTGGATTTCTTTCATGATGTTTCGCTTTGTTTCGTTGTCAAAATAGATCATTACGTTACGACAGAACACCAAATCAAAAGGCCCGAGGGTGCGCATGCTTTTTCGCAAATCAATCGTCTCAAATCGAACCATTTGGCGCACTGCGTCACTTAACTGCCATTCCAGGCCGCACCGGCGAAAGTATTTCACTAATAGCGCCGCCGGCAGTCCACGATTCACCTCGATCTGCTGATAAATGCCAGACCGGGCACGTTCCACCACCTTGTCGGAGAAGTCAGTACCGAGAATTTGCATGTTCCATTCCTGCAATCCGTTCTCCAGCAGCAGCATGGCCAGGGCGTAAGCTTCCTGTCCCGTGGATGACGCAGCCGACCAGAACCGCAATTTCCGGGTATCCCGCCTCTCTTCCTTCAGTCTGGGTAACAAGACCGTCCGTATCGCCTCGTACTGGGCGGGATCACGGAAGAAGTAGGTCTCGTTGGTAGTCATGGCCTCTACCACCTGGTGGGCGAGCTCGATATCGCGCTTAGCGCGCAGCAGCACGCACAAGTCGTTGATTGAGCTGAGGCCTTGTTGCTTGACGATGGGCGCGAGGCGGCTTTCAAACAAGTAATGCTTGTTATCCTCGAGCACGATGCCCACCTGGGTATGGACGTGCTCCTGAAGGAAGCGATAGTTCTCCGGGAGGATCTCAGCGCTTAATGTCCGGCTCTCCATGCAGTCTCTCTTAATTCCTGCCCGTAACGCTAAGGATCTCGGGTACAACTTCCTCCAATGGAAGCACCCGGTCGGCAAGGCCGGCATTCGCCACTGCGCCAGGCATGCCCCAAACGACACTCGATGCTTCATCTTGTACGAAGACCCTGGCCCCGCGTGCCTTCAGAAGCTTCGTACCATGCAAGCCATCCTGTCCCATGCCAGTCAGAACGACAGCCAGTACCGCGCCGCCATATAACTCCGCGGCCGAAGCAAACAGCGCATCGACCGCGGGACGACAGGAGTTCTGTCGCGGCGACTGATCGAGACACACACGGATGACGCCTCCGCCGGAGGCCACCTTCATGTGAAAATCTCCCGGCGCGATCAAAATCTTTCCCGCTTCAACTAAGTCACCTTCGCTTGCTTCCTCGACCTTTAACGGGCAGGTGGCATTAAGGCGCTCGGCGAGCAAACGGGTAAAGAGAGGAGGCATATGCTGTACCAGTAGAATCGGCAACGGGAAGCTTGTGGGGAACGACGGAAGGATCGCGCCTAGCGCGGTGGGCCCTCCGGTGGAAACTCCGATCACCACCACTTTGGGACGCAACTTCAAACTTTGCGCGATTGGCCTGGCCCCTGCCACTGGCGCGGCTGATACATTTGCCTGCACTGGCGGAGCTGCGGCCGCGCTTTGTCCGGCCACGCGGAAGAACTGCTTGATTTTCGGGATCATCTCGTCCCGGAGACGGGCCATCGAGCGATCCAGCGATCCTTCGTTCGAAACCTTGGCCACGTAGTCGTCGGCCCCCAGAGTCAGGGCCTCCAATGTTACGGCTGCGCCACGCTCCGTGAGCGTGCTGAACATAATGACCCGCAATTGCGGATACTCGCGTCGAATGCGCCGCAACATTTCCAGGCCGTTCATGTCGGGCATCTCGATGTCCAACGTGATCACGTCAGGATTAAACTGCGGAATTCGTTGTAGTCCGATGGCGCCGTTCGAGGCAGTTCCCACCACCTCGATCATTGGATCCTGCTCCAGCGCTTGCGTGACCAAGCGGCGGATCACCACTGAATCGTCCACCACCATTACACGGATTCGGTCACCCGGCTGGAGCAAACGCCGGTTCACTACGGCCATGTCTACTCGCTTGCCACGGGAAGAATCCCAACCAGCTCCAGCTTTTCTCTGAGGATGTCCTTTGTAAAAGGTTTCATGACATATTCGTTGGCTCCCGCCTCCAGGGCGGTTACGATGTGATCCACCTCGGTTTCGGTGGTCACCATAATCACCTTCACCGAAGCAAGTTCGGGGATCTGCCGCAAATGCTTGACCAGATCCAGGCCGTTCATCTCTGGCATATTCCAATCCGCCAGAACCAAACTGACAGCAGCCTTCTCAGATTCGATCACTTTCAGCGCATCCTTTCCGTTAACCGCCTCGCAGACCTCGTAACCCAGTTCGCGCAAGATCTTGCCCAGGATCATTCGAATTGTTTTGGAATCGTCGACAATAAGTGCTTTGCTCATTGTGCATGCACCGTTGTTGCCTGGGGCTAACCCGTTAACGGCTTCAGAAGGTGAACTTGGCAACGGCTGCTTGCAGTCTGGCCGCCATCTCGCTTAGTTGCAGAGAGGCCGTCTTGGTATCGTTGGCTCCCTGGGTGGTATTCCTCGCCGCCGTAGCCACACCGCCGATGTTCTTGGCGATATCGTTGACCCCCTGGGCGGCTTCATTCACGCTACGGCCGATCTCGTTTGTAGTCGCCGTCTGTTCTTCTACTGCCGAAGCGATGCTGTTGGAAATGTCATTGATCTGGTTGATGATGGTGCTGATTTCTTCGATCGCCGTCACCGCGCCCTTGGTGACACCCTGGATGGCCTCGATCTTTTGGCTGATCTCTTCTGTCGCCTTGGCCGTCTGCTTAGCCAGTTCCTTGACCTCATTGGCCACCACGGCAAAGCCTTTGCCGGCTTCTCCGGCGCGTGCTGCCTCGATGGTTGCGTTCAGTGCCAGCAGGTTGGTCTGCTGCGCAATCGAAGTAATGACCTTGATCACGTTGCCGATTTCACGGCTCGATTCCCCCAGCTTCTTCATGGTTTCGTTGGTTGTCGATGCTACCGTGACAGCATTCCTGGCTATCCGGGCGGAGTCGTTGGCGTTTTTTGAGATCTCGCGAATCGAAGCCTGCATCTGTTCCGAGGCGGAAGCAACCGAGGCGACGTTCCTTGAGACCTCTTCACTGGCAGCGGAGACCACGTTGGCCTGCACCGCGGTCTCCTCCGCGTTGCCCGCCATCTGCTGGCTCACCGCGGTAAGTTCTTCGGAAGAAGAGGCCAGCGTACTGGCATTCTCCGCCGTCGTCTTGAGCGGCTCAACGATAATGTCCAGCGTGTGGTTGAAGCCCTCCATGATCTTGCGGTAGGCTCCCTGGTGCCTGCCCGGGTCGGAGCGCACTCCCAGCTGGCCTTCTCGCGCAGCATTGGATAGCTCATCGGTGTCGTCGGTCAGGCTCTTCAGGTTCTCTCTGACCTGCTCGATCGAACCGGCTAGTACCCCGTTGTCCGTTCCTTGCTCCGCGCTGCGAAAGATGCTGTTGTCCAGATCCCCGGCCGCCAAAGCATCAGCCTGCTCGACGATCAAGCTGATGGCTGCTTTCAACTGATCAAGGTGCTCAGTCTTATCCGCTCCGGGGGCGGTACGGATGCTTTCAAGACTTAGTCCTATCGTCTCGAAGGTGGTCATCAGAAACGCCTCTGCGATGGCCTGCATGTCGTAATTAAAGACCTTGAAGATAGCCTGCTCCGCGGACGCGATCTCCTGGGCATCTCGAAAAGCTTCTCGCAGGTGCAGACTCGTCAATCGCTGGAACTCGACGTAGGAACCGATGTACCACTTGAAGGGAAGGTTGATCTTGTCGTGGATTGCGCCAACCTTGAGCCGCTGCTCAAAATAGCCCACGCCCCAGTTCTCCTCGGCGCCTTCAAAGATCTGAGCGAAATAGCCGGTCTGGGCACGTTCCAGGGTCTGACGCAATTGGCTTATGGGCATGCCAGCGCCTTGGGCGTACGTTTCGAAGAATCGCCGCGTGGGGCCGAATTCAAATTGCCAGTCGTAAAACTCCCTGGCGATCAGGGGCGCCATCGACCGTGCCCAGGAAATCAACCCGGTCAACACGCTCCTTTCCTCCTCGCCCAGGCGAATGAATTTCCGCCGTGTCTCCAGGTTCGATTCGTCGATGCCGAAGTTTTGCGCGGTGCCGGTCAACCCGCTGGAGGATTCCCGGCGATTTCCCGCTCCACCCGCCGGCGCTCCGCGCGTAGGAAAGCGTGCCGGCGGTTCCAGAGTAGCGCCTCCGTACTTTCTATCGCCTTCTTGTCGCGGTTGCGCGCCCACCTTGGGCTGTGCCATATCCTCGTCTCCTTCTAACTTCCTCGCTTCCAAACACGCGTTCACTTCTCAGTTGGCGATGGATTAGCCGCCGCATTGGAGTTCCCGGCCACGGTGATTTCCGCGGTGCGTTCTGCATCGAGTACCAACAGCAACCGGCCCTTCAGCTTATAAATGCCTCGGATGAGCTCTCTTGCCGCGGGGTCGAGGTTCTCCGGCGGCCGTTCGTAGGTTGCAGGGTCCATATCCAGCACATCTCCGATCTCGTCAACCAGTAAACTGACAGCGCCATCTGTGGTGCGAACCACGATGTTCATCGGCGACTTGTCGCCGGCACGTGCCGGCAATCGAAGCCGCCGCCGCATATCAATGGCGGTTACAATTTGACCGCGCAAGTTGATCAGGCCTTCGATCACTCCGGGCGCTTGCGGCACTGGAGTCATTTGCTGGAAGCGCAACACTTCCTGCACGTTGAGCACATCCACGCCAAAGAATAGGTCGCCCACGAAAAAGGTCGAGAATTGCCCACTCGCTTCGGACGGTTCCGATTTCGGGATCGCCGGGTCAGTAGCCATGGTTCATCTCTCCGCTCCCACCA
>Ga0302324_100026737_pt1 | contig 11018 bp, 3 predicted proteins | sample Palsa_T0_1_FD_201949 | JGI IMG/M metagenome (GOLD analysis project Ga0302324, IMG submission 201949) | Peat permafrost microbial communities from Stordalen Mire near Abisko, Sweden - Palsa_T0_1 | ecosystem: Environmental > Terrestrial > Soil > Palsa > Peat permafrost | place: Sweden: Abisko...
CAATAGAAAGCGCCGGATCCAGCCTGAGTGACGCCGAACTTCGCGCACGCGCCGTTGATGTTCTCGTTCGCAACCACCGCGACGGCTACACGGTGCCCGCCGTGGGGCTCTATCCATTCCAATGGTGTTGGGACTCCGGGCCGATCGCTCTGGGGTGGGCCGCCGCCGGACGTTGGGACGACGCCTGGACCGAGCTCTCTCGCCTCCTATCGGCCCAGTGGCCGTCCGGAATGGTGCCGCACATCGCCTTTTGGCAAGAGGACACGAGCTACTTCCCGGGACCTGAAATATGGGCAACCGGGCGGACCCCGCCGAGTAGTGGGCTCACCCAGCCACCGCTGCCTGCGAGTGCGGCGGCGCGCTTGTTTGCCGCTGATCCAGACCGTGAGCGTGCCGTGGCCTCCTTACGATCGCTGTGGCCGGGGCTCATGGCCTGGCTCTCGTGGATCGAGCGAGCCAGGAAAGGCCCCCACGGTGCCAATGTGATCGTCCACCCCTGGGAGTCCGGGATGGACAACTCGCCTTCGTGGGATCAGCCGCTGTCGGTCGTCCCGGAAGTCTCCAATGACCACATCGAACGGCGCGACGTGGCCACCGTCTCGGCGGACCAGCGGCCTTCACAGCGCGAGTACCGCCAGTATCTCGGAATTGTCGATGCCCTGCGCTCTGCCGGGTGGGACACGGAGCGCCAACCGGCCGACAGTCCGTTCTCGGTCGAAGATCCGGGCTTTACCGCCATCGCCGCCCGTGCTGCAGCCGACCTGGCCTCGGTCGCCGCCGCTGCGGGCCTGGACGGCCGTGAACCCGGAGGCCTGGCCGAGTCGATGCACACGGGACTCGATGCACTGTGGGACGACGACCTTGGTTGGTACAGACCCTATGACGTCCTCGGTAAATGTCCGGTTGGTCCGGCCACCTCGAGCGGCTTGGTGGCCGTGTGGGCCGGCATACCCGAAGCACGCGCTCGCCGCATGATGGAGCGGGTCGATTCCTGGCGACATTCGTTGCCCGGCTCGATTCCCACAGCACAACCGGACGACCAGTCATTCGATCCCATCCGCTATTGGCGCGGACCGGTGTGGGTACTCGTCAACTGGCTCGTCGCCGACGGCCTCTTTCGCGCGGGCTTCACAGAGCGAGCCGCCAGGCTGCGCACGGACACGCGTGCTCTGGTCGAACAGGGCTTCTCGGAGTACTACGACCCTCGCAACTCGACCGGCATCGGAGGACAGTCCTTCTCATGGAGCGCTGCGCTCACTCTGGACTGGCTCGCCAAGGAGTGAGAAAACCCACGAGTGACACTCCGGGTCAGGAGAACCGGGCGCGCACCTCAGCGGCCAGCTCAACCGAGCGGGCTGCCGCATCGGGTCCCAGCTCTGACGGTAGCGGCGCCATGGTCCTGATGATGATGTCCGTGAAGCCCAAATCCCCGAAACCCGAGAGTTGCTCCGCGACGCTGTCGGGATCACCGTACGCCACCGCGTCGCGCTCAAATCCCCGGTAGCCGGCGGCCACCAGGGCGTCGCCCACTCTCTCTGCCTCACTCCGTTTCTCGGCAATGAACACGTCCTTTCGGATCGGTATCCGGACCGGGATTCGCCCATGTCGCGCGCACGCTTCCTGATAGATCCCGATATCCCGTGCGGCCGTCTCGAGTGTGAGGTCGGCATTGCCGTACCAGCAGTCACCAAGGCGGGCGGCCCGGTCGATCGCTTTACCCACGCCGCCACCGATCCACCATTCCGTTCCGTCCGGTGGAATGGGCGCGACACGCGCCCCATGGATGGCGAAAATTTCACTGGCAACGGTCTCACCCCGCAACAGAGCCTGGACGACCAGGATGCCCTCCTCGAGTCGCGCCGACCTTTGCTCCAGGTCGGCGCCCATGGCCCGGAACTGGTCCGCGCCGGCGCCGAGGCCGGTCTGGATGATGAACGGCCCGGACGACATGACCGCCAGGGTTCCGATCTGCTCCGCCATGAGCACCGGATGCCACAGCGGAACGAGGAACAGGGCGCCGACCGGGCGTTCCCCCCATTCCGCCAGCACGCGACCGAGCATCGGCACGTTCTGTAGGTAGCCAGCGGGGCCAGTGGAGTGGTGATCGCCCAGGGTCAGAGTATCCAGGGAGGCAAGGTTGGCGGCCCGGGCCTGGCTAAGCACCGCACGCGGCCCCTCGCGTTGCCTGTGGGGTCCGTCCGTGGAGAACGAGGTTCCAAGGGAAATGCCGATGCGCATCCCCATGAGGTTAGGCCGTTGACCGTTGGCTACCCTGACGCCGGAGTGGCCCACACGATCACGTTGTCGAGGTAGTGACCTGTGGCGGCATCGAACGGGCCGCCACAGGTCACCAGGGCCAATTTCGGTGGTCCCGTTGTCACCCAGAGCGAGGGGGGCAGCGCAGTCTTGCGCGTCGTATCGGGTGGTGTGCTGACCCTCCAGGTCGAGACCTGCTGATCCGAGCCGATCACCTCGACGAGTGCGCCAGGAGCCAGATCCTTGAGGTCGTACAACGCTCCCGGCCCGGCCGTCGCCGAGTCGATGTGCCCGGCGATCAACGCCACGCCAGGCTCTCCCGGCTTAGGGGCGTCCTCCTGCACGGTCCGGTCACCGTCGCGGATCACCCCATCCCACCAGGCCACCGTGTGCACGTCGGAAGGGATCGTCAACGCGGCAGTCCCCACACTGCCCGTGGCGCCCGTCGGGACCAAGGGTGCGTCTACCCCGAGGGACGGAATAACCAGGGACGATCCCGACGTAGCGATGGTTGCGACGACGGGGCCCGATCCGGTGCCGACGTTGGCGGGCGCCGGCGTGAGGACGCGTGCCGATGGCCCCGACCCGGCCGAGGTTGCCGTTGAGCGGTCGGTGCCGCCCCGCCGACCACTGCCCGGGCGATGGCCCATCTTCACGATCCCCACCGCGACGAACCCCACCGCCACGACCGCCAACACCACGACGACGACGACGACGACACGGCCCGTCAGGTGACGACTGCGCAGCTTTTGGGGGTCGTCCACGGCGTCAGGATCGTTTGCGACGGCGGCGCACCATCACGAAGGATCCGGTGCCGCCCACGAAGATGAGCGCCAAAGCCGCGGCCAGAGCAATCGCCTCGCTGTCGTTGCCCGGCAACCAACGACCGAGGTCCGTGCCGATCGACCCGAGGCCATCCGGTGCCGGCGTGCTCGGCGTCGACGTGCCCGGTGGCGGGCTCAGTGACCCGGCGACGCCTGCCGCCGTGACGTAGGCCGTCTCGACGACCACGCCGGGCTGGGTCGATGCCGGAACGGCCTGTGCCGTACCACTCAGCTGCTCATAGAAGGTGTAGCAACCAGGGGCGCCCAGCGTGGTCGACGGTGTCGTGTAGATGCCGTCGCCGGTGACCGTCAAGGTCCCGCTGGCCAACGTGGGCTGACCCGCCCACGTCACCGCGGCACAGTCACTGCCGTCGGCCGTGGCGGGGCCCAGCAGCGTCCAGGTGAGCACGGCCGATGTGGGAGCACCCGGGGCTACTCCAATGCCCGACCCCGAAACGGTGATGGTGTCGAAGTACTTCCCGTCCGTCAGCGTTGCGGCCGTGGTCAATGCCGGATCGAAGGGCTGGACTAGCATCACCTCGTTCGCCGCGCCGGCCGGCACCGCGGCCTGGCCGACGAAGTCGGCACCGCTGAAGGTGTCGGCAAAGCTGTAACAACCGACCGTCTTCACCACGCTCGGGCCGGTGGTCAGGGAGCCGTCGGAGGTGACGGCGCTGGTTCCGGAGTCCACCGTCGGGGCGCCGGACCATGAGACACCGTTGCACGTACCGTCGGACGCCGGCGTGACGGGCCCCACCATCGACCAGTCCAGCGTGCCGGACTGCCCGAAGGTCCCCGTGACCGCGACCGAATCCGAGAGCGACGCATAGGGATGGGCCTGGGTGCTCGAGGCTGTGGTGGTGATCGTCGGAGGTGGCAACAGCAGCACGGTCTCGTTGGAGACCCCGTCGGCGCTGCCCGCCCCCGTGCTGTCGGCGGTCGGGGCGAGGCTTTCGCTGTAGCTGTAACAGCCGGCCGTGGTGAGACCGTCCGACGGCGTGGAGTACGGCCCATCGCCGGTTACGGTGATCGTCCCGGCTGCCACCGTCGCAGCGCCGAGCCAGTTCGCGGAGGAACATGCGTTCGAAATCGGGGTCACCGGTCCCGCAAGCGTCCAGCCGAGCACGGCGCTCTGCGGGCCGGCGCCACTGCTCCCGATGCCCGACCCGCTGAGCGTGATGTCGTCGAGGACGCTCTTGGTCCCACCGCTGCCCGAGGTGACCACCGCGGTGGTCGTCAGCGTCGGCTGGTGGGGTTGGACCAGCACCACTTCGTTGGCGGCGCCGGCGTTGACGGTCGTGCTGCCGGGAAACGTACCGGTCAGGGCGTCGGTCCAGCTGTAGCAACCCAGCGCGACAACCGTCTCCGGCCCGGTAGTCACCGTGCCGTCGGCGGAGATGGCGGTTGTCCCTGAGCCGACGGTAGCCGCCCCCGTCCAGCTGAGGCCGTCGCACGTGCCGTCGGGAGCCGGGGTCACCGGCCCCACCAGCGTCCAGGCCAGACTCCCGGTGTAGGCACCGATACCGCTGATGGTCACCGAGTCGGACGCCGACGCGTAGGGGTAGGCCACAGAGGAGGAGGACGTGGTGGTGACGCCCGGGGCGGCGGGAACCTGCGCCGTCTCGGCGACCACGCCGACCGGCGCCACGTAGGCCGCGCTGTCGGTTGTTGCCGCCAGTGTCTCGGCGTAGGAGTAGCAGTTCCCGAGCGAGAGCGCGGTCGAAGGCGTGGTGTAGGTGGTGTTGGGGTTGGTGCTGGGTGAGACCGGAATGGTGAAGCTGCCCGAAGCCAGCGGAGTTCCCGGCCACGTCACCGAGGCGCAACTGCCCCCGACGGGTGCGACCGGACCGTACAGGCCCCACGCAATGGTGCCTGAGGTCGGGGCGCCCGTGGTGTTCCCGGGCGCGATGTCGGTGCCGGCGACGGTGATGCTGTCGGTGGCACTTTCCACCCCCGCGGTGACCGAAGGGGTGATGGTCGTGGTGAGTGTCGGTTGCAGGTCCTGTACCTCGAAGACCTCGCCGTCCGGCGCAGTGGTGGCGCCAGCAGCCAGCGTCGTGGTGCCCGGGAAGGTGCTCCCCGAAACCACCTCCGCCCAGCTGTAACAGCCGGGGGCGCCGACCGTGGTTCCGCCGGTAGGTACGGCGAGGCCCGTCTGGTCTCCGGTAAACGCGCGGGTTCCCGAGACGTAGGTTGCCGTCGCCGACCACTCGCCACTGGTGACTTGGCTACAGCCGCCCGACGGCACCGGTGTGTACGGCCCGACGAGCGACCAGGCGATGGAACCGGCGCCCCCACCGGTGCCGGTGATGGTCACCGAATCGGAGACGGAAGTGCGAGGGTCGGGTGCGCTCTGATTGGCCGTCGTGATGACCGACGCCGCCGACGGCACCTGGGTCGTCTCCGCTGCGGTGCCGGCGGCGATGCTGATGGCGGCGCTGTCGGTCGTGGCCGCCAGGGTGTCGGCGTAGGAGTAGCAGCTCCCGAGGGCGAGAGAGGTGGCGGGCACTCCTGGACTCGTCGAGTACGACCCGTTCCCTGTCACCGCGATGGTCCCGGCGGCGGCATGCGGGGCGCTCGACCACTGCAGGGAAGTCACGGCGGCGCACCCTCCCGAGGGCACCGGGGTGACGGGTCCGTACAGGGTCCAGGTCACGCTGCCCGCGGTCGGGGCCCCGGTGGTGTTGCCCGGAGCGATATCGGTGCCACCCACCACCACGCTGTCGGTCGCTCGCTCGACCCCGCCGGTGACCGCGGTCTCGACGGTGGTCGTGAGCGTCGGCTGCAACGTCGCCACCAAGAAGGCCTCGGTGGGGCTGGTTCCGGCGGCGACCGTCGTCGGCCCGAGGAAGTTGGCGCCGGTAAGTGTCTCGGCCCAGCTGTAGCAACCCGGGGCGCCGGCGGTCGTTCCCGCTGTCGGCACGGTCAGGTTGGTCTGGTCGCCGGTGACGGCCTGGTTCCCATGGGCATAGGGAGTGGCCGCAGCCGTCGTCCACTGCCCCACGGTCACGGTGGTGCAGTCGCCGGGGGTCGGGGGCGTGACCGGTCCGACCAGTTGCCAGGCGAGAGTGCCGGCAAATCCCGACGTTCCGCTGACCGTCACCGAATCCGACACCGTGGTGCGCGGATTCGGCGTGGCCTGGTTCGCCGTGCTGGTCACCTGCTGCGACGAGAGCAACACGAACGTCTCGGCGGCGATCCCCGGCAACGTCGTGGCGACCGCCAGGGTGTCACCGTTGGTGGCTGCGGCCAGGCTGTCGGTGTACGAATAGCAGCCCACCCCGGTGAGAGTCACGGCCTGGGTGTGATTGCCGCTCCCGTTTACCGCGCTGATTGATCCGCTGGTCGACCCTGCGGCCAACCAGGCTGCTTGCGTCACCCCCGTGCAGGAGGCGGTGCTCGAAGGGGTGACCGGCCCATAGAGCGTCCAGCTCAACGTGGCGGCCGCCCCGGCGCCGAGATCGGAATTCGCGATGGTGACGGTGTCACTCGCCGTGTTCGTGGTGCCGCCGAAGTGGGGCACAGCCGTCGTCGAGAACGTCGGCTGGTAGGGCACCACCTGGAAAAATTCCCCAGCCGTTCCGGCCGCGACGGTCATCGGTCCGACGAAGTTGGGGCCGGTGACGGTTTCCGCCCAGCTGTAACAGCCCACGCCGCCGACCGTGGTCCCGCCGGACGGCACGGTCAGCGCCGTGTGGTCACCGGTGAACGCCTGGGTCCCCTGGGCGTACGGCGTGGCCGCCGCCGTGGTCCATTGTCCCCCCGTCACAGAGGTGCAGTCGCCGGGGGTCGGCGGGGTCACCGGTCCGACCAGTTGCCAGGCGACGGTCCCGGAATTCCCGTAGGTACCGGTAATGGTTGCGGCGTCGCTGACCGGCGTGCGCGGGTTCGGCGTGTCCTGGTTGGCGACGGTGTCCACCGTCGGGGGCGTGACCAGAATGAACGTCTCGGTGGACACACCCTGAGCCGACGCCACCGCAACACCGCTCCCGGTCTGCGGCAGGCTGTCGGTGTAGGTGTAACACCCCACTCCGTAAGGAGTCAGGTCCGTCGACGGCGTGGTGGTGGCCCCATCGCCGGTGATGGTGATGGTGCCGGAGTCGATTGCCGGTCCGCCCCACGTGACGCCGGCACAGCTCCCGGCGGTGACCGGCGCGGCCGGCCCGTAGAGATTCCAGCTCAAGGTGGCCGAGGTCGGGGCGCCGTTCCCGATACCGAGCCCGGAGTTGGTGACCGTGATCGAGTCCGTCGAGGTGTTGTCGGTGCCGTCGAACACGGGCGTCGCCGACGTGGCCAACGCGGTCTGGTACGGGGTGGCTTGCACCAGTTCGGCGTCTTCATCCCCCGCGCCCACCGATGCCGTCCCACCGCCGTTATTCAGCGTGAGGGACTCGGTCCAGCTGTAGCAGCCCTGACCCTGGACGGTGGCCGGCCCGACCTTCACCTGGCCGTCAGCCCCGGGGATCGGGGTCGATCCGGTATTCGCCGGTATGGCGGTGGCACCGGTCCAGTCGAGGCCTGAGCACGAACCCGCCACAGGGGCAACCGGCCCCACCAGCGACCAGTCCAAGGTGCCGCCGTTGCCGCCGGTCCCGACGATGGTCACCGTGTCGTAGACCGGGGTCGTCGAGTAGGCCATGAAGCTGGCCCCGGTGCTGGCGGTGGTCATGGCCGGGCCACCGGTCGGCGCAGTGAGGCCGACTTTGGGGGGCTCGGCCGGGAGGAGGACGGAGGCCGGATTGGAGGCATCGCTGGCATCGGTGGCGGCGCTGTTCCACGCAACCAGGTTGGCGTCCGCCGGGTTCGTGGGCATGGTGACCTGGAACGAGACGGAGAATCCCTGCCCGGCCAGGTAGCTGGTCGAGGAGATGAACTCCAGGGCGGTCACGGCCGCGGGGTCGGGGTCGGTCGAGCTCCAGTCATCCACGCAGCCCGCGTTCTGGGCGTCGGCATAGACCTGGGTACGACAAGGGTTTGCGGCCTCTGAGTACAGCACCGTCACCCCGGGGGGAAGGGTCCCGAGCACAGTGTCGAAGGCGGGGGCGAACTGGCTGTCTCGAGCCGCGCCGGACTGGGCCTGACTGACCCCGGTGTCGCCGACATGGGGCAGGATGTCGTAGATCACCGCGTCGTCCAGCGTGTCGCTTCCGACATTGGTCCAGTTCAGCCCGTAGACCCCGTATCCCCCCAGTGTGGCGTCACCGATTCCGAGCGCGCCTTTCGGGGGCACGCCATCGGTCACGTCCGTGTTGCCCTGCACCGTCTTGGTCAGGCTGAAGGCGGCACCGGTGGGTTCGACGACCAGGGTGGCGCTGTTCTGGCAGTAGTCCTCCTGGGTGTACCCGTCGCCGGCCAGGTTGTCTGGATTGTCCGACTCGAACGTCGCCGGAGTGGTACCACCCGTGGTTTGGGTGGGCGTGGTACAGGCCGGATTGATCGGACTGGCCAGGCCGATCCCGTACAGGAATATCTGGTCGGTGTTGGCGTAGGTCCCAAGCACGGTGGGCGTCACGAGTTCGAAGAAGTCCAACGGCGGGGTGATGGTCCAGTTCCCACTGGAGGTGAAGTCGGCGTCGGGAATGGTGACCCGGATGAGATCCTGGCCCGTTCCTTCGTAGTTCGTCTGGTATGTCACGGTGGCACCGGTGGCCGGGGTGGACGATGCGCCGGAGCCCTGGGTCAGTGTGAACGAGGACGCATCGGTCGACGTGTTGGACCAATTCAGGCCGGCGGGCAACAGGTCAGTGAGGATCACGTTGTTGTTCAAGGTGCCCGGGAATTTCACCGCGCCCTCAATGTGCAGCAGCGTGGTGCCGCCGGGCCCGCCCCCCACGGTTCCGAACGTCTTGGAGATACCCAGCTGCGGCTGGGAAGGTTCGATGTACAGATCGGCGCTGGCGGTAATGGGTCCGAGAGGAGTGTCATCGCTGATCAGAATCGGGGTCGCCGTGGCCGTGTTGGCCAGGACGTCCCCGCCGGCCAGCGACGGGTCGGCGTAACCCCACAGGGTGAGGGTGATGGCGTCCCCGTCGAGGTCGGCCGACGGCGGCAGGTTGATGGCGGCGACCCCACTCGGGACCGAGTAGTACGCAACGTTCGTGCCGGCGGAACCGATTGTGAGGTTCTCAGTGGTGGACGTCCCGTCTTCGGTTCCCGTCGGGATCCATCCGTCGGTTATCGCCTGGCTCAGGCCCGGGCCGGACACTTCGATCACCGTGGCATCGAAGGCAGGATCGCTACAGGCGGGGCCGGTGGGACTGCCCGAGGAGTAGGTGCCTCCGGACGGCGCGGTGAGACAGGGGAGCGGGTCGACCACCTGCGTCTCGTAGGTATGGGTGAGGGGGAACTTGAGATTCACCTGGTAGGACCCCGACGCAGCGCCAACCGTGTACGTCGGCGTCGGGGAGGTGGGGACCCAGTCCCCGGCGTAGGTCCCTTGGTACTGATTACCCGGGAGGCTGGCTATGGCCAACGGAGCGAGCGAGGACTTCGAAATGGTCGGGCAGCCGGTACCGGTGCAGGTACCTGTCGGGGCGGTGTTCACCACGTCGATGTCGGCTTGGGCGTTTGTCGACCCCGAAACCGTGCCGTTCACCGCGTCGGGGCCCTCGCCGGCGAAGGTGGCGGTGTTCACCAGCGGTTGGGTGCTGGGGGCGGGGATGGGGGTGGCGGCCACAATCTGGTAGGCGGTGGCGCCCCCCGACCCGGACGCACAACCGGCAGGGGTCGAGGCTGCGTCGGGGAAGGCCCACGTCACTGTGTTGGTACCCGCGTCGTACACGCCCCCAGCCGGCGTCGAGGACACGAACGTCATACCGGTCGGCAACGGATCGGTGAGGCTGGCCTCGGTCATGAAGAGGTTGCCGTTGTCACCGGTATTGCAGTGTGCGGTGATGTCGTAGGTGACGTCGCTCCCGGCGATGTAGACGCTGCCGCCGTCATCGGTGAACTTGGTGATGACCGGCAGGGGCGTCGCGGTGGCCTCGCCGGATGCCGCCGTAGGCGCCGCGGCGCTGGCGATGTTCCCACCGGTCAGGGTGGGCAGCAGCGTCCATGTCGTGTTGTTCGGTGTGATGTTGTCGGGCGGGGTGACCTGCAGTGTGATGGTGGAGTTGTCCCCGGCCACGAAGACGCTGTCGCTGAGTGTGAGAACAAGGTTGTAGCCGCCGCTGCCGTTGGGTTCGACCGTGGGCCCGCTGGTGATCAGACCAGCGGTACCACTGGTGGCGGTGTACGCCCAGGTGCTCATATCGGCGGGCACGGTATTGGTGCCCACAAGTGGAATGGTGATGGTCGAGGCCCCACCGCTCCCGCCGCACGGAAGGCTGGAACCCGTGCTGGAGCACTCGACGTCGATCGAGTAGGTGGTGGCCGATCCCGACGGTTCAGGCGTCGGGCTGGTGGGCGAAATCGTGATCTGCCCGGTATCGGGAGCGGTAGCGCTCGCCGGCGTGGTCACCGCGACCACCGTGCCCAATCCGAGGGCCATCACTGCCGTTGCGACAGCAATGCTCCGCCAGCGAGTCAGCCCGCTTCCTTTCAGCACACCGAGTCACACATTTCGAGCAACGGCTTCCCTCGAGTTGGGCTTGCCGCGCTCCACCCTCAACAGGGATTGGCCCAGGTCCACCGATCGGACACGTCAGCATGAACCGTAAAGCTGGGGGCACCATTTCAGCCGAACGCCGTCCCAACGTTTACCCAACAGGCCGCGCACGACCCTCTTATCAAGCCAATTGCAGGCGCAACCCCCATACTGCTCAGATGCCCGGGACCCGGATCAACTCGCTGCTTTGAACTGCTCGTAGCGGATCTCGAGGCGTTCAGGATCGGGACGAGCTGCTGAGTTCCGAGGAACGCCAATGGTCGAGCCGTGCATCTCCTGAAGGCCGTGCTTGAGCATCGGACCGTCCACCTCCTGCAACAACTTGCCGTTGA
>Ga0302324_100026739_pt1 | contig 11017 bp, 8 predicted proteins | sample Palsa_T0_1_FD_201949 | JGI IMG/M metagenome (GOLD analysis project Ga0302324, IMG submission 201949) | Peat permafrost microbial communities from Stordalen Mire near Abisko, Sweden - Palsa_T0_1 | ecosystem: Environmental > Terrestrial > Soil > Palsa > Peat permafrost | place: Sweden: Abisko...
TCCCGGTCAAGATCGTCCTCGATGCCGATGACCCGCTGGCCAACTTGTTGCGCCCAGGCATGTCGGTCGAGCCGACCATCGACACGAGGCCGGCGGCCTCGGTCCAGTCCGTGGCGAGGGCGCCATGACCGGGACCAGCGACCGCGCCGGCGAGCCGGCCGTCACGCTCAAGACCTGGATCACGGTCGGCGGCGGGCTGATCGGCGCCTTCATGGCGGTGCTCAACATCCAGATCACCAACGCCTCGCTGCCCTATATCGAAGGCGGCATCGGCACCGGCGGTGTAAACGGAACCTGGATATCGACCGCCTATCTGATCGGCGAGATCATCGTCATCCCGCTCACCGACTTCCTCAGTCGGGTGTTTTCGCTGCGGCGTTACCTGCTCGTCAACGTCGCGTTGTTCCTGTTGTTCTCGGCGCTGTGCGGCCAGGCGAGCAGTCTCAGCGAGATGATCGTGCTGCGGGCCCTGCAGGGTTTCGCTGGCGGCGTCATGATCCCGCTCGCATTCACCATCGTCATGACCATGCTGCCGCGCTCGAAGCACCCAATCGGGCTAGCCGGCTACGCGTTGACCGCGACCTTCGCGCCGGCGATCGGCCCGACCATCGGCGGCTATTTCACCGATAATTACGGCTGGCCCTGGATTTTCTACGTCAACCTGGTCCCCGGCGCGGTCATGCTCACCGCACTGTGGTACGGTCTGCCGAAGTCGGCGATGCAGTTCAGCTTGCTGCGCGGAGCCGATTGGCGGGGTATCGCGCTCATGGCTGTTGGCCTCACCGCCCTGCAGACCGTGCTCGACGACGGCAATGTCTATGACTGGTTCGGCTCGCCGTTTATTGTCAAATTGAGCCTCGTGGCGGCGGCGGCGCTCAGCGCGTTTGTGATACTCGAATTCGTGACGCCTCAGCCGCTCGTCAATCTCCGGCTGTTGGGCCGGCGCAACTTTGGCCTTGGGACGTTCGGCAACTTCCTGCTCGGCTTCGCGCTCTACGCTTCCGCCTATCTGCTGCCCCAGTATCTCGCCGTCGCGCAGGGCTTCGACTCGGAGCAGGCCGGCGAGGTGATCGCCTGGACCGGGCTGCCGCAGCTGCTGTTGATTCCGCTCGTGCCGCTTTTGATGAAGCGGCTTGATGCGCGCTTCCTCGTCGGCACAGGCCTCCTGATCTTTGCCGTCAGCTGCTTCATGAACATGGAACTCGACCAGAACTACTCGGGGCCGCAGCTCGTTTGGCCGAACATCGTTCGCGCGATCGGTCAGGCGATGGTGATGACTCCGCTTTCGGCGATCGCAATGCTGGGAATCGCGCCCCAAGAGGCGGGCGGCGCGTCCGGCCTCTTCAACATGATGCGCAATCTCGGTGGCGCGATCGGCACCGCGGCGGTCGAGACGTTCCTCACCAAACGCGAGCAGTTCCACTCGGCCATCATCACCCCCGAAGTCTCGCTGCTCGAACCGGCGACGCGCGGCCGGCTGACCAACTTGCAGCAGTACTTCATGTCCCACGGCTTCCCCGATCCGGCGAGCGCCATGCACCGCGCCATCATCGCCGTCGGTGACACAATCCGGGCGCAGGCGACGATCATGGGCTACGCCGATTGCTTCGCATTGCTCGGCGTCGTGCTGCTCGTCGCCGCTGCATTGGTTGCGTTGTTGAAAAAGGGCGCCGCATCCGGCGCCGGCGCACATTAGGAGCGGACGGGCGTCCACCTCACTTCCCGCGCATAGACCAAGAATTTTGACGAAGCGCCTTTCGCCCGAATTTCGGGCGCTTTTGAGAGACCATCGGCGACCGCTTTTGGTTGGCCAATGTGCCGCCCGCCGAGCAGAGGCAACGTCACCAAGTGCGATGACCGATCACCTCAGCCAAAAGAGGCGCTTGTGAGCCCGGTGTCATCAATACTTTGAGACGACATTGACTGTCTTCGCTGTTTTGGTTTGTGGCAGAGGGCAAAGCAGGTGGTCGCTCGCCGTAGTGCGTCGGCGGCGGCAGGGAAAAAAGTCTAGAACCAAAATCGCGACCTTTCCAAACAGCAATGCGGTAACCGCGGTCTCGCTCGTGAAGAAGAGATTAAGGCCTATATAGCTGAACATACACCGGAATTCTGGGTACTCAGAGGCGACAAAATTACTATTGACCATGTTGAAGCGAAACCTGTGGGACACCCCATAGAACATGAGCATGACAGGGAAGTGCGCGAAGTCCGGATCAAGGGATCGCTCTGAGGCGCGCAGTAGTCGAACGGATTGTGAAGCCTTCGCTGTGAATCAGGTCGAACTCGACCCGTCGATAATTCCTTTCCGTTCGGTGAAAACCTCTTCGATTTGCCGGGCTCTCTGCTCGTCGAGCTGGGCATCTCGGTACAGTTCGTAACTCGGATTGATTCTACACAATAGTTTGAGCCTAACTGGTGCCCCTAGCCGGAATCGAACCAGCACTCCTTGCGGAATCCGATTTTGAGTCGGACGCGTCTACCAGTTCCGCCATAGGGGCTCGACCTAAAGTCGACGCCCGCATATAGGGCCGGGGCCATGACCGGTCAAACGAAGAAGTGGTTGCCCTGGAGCGCTCGCTGAATAACATCGGGCCGTATCGCGTTCGACTTCGATTGCGATCGAGCGCAACTTTGAATCAATTCGGGCGTTCGCAGGCGACTTGACAGCTAGCCCTTTGGGCGCAATCATTTGTATACAAATGAACTCAAAGTCGCGAGGCGCGCAGCGTGTTCGTCCGCCCGGTCACTCTTGTGGATGCGTTGGACCGGCTTTCCCAGGGCGCGCGCGTGCTCGCGGGTTGCACCGACATTCTACCGGCAATGGGCGAGACGGGACTTGTCGGTGATTTCGTCGATGTCTCGCGGCTCCCCGAAATCCGGGGAATTAGCCGTTACGGCCACGAAATCCGCTTTGGCGGCGCGACGACCTGGACCGAGATCGCGCGAGCCGACCTGCCGCCGGCGTTTGACGCCCTGAGAGCGGCGGCGCGCGAGGTTGGCGCGGTGCAGATCCAGAATCGCGGCACCATCGCAGGCAACCTATGCAACGCCTCGCCCGCCGCCGATGGCGTTCCGCCTCTGCTGGCGCTCGATGCGGAGGTGGAGCTAGCCTCGCTCCATGGCCGGCGGCGGATGCCGCTGGCGCGCTTCATCGCCGGTCCCCGCCGCACAGAGCTTGCCGCCGACGAGATCCTCACGGCCGTCGTCTGCCCTGCGCCGCGGCCGGGGACGCGATCGACCTTCCTAAAACTCGGGGCGCGCCGCTATCTCGTCATATCCATCGCCATGGTCGCAGTCGGGCTCGACATCGAGGACGACGTCGTGCGCGCCGCTCAGGTCGCCGTCGGGGCCTGTTCGGCGGTGGCGACGCGCGTTGCCGCCGCCGAGCGCCGGCTCGCGGGGGCCCCCGCCGGCGAAGGGCTCGGCGCCCGACTCCAACCCGAGGATTTCGCCGAACTCGCGCCCATCGACGATGTCCGCGCCGATGTCGGCTATCGCCGCGCCGCCGCGCTGACGCTGACGCGGAGGGCCGTGGAGTTCTGCCTCCAGGGCGAGAGCGGAGGCGCCATCTGATGCTCGACGTCGCAAAAAGCGTCCTCCTCACGCTCAACGGAGAGCCCGCGCGGCTCGCCGCCCCAACCGAGGAGCGCCTGAGCCATGCGTTGCGCGAGCGCTGCGGGCTTACCGGCGTCAAGGTCGGCTGCAACGCCGGCGATTGCGGCGCCTGCACGGTGCTGATCGACGGCGAGCCGGTTTGCGCGTGCCTGACGACGGTGGGCCAAGTTGAAGGCCGGACGGTTGAAACCATCGAGGGTCTGAACGACGGAGAGCCGCTGGTGGCGCAGCTACGCGCCGCCTTTCACGCCGCGGGGGCGGCGCAATGCGGGATCTGTACGCCGGCGGCGTTGCTCGCCGCCGTCGCGCTGAAACGGGGCAACCCGCACCCCACTGAACCGGAGATCATGGAGGCGCTCGGCGGGGTGCTGTGCCGCTGCACCGGCTATCGCGCCATCCTCGCGGCGGTTGGAATGGCGCTCAGCGCCAACCAAACGCCGCCGGAGGGCTCAGCGGTCGGACGCCGGTTGCCGCGTCTCGACGGCGCCCGCAAACTGTCGGGCGCGGAAATATACGGCGCCGACGAGTGGCCGCCAGACTCGCTGCTTGCGCGCGCGGTGCGCTCGCCGCACGCGCATGCCGAATTCGCGTTCGGCGATCTCGCCGCCTACGTCGACGCCAACCCAGGGGTTGTCGCGGTGTTTACCGCCAAGGATGTTCCCGGCGAAAACCGCTTCGGCGTCATTGCGCCCTTCGCCGATCAGCCCGTGCTCGCCGAAGCCCGCGCGCTGTTCCGCGGCGAGCCGGTGGCGCTGATTGTCGGCGACGAGGCGGTCGTGCAGACGCTCGACCTCACCCGGTTTCCAGTAAACTTCACGCCGCTGCCGGCGCTGACGACGATCGACGCCGCGCTCGCTGAGGAGGCGCCGCGCCTGCATGCGAACCGGCCTGGCAATATCCTCACACGCGGCCGTGTCGTGCGCGGCGACGCGGAAGGCGCGCTTGCGGAGTCTGAGGTCGTTGTCGAGGGCGCCTTCGAGACCGGCTTCGTCGAGCACGCCTATATCGAGCCGGAAGCGGGCTTTGCCCGCCGCGTCGGCGATCGCATCGAGGTGCAGGCCTGCACTCAGGCGCCCTACATGGATCGCGACGGCGTCGCCGGCATTCTCGGGATCGCCTCTGAGGCGGTGCGCATCCTGCCGACCGCGGTCGGCGGCGGCTTTGGCGCAAAACTCGACCTGTCGGTGCAGCCGTTCATCGCGCTCGCCGCCTGGAAGCTGAACCGCCCGGTGCGAATGACTTATTCGCGCGTCGAATCGATGCAGTCGACAACCAAGCGCCACCCCTCGCGCATTCGCCTGAAGGTCGGCGCCACGCGCGACGGTTATCTGACCGCGATGGATTTCTGGGCGGAGTTCAATACCGGCGCCTACGCCTCCTGGGGGCCGACGGTCGCCAATCGCGTGCCCGTGCACGCCTCCGGACCCTACTATGTTCCCAACTATAGAGCGCTCGCGCGCGCGGTTCACACCCACCTCGTTCCGGCCGGCGCTTTTCGGGGCTTCGGCGTGCCGCAGAGTGCGCTGGCGCAGGAGCAACTCTACGACGAATTGGCGCTGAAACTCGGCCTCGATCCGCTGGAATTCCGTATCCTCAACGCGCTCGAAGTCGGCCAACCGACAGTGACCGGCCAGGTGTTTGCCGACGGGCTCGGCTTCAAACGATGTCTGGAAGCTTTGCGACCGCGCTGGCGCGCCGCGCGCGCTTCTGCGGAGGCGTTCAACGCCGCCGCGACCGGTCCGATCCGCCGCGGCGTCGGCGTCGCCGGCATGTGGTACGGCTGCGGCAACACCTCGCTGTCCAATCCCTCGACGATCCGCGCGGGCCTGAAGCCCGACGGGCGCGTCGCGCTGTTTCAAGGCGCGGTCGACATCGGCCAGGGCTCAAACACGGTCATCACGCAAATTTTCGCCGACGCGCTCGGCGCGCGGATCGACGCCATCGACTTGCTCGGGGCCGACACCGACACGACGCCGGATTGCGGCAAGACCTCCGCCTCGCGCCAGACATTCGTTACCGGCAACGCCGCGGCGCTCGCCGGGCGGGCGATGCGGCGTCAGCTCGTGCGCCTCGCCAATGCCGGCGAGGACGCGGCGCTAGACTTCGCGGAAGGCGCGCTGGTCATCCGCGGCGCCGGCGGCGAGACGCGGATCAACCTCGGCGCGTTGCCTGTCAATTCCGCGGGCTTCGTCGTCGAATGTTTGGAAACCTACGATCCGCCGACGACGACGCTCGACGCCGATGGGCAGGGCGATCCCTATGCCGTGTTCGGCTCTGGCGCGCATCTCGCGGAAATCGAGGTCGATATCGAGCTCGGCCGCGTGCGCGTGACCCGGCTCACTTGCGCGCACGATGTCGGCCGCGCGATCAACCCGACTTTGGTTGAAGGTCAGATCGAGGGCGGCGCGGCGCAGGGCCTCGGGCTCGCGCTGATGGAGGAGTTCTTCCCGCATCGCTCTGAGAACCTGCACGACTATCTGATCCCGACCATCGGCGACATGCCGCCGGTGGATTGCATCCTGATCGAGGACCCGTCCTCGGAAGGCCCGTTCGGCGCCAAGGGCATCGGCGAACAGGCGCTGATCCCGACCGCGCCGGCGATCTTCAACGCGATCCATCACGCGACCGGCGTCCGCCTGACGCGCGCCCCGGCGACGCCCGCCCGCGTCCGTGCGACGCTACAGGCGAGCGGCGTATCTTAAAGAAAGGGTTCCGTCATTGCGAGCGAAGCGAAGCAATCCAGCGCTTGGGCCAGACACCGCCGCTTCGAGCAAAGCCACATCGGCGCCGGTGTCGCGCAACGCCCAACCGACGCGTCGCCGAGAGGCTGGATTGCTTCGCTTCGCTCGCAATGACGGCAAATCGCAGCTTCAACTATGAACCAAACCGACGACAAAATCCGCTGCGACGCCTGCCCGGTGATGTGCTACATCCGGCCCGGCATGACCGGCGCCTGCGACCGGTACGCCAACGAGAACGGCCTTCTCGTGCGGGTGGACCCCCACGTGCTGCTCGACCGCACTTTGAGCCAGGGCGGCCGAATCGCCGCCTTCGCGGGCGCCTCAGACTCCTGGAGCGGCGAAATTTTCAGCGGCCCCGAGCGCTTCGTCACCGCGATCGGCGCTGGCACCACCTATCCCGATTACAAGCCCGCGCCGTTCATCGTCTCCAGTCAAGTCGACGGCGTCGACACGGTGACGGTGGTGACGGAAGGCATCTACAGCTATTGCGGCGTCAAGCTGAAGATCGACACCGACCGCCATCTCGGCGCCGAATGCGCCATCGTCCGCGCCGAGGGAGAGCCGGTCGGCCACATCACGACCGGCGAGTACGGCTCACAGATGCTCTCGCTCGGCGGCGTCAACCACCTCACCCACGGCGGCAAGAAGGAAGGCCGCGTCACCTGTCAGACGCTGCTCGATCTTTGCAACGGCAACCCAGTCGAGCTCTCCGTCGACGGCGGCGCGACCGTGATTGTTGAAGCCGGCAAGCCGCCGATCGTCAACGGCGGCCGCGAACAGCGCATGCGGGTCGGCTGCGGCTCGGCGACGATCGGCATGTTCGCTCGCCAGTGGTTTGGGAAGGTCGACGAGGTCGTCGTGGTCGACGACCACATCACCGGCGTTCTGTCCGAGCATCAGGCAGGCAAGTTCTTGGGCGCGCGCGACACCGGCATTCGCATGAAAGGGCGCCGCTCGACGCCCGGGCGCTATTTCCATGTCGCCGAGCCCGGCACAGGGTGGGGCGGCGCCAACATCAGCGATCCGCTAGAGATCGTCGCCGGCTTCAATCCGAAAATTGCGTGGCCCGGCATGACGATGCTGATGGTGTCGACCACAGGGGAGCAGCACGCGTTCTATCAACTGAACGATCAGCTGCAGCCGATCCAACAACAACTTCCGGAAGCCTTGCGCGAGTCGGTCGAGCGCGTCGCCGAGAATTGCGAACCGGCGCTGTGCACGGTTCTGTTCATGGCCGGCGCCGGCGGCTCGCTGCGCGCCGGCGTCACGGAGAACCCGGTGCGGCTCACCCGCTCGGTGCGGAGTGCGCTGACGACGGTGACGGCCGGCGGCGCGCCGGTCTATGTTTGGCCGGGCGGCGGCATCACCTTCATGGTTGATGTTTCGCTGCTGCCGAAGAACGCCTTCGGCTATGTGCCGACTCCGGCGATCGTCGCGCCGATCGAGTTCACCCTGCGCCTCGACGATTACGCCGCGCTCGGCGGCCACATCGACGAAGTGCGAGCTTTGAGCGACGTGCTGGCGCTGCACGCCGAACGCCCGACCAACGTATTCGTCGACGGCGCGATCCAACGCGCGGCCAGAGGCTGATGCGCGCGCAGTTCGCCATTCTCCCCGACGGTCGCCGTCATTTCCACGACGGGCCGATCGATCTCATCATCGAGGCCTCAGGCGAGGCCATGGCGGTTGCCGTTGCCTACGACGCGGCCGCGGAGCGATTTGCGACGATCCTCGACGAGTTATGTTTGGAGCTGCCAAGGCTGCGCGCCGCAAGCGGCGCGCGTCCCGAGGGCGTCGTCGCCAGACGCATGGTTGACGCTGTCGCATGCTTTGCCGGCGTGCGGTTCGTCACGCCGATGGCCGCGGTGGCAGGCGCGGTCGCAGAGGAAGTTCTTGCGGCTATGGTTGGCGCGGCGCCGCTCGAGCGCGCCTTTGTCAACAACGGAGGCGACATCGCGCTGCATCTCGCCGCCGAAAAAGGGAGTGATCGCCCGCCTGCCATCCCCTCTCCCCGCTCGCGGGGAGAGGGCAAGGGTGAGGGGAGGTTCCGCTTGGCCGACGCGTCGGTGCGCCCCACGCCCCCTCACCCCAACCCTCTCCCCGCAAGCGGGGAGAGGGAGTCCCCACGCGGGGAGCAGAACACTTTCGTGGTAGGCCTCATTGCCCGCCCCGATCAACCAGCCTTGTTCGGCAAAGCGCGCATCACGGCTCGCGATACCGCGCGCGGCGTCGCGACCTCCGGCTGGCGCGGGCGCAGCTTTTCGTTGGGCGTCGCCGACGCCGTGACCGTCATCGCTGGCGGCGCCTCGCTCGCCGACGCTGCAGCAACGCTGATCGCCAACGCGGTCGACTTGCCTGATCATCCCGCAATCACGCGCGCGCCCGCTCGCTCGCGAGATCCGCAGAGCGATCTCGGCGATCGGTTGGTGACGCTGGCCGTCGGTCCGCTGAGCGCCGATGAGGTTGCAACCGCGCTCGACCGCGGCGTTACTGAGGCCCGGCATTGGCTCGCCCGCGGCCGGATCGCCGCCGCGGCGCTGAGCCTCAACGGGCGAACCCGCCTCGTCGCCACCGATCCCAGCCTCTACAGCTTCGACCAACCGTCCCTGGCGCAGGAGCCACACCATGCCCTCGGTTGAGCTGCGCAAGCGCGCGATCCAGATCGAGGAGGTCTTCCACGAGGGCGGCCCGGTCGCCACGATCCCCTATCGGCGCGCCGCGATCCTCGCGGTGATCAAGAATCCGTTCGCCGGCCGCTATGTCGAGCACATCGTCGGCTTCTCCGACGATCTGAAACCGCTCGGGCTCGAGATGGCGAAAGCGCTGATTGATGCGCTTGGCGGCGATCCCAAATCAATCGAAGGCTACGGCAAGGGCGCCATCGTCGGCGCGGCCGGCGAGATCGAACACGGCGCCCTGTGGCACGTTCCCGGCGGCTATGCGATGCGCGAGGCGCTCGGCGGCGCGCTCGCCATCGTGCCTTCGGCAAAGAAGGTCGCCGGCGTCGGCGCGCGGCTCGACGTGCCGATCACGCATATCGACGCTTCCTATGTGCGCAGCCATTTCGACGCCATCGAGGTCGGCCTAGTTGATGCGCCCCGCTCCGATGAAATGCTGCTCGCGCTCGCCATGACCACCGGCGCGCGCGTGCACAACCGCGCCGGCGGCCTGAAGGCCTCCGAGATCAAAGCCAGGGACGGCCTCAGATGAAAGCCGAGATTCGCAAGCTCGCCACTTTTGTTGAAGAGACGCGCGAAGAGGGCGGTCGCGCGGTCGATCCGCCGACGCGCCGCGCCGCGGCCGTCGCGGTCATCAAAAATCCCTTCGCTGGCCGCTATGTCGAAGACCTCAGCGAATTGATGGATATCGGAGAGGAGCTCGGCGGCCTGCTGACGGAGAAGGCGATCGCGGCGCTCGGCATCGCCGGCGATCGCGCCGAAAGCTACGGTAAGGCGGCGGCCGTTGGCGAGAACGGCGAGCTGGAGCACGCCGCCGCGATCCTGCACCCGAAACTCGGCGCACCCGTGCGCAAGGCGCTGAGCAAGGGAGCGGCGCTCATCCCGTCGTCAAAGAAGCGCGGCGGTCCGGGCGTGACACTCGACATCCCGCTCGGCCACAAGGACGCGGCCTTTGTTCGCAGCCACTTTGACGGAATGGAGGTTCGTCTGAACGATGCGCCGCGCGCCAACGAAATCATGGTCGCCGTCGCCATCACCGATTCCGGCCGCCCGCATCCACGCGTCGGCGGCTTGAAGAAAGACGAGATCAAGGGCGTCGACGGATTAAGGTAGGAACCGTCATTGCGAGCGAAATTAGAAAGTGTCATCCCCGCGTTCGCGGGGATGACAATGTTTGACCGAAACGCCGCGCTAGGAGGATCATCACATGAGTTTGTTTCCCCGTCTGCTTGCGGCCGCGTTCCTCGCGGCGTCGCTCTTCTCCCTCCCGGCCCGCGCCGAGGACACAATCAAGATCGGCGAGATCAATTCCTATTCGGGTCTGCCTTCCTTCACTGAGCCCTATCGCAAGGGTTGGAAGCTCGCGCTCGACGAGATCAACGCCGCCGGCGGCGTCGACGGCAAGAAATTGGAAGTCATCTCCAAGGACGACGGCGGCAAGCCGGCGGACGCGGTGACGGCGGCCAACGAACTCGTCGCCAGCGACGGCGTCGTCATGCTCGCCGGCACGTTCTTCTCCAACATCGGCTTGGCGGTCTCCGATTTCGCCAAACAGAAGAAGATCCTCTTCCTCGCCGCCGAGCCGCTCACTGACGCCATCACGCTGTCGAAGGGCAACCGCTACACGTTCCGCCTGCGCCCCTCCAACTACGAGCAGGCCGCGATGCTCGCGCAAGAAGCGGCAAAACTGCCGGCGAAGAAATGGGCGACGATCGCGCCCAATTACGAATACGGCCAGTCGGCGGTGGCGGTGTTCAAGTCGCTGCTCTCCAAGGCGCGTCCGGACATCCAATGGGTCGGCGAGCAATGGCCGCCGCAAGGCAAGATCGACGCTGGCGCCGTCGTCGAGGCGATCGCCAAGACCGAGCCGGAAGCGATTCTCAATGTCTGTTTCGGCCCCGACCTCGTGAAACTGGTGCGCGAAGGAAACAGCCGTGGCCTGTTCAAAGGCCGGTCGGTCGTCAGCTTCCTCACCGGCGAGCC
>Ga0302324_100026740_pt1 | contig 11017 bp, 13 predicted proteins | sample Palsa_T0_1_FD_201949 | JGI IMG/M metagenome (GOLD analysis project Ga0302324, IMG submission 201949) | Peat permafrost microbial communities from Stordalen Mire near Abisko, Sweden - Palsa_T0_1 | ecosystem: Environmental > Terrestrial > Soil > Palsa > Peat permafrost | place: Sweden: Abisko...
TGCCGTCGATGTGCCGCAGGGCCACGGTCATGTCTACGTCGCCGACGTCGCCAACGGCTGGGCGGCGGTGCTGCAGCCGCCGGGGTGGACACCGGAGAAAACCGCCAAACTTCGCCCACTGCTGCACGCCAGCGACGGCTAACACCAGGTAAACGGACGCTGTGAGTGTGCCAAGGGTTTGGCCCTGATAGCTAGCCCGTCGAACAAACTGGTGGCAAAATTCACGCCATTCGAGATCCCGTGAAGGGAGAGGTCAATGACCTGGACAATTGCCAAAATCGCGGCGGCGGGGGTGCTGGCTGCGATTCCCATCGCAGCCGTGAGCATTCCCGCTTACGCAGCTGAGAATCCCGGCGGCGCGCCGATCGTGCTGCCCGCGCCGCTGCCGGCGGATCCGGCGACCGAACCGGCGCCGCCGCCCGCGCCGGCGCCGCATGGCGAGTACTACAACCCGAACGACTACAACGACTGGTACAACTGGTACAACGCCGGCGCCGATGGCGGCGGAGGCGGCGGCGGAGGCGGCTAAATCGCCGACCTACCGTAGGGTCAGCACTCCGGCTGCGGCCAGCGCGTGGTAGCCGCCGACGACATCCGTCGCGCGGTGCAGGCCGAGATCTTGCAGGGCGACCGCGGCGAGACTTGACGTGTAGCCCTCCGAGCAGAGCACCACCCACTCCACGTCGTCGCTGACGGCTTGGGGCAAGCGGGCGTCGCTGGTCGGATCACAGCGCCACTCCAACACGTTTCGCTCGATCACGAGAGGCCGCAACGACTCGGGCACGTCGCCCTCACGGGTCCGCTGGGCCTGCGGCCGGATGTCGACAAGCAGCGCGCCGCGGCTCAGCGCCGCGGGCAGCTCGTGGGCGGCCAGGCGGCGTAGCCGGGCACGTGCCGTCTCCAGTGCCTGATCGATACGGCTCATAGGTTCTCCGGTTGGTCGGTCAACTCGGTCCGCTGGCGCCGAAGCCGCTGCTGGTTGGTGACCTCGTAGTACGACATCACCGTGAGCGGAGGCGAATACGCGTGCACGCTGAGCGAGGGCCCCGGCGTGCCGGACACCGATGCCGCTGGCGCACGCGGACTCGTGGGGGCCCACACGACGTCGTGCACCCAGCCCAGCGGGAACGCGGCCTGATCCCCCGCCTCGAGCCGTTTGCAGCGCAAATGCTCACCATCCCAACGGAATTCGTCCAGTGACCCGGACAATAACGTCAGCGCGCCCAGCGATCCGCCGTGGTCGTGCAACTCGGTGCGATGCCCGGGCACCCAGCTGATCAGCCACACATCGACCTTGTCGTCACCGTGTAACCGCGCGAACCAGCGGTCGTCGGTCGGCATACCGCCCGCCGGGACGACGTGGTCGTAGCGGCCACTGAGCACGTCGTCAGCGGTTCGGTCGGTGATGTGCAGCAGGTCGGCCAGCCGCAGCCGGGTAGGACCGGGGACAGATCTCAGACGCGAGGGTCTGGACAGGACAGGGTCAGCAACGAGATTTGCAGAAACCATTGGGGAAGCTCCAAAGCGAGCGGGCGTATTGAGGGGCGGCGGCAGTCAAGGCCGACAACACTCCCAATACCGGGTTCGCAGTGTCACGGTCGTCAGTGTTGCATAGATTGACCGGGTGCGGTCCCGCCCATCTCGCCCCCTGACGTGGGGCACGGTTGCTGTCCTGGCCGCCGCATCGGTGATGACGGGCTGCTCCGCCACCGGCACGAAGGCCCCGACCGTATCCACCTCGCCGTCAAGCACGGTGACGACAGCGGCGGCGACCGCGCCGGGCGTCGTCGCGATCTCGCCGGCGGGCGTCACGACCAAGATCAACGTGCCCTCGTACTCGACCGAAGAGGAGTACTTCCAGGCCTGCCATGCAGCGAAGACGTGGATGCAGGGCCACCCCGGCGACCGGACGGGACTGGTCGAGAGGTATTTGGCGGCGGTCCAGACACCCGGCGTCGTCGGAGCCGGCACCTGGAACATCGCCTGGGCCGCACTGCCGCTGCCTCGGCAGGCGGGCGTTATCGTCGCGGCCAACGCGGCCGCCAACGACGAATGCGCCTGAAGGCTCAACGTGGTGGCACCGCAATTCGGATCACGATTGATAAAACCCGCCCAGAGCAGCCGAAAATGAGTCCATGACCGACTCCGACCTGACGCCCGAACCGGAACCCGGGCGGCGGGTGGCGTTGGCGCTGGGCAGCGGCGGTGCCCGCGGGTACGCGCACATCGGGGTAATCCACGAGTTGCAAGACCGCGGCTATCAGATCGTCGGGATCGCCGGTTCGTCGATGGGGGCGCTCGTCGGCGGGCTACAGGCGGCCGAGCGGCTCGACGAATTCGCCGACTGGGCAAGGTCATTGACTCAGCGGTCGATCCTGCGGCTGCTGGATCCGTCGATCACCGCGGCCGGCGTGCTGCGGGCCGAGAAGATTCTGGACGCGGTGCGCGACATTCTCGGCGCCGCCACCATCGAGGAGTTGCCGATCCCCTACACCGCGGTGGCCACCGATTTGCTGGCCGGCAAGTCGGTGTGGTTGCAGCGCGGCCCGGTCGACGAGGCGATCCGGGCGTCGATTGCGATCCCGGGAGTCATCGCACCGCACGTCATCGACGGGCGACTGCTGGCCGACGGCGGCATCCTCGACCCGCTGCCGATGGCACCGATCTCGGCCGTCAACGCCGACCTGACCATCGCAGTCAGTCTGTCCGGCAGCGAAACCCTGGCCGACGCCGAGCCCGAACCACGGCCCACCACCGAGTGGCTGAACCGGATGCTGAGCAGTACGTCGGCGCTGCTGGACTCTCCGACCGCGCGGGCGGTGCTCGACCGGTTCGGCGCATCGACTGCAGACAACGCGGAAGACGCAGAGGACACTGGGGACACAGGGAGCGTCCCGGAGTCCGAACCGCCCAGGCTCGGCGGTTTCGAGGTGATGAACCGCACCATCGACATCGCCCAGGCTGCGCTGGCCCGACACACACTGGCGGCTTATCCGCCCGACCTGCTGATCGAGGTGCCGCGCTCGGCTTGCCGCGGCCTGGAATTCCACCGCGCGGCAGAGGTGATAGAGACCGGCCGCGAGTTGGCGGCGCGCGCGCTGGACACCCTCACCTGACGCCGAGGAACGCCGCGACCGAGAACAGACAAGAGGGAAGTGCTGCCGGTGTCAGTCGCTTGGGTGAGTGAACTCGACCGTGGCGGGCGCATCCGGGTCGTCTTCCAAAATCCAGCACACCGCCGAATGGTCGTGTTCGGTGGACGCGCCGCGCGAAGCATGGTCGAGAAGGGCCTGCAAGTGGCCTTCGAGGGCGACGAGTTCGGCGATTTGCACGCGGACTTCGTCCAGCCGGGTGTTCAGCACCTGTCGGACGTGCCCGCACGGCACCTCGCCGCGGTCGTGAATCGTCAGGATTTGGCGCACCTTCTGTAGGGTCAGCCCGGCCGCTTGACCCCGATGGATGAACCGCAGCCGATCCACCACCTCGGACCCATAGTCGCGATATCCAGAGGCACTGCGTGCAGGCGGCGCTAGCAGCCCCGAGTCCTCGTAGAACCGGATGGTCTTGGTGCTGGTATTGGTGAGTTTCGCCAGCTCGCCGATCTGCATGTGCACTCCTTGACCTTCTAGTGCACTGGAAGGATAACACTGGGTAGGTGTCCGCGGCCGGCCGAAGGGCCGCGGCCAAGATTGCAGGTAAGTTGTGGTGAGCACAGAAGTCGTTTCGGTACCCGAAATCTCTTGCGCGGGCTGCAAGACCGCCATCGAGGGTGCGCTCAGCCCGCTCGACGGTGTACGCACGGTGGCTGTCGACATAGCCGGCAAGCGAGTAAGCGTGGACTTCGATGAGGCCCGGATCGGTCACGACGCATTGGTTGCCGCGATCGAGAACCTGGGTTACGCGGTTGCTGCGAATGGCTGACTCCGTGGCGCGCACCATGACCTTATCGGCGCGCCTCGACTTTGCGGTCGAGGGGATGACCTGCGCGTCGTGCGCGACGCGCGTGCAACGGATCCTGAGCAGACAACCCGGTGTCGAATCCGCGGACGTCAACTACGCGACATCGGGCGCCCGGGTCGTGCTCACCGGGCAGCCCGCTGATCCCGATGCGCTGCGCGCCGCGGTCGAGCAAATCGGCTACCGGCTAACACCGCTGGAGGCCGGCACGCCGGTCGACGCCGGCAGGCAGGAGACGGCGGCCGAACGGGCCTGGCTGCGTCGGGTGGTCGTGGGTTGGCCGCTGGCACTGGCGGTGGGCTATCTGGCGATGTTCTCCGGGGCGCTGCGCGCACAGCCCTTTGTGCACTGGGTCGAGTTCGTTCTCACCACAACGGTGCAGTTCTACGTCGGCTGGCCATTCCTGCGCCAAGCCGCGCGCCGGGCCCGTCGCCACACGGCCAACATGGACACCCTGATCGCGATGGGCACCCTGGCGGCCTACACCTATTCCACCGCGCAGTTGCTGTTCTTCGGTGGCGACATGTATTTCGAAAGTGCTGCGCTGATCATCGCGTTTCTGGTGCTGGGCCGCTACCTGGAGGCACGGGCAAAACGCCGGGCCGGCAACGCGATTCGCACGCTTCTGGAACTGGGCGCCAAGCAGGCCCGGGTTCAGCGTGACGGGGCCGAGGTGATGATCCCGATCGAGCAGGTGCGTGTTGGCGACCTGATGCGGGTGCGGCCAGGCGAGAAGGTGCCCACCGACGGCGAAGTCGTCGACGGGGCCAGCGCCGTGGACGAGTCGATGCTGACTGGTGAGTCGGTGCCGGTGGAAAAGACCGAGGGGTCGAAGGTGGTCGGGGCCACCGTGAACGCCAGCGGCGTGCTCACCATCGCGGCGACTGCGGTCGGGTCGGCTACCGCGCTCGCCCAGATCGTGTCGCTCGTGTCTGCAGCGCAGGCCGGACGGGGCCAAACGCAGCGGCTGGCTGACCGGATTTCGGCGGTCTTCGTCCCGACCGTGATCGGCCTCGCCGGGCTGACCTTCCTGGGCTGGTGGCTGCTTGGGAACGACCCGGTGGCCGGGTTGATCGCGGCGATCGCGGTGTTGATCGTCGCGTGCCCTTGCGCACTGGGGTTGGCCACTCCGGTGGCGATCGCGGTGGGCACCGGCCGCGGTGCGCGCCTGGGCATCCTGATTAAAGGGGTGGAGGTTCTCGAACGCACCCGCACCATCAGCACGGTGCTCTTCGACAAGACCGGCACCCTGACGAATGGCGAGATGTCGGTGACCGAAGTGCTGGCCAGCGCGGGCAACAATCGCGATGATGTCCTGCGCCGGGCCGGCGCCGCAGAAGCGGACAGCGAGCACCCGATCGGGGTGGCGGTCGCGGCCGCGGCGCGATCCAGATTCGGCGCGGCGAGTCCCGTACGGGACTTCACCGCCTTCGCCGGCCACGGTGTGCGCGCCACGATCGACGACGTCGCCGTCATGGTGGGTCGGCGCACCATGTTTGTCGATGCGGGATGGACCGTGGCCGCCGACCTTGTCGAGCAGGCGCAGCAGCTGGAGGAACGCGGTAGCAGCGCGGTGTTTGTGGGCTGGGCTGGCCGGGTGAATGGCCTGGTCGCGGTCGCCGACACGGTCAAGCTCGACGCGGCAGACATTGTCGCGCGGCTGCACTACATGGGCCTGCGGGTAGCGATGATCACCGGCGACAACGCCCGCACCGCCGATGCCATCGCCCGCCGCCTCGGCATCGAGCGAGTGCTGGCCGAGGTGCTGCCGGCCGACAAGCAGGCCGAGGTCGCCGCTCTGCAAGCCGCCAGCGAGGTGGTGGCCATGGTCGGTGACGGTGTCAACGACGCGCCGGCCCTCGTGCAGGCCGACCTGGGCATCGCCATCGGCACCGGCACCGATGTCGCCATCCAGTCCAGCGACCTGACTTTGGTGCGCTCCGAACTGTCGGGCGTGCCCGACGCGATCCTGTTGTCGCGCCGCATCTATCGCACCATCGTGCAAAACCTCGGCTGGGCGTTCGGCTATAACGTTCTCGCGATCCCGCTGGCCGCGGCTGGTTTGCTCAACCCGATCATCGCCGGCGCAGCGATGGGTTTGTCCTCCGTTAGCGTAGTCGCCAATTCGCTTCGCCTGCTGCGCTTCAGCGCAACCACACCAGCGACAATATCCGGTAAGCCACGGGAAAGGGCGGCACGATGAGCGTCGCGGTATGTTTGCTGCTCTACAGCTTGGTGGTCGCGGTGGTCTCACCTTGGGTATTACTGCGCTTGACCCGCGCGGGCTCCGTGCCGCGGTTGGGGGTGGTTGCGTGGCTCGTGGCGATGGTCAGCGTTGTCGCGTCGTGGGTAATCGCGGGAGCCTTCCTCATCGCGTCCCTCATGTGCTCTCAGGACGAGCCGGGCCGGCTCGCTACCGCATGTTTGGCGGCGCTGCACCGGCTCTTCGATGGCGGCGGGCCAGTGGTGCAGGCCGGGTTGTTCACCCTTGCCGCTGCCGGGGTTGGCGCATTGGCCATTCTGGGTTGCCGGTTGGGTCGATCGCTGTTGCGGGCACGCGCACACAGCCACGGCCATGCCGAGAGGGCCCGCGTGATCGGCCGCCGAATCGATGGCGTGGACGCCGTCGTGGTGGACGCTCCCGAACGGGCCGCCTACTGCGTGGCCGGGCGCCCGAACGCCATCGTCGTGACCAGCGCGGCACTCGATGCGCTCACCGATCGCCATCTTCAAGCGGTGCTAGCGCACGAACGCGCCCATTTGGTCGGACGCCACCACTACGTTCTGGCCTTCGCCCGCGCGATGGCCGCGGCCATTCCCTGGCTGACGCTGTTCAGCAGAGGCTCCCGAGAGATCGCCCGGTTGCTGGAGATATCGGCCGACAACACCGCCGCCCGCAGCCACGGCCCGCAGACACTGCTGGACGCGTTGCTGGCGTTATCCACCGGCGCCCCGACACCCCACGGTGCCCTCGGGGCCGCGGGCACAGACATTCTGGACCGCGCCGAACATCTGGCCGCGCCGTCCGCGGCCCAAAACCGCTGGACCGCCGGGCTGTTGCTCACCGCCACAACGTTTCTCATCGGCGGGGGGCCGCTGATCCTTACCGCTCTGGCTGAGGCCGGCGCAATGTGGTGCCACTGGGTGGCGGCCTGACGACGACCGGGCTGACACCCACCGCGTCAGCCCCCGACTGCGACGGAAGCGCGCAGTTTAGCGACCGAGAAGGCGTCGTTTCTGTTCGCTGAACTCCTCGTCGGTGAGGATTCCCAAGTCGCGGAGTTCGGCGAGTTCGCGTAGCTCAGCGGCGATTCCCCTGATTGGGCTGCCCGGCAAACTCTGCGGCGGCGCGGGGCGTGCACGATTAGCTGGCCCTCCCTGCCCCCGGTTGCCGGGGCTAGCAGTACCGCCGATCGCCCGCCCGGCCATGCTTGCCGGGGCTGTCCCGCTGAACAGGCTTCCCGGGTTGCCTGCGAAGACTTCTGGGGCGCCGCTGAGGTTGGTGGCCGGCAATGCCGCCGCGGCCAGCCTGATCGCCGGGGGCGCCGAGGTCCAAGCCTGCGGCACCGATAACGCTCCGACCAAGTTCGCCTGGCCCAAACCCGCGGACGCCGCCGTCCGCACCGTTCCGAACTGGTCGAACCGGTTCATGATTCGACCCTCCATGCCGGTAACTTGACCCAGCGTGCCCATAACCTGGCCGTCCATGCCGGTCATTTGATCGTCCGCGGCGATCATCGCTGCGTCGGCGTTTGACGCGGACCCCCATGCCCCTGACGCTGTGCCCAGGTCAGCCGACGACAGACCACCATCCGCGTAGCCCAGCGGCGATGTCAGGCCCAGGCCCTGCAGGATTCCGGTGAGTCCGGATGTGTAGGACGTGGAGGGCACGGGCGACGCGAGCCCCTGTAGCGCCGTGGGCACCGCGGAGGTCAGTTGCGATAGCACCGTCTGCGTGTTCGTCGCTGCGACGGTGCCGGCTTGGGCGACCGCGGCGGCTTGGTCGGCTGGCTTGCCCGGGTTGGTGGTGGGGCCGGGTGGGGTGAACGGCGTCAGCGTTGTCGCTGACGCCGACGAACCCGCGTAACCGTACATCGCGGCAAGATCCTGGGCCCACATCTCGGTGTACTGGGTTTCGGTCGCCGCGATCGCCGGGGTGTTTTGACCCAGAACATTGGTCGCGATCAGCACCATCAGCAGGCTGCGGTTGGCAGCGATCACCGGCGGGGGAACCGTCGCCGCAAACGCGGCCTCATAGGCGGCCGCCGCCGATTTGGCCTGGGCGGCCGTCTGCTCGGCCTGCGCGGCGGTGGTGCTCATCCACGCCACATAGCGGGCGGCCGAGGCTGCCATCAACGCCGATGACGGTCCCAGCCAGGGCCCCGCGGTTAGTCCCGACACCACCGACTGATTGGAGGTGGCCGCCGAATACAACTCGGCAGCCAGCCCGTTCCAGGCCGCCGCAGCGGCCAGCATCGGTCCCGACCCGGGACCGGCATACATCCGACCGGAGTTAATCTCCGGTGGCAACATCGCGAAATCCATTGCTAAACAACTCCTCTAGCAGCGGCCTCGTTAGCGGCCTCAATCGCCGCATAGGAAGCGGCACTCGGGCGTCGTCCCCTCGCGGGGATGGGTTGCCGCGAATTGCACGGCGTAAGAGTCTCTATGGACTCGACGGCGTTGATGGACAAGACATGATTCATGGGTTCGTCGCTTCTGCAACGGGCCGCAACGAGAGCGCGGCTAGTGACGTGGGTCAGCGATCACTGGCCGTCGTGACTAGCGCAACGACCTGATGCTGACCAATCAGCGACGAGCGAGACAGAACCGCTTCAAGAGGTCTTGACCGGTGAGAGCAGTACCGAGCGCACCCGGGGGGCCCGGCCCGGCGAGCACCGCAGGTTGCGCTTGCCAACCCGTGATGGACACCACTGCCATGACCGCACCAATTCCAGCCGAAGCGGTGGCCGACCGCGGCAGGACGGCAGTCGGCACCGATTCGTGGCAGGCCATCGAAGATCCGTCGACAACGTGCGCGTGCTCAGCGTTGACGGTGAATTCACTGCCCAGCGATGAAAGCAACGGATGCGGTGTGTGAGTCGCACGAGGCTCGGACAGGTTCGGCTCGCAGTGGCCGACGACTGCAACCGCCGCGACCGCGGCTGCAACGCAGATGAACCATCGCAGCCCTAGCCGTCTGCGCGCGGCGATGGCGATGAGGCCGGCCAGCCACGTGGGCATCATTGCCCGCTCATAGTGCTGTCGTTGGCGCGCTGGGCCTTGAGCTGCTCGATTTCGGCGCGCAACGCTTGGACCTCTTGTTGCCAGCTGTAGTCCTCGCTGGCGGTCTCCTTGCTTTGGCCGCGCATCATCATCCACATCATCAGGCCCATCCCGACCGGGCAGGCCAGGACCGCAACTCCCAGCAAGAACGACTGCATGGTTACTCCCTCGCCGGGTGGGCATTCGACACTCACCAACTCGACTACGATCTACGTACAAACATAGTAGATCACTTTGGCGCGTGGCGCGTCTGCTGACCACGAGCGAGCATCGGGATCGGGCGTTGGTTGGGTTGACGGGCCAGGTGCTCGAAAGCGGTGCCGGCACCGCCATGATGGTCGGACGTCGCGGCAGTGGGTGGGCGGTGGTGTGACCTTGGCCGTTCAATAATCTACTATGTGCGTACGTAGTATGCGGATCGTGGTGGGTGGCTTCCTCGAATGCTGGCGCGCACGCGACGATGTCGCATTTAGATCGGAGGGGTGACAGTGCGGGTTCGCGGATTCGGCGAGTTGGAAGCAGTGGTGATGGACCGCATCTGGAACCGGGACGGAACGACGACGGTCCGAGAAATCTTTGACGAGCTCGCCACTGAACGCGAAATCGCCTACACCACCGTGATGTCGACCATGGACAACCTGCACACCAAGGGGTGGCTGGCTCGTGAACGAGACGGCAAGGCCTACCGGTACTGGCCGGCTTTGAGCCGTGAGCAGCACAGCGCCCAGCTCATGCGCGAGGCCTTGGACGGCGGGGGGCGCTCCGACCTGGTGCTGAGCCACTTCCTCGAACAGATCAGCCCCGAAGAATCCGCGCGTCTGCGTCAAGCGTTGCAGCGGCTGGCCAGACGCGCCCGACGCAAGTGAGCACCGCAGCGTTGGCGACCTTGCATGTGGATAGCGACGCCGCGGCAATCCTTGGGCCGTTTCGCGCTTCCCGAACTCGCTGACGCCTCGCGGGCGCCAGCGGCTACGGTGGGCCGCCGGGTCCCATCATCCCCCCGGGTCCCATCATCCCCCCCATCGTGCCGCCCGAACCGCCCATCATGCCTCGCATCATCGCGGGCATTCCGTCGTGCACGAACCCGCTCACCTCCCGGGCGTGGGCCCGGATGGCATCGGTGAGGGCGGGGTCGTCGGAGGTTTCCTCAGCGATGACACCCATGGGTGTGAGGGTCAACTGGCGGCGGTAGCCGCCGGCGTTGCGGAACAGCGTCGGCAGGCTCTGACTCATACACATCACCTCGGAGCCCTGATCAACATGGGAGTACATGCTCGACACGTGCCCGTGGAGTTGTGCGGCGAGATCCGGCGAGTTCGACTCGGTGGTGGTGCGCACGCCGCCGGGGATCTCCTCGACCGTGCGGCTGATCTCGGTGTGCCGGCTGAACATCTCCATATAGCCGCTCATGTCCGCCGCACTGGCACCCATCATGCCGCCGTCGGTCAGCCGGATCCGCAGGACGGGCGATCCGACGACGCCGCGAAACACATACCCGATACCCGCAATCGCGCTTCCACCCAGTGCCGCGAGCGCCGCCCGCCGGGTGTACCTAGCCATCTGACGACCTCCCCCGTCTCTTAATTGATTGGATTGCGGTTGAGGTTTTAACCGGCAACCGTTGGTCGCCTTGGATTCTTAGGTGATGGTCGGCTTGGGGATCGGCGGCATGACCTTGGGCTTGACGCCGTAGCGCGGGGCTCCGAAGCTGGAGCCGCCGCGACCGCCGTTGGCGACCGCGGGCATGCCGGCCATGGTGCCCGGAGTCCCGGTC